>Ga0302325_10001340_pt1 | contig 63064 bp, 50 predicted proteins | sample Palsa_T0_2_FD_201948 | JGI IMG/M metagenome (GOLD analysis project Ga0302325, IMG submission 201948) | Peat permafrost microbial communities from Stordalen Mire near Abisko, Sweden - Palsa_T0_2 | ecosystem: Environmental > Terrestrial > Soil > Palsa > Peat permafrost | place: Sweden: Abisko...
CAGATATTGCAGATTGCTGGTCGAGACGGGTTGCGACGGATCGTACGCCGGATTGGGGCTGGTGGTGGCGGGGTCGTAAATCGGCAGCACGTTGCCCGCCGCGTCGACTACATCGGAGTAGTCGCCGGTTCGTTGGGCGACAGTCGGTATGGTCTGTAAATAGGTGCGGTCGATGTTCTCGCGCACGCCTTCGTAGGAGAGCGAGAAGTAGGTATTGCCGTGACCATTGATCAGGCGCGGAATCACTACGGGCCCGGCGACATTGAAGCCGAATTGATTGCGGCGGAGGAGGTCTTTATTGCCCCCGTTCTGGCGAATTTCGTGGGGTATGGCATCGAGCGCATCGTTGCGGAAATTTTCGAAGAGGCGGCCATGCCAGTCGAGGAGCGGACTGTGACCGCTCTTGGCGGGGCTGTCCGCGCGCAGTCCCAGGTTGCGGGTCTGGATCTTGAACTCCTCAATGGCGCTGTTCATCTCCGGTCCTGGGGATGACGGAGGCTGCTGCTGGCCCGCACGCGCGGCGGCAGCACACAGGTACGCGGCGAGCGCGCACCGGTAGAATGACATCAAAATTAGTTTATCAAGCGGCTTCCCGTGTAAACTATCTGCTATGCGTTTGATTGCCTGGCTGCTGATTCCGGCCGCACTGGCAGCCGCCGATTGGACCCAATTTCGCGGCCCGAACGGCGATGGCATCTCTCCCTCGAAGGGTCTTCCGGAGCGCTTCGACGCGCAAAACAACATGGTGTGGAGAGTGCCGCTGCCGCCTGGACATTCCTCGCCGGTCTTCACCTCCGAGCATATCTTTGTCACCGCGTTCGAAGGCAAGCTATTGCTGACTATGTGCCTGGACCGCTCGAGCGGCAAGGTGCTGTGGCGGCGCGAGGCGCCGCGCGACCGAGAGGAATATTTTCAGCAAACCCACGGACCGGCTTCCCCATCACCGGTGACAGACGGAACTAACGTTTATGTCTTCTTTGGGGACTTCGGGCTGCTTTCTTACGGGCCGGATGGCAACGAGCGCTGGCGGCTGCCGCTCGGCCCTTTTAACAACGTCAACGGCCACGGATCGTCGCCCATTCTGGCCGACGGAAAGCTGGTGCTGCTCGCGGATCAGGACACCGGATCGTATCTGCTGGCCGTGGATTCCGGCGCCGGCCGTGTGCTGTGGAAGACCATGCGGCCGGAATACACGCGCGGTTACGCCACGCCCGCGGTCTATCGGCCAAAGAACGGACCGCCGGAGCTGATCGTACCCGGCTCCTTCGAAGTGGCCTCCTACGCCCTGAATACGGGCGAGAAGTTGTGGTGGGTGCGCGGCATGGCGTGGCAGCTCAAGTGCGTACCCCTCATCGACGGCGATCGCATATTTGTTAATGGCTGGGAAATCGGCGGAGATCAGGGGCAGCGCAAAGAGATTCCTGAATTTGCGCAGATTCTGGCGGAGCGTGACAAGAATAAAGACGGGAGGCTGTCACCAGGCGAGATGCCCGCCGGATTTTCGGCGGAGTGGTTCGCGGATAACGATCTCAATCACGACGGGTATATCGACCGGCGTGAGTGGCAGTTCTACCAGGTGCGCAACGCGGCGGAGAACTGCCTGATCGCGATTCGCGGCGGCGGCCGTGGCGATGTCACCAATACCCACGTGTTGTGGAGATATCGTAAGGCACTGCCGAACACCGCGTCGCCGCTGCTGTACCAGGGAGTTATCTACCTGGTCCGCGACGGTATCTTGACCAGCCTGAACCCGGCTAGCGGCGAAGTATATAAGCAGGCCCGCCTGGCCGGAGCGCCGGGGCGCTATTGGTCTTCGCCGGTAGCCGCCGACGGCCGGATCTTTACGGTGAGCGAAGACGGCAAGGTCGTCGTAATACGGGCCGCGCCGGAGTGGGAGATCGTGGCGATCAACAATCTAGATGAAGACACTTTTGCCACGCCCGCAATTCTGGACGGCCGGATCTATGTGCGCACGCGCGCGGCGCTCTATTGCTTCGCGAAGCTACGGTAGGAGGACGCAGGCCATCGAATATCAGCGGCCTGGGATTTCTCCGCGCTGCATTTTGATCTCCTTTCGTGCTTATTTTACGGCAGCAATCTACGCGTGTCAGGCTGGCTTACCGTTCCCGCGCGCCTCTTGAAGAAAATTGCCACTATTTTCGTATTAAGCATTTTGTATTAAATTCCTTGACGCCGTACAGAAACATATTGTATGATCATCTCACTTTTGACAGGGCGCCATCCCGGTCGAAGGGAAGGAGACGGATGCAAACCCCGATTCGTTTGACTGCCTTGTGCGCAGCGCTAACGCTGAGCGTCAGCATGTGCTTTGCCCAGATGGACCGTGCCAGTCTGAGTGGCACCGTGACCGACTCCTCAGGCGGCAGGGTGCCCGGAACTAAAGTGGCGGCCGTCGAGAAAGAGACCAAGGCCACCTTCAACACCACTACCAACGGCAGCGGCGCTTTCAACTTCATCGGATTGCCCATCGGCTCGTACGTAGTCAGCGCGGAGAAGGAAGGATTCAGCAGATCGGTCGCGTCCAATGTGGTGCTGACAGCCAATTCGGACATTCGCGTGGACATGACTCTGTCCCCCGGCGCGGTAACGCAGCAGGTTCAGGTCGAAGCCCCCTCGCCGCTCGTGGAAGAACGCAGCGCGGCGTACGGCGTGGACGTTCAGAAACAGGTTTTAGACGATCTGCCGCTGCAGGTGTCCGGCGGCATTAGAAGTGTATACAGTTTTATGAACGTGGTTCCCGGTGTGGCCAACGCCGGCTTCTCCAACAACATCATGGGTGGCGTCGGCATGTACAGCCAGGTGCTGGTGGATGGCGTCAGCGCCGAGTACAACCCCGGAGTCCCCGGCGTAATGTCCGACCCGCCGTCGGTGGAAGCCATCGGTGAGTTCAAGGTGGTCAACACGATCTCGGCTGAATATGGCTTGACGGGAGGGTCGTTCATGTCTTTCGTCACCAAATCCGGCACGAATCAGATCCACGGCGACGCGTTCGAGTTTCTGCGGAACAACGATATGGACGCCAGATCCTTCTTCGCCTCGACGGTTTCGGTGGAGAAGCAAAACGAATTTGGGTTTACCGCCGGCGGTCCCGTATACATTCCCAAGGTATACGACGGACGCAACAAAACGTTCTTCTTCGGCACCTTCACTCAGTACCTCTATCACAACATTACCGAAGGTCAGGTCCTTACGCTTCCGACGGATGCCTTCAAAGCAGGCGATTTCTCCGCGCTTCTGGGCCCAGTCGTCGGCACCGACAGTTTGGGGCGGCCGGTTTCCAGCGGGGAAATCTACGACCCAAATAGCACGACGCCTGACGGCAAGGGCGGCTATGTGCGGACTCCATTCCCGGGCAACGTGATTCCCGCCTCGCGGCAGAGTGTGGTCAGCCAGAAGTGGGAGTCCTTTCTTCCGTCGGTGCCGGGAAATCAGATTGCCAACAATTTCGACGGCGCCAGCGGCTTGAACACAGTCAACTCCAAAGCCTATTTTTTTAAGGGTGATCAGGTAATCGGGAAAGGTGGACGGCTATCCGGCAGCTACAAGGGACAACGAGACGACAGTCTCAGCAGTTGTGTTCTGCCTCCGGAGTATTGCGGCAGTTCCAACATATCGCACCCGTGGAGCACTCGTCTGGCATACACCGAAGTTTTCGCTCCCAACATCGTCGGCGAATTCAACTTTGGCCTGGATTGGACCGGAGGGCCGGGAGGCATATCGAGTCCGCAACAGGCGGTATTCTCGAAGACGATTGGACTGGAAGGATTGCTTGCGCCGGAAGGGCCGTATCTGAGTATCCAGGGAGGCTATCCGGGAGATCCCTATTTCGGCACTCATAATCCCGAACAGGCGGAAGATGATCGGAATACGAAATTCACCGGGAGCATTGCCTGGTTCAAAGGAACGCATAACCTCAAATTCGGCGGCAATTTTTTCCGTTGGAATGCCGACTTTCATACCGATACGCTGGCCAACGGGCACTTCGAGTTCGACAACGGGCAGACCGGACTTCCGGGCAACTTTCTTTCTCAGACGGGATTCGGCTACGCCAGTTTTCTGCTGGGTGACGTGGCGTACGTCCAGCTACTGGGTCCGGAGGATCACGGCGAGCGTTCGTGGGCCATGGGTTACTTCGTTCAGGATGAGTGGCGCGTAACTCCCCGGCTCACTCTGAATTATGGCTTGCGTTATGACTATCAGCCGCAATATACCAGTCCGCACCATCAGGGGTCCTCATTTGATTCCACATTGCCGAATCCCGGAGCAGGGGATATTCCAGGAGCTCTGATCTTCCTTACGGCCAGCGACCGCCGCTTCTCCTCGACATACGCCGTTGCCTTTGGGCCACGATTCGGATTCGCTTACAAATTGGACAGTAAAACCGTGATGCGAGGCAGTTACGGACTGTTTTACTCACCGGTCAGCCAGTTTAGCGGTGAGATTGCCACGCGCCAAGGATACGTTCCGAATTTTACGCTGTCATCCACAGACGGTATCAGCCCCGCTTTCAACTGGGACAATGGGGTGGCTACACCGCCCGGATTCATTACTCCGACGCTCACTTCCACTATCGCTAATGGAAGCGCTACAGCTTTTGTCGCAAAAGACGACGGGCGGCCCGGCCAGATTCAACTGATCAATTTCGGGTTCCAGCGAGAGTTGCCCAGGAATATGCTGGCGGAGGTGGCTTACGTCGGAAACCTCTCTCATCACATTGCCACTAATACCCTCGACCAGGTCAATCAGCTCGACTACGCTAAGTACGGAAGCTTGGGACAACTCCTGCTTGCACCGTTCAATTCTCCGCAGGCAATCGCCGCCGGTATTACGTCACCCTATCCTGGCTTCCAGGGAACGGTGGCGCAAGCCTTGCGTCCCTATCCCCAGTATCTGGGAATTAATAATGTGAATGCGATGATCGGAAATTCGACATACCATGCCATGCAGGTGAAGCTACAGAAGCGCTTCTCGAGCGGTTTAAGCTTCCTGATTGGATACACGCTGTCGAAGAATCTGACGGATGTGGACTCAACCGCGGGCTATTTTGCATCCGGCGTGCAGGACGCTTATAACCGGAGGGCGGAAAAGGCATTGTCTTCGGTCGACTCACCTAATCAGTTGGTGGCCAGCTACACCTATGAATTGCCTTTCGGCCCGGGAAAGAAGCTGCTGAGCTCACCAAATCCATTTAACCGCTACGTCATCGGCGGGTGGACCATCTCGGGCATTAACACATACAAGGACGGCACTCCTCTTGGCGTAATCACAAGCACCGTCCTGCCAACAACCAACGACAGCCTTTCCGAGAGCGGAACCTCGGTACGCCCGAACATGGTCGCAGGGGTCAGTCCACGGACCGGAATCAGCTGTTCGAGCTTTAATCCGCAATCGGATCTTTACCTCAACAGCGCAGCCTTTTCCATTCCGGCGCCCTTTACTTTTGGCAATGCACCAAGGGAACTGTCGAATGCGCGAGCTTGTCCGACCATGGATGAAGACATTTCGCTATTGAAGTATGTACCAATCAAGGAGGACCGGGTTAAGCTGAGGTTTGGAGCGGACGCCTTCAACGTTCTGAACCGCAGAAACCTGGGAGGGCCCGATACCAACATCAACGACCCTGGGTTTGGAACCATCTCGGCGGCTGGACCAGGGCGCGTTCTGCAGGTTCAGTTCAAGATCCTCTGGTGATGCAGACCTGGGCGGACGGCCGCTATTCAAATGTCGCGCGCTGGCCCGCAGCGTATAAAATGCCATGCCGTGGCACACGCAGCAGTCCCGAAAACGGGTGCACGTCCGGCATGGAAGTCCAACCACCGCCAATACTGATCTCTTTCACGGAGGTCGGATAGAATGAGGCCGGATTATTCCATGCGGTCAGGCCATCCAGGCTGACTGTAAGGCGCTGGGCAGTGGCGCTATACCACACATCAAAACGGTACTCGCGGCCCGGCACGATGCTCGCCTGCGGGCCGGCCGTGGTGCCCACAGCCGACTTCTCATATCCGAACCGCACATTGTTCCCTCCTGTGTATTCCACAAACAGACAATCCTCTGCACCGGGTCGCCCTGTGAGCAGCAGTCCCTCCCGAATGGCGCCAGGGTGCGGCGGAAAGCGGATACCCGCGGTCATCGTCAAGCCATCCACAGGTAATCGGATGCTCTCGGCGCTCTGGCCGGACCACCGCGCCAGCGTTCGAAATAAGCGAGGGTTCCGGTCCCGAAGAACATCGTTGATACTGAGACTGAGTGCAGTTCCTATGACCGTAGTCCAAAGACAGCCGGCCACCATCACCGCGGTCGCGCCGCGCCGTAACCACCGCCGCGAATGCGTTGCACAGCAGAGGCACCCGAATATGGAAACCATCAACAAGGCGGGCGAGAAATCCAGTAAATAGCGCCCGACGAACAGCCCGGTCAGTGAGATGAAGATCAACATGGCGGTTGCCCCGCCGTATAGAGCTAGCAGGATTAGAGCGCAGGGAGAGGCCGCCTTCCATCTCCCGATCCACAGCGGCAGCACCAACCCCGCGGCCGCGATCGGGCTGATGGCGAGGAGCCCTACTGCGTTTTCGACAAACAAGCGAGAACTTGGCCCGACAAACCTGTGTATCAGGAAGGGGAACTGGTCCCAGGTCCGAGGCGGGCACAAGAGCAGGTAGTAGAGTCCATCGGCTAGGTTTCGCAGATGCAAGGAGACGCCTTGCGTGACTGCGCGGGAGGTCAGTTGATAGTTGGTTCCGAACTCCAGCGGGTTCCCGAAACGGGCAAAGTTGTACCACAACAGCGATACGCCGCAGATAGCGATAGGAGCGTAAAACCAGACCGCTTCGCCTCTCTGTCGTCTTAAGCGCCAAACATAAGCAACACACAAGACCAACGCTACAAACACATAGTGCGGGCGGCAGCCGGGTGTTAGACCAATCCATATGCCTGCCATAGCGGCCAGCCTGTGATTCGGCTTGTCCGTCAGCATCAGGCGAGCGAAGCAATACGCGCCGCCCGCAAAGAAGGCGTAACCCGCGGCAATGGCGACTCCGTACACGTTGGGATTGCGCAGTATGACAACGCCGTACGTTCCCAGCCCTAAGGTCACCGTTGCGGCGGCGCCGAGGATGCGGCTCGGCTGAATGCCGTGCCGGTCGAGAAGCAAGAACAGCAGAAGCAAAGTGAAAATGTATCCAGCGATTACATATATTAGAGCCGCCAAGTCCTCTGGTAAGCCTCTGCCTGTCACCAGACGCCAAGGCAGAAACAACGTGAGAACCGGAACCGGGCCGAAATACATATAGTACTTACCGCGATACAGAGACATGTCATTTACTCTGTACCTGGCGTTTGCCACCGGGTCTAAGGGATCTGCAAGCGCCACTAACCCAGGGGCGGGCGCAAGCTTGAGATACAGATGATGGGCCAGAAATCCGTCAGTGAGCAGATTGTAATAGTCGGTCTTGATGCCTGTCCATTGAAACGGACTACCCGCCGACGCGGTGGTCCAGACGTAGAAGGCTATTACCGCCGCCGCCGTGATCGCTGTCCCGAGACACACCTCCCGCCGAAAGACAATCGCCATTATCCGTAGAATACCGGATACGCGCGGTTCGAGTGGCTCCTGAGACTGGTATAACTAGCATTGATGTCGTCTCCAATGCCACACGCAGGTGACGCGATACCCTCCACACTGGCCCATCCGCGTGCCGGTCATTTCTGGTTGGCGGTGGTGCTTACGGGTATCGGCACCGGCGTAGCAGCAGTTGCGCTGACCCGCCTGCTGGAAGTGGTGCAGAGTTTGATGTGGAACGGTTCCGGCACGGATCTGTTGGATGCCGCCCGGCGGGCTGGAGCGTGGCGGCACATTCTCGTGTTGCTCGGCGCGGGCATAGTGACCGGCGCGGGGCAATTCGTCCTGAGGCATCTGTCCAGCGGTAACGGAATTGATACCACGGCTGCGATTTGGTTCTATGCCGGGCGGATGCCTGCCTTGCGGACTTTGGGCAGCGCGGTACTTTCCGTAGTCATCGTCGGCATGGGCGCGGCATTGGGCCGCGAGGGCGCGCCCAAACAAGCGGGCGCGGTGATGGCGAACTTATTTTCGGACAAAGCGCGCTTGTCCGACGAACAACGCCGGCTGTTGGTTGCCTGCGGCGCGGGGGCCGGAATGGCGGCGGCCTATGGCGTACCATTGGGTGGCGCGCTGTTCGCACTCGAAGTGATGCGCGGGGTCCTGGCGCTCAGATACGTCTTGCCCGCCCTCTTCGCTTCGTTGGTTGCGACCGCGGTCTCGTGGCTGGCGCTGCCGGATGCGCCAACCTATCGCATCCCTGGTTATGCCAGTTCCCCTTCGAGTATGGTGTGGGCGCTCGTGGCGGGGCCGATTGCGGGTGTAGTTTCGGTCTTCTATGTTCGGGCTGTCACCTGGGCCGATCGCAACAAGCCGGAAGGTTGGCGCCGGCTGGCGGCTCCCGTCCTGGTATTAGGGCTGCTCGGTGCGGTATCGATCCCATTCCCGCAGTTGCTTGGCAACGGGAAAGACATCTCGCAACTTGCGTTCACGAACCTGGCAGCGCCATCTTTGCTTTTAATTCTGCTTGCGCTGCGCCCCCTGGCGACCGTGCTGTGCATCCAATGTGGCGCACCCGGCGGCTTGTTCACGCCTTCTCTAACAGTTGGCGCATTGCTGGGCGCGGTGCTGGGGCACGCGTGGTCCTGGTTCTGGCCCGGTGTGCCCCCCGGACTGTTCGCCCTTCTCGGCGCGTCGGCGGTGCTCGCGGCCAGCACGCAAGGCCCGATCTCGACCGTGGTGCTGATGATGGAACTGACCGGACGCGACCGGTCCTTTATCGTGCCGCTGATGCTCGCTGTGGGTACCGCTACGCTCGTTGCCCGGACCATCGAGCCTCGCTCGATCTATGACGCTCGACTGACCGATGAGGAGGTCGAGGCCCGCCGGAAGTTGCGCGAACTGCCGCCGCAACCAGCGCCTCTCAAAACTTGAAGATCGCGTCCATCGCCAATTGAAATTGGCTTCTGCGTGTCCCGTTGTCGTAGGCCGGCCCGTCGAAAGAGTGGTCGAACCTGAGCTCGGGCCTCAGCAGTACCGTGCTCCCCACCCAATGTCCCCACATCAGAGTCTCCTCCGCGTAACGCGTCTTGAAGCCGGTCCGCTGGCCCTTCTCATCATCCAGGAAATCGGTGCGAATCGAGATATAGTTCTTTACCGAAAACTGTCTTTCCACGTAGTTGACCATGGCCCACTCCGGGGCAAAGCAGCGAATCTGTCCCGGAGCGCAGAAGGCGCCGTAGCTACCCTTTTCGGGCAGAACCGGTCCGAAAACGCTCGGCACGTCCTTTTGGTACATGTACCAGGCTTCCGTCGCCGTGTGCCATAAGCTATTGACTTTGTGGTACCAGGTGTTGTCGAACATCTGCAGGTTGTTGTAGGCGTACCTGCCGCTGTTGAGACCGTTGGCGCAGGCATAAACATTATCGCTTCCGGCGTGGAACGTGTAGCTCACGCAGGCGGTGCCGGACGGCCTCGCGTCGGAAGTCCAGGGGGCCACGTCGTGGCTTGCCGTGAGCCCCAACTGCAGCAGCCAGTGGTCGTTGAGCTTGGTGGTAGCAATGATACCCGTGTCGGTAAAGGGGTCGATGCTGTACAACAGCGAGTGCGTGTACACGTAGTTATTCGGCGCTAACTGCGCTTCGATACCCGGCACCGAAATGAATCGGCCCACCCTTATATTCAATCCGTCCGCCACCTGCGGAATATACAGATCGAAATATTCGAGCACGGGATCGAATCCGTACTGACGGTGTTGCTCCAGCAGTTGCTGGCTGAAATACCCCTCGTTCGACGTGAAGCGGTAGCTGGTGCCATACAGCCCGCTGAGATGGAAACCCCAATCGATGTGCGTGGTCTGCACGCTGTCGGGTATGCGCTCGACATAGACTACGGCCTGGTCGAGCTCGATCCGGTCGGGGAAGATGTCATAGGCCGAAGGGAGATTCGAGTTGTGGGACGTGCTGAGATTGAAGCTGGGCTCCAACCACCCGTACACCTTGACTCTGCTGTTTTCCCAAGCCTGGCCGTTCGTGCCGCCGTAGAGGGCCTGCATCAGTGGAGGAACATTGGTGTCCGGGGCGCCGATCTCCGGGGAGCCGCCATAGGACCAGTCGGAATTCGGAAACGGCGGCGAATTCAGAGGAGACGGCGGCACGCGGCTGGGCGGGTTGGGCCCGCTCGCCGCTGTCCCGCTCCAGTCGTCGGCGTAGGCCCGGTACAATCTTTTCAAAAAGCCCCGGGGTTGGGCCGGAACGCCGAGGGTGATTTCAACATGCAGACTCTGCCCGGCCGCCAGCTCTACGGTAATGCCGGACGACGTGGCAGTGCCCGCTTTGCTGGCCGTCAACCGGTAGCGGCCGGGTTTGAGGCTCTTGATGACGAAGGTCCCGTCTGCGCCGCTCGAGACTTCTCGATCGGAGTTTTCGTCCACATTGTGCGCGACAACACTGGCTTCCGGCACCGGCAGCCCGGCCGGTCCTTTCGTGACGCCGCGCAGATCGCACGAGGTCGATTGTCCGTGCAGCAGAGTCCCCGGAACGAGCGCCGCAATCTGGAACGCGATCCATAACAGCAGCGCGGATGGCAATAACGGCCTGCGATTCACCATGCCCGGCAATCACGCTTCATTGGCGACGGCCGGCCGGACGACTCGGCGCCGACCGTTTCCAGGCGGACTCGCGAGCTGGCGCCTGTCCGGGTCGCTCCATATCGGAGTGCGCTTGCATACTCGAAACCTACCATGGCGCGCGAGCTTCCGGATCGCTCTCACCATAGCCGGAAGTATTATAGGTCAAGGAGCAGGGAGCCGTGACCAAGCGTCAACACAAGACTCACACTCAACTTGGCCGAGCCGCAGCCCAGATCTTTGCCGCCAATGATCGCATCAACCAGATTCTTATCGAACATCTTGACACTGCCGCCTGGACAGCCAAACCGCCCGGCAAGGTCCGCACCATTGCGGCGATCTTCACGCACATGCACAATGTCCGCGCCAAGTGGATCAGGCTTACAGCTCCGCACCTGAAGGTTCCATCACAGCTCAACCGTGCGCACTGCACGCCGCAGCAGGCCCTTGCGGGATTGGCCGAGAGCGCCGCTCGGTGCGCGGAGATGCTTGCTGAAGCGCTCGACGATGGTGGGGGCCGCATCGAGAAGTTTCGCAGAGACGGCTGGGCTCGGCCTTGGCCTGCGGGCGTAGAGATGCTGTGCTACATGCTGTCTCACGAAGCCCACCATCGCGGCCAGGTGTGTATGCTCGCGCATCAGCTCGGATTCCCGTTGCCGAACAAAGTGGCGTACGGGATTTGGGATTGGGAAAAGCTGTGGAAAGAGTGTGGGGCGTCCGGCCCTACCGCGCCTTGGGCCTCTGTTGACATCATGATGCCTAATTGCTAACATCATGATGTGCGAACTACCATAACACTCGAACAAGATGTGGAGGCAAAACTCGACCACGCCATGCGGAAAACCGGTAAATCCTTCAAACAGGCAGTAAATGATTATCTGCGGCTTGGCCTGGCTCTGGAGGGCCGCGCCAAGCCGTTAAAACCTTTCGTGGTTCACCCGCGTCCGCTCGGCCTTCCGCCGGGTCTGTCCTACGACAATGTGGAGGAGTTGATCGAACAGTTGGAAGGCCCGCTGCATAAATGATGCTGATCGACGCGAACCTGCTGCTCTATGCCTATGATTCGGCTTCGGAGCACCACGGGCCAGCCGCCCATTGGCTGACTACTTCCCTTTCCAATCCAGAGCCGGTTGGATTGGCGTGGGTGACGATCCTGGCGTTTCTGCGCATCGCAACCAACGCGAGAATGCGCGCTCAGCCGTTCACCTCGGCGGAAGCCGTAGCCGTAGTTGACGAATGGCTTGAGCGGCCGAACGTATCGATTGTCGGGCCCACCGAACGGCATTGGAAAATCCTCAAAGAGCTCATCCCCAAAGCACAGGTACGCGGTCCGCTGATGATGGATGCGCACCTCGCGACGCTGGCCATCGAACACGGCGCCACGTTGTGCTCAAATGATCGCGACTTCAGCCGTTTTCCCGGATTAAAGTGGGCAAATCCGCTCGAAGGATCGTGATCCGGCTCAATCGCACAGCCCCGCAGACGCCCCGACCCACTCCATATTTTTATTGTGATCGACCCCCATCATCGAGCCGCGCCCCATGCGCACCAGCAGCGAGACTGGCCGCAATTGCTCCAGCCAGATGTACATCACGCGAATTTCGGCGCGCGTCTTGCCGAATGGAGTTTCGATGACCGGCTCGAAATCGACACGCTGCTGCAAAATGTAGTCGTGGCGTTGTCCCGCTGGTATGGCAGCCACCTCAGCGCGGGTGGGGCCGATGCGCACACCCAGCCCGGCAAATGAGTACAACGGCTTCAGCACGTAGTTTTCGGTGTCCAACGGAATGCTATCGAGCCGGTCAAGGAACCATGTCTTGGGCACCGACTCGTGGCGCAAATATGGAATCGAAAACTTACTGATGCGGAAGTAGTCGTTCGGGTGGCCGGCCCACTCGACGTCCAGTTCCTCGCGGAAATCGAATGGAGGCGTAATGTTGCGGCGCTCGAGTTCATCCACAATGGTGCGGTTGTAGATGCGGCGGATGGGAACGCGCCGGCCCTCCTGCTGGTAGTAAAGGCGCCGGCCCTCCTTGTGGATATCAGTGATCGAGACGGCGCGCACGCCGAGCATCTTTTCGGTGAGCATGAAATCCGCCAGCGTCTTCTGATGCAGCGGATCGATCTCCATCAGGATCACATTTTCCGGATCGTGGGAGCCGAGAATGGCGCGGCCCAGCAGTTGGCGATAGCCTTCCGGATCGAGCCCGCCCAACAGGTGCCCCAAATTGCGATCCAAACCGTAAGCGGCTACGTATACGCTCGAAAGCGTCGGCTGATACGCATACAAAGATGGAAACGCCTGGATTTCGACGAGCCTGGGAGCGATCTCGCCGGAAGGCTCCCGCACCAGCCCAAAATCCACCTGCAGGAACAGCGGATGGTCGGGCTCGCCGGGCACATCGAATTTGGGTGGAACGGCCTGCCGGGAAATCGCCCGATACTCCGGAGTGTTCAGTTGGCGAATCAGTTCGGACCCATCGCGCGACATGCGATCGACCAGCGGGGCGGGAAAAAAGCAGGGCGTTTCGCAATTGCGGAAGGCCACGGGAACGCCACAGGCGGCCTCCAGACTGCTGAGGAAGCTCCGATACTTTTCCGGCGTGAAGCCGGCATTAAAGCGCGCTCGAAGCTCGGGGATCACGCGTTTAGCACGAACTCGCCGCCGCGCATGATGACGCGATCGTCGGCCCAGATATCGAACTTGCGGCCCACTACATCGATGTGCGTCGAGCAGCGCCAGGGCGCGCCCGTATAACCGCCATAAGGATCGCCGAAGGCGATGTGCACGCCCGGTATCTTTTCATCCTGCAGAATGTTCCCGATCACGTCGCGCACGCCGATATTGGTGCCGATGGCGAATTCGCCCACGCGATCGCTATTCTCATCGGAGTGGGTGTAGCGCCAGAATTCGTCCTCGAGCTCACGGTTGGCGCAGTGCGCATCGGTCAGCCTGTTTCGCTTGATGCTGATGGTGAGCGGCTCGCGATGCAGGTCGCCGTACTTGGCGCACAGATAATCACCCACTACGCCGTCGACCACGAAGGTGCCATTAACCTCGCCCGGAGTAGTCCAGACTTCGCCCCCGGGAAGGTTGCCCCAGGTATTGGCGCTGATGATGCCGCTGGTCTTGAGCCACTTGTAATTCGGGTTCATCTCCGCGGTGAGGTCGGTCCCGGCGGGCGTCTTAGCGCGTACGAACGCTGCCGCCCGCGTAATTTCCAAAACCTGCAGGCTGATGCGGTCCACCTCGTGAAAGTCGGCGCGCATCCCGTCCTGCATGATCTGGCGGGTGATGTTGACCATGTGCGCGTGACGGATCTTGCGGCGGGACACCACCTCGGTCATCTGCATGCGCGAACCGAGCTCGTTGGCCTGCGCCTGCGCGGCAAAAATGCTGACATGGCTGGTCTCGAGATCCTCGAGTACCGGCCGCGGCATCTCCACCAGCGGCCGTGGCGCAACCTCTTCGAGCGTCCAGGCGGTATAGGTTGCTCCGGTTCTGTCGAGCTCGGCGGCCAACGCCGCGGCGATTTCGAGGCTGGCCTGGTCGGTGATCAACGTAACCTTTTCTTCGGGCTGTATGCGCAGGCACACGCTTACAGCGTTGCGCGCCCCTTCCACCAGCTCCGGCTCCACGGCAGTTTCCCGCAACACTCGAGTCACTGCCCGGCTACCTGCCGGATCCCGGCGGTGTCCACTTCGGTTTCTTCAATGATGTAGTCAACCACCTTGCTCAAATCCCCCGTTTCGTGCCAGACGCGCAATTGCCGGTCCGCGCCGGTTCCATTCTTTAGTATCTCGTGGATGTAATTAATCTCTTGCCGGCTGCCCAGTTCATCGACCACGTCGTCGATGAGCTCCAGGTATTCGTGCATGAGATCGGGGAAAGGCACCTCGGTGCCCTTGCCGAAATCGATCAGCTTGCCATCGATGCCGTAGCGCAGCGCGCGCCATTTGTTTTCCATGACCAGCGCCCGGCGATATAAGCGAAAGCCCTGATTCATGGAGTGCAGCTTGTAGAGCTTGGCCACCGTGGCCTGAATCAGCGCGGCCAGAGCGATGGTCTCCTCAGCGCGCATGGGAATGTCGCACACGCGGAACTCCAGCGTGTTGAAATACGGATGCGGCCGTATATCCCACCAGATCTTCTTGGCGTTATCGATGCAGTTGGTCTTGATCAGCAGGTTGACGAAGCTCTCGTATTCGCCGTAGCTCGGAAAGTAATCCGGGATGTTGGTGCGGGGAAATTTATCGAAGACTTTGCAGCGGTAGGATTTCAGCCCGGTATCCATGCCGCGCCAGAACGGCGAATTCGTTGAAAGAGCCAGGATATGCGGCAGGAAGTAACGCGCCGCATTCATGATGTGTATGGCGGTTTCGGGCTCTTCGATCCCGATGTGCACGTGCAGGCCGAAGATGAGATTGGCGCGCGCCACCATCTGCATGTCTTCGACGATGGTCGCGTAGCGCTGATCCGGATAGATCTCCTGCTTACTCCAATCGGCGAAAGGATGAGACGCGGCAGCCGCCAGGCGCAGGCCATTCTGATGGGCCAGTTGCACCATGTGGTGGCGAATCAGCCGGATTTCCTCCTTGGCCTCTTGAATATTGCGGCAAATCCGCGTGCCCACTTCGACCACCGACTGGTGCATCTCGGGCTTCACCCGCTCGGTGAGCACACGCTTGCCCTGTTCCAGGATTTCGAGACCGATGTGCGAGCGCAGGTCGCGAGTCTCCGGGTCGATGGTCTGATATTCTTCTTCAATCCCGATCGTTAAACTCGGCTTCATACGCTCTCCCCCGCTCTTTTCTATTATCCAAGGAACCTTGCCCAGCGCAATTCCTGCGCAGGCGGCTCGACACCCAGCGCTTTGCGAATGGCCATTTCCGCCACCGCGTTGACCACCCAGTCGAAATTCTCCTGCCCCACGGAGTGCACATCCGCGTCCGGCGCGGGATTCAAGAAATCAATGGCGTACGGAATGCCGTCTTCCACGGCGAACTCCACGGTATTCAGGTCGTAGCCCAGGGTACGGCACAACTTCAGCGCGTCGCCCAACACGCGGGCATACATTCCAGGCTCGACGGGCGCAGGGTTTTTCACGTAGCGGTGCGCGTGCGGCTGCTTCGGATCGTATCGCATGACCCAGACCTTCTCCTGGCCGATGACGTAGCAGCGGAAATATTCAGTGAAGTTGACCGCTTTCTGAAGCGTCATGCAGAGGTCGCCGGTCTGCTCGTAGGCGGCGAAGAATTCCAGCGGGTTATCGACCTTGTAGACGTTTTTCCACCCCCCGCCCGAGTGCGGCTTTAGAAACGCGGGGAAACCGATGTACTCGAAGATCTCTTCCCAATTGAGCGGGTAGCGCAGGTTGCGCATGGATTGCGCGGTGGTGCCGGGCGGATGCTGCTTATGCGGCAGCAGCACGGTGCGAGGCACGGCCACGCCGATTCGGGAAGCCAGCGCATAGTTGAAGAACTTGTCGTCGGCGCTCCACCAGAACGGATTGTTGATGATCAGCGTGCCGCCCAGCGCCGCGTTCTTGAGATAGGCGCGGTAGAAAGGGATGTCGTGGGAGATGCGGTCCACAATCACGCGGTAGCCGCTTGGCTCAGCCATGGCCACGCCGCCTAACAGGATGCTTTCCGCGCGCACGTCTTCCACGCCAAGCGCATTGATGCGGTCGACCACCGCGCCTGGAAAGGTATTCTCCATGCCGTAGAGGATGCCGATCTTTCTCATGGGTTCTTCACAGTCTACCCGAAAAACTTGACGGCCATGCGCTGCCACCACGGCCAGTCGTGGCCAGTGCCGTCGCCCCATACGTCGAGCCAGTGAGGGATCTGTTTACCGTCCATAATGTGGGCGAGGCGCAGGTTCTCGGCCAGGCAGATGTCGGTCTCGCCAGTGGCCAGTACCAGGCGCGCGCCGTTGCGGTATTGGCTCAGGTAGTGTTCGTCACTTAAGCCCGGTAGAAAATCCGGCGGGCAGTTGAAATAACAGTTCTCGTCGTAATAGCCGTTCAGAAATTGGTGGATGTCAAAGGCGCCTCCCATGCTGACACAAGCGCTGACCAGTTCCGGGTGGCGCAGCGTGAAGTTCATCGCATGATAACCGCCGAAGCTGCATCCGGTGACGCCGATCCGCGGCGCGGAATTACGCGACTGGATAAATGGCAGCACCTCATGCAGTAAGTATTGCTCGTACTGCATGTGGCGCAACACGCGATCGCGTGGCGGAATGCCGCGGTTGTACCAGCTCTCTTTGTCGACGCTGTCCACGCAGAAACCTTGCAGGTGCCCGGAATCGTACCGGTAATCGAGGACCCCGATCATCCGGCGGTCTTCATAATCGTAGAATCTTCCCATCGACGTGGGGAATACGATGAGAGGCATCCCGGCATACCCGTAGGTGAGCAGTTCCATGTCTCTTTGCAGATGGGGACTGTACCACTTGTGATATTCTCTGTTCACTCGGAATAGTATAGCGTGGCGAATGGTCCGCTTCCGGAGCTGGACAAATGTAGTCCTGAGCGAGTATTTACGCGGTGTGGGCAAGGGGGGTGAAATTGTGATCAAGGACGCGAGACCCCTATCGCGCGAGACACGCCGCGACCGGCCGGCCAACCTTAAATGAAAGTCTATGTGGATTCGTCAGTGGTCCTTAGAAGGCTCCTGCGCGAACCCGGCGCCTTCAGGCGCTGGACTGATTGGGAATGGGCGGTGACCACGCCTTAAGCGGGGCTAACCTTCCGCGCCGAAATCACTCCCGCATTCAATCCCAACGTGCTCAGCCCGCCGAAGAAGCGCGCGTGCTCGATTTTGACGCAGCGGTCCATCACCACTTCCAGTCCGGCCTGAAGCGCGCGTTCCGCCGCCTGCTCCTGGATGACACCTAGCTGCATCCAGATAACCTTGGCCCCCACAGCGATGGCTTCCTCCACAATGGCCGGCACGGCGGAAGGTTCGCGGAAGATATCCACGATCTCGATCGGCCGGGGAACTTCGCCCAGCGATCGATAGGACGGCCGCCCCAGAATCTCTTTCTCGCGCGGGTTGACCGGAAAGATCTCGTAGCCGGCCGCTCGCATGTATATCGCGGCGAAATGGCTGGGACGGTAGGGATTGGCCGAGAGGCCCACCATGGCGATGCGCCGGTAGTCGCGCAATATGCGGCGATGTTGGGCGGCGGTAGTGGCGAATCGCGTGCGCGCTACAGGCGAAGTGCTGCCGACCTCGCCGCTCATGCGTTCCGCGATGCGTGCAGGGCCTGATCGAGATCCCAAATGATGTCGTCGAGGTCTTCGATGCCCACCGAGAGGCGCACCAGGTCTTTGGTAATTCCCGCCGCGAGCTGCTGCTCATCGCTCAGTTGCTGGTGAGTCGTGGAGGCCGGGTGGATCACAAGGCTCTTGGCATCGCCCAGGTTGGCGAGGTGCGACAGGAGCTGTACAGAATCGATAAAGCGGCGCCCGGCTTCCAGGCCGCCCTGAATTCCAAAAGTCAGCACCGAGCCGCAACCGAGCGGCAGATACTTGTGCGCCAACTGGCGATAAGGGCTCGAATCGAGACCCGGATACTTCACCCAGGTGACCAAGGGGCTCTTTTCAAGGAAGCGCGCGACCCCCAACGCATTGCGGCAGTGCGCCTCCATACGGAGTTTGAGAGTCTCGATGCCCTGCAGAAACAGGAATGCGTTAAACGGGCTCAAGCAGGGGCCGAAGTCACGCAGTCCTTCGACGCGCGCCTTGATGATGAATGCCAGTTCCCCGAAGGTTTCCGAGAACCGCAAGCCGTGATAGCCGGGGCTCGGGTCGTTCAGTTGCGGGAAGTGTCCCTTGGTCCACGGAAAACGGCCGCTATCCACGATGACACCGCCGATCGAGTTACCATGGCCACCCAAAAACTTGGTGGCCGAATGCACGACCACATCGGCACCGTGTTCGATCGGCCGGCACAGATATGGCGAGGCCATGGTGTTATCGATGATCAACGGAACGTTGTGCTCATGCGCAATGGCGGCTACCTTCTCGATATCCAGGATATTCATGCGCGGGTTAGCGATGGTCTCGCCATAGAGCGCGCGGGTGCGAGGCGTAATGGCGCGGCGAAAGTTCTCGGGATCGTCCGGTTCGACGAAGATCGCGTTGTACCCCAGACGGCGAAAGCTGACATCGAACTGCGTGTACGTGCCCCCGTATAGAGTGCTCGCGGCAACTACCTCATCGCCCGGCTCCATCAAGCCACTGATTGCCAGGAATTGGGCCGCCTGTCCGCTGGCGGTGGCCAGCGCCCCGATACCGCCTTCGAGCGCCGCGACGCGCTCTTCGAACACGGCGGTCGTGGGATTCATGATGCGCGTATAGATGTTGCCGAATTGCTGGAGAGCGAAGAGGGCGGCGGCATGATCGCTGTCTTCGAAAACAAACGAAGTGGTCTGGTAGATAGGCACCGCGCGGGCGCCGGTGGCTGGATCGGGCTTCTGGCCGGCGTGCAGGGAGCGGGTGCTGAAGCCCATTTGACGTTCCGTGGTCGTTTCAGGCATATCTAAAAATTCTACGACGGTTCGGATGCCTGCGGCCGGCGTCATGGGCGCGCTCGCGACTCCAGGGGTTCAGTTCAACGGGCCGCCACCCTAAGCGATTGACGATGTCGGTCGCATCTTGCTGGCCCTCGAGCGTGTTATAGTTTCGCGGTTCTCCCGTGCTGGCGGGCCAAAAAAATCTAGAGGGGCGTTATCGATGAAACGAATTATTAACTTGTCAAGCAGACTTAGCCGGGCAAAGGTCGCGACGATCTGTCTGGCTGCGGGCTCATCAAGGCTGGCACAACTCCTGCGACTAGTTCGCCATATGTTCGGGCAGAATCCGAAAGCATTTTCGTAAGTCTATCTTTGTTGGGGTGTGTTTTGGTGGACCTGGTGAGATTCGAACTCACGACCTCTTCCATGCCATGGAAGCGCAGGCGAACAGCTTACGAACGATCCGAGCAAATTCATGGGGATTTCCATGTCCTGAAGTGGTTCGGGTTGGGCACGTAGTGGCCCGGATCTGGTAGTGGCCCGGATTAGCATTGCATTCGATTCACGAGCGTAGGAGACTGGAAGAAAATGCTTAACCGACGCTGGTTCTCTGGACCAAAGCTGCTGGACTGGAAGCAGCAGACGGCCTGCGGCGAGTACGCCGGGCCATTCGCAACGTTCCCGAACTGCCGCGCCGGCGTCGATCCGGACGCGCAGAACCGCGGCGTGCAGGCGATGTACGGCATAGACCCAGTACAGATGTTCGGTCTGAACGTGACGCTTCGCCAGATAGACTCTGCCTTCGATGATGCCGTCGACCGCGCGATGAGCGTCCGATTGCGCAAGGAAGAGATGCTGGTCATGCTCTTCATGGCCCGCACGGGCTTGCCGCTATCCGAAGTCACAATGGTGCACTTTCGCGAGAAGTCATACCCGCAGTGGAAGGGCGCCGCGCTGAAGCCTCAGTTGCCGGTCGCCACCGGATACGGATTTTACGAACTAAAGCCAGCGACAAGCTGCGAAAGCTTCGGCCACGGGATAACGTTCACGGAGCCGTCTCTAGGGGCATGTCCGGACTTCGATACAGCCAATTCTGCCGACGATCTGGTGCTGAGCGCCGGCGCGCGCGCTTCGGAATACGCAGGTCATTTGCTCGAAGTTGCCCGTACCCTGCAAACGGGTCCGGCCATGGGACGGGCGGCAGTCGCCATGGCGCGACGATCGCAACTCGAAGGCCGGCTGCTGGCTATTCTCGACTCGGGCGTCAACCGGGCCGCGGCGGGCCGCGCCTCCCTACTGGCAGCGGTGCTGCTGGCTGTGGCGCTGGTTGCGCCGCTCGCGGCCGTGCGGGCGCAGCAGAGTCAGACGCAGGCGCCAGCTATCGATGGGAACGCTGCCGATGCCGCTATCCGCGCGGCGCGCTCCCAGAACAATTATGAAAGACTGGAGAATGCCGGGAACGCCGCGGCCGAACTGCGCATGTACGACATCGCGCACAAACTTCTGGACGCGGCGCTGCTTATCCGCGCCGAACTGTTTGGCGAACAAAGTACGCAATACGGCGTTGGAATACTCAAGCTCGCAGCGCTCGAAAACAAGCAGAACCATGAACAGGCCGCCGGGGAGCTCTACACCAAAGCCGCTCATCTGTTGGGAGAGCAGCCGGAAGCGGCGCCCGCGTTGATCCATCTTGGGATCACTGCGATTGACAAGAAAGATTTCCCGCAGGCCATGGAGTATTTCCAGCACGTGCGCCGCCTGAATCTTACGCAGGCTGGCGCGGCGATGATGTGGATGGCCGTGGTCGAGCAGCGGCAGCAACACATGGACGAAGCCGAGAAGCTCTATCAGGGCGCGCTCGCCATACAAGATCCGAAATCGGCGGAGGCAGCCATCACCATGGAAGTGTACGGTCAGTTCCTTCGAAAGCAGGGGCGCGCGGACCAGGCCGGCGAGATGGACACGCGTGCAGCCGCCATACAGGCGGCCAATGTGCCGTCTCCCGTTTCCCACACAGGCCCGCTCGTTTACAAAGCGTCGAGCGCCGGGGTGAGGGCCCCATCGCTGGTGAGCAAAGTGGAGCCGGAGTATAGCGAGGAAGGGCGCGCCGCGGGGCTCGAAGGCACCATTATCGTGGGGGTGGTGATCGGATTGGACGGCATGGCGCACGATGCCCGGATTCTCAGAGGTCTCGGCCTGGGCCTGGACGAGCAGGCCGTCGAAGCCATTCAACAATGGCGGTTCAAGCCGGGACTCAAGGATGGCCAACCCGTGCCGGTAGCGGCAACCATCGAGGTGAACTGGCGCCTGCTGTGACGGCGAGCGGCGCGCCAGATTCTTCCGGAGCGTGAACGTCGCTTGGGCGGGTAGGCCTTGGGCGGGGTAACTACAACACTCTCGGGCGTCGGCCGCCGCTTTCTGATGACCAGCCCGAAGTTGGTGGCAATATGTGCGAGACAACTTGCAACACCGATCGAATAACTATTGCGGCATGAAATCGAGTACATTCCGGTCAATTATAGTATTGTGACTTATCCATCAGTTACCGGTTGACATCCGGCGGCAAGGGTATATACTTGAGCCTGCCTGAATCATAGGAAGCAATGTTATGCCCCTTCGCTCATTGCACTACGTATCCCCGCGAGGACTGCTTCTCGTCCTGTCTGCGGCTGCCGTTAGCCTCCTAACCCTTGGATCTACGCTGCGGGCACCGTCCAGCCTGTCGTTTGCCAAGACTGCGCGGCACGGCCGCGCCAGAGATGCGCATAACAGCGACGAAACCTTAATCGCTTCGAGTGACGTAACGTCATCCAGCAATCCCGCCGCGTGGATACAACTGGCTCCGCTTCGGGTTGATTCGTATCCCCGCCGGCTCTCGACACCTCCCGAGGAGATGCTTAGATGCTACAACGATTGAATCGTATACTGCTTCGCGAAAGCGCCGTTGTCCTGCTGGCAATTCTTTGCGCACTGGTAACTGCCGAGTGCCCGCTGAACGCTCAGCCGATATGTCCCGGGACAACCGGAGTGGGTAATCCCAGCGTTCTTACCAGTCAAAATGACAATTACCGCGATGCGTACAACGCGACCGAGACCTGCCTTACTTCGTCAGCGATTCAGGCCGGCACCGTCACAATAGCGGAGGCCTCGTTCTCGCCGCTGCTGGTGGACACGCCTCCATCCAGCACTGGTCTAGGCACTACTAACCCTATTTATGCGCAGCCGCTCTACGTTGCCGGAATTACCGTACATAATCCGGGTCAGGGAACGTGTAGTCCTTGCGATATGGTAGTCATTGCCACCGCTTACGGCAGCATCTATGCCTACAACGCTGATAACGGCAATTTACTGTGGACGAGAACGGGCACCGGGGGGACGACTGGCACGAACTGGCTTTGGTATGACGACTGCCATACAGGCGGGGCTGTGGTGGGCGGGGTTACCAGCACAACGTGGTACGTTGGGCCAGCAACGCCATTCGGCGGCATCGTCTCGACACCGGTCATCGACAGCAGTCCTCTTTCACCATATAGCCAAACCATGTTTGTAACCAGCTTATGTAAGACTTCGGCGGGCCTCACCCAGTGGTGGATCCACGAGATCGACATTGCCGGGCTGACGTCGGGAGCGGATGTTGCCGGACAGGATATTTCGGCGGTTCAAATGAATCCGTCCCCCAGCGGGACGGACGAAGCCGATGATTTGACCTCCGGCCACATCGTCTTGAATCCAACTAACGAATTGCAGCGCACGGCACTGCTCGAGGTCAAGAACACAGGAGCCACGTACAACCCGCTGATCTATGTAGGGTTCGGCTCGGCCAAGGTGGAAAACTCTAGCAGCACGCCATACCATGGATGGCTTCTCGGTTACACGATTAACAGCAGCAGCGTGATCCAGTCTACTCCAGCGCTCGCCTTCGCGGCCACGCCGACTGGGTGCAGCGGGGGAGGTGGCGCAACACAGTGTTCAACGGGAAATGGCGGAACGCCAACTTGCGACTGCCTGGTACCCTCCGGCTACCAAAACGCGCCAAACTGGGGCGGTCACGGAGGTGGAATCTGGATGTCCGGAAGGGGCCCCGCCGAACGAACCGATTCGACCGGTCTGTCCCACACGTATGTGGGAGTTGGAAATGGAGGATTCCAGAATAGCGGCGCTACCAATTGGGGCGAGAGCGTTCTGGATTTCCACTTGTCGAGCTCGGGAATGCCTGCCCAGCCCTCCGACTCGTTTACTCCGCACGGAGGCCCGCCCGATTGCTGGCTGACGAACTCGTGCGCACCGGTGATTCAACTGCCTCTCTCCACGAGCTCTTGTGCCTACGGCCAAACGGACGGAACCTGCAATTACACGATGGAGCTGCTGAACGAAAACGACTGGGATATGTCGGTATCCGGCATCACCCTGTTTGATTATCCACCAAGCCAGCATCTGGCGGTCACGGTCGATAAGGCCGGCTTCGGCTACCTTCTCGAGCAGGATGATATGGGCGGCTTCAGTGCCGGTGATACTGGGAACTTATTCCCGTTCCAGGCCATAGATACAGCATGTACTGGCGCGGCCTCGAGCTGCCACCGCGTGACAAGCATGGCTTTTTACAACAACGCCCTGTACGTATGGCCATATAATGAAGTCTTGAAACGACTGCAGTTCAATGAGAGTGGTTCCCTGACGGGTTCGTCCACCATTTACACCGATTCGACTGGAGGGATCGTATATGGATCTGGTTTCAGCACCTTGCTTATTCCGGGTGACAAGCTGATGGCCGACGGCTGTTCGGGAAGTTCCTGCCCAATCGTCACCGCGGTCGTCAGCAACACCCAACTTACGGTTAGCCCTCCGTTTAGCCCTGTGATTCCTGCGAGCGGTCCCATTTCTTACAATTACACAGGCTATTTTGTGCAGCCCATAAGGGACACTAACCCAGGCGCGGGTACGGTTGGTTATCCCGGCGGATCGCTGGCGATAACTTCGAATGGAACAACCAGCGGCACGGGCGTTGTTTGGGGTTTGGTCGGGAACGAATACGACCAGGAAAATACCAAGCCCGCCAACGCAGCGGGCTATGTCGACGCATACGACGCCGGCACGCTGGCTAAGGTATGGTCGACGTACGAGCTCTCTAGCTTTGCCGTGTCCTATTTCGCACTACCTACCGTAGTACATGCGACTCTCTTCATTCCTACCTGGAACATCACTGGGTCCAGCAGTAATTCTAGCTGTACTGCTACAGCCCCCTGCCTGGGCGTGATGGTGTACGAAGGCAGTACCAATTAACAAACCGAGGACAGAAGATGACTATCCAAAGTGTTCGTTTTTGCTCCATCATGTCGACAATTTGTCTACTGGCATCTAACATCTGCCCTGCCCAAGGACAGACGGTGTTTCACGTCCTCTCATACCAGAATCGCTTTGGTGGCCCCAGTGCACTAATCGAAGGTTCACCGGGTGTGTTTTATTTCAACACAGGATCAAGTATCGGCGTATTCTCCATTTCTACTCAAGGTTCGAAGACCACCTTGGCAACATTACCTGCCGGCGATCAAACTGCGTCGGCAACGATCAGCGGAGCGAATAACAGATTCTACTCATCGTTCGGACCTAACAACAGTTCAGCATACGTATTCTCGGTGAGCTCGACGCCAGGCGAGCAGACCTACTCGGATCAGACCGTGGTCCCTGTGCTAACACAGAACCTGCCTGATACGGACTTCCTCGGCGTCGCTATTGCCTTCGCGGACAACCCGTGGTATTTGGTTGATGTTGATCTACAGGGCAACGTTACAATCATCTACCAGTTCCCCTCGGACGAGGTGCTCCCCAACACCGCGGTCTACGCCAGCGACGGCAACTATTACGGAATCTCGCAGAACGGAGTTGGCTATGTCTATAAGGTAACGCCCGCAGGCTCCTTGACCAAGCTGCTAAGCTTTCCGAATCTTGCTGTCACGGGGTTCCGGTTTGTGCCTCTGATTCAGGCTAGCGATGGGAACCTCTACGGCGCTGCCCCCGGTGGGGGAGGCGGCGGTGCCGGCACGATTTACAAGCTCACTCTAAGCGGCCAGTATACGCTCCTTTACACGTTCCCGAAGAACAACACTTCTGTCCCCACATCTCTGATCGAAGGCAGCGACGGAAATTTATATGGCACGACTCTCGGACAGATTCCCAGCGGCGGCTACAGCACGATCTTCAAAATCACGAAGACAGGCCAATATAGCGAGATTCTAGCGATGAAAAACATTAGCTACTATGGCGCTTGTCAGTGCCAGTTGGTGCAGGGCAGCGATGGCAAGATCTACGGCAGCGCCATCTCCGGCGGAACGTACAACGGAGGCGTTATCTTCTCGCTGGATCTGGGGTTGCCGCAGCCATCGCCGCGGGCGAAGCACTTTTATCCGCAAGCGGGCGCGCCGGGAACAAGCGTCCGCATCTGGGGCGATAACCTGCTCGGGGCCTCAGTGGAGTTCGATGGAGTAGCCGCTGCAACGGTCTCCAATAGCGGCTCGAATTACGTCTACGCCACTGTGCCGGTGGGGGCCACGTCGGGACCCATTACCATCAGCACCGCGGGCGGCAGCATGACCACAGAGAGTAGTTTCACGGTCGAATAAACGAACTGTCGCGGCCGCAGGGTCTGTTACTTCGTAGAGCATTGCCGGTAGCGGCAACCATCGAGGTGAACTGGCGCCTGCTGTGACGGGGCGCGGCGAGTTAAATTCTTCCGGAGCGTGAACGTCGCTTGGGGCGGGAAAGCCTTGGGCGGGATGATTGGTTCTGGTGAACAGGCGGGGGGCAATGCAGCGTCTGACTTCGCCGTTCACGCTCCAAGCAGTATAGTGACGTATCCCTGAAAATCGTTTCACCCGCGCGGCAGCTAAGTGCCGCGCCGGTTCCCATAGAGTTCTACGTGCAGCCGGGGGCTGAAGCGGAAGCCTTCGCGCTTGGCAATTTCCGCAAGCCAGACCCCGCGATCGCGCAGTGCGCCGGCATCGATGCCCTCCGCCATCAGGATCACTTTGGCCGCGTCGGCATCGAGCGCGCGCACCAGTTCCCGCACCTCCGCCATATCGTCCGGCTGCGCGATCACGAATTTAAGCTGATAATCATAATCCGCCATGAGCCTACGCAGCACGCCGGGTTGGATACGCAGACGCTCGTGACGCCCGGCCCATTCGCCTTCCGGCGTCGAATGCGCAAGTTTCGGGCTGATGCTCATCAGGTCGCACTCGACTGGCGAGAATACCGTGCCGGCGGTTTCGATGGTGATGTGCCGTCCGCGTCCGCGCAAGCCGCGCGTCAGATCCAGGATCTCGGGCGCGATCATGGGCTCGCCGCCGGTCACCACTACATGCCGCGCCGGATATGCATCGACCGCGGCCAACACTCGCTCAACCGGCCAATTGTCGCCTGAAAGCCACCTTCCATTCTCTGGTCTCCCAGTTCATCGTTGAGCGAACCACGCGAGTCGGGTAAACCTCCACACGCACCCCCTCAACGGAGCACGTGATCGTCCTTAGCGGTGGTTCTGGCGGGATCTCTTCCGTTGGCCGCGTTTCCAGGTGCCCGTTTTCGTTGTAGCGCTGCTCGTATCCAGGCACCGGGCGGTTAGGCGTCCAATCAGTTGCCTTCGTTCTGATCCCACACGCCCGCTCTGCCGCGCGCAGCGTTGCATCGATATCGTTCTTCGCTGAAGCGGACACGAAGATATCGAAGCCCTCTTCGTCGTCCATCATCACGATAACGAACCGGCCATTGACGCTGTACCCTTTGAGTTGGCTGGTGATGCTGATCAACCGGGCGTTGTTTCTTTCGAGCCACGAGGCAAGCTGTTTACTCATGACCGTCTCCAAGCCATTCTCATAAAAATCAATGACAGGAAGAACGGCACCAGAGGCCAAAACGTATGGTGATTGTCGCATAATTCCACAACAATCATCCCCCACCCGACTAAGTTCAGTGCCCAGCCGATTATCACTGGCGTCATGTTGTCTACCATAGCGATAACTGCCTTTCTCCGCCGAACAAGGGACTGTCGGCGATCTCTTTTCGGCCAGCATCCAGCCGGCGTGTGGACTTGGTTCCGAATTCGGCGGTGACGCGCTTTGCGTCAAGCCTGGGTAAGTACTCCTGGTCTGCAGCGCCGGGGATTGGTGGCCTGGAAGCTGTCTCCGGGTAGCCCTGATGGCATAACGGCTCATCGCCATACAGGACCTTAACGCTAACCGCTGGTTTGTCGATCACAATTATGCGAGACGCTACCTCGGTCGTCTCGAATGTCCCGCTCTCCAGCACGATGGTCTGGCATTCGCCGTAGTCATCCCGGAAGGCCTTCGCCTTCTTGTCTGAGCGGAAGAACGCACCGGCGCCCGTTCTGAAGAGTGATCGTATATAGATCAATACAGACGTACTCGCCGCCCACTTCTCCTTGGCAGACCGAATTAAGAAGCGTGAGTAGGGCCGGGGCTATCGCAGTTTTCATGCGCTTAATTTTCGAGGATCAGGAACTCAAGCAGAACTGCCGCTGTGTTCGCTTGCGCTGCTGGCGCCGTGATGCCGGAGCCGAAGCGAAATAGCGCTGGCTCACCAGGCTTCAGCCTAATGATGTCCGTGCCACTCAGGGCGGTCAGAATGTCTACGTAATTCGTGGGGTCATTGTTCTTCAGGCACGCCCACCCAAGAGTCGCAAGATCATTAACCGGAATGACCTTGCCCCCGGCCGTAGTCGGCACCAGCATCGTGCCCTTGGCGTAGTTCACCCCCGTGATGTTGAACAAAGAATTCACCAGCGAGATGGACTCTGAGGCGATTTGCTGCGCCGCATTCGTGTACGCCAGCGTTGCCGTAACTGATATTTCGTTGGCCATAAGATCTCCCTAAGCCCACACCTGACGAATGGAAAGCTTTTTGACTTTCCAGATGTGCTGGTAGTTGCGGGTGAAGTCGATGCTGTCGTCGGCAAAAACACATCTTTTGAAATAGGAAAAATCCGCCGCGACATGCACGCTGTTTCCAGGTGCCGACGTGAAAGTAAGCAGCCCCGTGTTGCTAACAGAGAAGCCCGAGCCCTGCAGAACTCCGTTGAGGTAGACGTTGCAGTATGGCGCCGAAAGCGGCGGCGCGAGCGTTGCCGTGATGCCGTTGATGTCGTAGATCGGCTGTAAAGCTCCCCCGATCGTTCGGAAGAGCTGAAATGACTTCGTGGTGCCGTCGCCGGTGGCAATCACGTTCTGCCCGGTCGTTGGCGAAAGGCCCTCGTACTGCGCTAGAGTAACCGTGTAGTTATCGGTCGGATCCTGGTAAAGAAAGGAGTCCCATGGGCCAAGGCGTGCGACGAAGAATCCGTAAAGCTCCTCGAAGTCTGCGGCAAATCCTGGAGACTGCACAACGCTGTCATGCAGGTAATTGATTGGCAAGTCGAACGTTTCCAAAGGATATGGCCAATTGGGTATCCTTATTTCTTGTCCGCCGGCAGTCTTGTTGACGGTGGTGGATACATAGGGCCTGCGGTTCACTGGCCAGCCAATTCCGGAGAGCTGCGGGAACATTAAGTTACTCATGCTACCTCCGCTCCCCGCGGTACTCTGCATCGACCTGTTTTTCTAACTTACGCCATTCCGATTTCACCTTCTGCCACTGAATTACCTCAGCAGCAGACAACACGTCCGGATTATCGGCCCTGGCATTTCTCATCTGCGCCCAGATGCGGTGATCCGCAGCAAAGGCGTTATGGAGATCCCATGTGGTTGGCGCATCAGCGAGCAACGGCAAAGCGAAGATGAAGATTAGCCTGTGCATTACGCAAACCTCAATCGGCCATCCCGCATGGCCCGCTTGAACTCGTCGGAGTTTCTTGCGGTGCTGTCCGGAGACTCGCCCCGCGCCGCGTGATAGTGGTTGTGGACGTCTCCCCCGCCAGATCCAGCAGCGTTACCGTTAGATGCCGCTTTCCCGGCCGCGTCACGCACGAAATCGGACAGGTGGGTTCCCAGGTACATTTCGTTCTTGTGAGCCATCACCATGCCGGTTGCTGGAACGATACCGCCATGCTCGAACGAGGCTATCGGAGCGAATGCCATCAACTGGGCGAGCGTTGCCGCTGCTGTAGGTGCTACCAGGGCCGGCCCAATGATCGGGATGCCGGCCACCGCAGAGCCAGCCGCTGCGGCGCCAACGTTGGCAGATGTGACCACTTGCGCGACGCCCTTGGCTGAATCAACCGCTTTCGCCTCGGCCGCCGACGTGATATGCAGGGCCGTGAGCACCTGCTCGAACCCAAGTTGCGCGGCCTTCTTCAAGGCCAGGTGCTCGACCCACTGAATGAGTTGCTTGGCCAGCGATTCGATGAGAGACTCCTCCATGTGACGGAGCCCCTGCGTGAATGCCTTGCTAAACTTCTCCTGACCGCTGGCCCACTTTGCGAAACTGCCGGCCATCGTGACGTTCATATCTTCCGCGGCCGAATGGAGCGCAGTAGAAAGCTCCTGTATCCACGAGAAGGTCCGCGCCTTAAGCCCATCCATCACTACGCTGTACTGATCGGCAATGCCCTGGATCTTCGCCTGCGCATCTATGATTCCCTTCTGATTACCTTCAGGGCTCTCGTTGCCTTTTTTGACCTCCGCCTGGTAGCGGTCTACGGCCGCCGCCATCTGGACTTCGTATTCTTTCTTTTCGATTTGCCCGAGGAGTTCTAGCCGGCGCTCCGCGCTGATTCTACGCGCCTGAAAGTCGATCTCTACCAGCTCCTTGTTGCGTGCGTATACGCGGGAGGCGTGCTCGATCTCTGCGCTCGCAGTAGCCTCAGAGGCGGCGACTGTCTCTTTCGCGCGCCGTTCGTTCAATTCGTAGACGTGGTCCGCTATTTTGTTTTGGAATTCCAGCTCGACGTTCAGGCCCTCGACGTGGTGCTTTATGAGGTCATCCTGAACCTTGTCCTGCTTCTCGGCGCCCTGCGCACGGATTTCGAGTATCTTCTTCTGGTGCTCAAGTTCTATCTCCTCGATGCTGATACCCGGGCCGGTCGGCTTACGCTCAGCGTGCGCGGTCTGCGCCTTGAGCGCGTTTAGGCGCTCCGCTGCGCGCTTCTCGATCTCGAAGCGTTCAGCCTCAGCCGTGAGGAGTGCGGCCGTCTCCTGGTCGACCGTTACATGATGCTGGGCGAGCATTGCTTTCGCCGCATCCTTGGCGATCTCGACGCGAGTTAGGGCTATCTTCTTTTCGTTCTCGATTACCTTTTCGGCGACAGCGTTGCGCTCAGCTACGCCTTGGCCACTCTGGTCTTTCTCCAGCGCTTTGATCTTTAGCTTGAGGTCGGCTTCCTGCTTGAGCGCGGCGTGCCATTCTTTATCTTTTTCTGCACGATCAGTGTCATTAAGCGGCTTTATTGTGTTCCCAAGCGCACCCTCTAGCTCCTTGGCGTTAGTGTGTGCTTTTTCGAGCCCACTTCGAAGCCCGTCAAGCGTTTTTTCGTTGGCAGCCTCCCACGCCTTTGCCGCAGCAACCCTCTCGGAGTGGACCGCCTTTTCTTCTGCGGCCGTCTCGGCAAGCGCCTGCTTCTGCTTTTGCAGAGAAGCTAATTTAGCCTCAGCCGCTTTCACATCGGCACCGCTGGCGCTTCCGATGTTGGCGTTAAGCTTTACGGTTTCAAGCCCGACCTTTGCGGCCTCAATTTGTTTTTCGAGGCCGGCTTCCGCACCCTGCCCGGGAGTGACCAGCTTTACGGCAAACGTAGCAAGTGGGGCTAGAGCCGAAGCGATCTTTTCCTTGAGATGGTCCCAGGCGATAGACCACTCATTAGTGGCTTCGCGCGCATCGAGTAGCTTCTTTACGCCCTCTGCGCTGAGCGAGCCGCCTAGCCTATCTACGGCCACCTTCAGGCGATCGTAGTTCTCGATCAGCGGTATCAGTTGGAACGACGCGCGGCCCAATAGCTGATGCGCCAATTCTACGCGCTTTGTCTTGTCTGGAACTTCGGATAGCTTTTGAAGAACCTGAAGCAGCGCTTCCCCTGAATCCTCCGCCGCTACGCCAAGCTTTTGGAGCGCCTCCGCTTGTCTCTTGCCGGCTCCGGTGGGATCTTCCAGGGCTTCCGCCAGGCGAAAGGATGCTCGCGCCAAGCCTCCGATATCGGCGTCAACGATCTGGGCCATCTCGCCGAGCTTCTTTGTCTCTTCGAAACCAAGGCCGAGCATGTTGGCGAAGTTTTGGGTCTGACGTGCAGCCAAGCCCTCTTCGTTGACCAGTTCTAAAGCCTGCTTGCCGAGTTCGAATAGGCCGGCTCCAGCGCCAACGGCAATGCCGCCGATTGGGCCAATGGCAACCAATAAGTCCTTTGCGGCGAGCCCAGCAGTTCGAAATGGGTGTGCGATCATCTCGCCGACACCCTCCGACAGTTCGTCCCAGTTTCCGTTCTCGAATGGATGCGCTAGGCCATGGAAGATCTTTTCGAAGATATCTTCTGATTCGTGCTCCTTCGTGTGTTCGAGTTCCTTGTTTACGCCCTTGATTGCCTCTGCAAGCTGCTTTATGCTCTCGCTGGATATGTCGACTGACTGACGCACTTGACCAGCGTTGGCTACAAGCTTCTGCGTGGCCGCGTCGGACGACTGCTGAATCCGCCCAAACTGGTCCAGGATGCGGCTGGTCGATTGCTCGACCAGCGTTGCCGCCTGTGGCATACCAGCCTGAAATCCCGAAAGGTCGACGCTAGTGCCGACTCGTAACGTTCCCGTATCGCTCATTTTGTTGGTTTTGGTGAGGCTTCAAGCATGGCTAGGCTGGCCTTCATCCACCCGGGAAGCTGGTCTAGGCCATGTACCTGACCACCGAATCCCTTGGGGTTGGCCATCATTAGCTTGATTTCTTCGGGCGAGGTCGATCCTTTTACTTCCGGCTCTGTCGGTTCAAGTATTCCGAGCCCAACGGCAATTTGCAGTAGTAAGTGGCGAATGGTGGACGACTTCCCGTTCCAGTGGTCGAATAATTCTGCAGCGACCGGAAACGGGCACGCCATCACTTGGTCTAAGGACCAGCCAGTCTCGGTGATAATGCACGCCCGAATCTCCGGGATGTTCAGCTTACTGCTGTCATCGGAGCCGCGGCGATGGATTCCCCCGTTGGAGACTCCGCAACCGCGCGCAAGCCACTCATCGCAAGCACTTGATCCTGGAGCCACGCCACGGTGTACTGGTCGAGTTCATGCTTGATGCGCGCCGGCGTCCATGGTTCTGCCGGTGAGGCGCCGCCCGCAATCGCGTTGTTCAGGCTCGTGCAGATCATTTCGTAAACCCGCACAATGCCCGACTTATTCTCTTGAAGTTCTTCCGCCGGAGCGACTAACTGCTCAACCTGCTCAATGGTGAGCGGTGAAATGGTGAATTCAGCACCGTCTATAGATACTGTTTTTCTGCGTCTGTACATTGTGTCCTCAAAGGGTAGGGTCAGGCACTAGTTCCCAGCCATCTGGGTCTTGGGCGATCAACGCCTGCACGAACCGTAGCTTGCTGATCTGATCGTCAAGCCAGTCGCGCTTACGCTCTAAAGCGGCGATTTCGAGCAGTATGAGGTCGTCCCGAGAGCGGCAATGGTGCCATGATTGATTCATTGCCGCTCCGCGAAGTAACCCGCTTACACGTTGCTGAAGAACTTGATAACGTTGTTGTTGGCCGCTGCGTAGTACGAGCCCTTCAACGAGACCATGCCATATCCCGAGCGCTTGTTGTCGATCTCAACATCGGAGATTTTGGCTTGGGCGAGAAGGATCACGCTGTACACTGGGATCGTTGACGCAAGCACCGGCTGGTAGGTGTCCAGGATGTAGGCCTGAAAAGCCGGCCCGTACCCGATCTATAACCGTCCGGATGTGCTGCTGATCAACTACCAGAAGCTGGCCGGCTGGGCTGAGACGCTCGCCCAATTCGGCAAGAGCATCATCTTTGACGAAGTTCAGGAACTGCGCAAGCCCAACAGCGCCAAGTATGCGGCAGCGGGATACATTGCGAGCAAGATGAAGTACCGCATGGGCTTGACGGCGACGCCAATATACAACTACGGGAACGAGTTCTATACCGTCCTCGATGTGCTGTTCCCGGGCGCTCTCGGAACACGCGAAGAGTTTGGGATGGAGTGGTGCGGCGGGAACACCGGAGACAAGGCTAAAATCCACAACCCGAGAGCGTTTGGCCTTTACCTGCGCGAGAACGGGCTGATGCTTCGCCGCACCCGCGCCGACGTTGGCCGCGAACTTCCGGAAGTCCAAATCATCCCGCACTATGTCGAGACCGATCCTGAGTATCTCGATCGCGTGAAGGGCGCCTGCGTAGAGCTGGCCAAGTTGATCCTCAGCACATCTTATGCCGAGCGTGGTGTGAAGATGCACGCAGCCGAGGAGCTTTCCAACAAGCTGCGCCAGGCTACCGGCATCGCAAAAGCACCATACGTGGCTGAGTTCGTCCGCCTGCTGATTGAGAGCGGGGAGAAGGTTGTCCTGTATGGCTGGCATCGCGAGGTATATGCCTTGTGGCAGACGATGCTCAAGGACTTCAAGCCCGCGCTTTACACCGGCAGCGAGAGCACCGCGCACAAGGAAGAGTCGAAGCGCCGGTTCGTGGATGGCGAGACACCCCTGATCATGATCTCACTTCGTTCGGGAGCGGGACTTGACGGCCTGCAGCATGTGTGTCGAACGGTTGTGTTTGGCGAGCTCGACTGGGCCCCGGGGGTCCACGAGCAATGTCTGTCGGAAGATACCGAAGTTCTCACGCCTGGTGGATTCAAGAGCCGTGGCGAGATTGCTGTTGGTGATTCCATTTGCGGATTCGACCGTGCCAATGGCTCAATGCGCTGGATTCCAGCCTTAGCTAAGACGGACAGACCACTAGCGAGCGGCGAGCGCATGTTTGCGACGGCCACAGAAAAAATTGATCTGCGCGTGACCGAAGGACACCGAATGGTAGTTCGCAGCAAGCGCCGAACTACGCTCGGCGTTGGGCGATCCACTTGGGGAATCGAGATAGCGGCGGAGCTGGCCGGCATGGCGAGGCGCTTTGTCCCGACGTGCGGACGCCAGGCGGCCACTGGCGTCCCACTTACCAATTATGAACTGCGGTTGGTGGGCTGGTTTTTGACCGATGGAGGATTAAATCGGGGACGCCTAAAGATCTACCAAGCCGCTACTCAGCCATGGAACCGAGACATCGTTGAGGTGCTCGACGGATGCGGCTTGGCGTGGTCACGATCGCAGCGTACGGGTCTCAGTGGGACCCTCATGAACGTATATGAAGTGCCGAGGAAGGATTGCCACTTCTGGACGCAGGACGAGATCGACAAAGCCATTGCACTTAAGGGTAGCGGCCTGTCGGCGTCTAAGATCGCGTCAAAAATGAATCGATCCAGAATAGGCGTTGAGAAGAAGGTTCGACTGGCGCGACGCGGTAAACCCGTGGCTACGAACCCGGCCGGAAAGCCCGGGCGTGGCTGGGGACATTTAAAGACTTACCTCGACAAAGACTTTAGTCCGGTATTGGAGGATGTTACCAGAGAGCAACTAGTACACATACTCCACGGAATAGAGATGGGCGACGGTAATAAATCCAGAGTCAACGTCATCCGCATAACCAACACAAACAGGACCTTCCTGGATCGCTTGCAGTCACTGTGCGTTAGGCGTGGGCTTTCGGCGACTATATCAGAACGAAAATCAAGAACAAAAGCGGGGAAAGCTGCCTTTGATATGTGGATTTCCCAAGACTGCGAAGCCTCGATCCCGCACCCCGTTAAAGCCAATAGATTCGAAGCGGTTCCGATCGCCAACGACACACGAGTATGGTGCCTAACGAATGAGCTGGGGACGCTCGTAACCCGCCGGAACGGGAAAGTAGCGATCGTGGGAAATTGTATCGGTAGAGTCTATCGTGACGGCCAGCGGGATCCAGTGACAGCTTACTATCTATTGGCAGAGGAGGGCTCCGACCCTATTGTGTCTGAGGTTCTCGGAGTGAAGCGCCAGCAGTTGGAGGGCGTGCGCCGGCTGACCGATGAACAGTTAATCGAAACGCTCCAGAACGACGGGAGCCATATCAGAAAGCTGGCAGAAGCACTGCTGGCAGGGAGGATGTAGATGAAGCTTATAACGCTGCATGAACCATGGGCCACACTGATGGCCTTGGGCCTGAAAAAGATCGAGACCCGTAGCTGGGCCAACTGACTACCGCGGGGAACTGGCCATCCACGCGGCGCGCACTTGGCATAACGATTCGAGCATGTTGGCGAGCGCCGATATCTGCTTCCAACCGATTCGCAAATTGCTGAACATACCGTATGCGCCGGAGACCGACCTTCGCTCATTGCGCGCCAAGACGCTGAGGGAGAATCTTCCGCTTGGATGCATCCTAGCGATAGTGACACTGAAGGAGTGCTGCACTACTAAATGGATGAGTTCCGAATGGAAAATTTTCGGACTCAATGAACAGGAGCGTGCCTTTGGAAATTACGACACCAGTCGCTACGGCCTGGTCACTGACAACGTGCGCCGCTTGCGCACTCCCATTCCATTCAAGTCCCGCCAGGGCAAGCTACTCGACGTGCCGCAGGAGATCGAGCAAGAGATCAGAAGGCAGCAGCTTGTGAGTGCGTTCACGTACGGGAAAACCGTCGATGCTAATTGGATTTAAGCGCCAGTTCGCGCCGTTCGTGTTGGACGGCACCAAGACCCACACCATCCGGGCGATTCGGAAGATCGCCCCGAAGGTCGGCGAGACGTGCCATTGCTATGTCGATCCGCGCCAGAAGACTATGCGGCTGCTGGGCCGCTGGCCGTGTGTCAGGGTCGAAACAATCGAGATCGGCTTCCGGCTTGCGCGTCTCGAATACGCGCATGAGAAAGGTTTCCGTTTCCCCTTTGATCCCTCGGATTACTTCGTGCGGATGGCTGGCGAGCTATTGACGTATGACGAGCGCGACCTGCTGGCCTGGCGCGACGGCTTCCGGCATCCGGCGCTATTCGAGCGGGACGGGACGCCCTCGCGCCAAGGCTTGGGTTACGGCGGGTGCTTTCAGATGATGATGGAGTTCTGGAAAGGCCGCTTACCGTTTGAGGGCCAGATCATCCATTGGAACTGGACGCCCGCAGACAGCAATTGCTGCGAGCGGCCAGCAGAAGAAAGGCTTTCCGGTTCTGCGAGCCATGTAGGGCGCTTTTTTAGGAGCCGAGTAGATGGCTAAGTAGATGGCTAGCTGGATGAAAAGACTCATTGATTATCGAGCTGAAGACGCTCGAATGCGCGGACGCGGAGCTGCCGCGGCGGCTTATGGCACAAGGAGAAAAGCAATGACGCAAGGTTGGATACAGGGCATACCTACCGTGGAACAGGTAGCCCGACACGAGAAGGATCACTGCGTCTTCCCTGATGGCAAACCTGGAACGATAGTCATAAGCAAAGAACGACTTATCGGAAAGGCGCAGCTCCCTGGAAGCGGGACCTATCCGGCTACAGTAAAAAACACACAGAGTGTCGGAAACTGGGTGTGCGTAAACAGGTATGACTATGCGCAGCTACGCCTTACTCCTGACCCACCAGAGTTGCTGGGCTTGCGCGTTGTAGATGGCGAGATACTTGTCAACACGCATAGCATCGGATATGACGTACTGATCCAGCACTGTGACGCCGCTACCGCAAGTTTCTTCCCAGTCGGTCCAAACGGCTTGCCAATCACCCTGCGTGACGTCATCTGTTCCTACTGCGGAGACATAGCTAACTACGATGGCCTGACCGATGCGGAGCGCAATAGCAAGCTGCTCGACCATATCGTGACGTGTCCAAAGCGGCCGGAGATGAAGCTTGTCAAAGTGGCGCTGGCGGCGGAAGACGTACTCGACGCATGGGCTATATGGAGTGGCCACGATTACGATGATGTGGTTGACGGCCCGATGGATCGCCTCCGCGCCGAGCTCGACAAACTAAAAGTGCAACCAGAAACAAAGGAGGAGTAACTTGAACAGCATAGAAGAAATCATCACAGACCTGGAGCAACGCAAGTCCGCTTTGGAAGTTGCGATCAATTCCCTACGTGCCACTCAGGGTAATGTTGGCGTCCTTCACCGACACGTACTCCCGCAGATAGATAGCCCGGCTCCAGTCAAGTTACGGAAGGCCAAGGTCGCCGGCAGCAAGCCGGGGCGTCCGCGTCCGCTGGTGACAAAGCTATCCCCGTCTGGCGCCATCATCCCAGAAGTGCCCGCCACCCCCATTCAGCCGTCTGACGGACTGCAGATTGCCATCCTGAAGGCCGTTTCTGGATCTTCTCTAACCTCTATCCAAACATTCGAGATGGTCCGAAAGCACGGCATCGGAACGACTTCTGGCAGTGTCTATCAAACGCTGCGCAATATGGCCGAGAGGAAGCTGGTCGAGAAGTTCGTCAGCGACGATGGCGTAGTCTCCTGGAAGCGGCTGGAGCAGCCGGTTTCTGCGTCCGCGTAGATGCAACACTGCTGGCACCGTCCCGGTCGAGCCACCCGCACCGGAGTAATTACCTGTCGACATTGTGGCGTAGCGGTGGAATGGTGTCCATGCGTCGGCCAGTACTACCGCAGCGTGGATCATCATTGCCGTGCGTGTGGCGGGTCGATGTGGGTGGCTCTGGTTACTGGTCGGTGGGCAAAATTTCGAGAATACGTGAACAATGCTGCATAACGGGCACTCCCCTTCTCTTGCTATAATTCGTGGCATCCTCGACGGAGGCGCCGACGACATGCCACGGAAGTACCAGAATGCAAAACTTGAGATCCGCAATGACGTTAAGCGCCCGTATTATTTCGTCCGCATCACCGTGCCAAAAATAACGGAAGCCGGCCGCAAGCTGAAGCGGGAAGCGCGAATTCTAGGTTTCGTAGATGAGATTTCGACCAAGGCGGCCAAGCAGCGTCGGGCCGAAGTGCTGGAGATCGTCAACGCTGGCCGTGTCCTGATCCAGTCGCAAATCCACTTCAAGGATATCGCCAAGCGGTTCCTGGACGTGCGCGTGCCGCAGCTCGGCTTCGCCACTCAGAACAAGTACCGGACGCAGATCACGAATCACCTCCTACCAGCATTCGGCGAAATGCGCATGTGCGATATCGACCGGCCATCGGTTGAGGCGTTCCTGGCGGAAAAAGAGAAAGCAGGCCTGGGCTGGTGGTCGCGCATCGACCTAAAAGGCGTGCTCTCGGCGATATTCACAGCCGCAAAAGACTGGAAGCTCTGGAGTGGCGACAATCCGACCGAGGGCGTGCGCATCGGCAAGAAGCGCCTGGTGCGCGAGAAGCGGCTACTTACCGCAGACCAGCTACGCGCGATACTGGCGGCTGTCGATGATCGCGAACGTTTCATTGTGCTGATTCTATTCGGTCTTGGCCTGCGAATCTCAGAAGCGCTCGGCCTCCGCTGGTCAGATATCGACTTCGAAGCTGGCAAGCTGACGATCCGGCGCCGCTGGTACCGCGGGGATCTGGGCGATGAGGGCCAGGGGAAAACGGAAAACTCCTGTCGCACGGTCCAGCTCGGGCCACTCGTGGAGGAGTTCCGGCGGCGACTTCCACGGCTGGAGGAGCGCGCCGGTTTTGTGTTCGTCGGTGAAGACGGCCATATGCCGCCTGACGACAGAGACTTGCTGCGGCATGAGTTCAGGCCGGTGCTGAAGCGCCTGAAGCTGTATTACCCTGGCTTCGGATGGCACGCTTTCCGCCGGCAGAATGTGAGCTGGCGCCAGACGGTGGGAAACGCTACGCCACTCGAAGCGCAACGGGCGGCCGGGCACGGCAGTCTCGATATGACCTACCTGTACACGCTGGTTGATACGGAGCGCGAACGATCGCAGGTGCAGGCCATCTTCGACAAGTTGATGGAGTCGCCGGGTGGTCCGACTCAGTGATGCCGAACCGGATTGGAAGTGGCTACAGTCTAGCCCGTGGGTCGGATAAAGATTCCTGTAAGGTGTTGGAAAGAATGGTGGACCTGGTGAGATTCGAACTCACGACCTCTTCCATGCCATGGAAGCGCGCTCCCAACTGCGCCACAGGCCCGCGGATCGCAATTTCGAATATACCACAGTGCCCACTGGATTGACAGGCCTCACACGCGCTTGCCTACAATGGTACGATGTGCCGCTGGCGCGCGCGCGCGCTCCCATTACTACTGTTGTGCCTGGCTGGCCTGGCCTGGTCGTCCTGCGTCGTTCGCAGGCGCCTCATCACACGCAAGGGCGCCGCCAAGGCCGTCCCCGTTCTCCTTACATCTGATAAACAGACTCTGATATCCCGCCTTGCCCACGACTACCAGGCCATCCACGATTTCAGCGCCACCGTGGATATGACACCCGCCCTCGGTAGCTCTGAGAAGAGCAAAATCACGGAGTATAAAGACGTCCGCGGCTACATCATCTTCCGTAAGCCGGCCGATATACGTATCATCGGCCTGTATCCTGTGGTGCGGAATAAGGCTTTTGACATGGTATCGACGGGCGCCAAGTTCAGTCTCTACCTTCCCTCAAGCAATCGCTTCATCGTCGGCTCCAGCGATCTGCCCGCCCATTCCGCTAACAAGATCGAGAACCTGAGGCCGCAGCATTTCCTCGAGGCGCTTATGGTCCCGCCCATACAGCCGGACGAAAAGCCGGACTTCATGAACTTCACCGATGAGGATAACGCTGCTTACATTCTCCACTTCATGCATATCCTGCCGGGCGGGGAAATCATTCCTCGGCGCAGCATCTGGTTTAACCGCCTCGATCTGCACCTTGCGCGCCAGCTCGTTTTCGATCCCGCAGGCAACATCCTGACGGACGCCCGCTACAGCGATTGGCAGGCCTACACCGGTGTGTCGTTTCCCAAGCAGATCGATATCGCCCGCCCGCAAGACGAATACGCCGTGGTCATGACCGTGGTCAAAATGGAGATCAATCGCGGCGTTTCCGACGACAAGTTCGTGCTGGAGCAGCCGGAAGGAAGCCAGCTTCAGGTACTCGGCCAGAAGCCCGCGCCTGCGCCGCCGGCTCCGCCCCCGCCGCCCAAAGGAAAAAAGAAGAAGAAAACGTGATCGCCAAACTCGTCCTCGAGAATCTCAAGCACAAGCCCATGCGCAGTCTGCTCAGCGTCTTCCTGATCGCTGTCCCGGTCACCCTGATCCTCTGTCTGGTGGGACTCAGCCACGGAATGCTGGAGGACTCCGCGCGCCGCATGCGCGGGATTGGCGCCGATATCATCGTGCGTCCGCCGGGAACGTCCGTGCTGACGCTCAGCGGCGCCCCCATTCCCGAAAAAATGCTCAGCGTGCTGCAGCAGCAATCCCATGTCGCGCTCGCCGTGGGCATGATGGTGCATCCCATTACCAGCGTGACCTACGTAACGGGCCTCGACCTGCACAGCTTCAATCAGATCAGCGGGGGCTTTAAATATCTGGAGGGCGGCCCCTTCCGAGGTCCCGACGACGCCATCATCGACCAATACTACGCCCGGCAGAACCGCCTGCATGCGGGCGACCGGATCAACGGTATGCTCAATCGCTCCTGGCATGTCTCAGGCGTGGTCGAATCCGGCAAGCTCACCCGCGTGGCCGTACCTATCCGCACTCTCCAGGACCTGACAGGGAACACCGGAAAAATCAGCCAGCTCTTTATCAAGGCCGATGCGCCCGCAAATATTCCTACTGTATTAGCGGAGCTGAAACAGCTCCTGCCCGACTACAACATCTACACGATGGAGGAATTCACGTCGCTATTCACCGTCGACACGGTGCAAGGCGGCGCGTTACGTAACTTCATCGATGTGATGATTGCCATCGGGGTGGTGATCGGGTTCGCCGTCGTACTGCTTTCGATGTACATGGCCGTACTGCAGCGCACACGGGAGATCGGGATTTTGAAGGCCCTGGGCGCTTCCCGCTGGTTCATCCTGAAAATCATCCTGGCCGAGGCGGCCGTCTTGGGCATCGGCGGAGCGATCGTGGGCATCGCGCTGAGTTTTGCCGCACGGGCTCTGATCCAGGCTTTATACCCGGCCTCGCTCACGCAAGCGGTGACGCCGGAATGGTGGCCCATCGCCGCCGGCATCAGCCTGGTTGGCGTTCTGCTGGGCGCGCTATATCCCGGTTTGAGCGCGGCCCGCCTGGATCCCATCGAGGCGCTGGCTTATGAGTGAGCCGCTCATTGAGATCCGTGAGCTGCACAAAATCTATCGTGTAGGCAAAGTGGACGTGCCTGCCCTGCGCGGGGTTGATCTCGAGGTTCCGGCCGGCGAGTTCCTTGCCATCGTGGGTCCCTCGGGCTCCGGCAAATCCACCCTGTTCCACATCATCGGCGGACTGACTCCTCCGAGTGCCGGCAGCGTGCGCATCGGCGGACAAGACATCTCCTCGCTGACCGACGCCGGCCGGACCAGTCTCCGCAAGGATAAGGTCGGCTTCGTCTTTCAGAAGTTCAACCTGCTGCCTAATCTGACCGCCGGGGATAATATCGCCATCGCGCGCCACATCGCCGGCCGTGAGCAGAAGCCCGAGCCGGAATTCGAAGAAGTGCTTAAGCTGTTGGGAATCTCCAATCGCCTCGATCATAAGCCTGCCGCGCTCTCCGGAGGCGAACAGCAGCGTGTGGCCATGGCCCGCGCGATTGTGAATCACCCTGCCATATTGCTGGCCGACGAGCCTACCGGCAATCTGGATAGCGAAAATTCCACGGCCGTGCTGGAGGTGATGCGCGATCTGAATCGGAGACTGGGACAGACCATTCTGATGATCACGCACAATCCAGAGGCTGCGGCGTTTGGGCATCGCACGGTGCGCATGCGGGATGGGAGGATCGTCCTTTCAGACCAAGTGCACGAGAATTTATTATAGGGACATTGATGGTTAGCCCGCTCCACCCGAGCGTGCAGTTGGTGTCACTATTCTTGCCGCCTTAAAACTTGATCGTAAATACCGTACCTTCGTTGAACGTTCCGCCGACGTTTGTGGTGCCATACAGTGTTCCATCGGAACCCAAGGCCAGTCCCACCGGTGTGGACCCATCCGCCCCGCCAGTAAAGTTGTAGAGAACAGTCTCGGTCCAGCTTCCTCCCGCCGCAGTGGGGGGTATGAGGACATACACGGTCCCATGACCATTTGCCCCGCCAGAAGGTGTCGAGCCATACAGCACTCCATTCGGCCCCGCCAGCACGCCCGGCTCAGGGTTACCGCCGTCTGACCCACTGAAGGCATGCAGAATGGTCTCGGTCATTGGCGCACCCGGCAAGCCCCCCGGGGTGAGCGCAAACACCGTGCCCATCGATCCCGCGCCACCATTCTCGGTAGTTCCGTAGAGCACGCCCGTCGGCGTGAGGATCACTCCGGCCGATGGGTTTAGTCCGTCGCCGGCCTGCGCCCCGAATTCATGCAGCACCCTGTAGGTCCACGATGCGCTGACGGCCCCTGGCGGCGTCAACGAAAACACCAGTCCGCAGCCTTCAATGCACCGTCCGCTGCCGAGGGCTGCATTCGCGCCGAACAGCGTTCCGTTGCCACTGACCGCCAGTGTGCCCAGGGCATAGCTGTCGTAGTGCCCGGAGGGGAACGTAAACAAGGTGGTCTCGGTCCAAGCGCCGCCGGACGGCGATGGAGGCGTCAGGCTGTATACCGTGTTCAGTGTGACGCCGTATAGCGACTGACCCGTACCAAATGCCAGAGCGCCGGATGGGTAGGCGCGGCCAGTGACAAATGGGAATTGATGGATGACACGATAGGACCAATGCGTGCTCGCATCTGTGGGTGGATCTAACTCAAATGCCATGGCTTGGTATTCGCTGGTGGAGGAGCGGGTAACGCCATAGAGCGCTCCGTTCGGCCCCAGTAGCGGTGCCGAACACGGGTCTTGACCATCCGGCCCGTTGAAGCTATGAAGCACCACTTCGGTCCACACTCCTCCGGCGGACACCGGCGGCATGAGCTCATACACGGTGCCGTAGTTCAACTCGCCACCTCCCGCGGTAGTGCCGTAAAGCTGACCCTGGGGGCCAACGATTACGTGAGACTTAGGGTTAACACCGTCATGGCCCTGCGACCCAAAGTTATAGATCGTTGTGACAGTTTGAGCTGGGAGCGCCATCGACAAAAAGAACATTCCCGCCAGGTTCCACCTGCCGCGTCGAAGCATAGACATTCTGTGCACATCCACTCCTCTATGCTGTAACTGCGTAACTTCGAACTCGCTTCGCTTACCCGGCAGCGCTCGCCGCCATTCCCCGCTTTACGAACTTGACGCCCTCAAATGCAATCGACTCCGGTGACGGCGCGATGTCCCGCCAGATAGACGCCGCGGCCGATAACTCCCCCAGCGAAAACCCGAAGCTTTCTATGGTCAGCCAGCCGTCGTATCCGATTTCCCGCAACGCCTGAAATACGCCCTTCCAATCCACATGACCCGTGCCTGGGATGCCGCGATCGTTTTCGCACGTGTGAACGTGCTTCAGGTGCCGCGCGACCGTGCGATAGCCCTCAGCGACGTCTTTTTCCTCGATGTTGGCGTGAAACGTATCGAACAGGATGCCCACGTTCGGATGATTGATCGCATCGCACAGTGCGACGGCATCCGCCGCGGTGTTCAGGAAGTAAGTCTCAAAGCGGTTCAGCGGCTCGATGGCGATCGTCACACCGTACTCGGAAAGCGTCGGGCCGATCGCTTGATAGCATTCGACAGCCCATTTCCATTCGTCGGCGGTGCGCCGCTGCCCGGTCATCAGGCCGACCGGCGAATAGAGCGGTCCAGCGATGACTTTCGCCCCTACCTCCGCCGCCGCCTTCACCACGTTCCGCATATGTGCGCGCGTCTTTTCCCGCACGGCCGCATCCGCGGAGATCATGTTCATTCCGCCGGTGAGGATCGAACAAATAGTGCACTCCAGACCGTTCTCCGCGAGCCCCTTGCGGATATCCGCCGCGGCGAACTGCGCGGGATCAAACAGCGGCACTTCCACGCCATCAAAACCAGCCTGCTTGATGGCAGGCAACAGGGGCAGGTTGGAGCGGTCGAAATTCGCCGTCCAGATAAATGTATTTACGCCGAATTTCATTTCTCCAGCCCCTTCGCATCGGGATTGCCCGGCCCAAAATGTTTCAGCATCACCAGGTTTTCCTTGTCGCTGCGGTTTTTGACCACTACGCCGCGCCTGGCCGCCTCCGCACTGACGAACAATTCGTCTTTAGTCATTTCGCCGAAGCGGATCAACGAAGGCGTCTCCACTTCCATCTTGCCCACCGCGCCCCAGCCCTGCACCACGATCAGTCCATAAGGGGCCTTGTCGCTAATGGTCGCCGAGCGGCCTGGGAACACGGTCAATTCCTTGGCCGAGTAATGCGGCGTCGAATAGGTCACCCACTTCTCCGCGTAGCCGCACTCCTTCATCTCGTGCTCCGCGCGTACCGGCTTTGGATGGAATAAGCGGTGAGATGCGAATTCCGGATCGACGTTTGCATCCCAATCGAGCATCCCGATGATGTAATCCAGGTCGTGATGGTTTTCGGCCGGCACGTCTTTCACCAGCAGGTCCCATGGCACGGCGCGGCCTTCCACCATCGATTGGAACATGCCGAATACGTCGGAGTTCACCTGCGGCTCGTAGGTTACCAGTGACCCTGGAGCGTGCAGGATGCCGGCATCGATCTGCCATCCCGTTCCCGGTTGCAAGCGGTAAGCCTTCGAATGATATAGGATGCCGTTGTCGCCCTGATTCCAGCGTTCCAGGCACTGGCGTACATCGTCCCTGGTTGTGCCCGGCTCCAGGCCCATGAAGGTATAGGGAAAATTGTTGTCCTTGAAGTTGTATTGCGGCGGAAAATAGTAGGCCTCCGGCTTGCCCTTCCGGCCGACTCTCTTGGCATGCTCGTCGTCCTGGTGCATGTGATGCGGAATGGGACCCAGGTTGTCGAAGAATTTGCAAAGAATGTTCCAGCCGCCGTATTCCGCCATCACAGCCTGCCCGAGAATCTGGTCGCCGATCGACTCTATGGCCTCCTTCAGCAGCACACGCTGGCCATCGATGGCGATGTAGCTCAGACCTTCGTCTTCAGGCGTTCCCGGCCCATTGGCGGCATGGGTGGTCGAGGAAAACCAGCGCTCGTCGATACCGCCGCGATGGGCCCCTAGTGCGTACAGATCGCGCGGATCGAGTTTTAAGCGCCCACCCGGCATAAGGAACGATCGCGGCACCCAGCAGGGCGCAAGTCTGACGATGCCCTCGCCTGCCAAGAGAGCTTCACGCACTAACGGAATGTTCGCCATTGTTATTTTTTGGCCGGCACCTTCAGCTCGATCGCCTGGGAGGCGTATTCGGTCTGTTGCGCGTCGGCGCGCGTTTCGATATTACCAGATAGCACGATGGGTTGGTCAATGGCTTCGGCGTTGGGGAGCGCTTGCAGGGTGAAGGTTACGTGAGTGTCGTTCTCGTGGATCAAAACTCCATTCAATCCCACGTTGGCCACAATCACGGTAGGGGGGAGATTATAGACTTCGACAGGCACTCGCCCGCCGAAGTTATTGTTGCGCCGAATGGCGACTTCTACCGTTGCGGTCTTGCCCGGCTCTAGAACCACCTCACGCGTCTTGGCCTCCATGGCGATGTCGGGTTTGGGCATCAACGCGATGAGCTTCAGCTTGTCTTCGGGATTGGCCCAGTGGGCGAGCTGCCGCGCACCGGCCTGCGCTTTTCCGCTGACCGCGAGCGGCACGGCGGTTTCGAGGCGCGCATTTTCTTCTGCGCCCAGTAGCAATGTGGTGCTCACCTGCCCTGGTTCGATCACGCCCTTAGTAGCGGAAAGTCCGGCAGGCAGGTTTTCGATGGATACTTGAATCGGGCCGTCGAAGTCATCCAGCCGTAGAGCCGTGACCGTGACCGGAATGCGGCCGCCGAGGGGCACATTCGGGTTGCGCGGCCTGACGCTCAGCTTGAAATCGGGAGATGGCGCACGCATCGTCAGACGATAAGCATAATCTTCGCCCTTGAGGCCCCGCACATCGGTGAGCCGAACAATGTATTCGCCATCGGCCGGCGCGGTGAAGCGCAGGCGCGAATCTTTTCCATAGCCTGGGCCGCCATCGTCATTGCGATAGGGCAGATGCACGAGCGGGAGTCCGTTGGTGACGAACGGCGTTCCCGGGGGACGAATCTGTACTTTGTAGACAGGCGCGTCGATGGCGTGCGCTTCGGGCGTGGTATCCAGCAGGCCCAGGCGCTGGCCACCGAATGCCAGGAATCGTATGTCGTCGTCCGGGCCCCGCGGCGTGGCTTCCACCTCGATGATTTCGCTGCCCACCATCACCATATCGCCTACCTCAAACCCGGTCGGCGAAACAACGCGCAATCCGGGGGATGACGAATCCCTGTCTGCCAGAGTGATGGCCGTTTCGATCTCGCATCGCACGGTGGCGCGCTGCACGGGGTTACCCTTGGTATCGAGTACCTCGAGCAGCGAATCCAGTTGCGAGCCGAGCCGGTTGGCGACGACCTCGAAGACCAGCTTCTCGCCCTTGCGCGCCTTAAACCGAAAGTCGTTTTCGCCGGCCAGAAGCTTGCCGTCGATGGTGACCGGTGCATTGATGAGCTGGGCCGCAGCGAGCGAAATATTTTTTCCGGTGGAGACGACCTCGGGATCGTCGCCCACGGCTACCTTCAATTCGTTGAAAGTTTTGCCCGCCGCTACTTTGGGGCGAAAAATGACCGCCTGGTCGTCTTCGGGCGATGGCTTGCCCTCGACAGCCAGCTTGCCAGTACCGAGGTTATAACCGCTCAGCGTGACCTCTTCCGTCTTGCCCTTCTCGACACCCAGCGGAAACGCCGACAACGCCAGCGGAAACTTCCCGACGATGATGCGATAGAAATGCCCCGGGCTGCCGCCCTCCTCGTAGTCCGAGATCTTGATGTAGTAGTCGCCATCTTTGTCGAAGCGATGGGCGAACCAACGCTTCGCACGGCCGCCGTCCAGGCCGTACTCTTTGATCAGGGTCTGGTCCGCATCGTAAATAGTCACCACCGGCTGGAGCTCCGAGCCCAGCATGGCCGCACCATTGTCAAATACGAGTTGCTCGCCGGCCTTGGCCTTGATCTTGTAATAGTCCACATCACCGGGTTTCGAGATCGCACCGACCAGTACGGTCGGCGTGAAAGTTTCAAAGGCGTCCTCAGGCGTATCGTTCGGCTCGCGGTCGGGACTCTCGCCGTAATAGGGCTCGACCAGGAAACGCGCTTCGGGACTGGTGCCCAGCGGCGTTTGCAAGCGGAAATCAACCGGGCCGATGTCCGCATCCGCAGCGATGTCCAGTTCCAGGGTGACTTCGTTACGCGGGGGCAGCGGACCCAGGTCGACGGTCGAGATTCCGCCGTTCGAGCCCAGGCGTACATCTGACTGATCGGGCAATTCCTTGATGCGCAGGATGCGTGCCTTCACTCCCGGCCGATTGAAGAAGACCGCACTGGCCTTGGCCAGATTCAGGCCATCGACGGTGAGCTCCACGGTGCCGCCGCGAGGCACACCCAGCGGGGAAACCGAATTGATGGTGGGCGGCGTGGTGCGATCTCCGGTCGGCGATTCGCTGATCTCCGCGCCAAAAGCCGCCGCGGCGCACACAAACACTAGTAGCTGTCTCATAACACCCTCAAATCCCGGGATAAATCTGATACGAGCCATCGAAGCGTCCGACCGCGAAGCTTTTGCCATCGGGCGCGAATTCCAGCGACATCACCCAGTCCGGCTGGGGCATCGTCTTCACTACGCTCAAATCGTCGGCGTGATAAACCTTGAGCTGCTTGTCGGCGGATGTCGAAATCAGGTATTTGCCGTCGGGTGACCAGGCTAGCTGCAAAATGGCATCTTCATGGGCAATGAGCGAATTCAGGAGCTTGCCGCTCTTATCGCCCAGGGACCAGACGCGTATGGTGCGGTCGAGACCCGCCGCGGCTACGCGCTTGCCCACAGGATCCAAGGCCAGCGTATTCAGCCCATCGGTAGGCTCGCTCAACGTATATAAGCGCTCTCCCGACGCTACATCCCAGATCTTCACGCCGCGATCCGCCGATGCGGAAACCAGGCGCTTGCCATCCGGCGTGAACGCCAGCGCATAGACGGCGTCGATGTGATCCTTCAGCGTACGTATCTCTTTGCCGGTTTCGACATCCCACAGCTTGATGAGCTTGTCGTAACTGGAGGTCGCGATGGACTTGCCATCCGGCGAAAACTCCACAGCGTAGATACAGTCCGCGTGGCCGTGTATGGTGCGCAGCTCGGCGCGCTTTTCCACATCCCAGATCTTGACTTCCCCGCTGCGCGCGGGCAGGCCACCGGCCGCCGCCAGCAGTTTTCCATCCGGCGAAAACGCCACTGCGCGTACATCCTCCGCCTCGCCGGGCAGAGTGCCTACGACTTTGCCGCTTTGCGGTTCAACCAGCCGGACCTCTTTGAACTCGCCGAGGGCCAGCAGCTTGCCGTCCGGCCGGAACGCGAGCGCAGCGATCAGCGGCTTCACCGGGACCAATGGCTTAACGTCGGGAATCGCGGGCGCACGTTTGGCCACAACCTCGCCCGCGGCGGGTGGAGGCGCCCCCGCATCGATCCACTTGCGGATCGTCTCGATCTCCCCATCGGCGAGTTTCTTTCCGGTCAGCGGCATCGCGGGAGTCATCTTGCCGGTGATCATCAAGAACAAGCGGCTCTCGTCGCTCTTGCCCGGCGTGATGACTTTGCCGTGATGGCCGCCCTTTTGAAGATCCTCGAACGTCTCCAGATCCAGGTTTCCCATCTGGACGCTGGCCGCATGACAGCCCACGCAATTGGCCGTGAAGATAGGCGCTACATCTTTGACAAATGAGGGCGGCTCGTCCGCGCGCAAAACGATTGCCGAATAGACCAACGCGGCCACAGTCCAAGCGACAGGTCGCACCATTTTGCCCATCGTCATGATTATTAGTAGTTGAACAGAAATTCCTTGCTGGTCAGCATCGCCCACATCATATCCTCGAGCGCCTGACGGTGCGCCTCGCGCTGCACGTCGGGCGAGCCCGTTGCGGTCCTGGCCTTGCGCAGCGCCGCCAGCAGAGGTTCCTTCTCGGCTTCGGTCGGGTAGCGGCTGAACGCGGAAAGGAACAGGTGGTCCAAAGTGCTCGAATCCGAGAGCCCCAGTTTGATCGCCAGCTCCGGATAGCCGTTCGCGTCGGCCAGCTTTTTATTCAGGGTGTCGCCATTGATCACGTGTAGCGCCTGGGCGATATTCGGTTCGCTGGAGCGCTCGCCCGCATCGCAGATAATGCGCTTCGGCCGGCCGAATGATGCCAGAAATTGCGACTGCACCAGCACATCGGGTAACTGCAGCGCGCGCGTGCCTACAGGGTATCCCGCAAAACGCGTCGGCACGCCGGTAACTTGCGACATCACATCCAGCACCACCTCGGCGGGCAGCCGCTTCACGAAGTACCGCGAATAGTATTTCGTGTCCATCTGGTTATTGGCGTTGGCATCGGCGGAAAGCTGGTAGACCTCGGAATTCATGATGGTCCGTATCAGCTTCTTCACATCGTAGCCGCTGGCCACAAAATGATCGCTCAGCGCAGCGAAGAGCTCTTCGTTGGAAGCCGGGTTGGTGGCGCGCACGTCGTCCACCGATTCGACCAGGCCGCGGCCCATGAAGTTAGCCCACACGCGGTTCACCAGGGATCGCGAAAAGTAGGTGTTCTTCGGACTCACCAGCCAATCGGCGAAATGTATGCGCCGGTCATCGGTCGCCTCGAGCGACATGGGTGTTCCATCGAGCGGGGTAGGCGGCAGCGGCCTGAGCAGCCGCGGATGATTCACGTCGCCCGAATCTTTGGCATATACAACGATGTCACCCGGCTCCGAGCCGTTCTTTAATCCGACGCGCGCGAACAGGTTGACCATCGAGTAATATTGCTTCTGCGTCCACTTCTCGAGCGGGTGATTATGGCACCGCGCGCAGGTGATGCGGTTGCCCATGAAGGCTTCCGTGGCGGTTTCGGTCAGGTCGATGGGATCTTTGTGCAGCACGTAATAGTTCAGCGCGCCATTCTTCCGCGTGTCGCCCGAGGACGTGAAAATCTCGTAGGCGAACTTGTTCCACGGCTTGTTGTCCTTCACGCTGTCGCGGATCCAGTTGTAGAACGCCCACATTGAGTTCGGCCGCAGCTTGCGGCTCGAGACTAACAGCAGGTCCGACCATTTGTAGGCCCAGTAATCCACGAACTCGTCGCGATCCAGTAGCCGGTCGATCAGCCTGGCGCGTTTGTCCGCGGCGTGATTGGCCAAAAAGTCTTCCACCTCTTCGGAGGTTGGCAGAATGCCGGCGGCATCCAGGTAGGCGCGCCGCACGAAAGTCGCATCGTCCGCGGGACCCGAGGGCGCAATGTTCAGCGCCTTCAGCTTCGCCAGCACCAGGTCGTCTATATAGTTGTGGCGATCGAACTTGGTATAGACGGACGGGTCCACCTTATTGGCATAGGGAACCCCGAGCCGCGCGTACAGCACGCGGCTGGAGTAGCCGAGCGTCACAGCCGTTTCCCCGCTGCCGTTCATCTTCACGTGCCCGGACTCGTCCACCGCGGCCACGCCTTCGTCGCTCGAGCTGAACCTCACCCAGCGCGTCACATCCCGCACGCGTCCGTCCGAGTACTTCGCCCGCACCACCAACTGCTGCTCGCCGCCCAGCTTCAGTACAGCGGATGCCGGGAAGACCTCCAGCCCAGTCACTTGTGGATCCTGCTCGGAGGGCCGCGGCGCTCCATTCGGAAATTACGCGATATTCCAGCGAATCCGTGGAGAAGCGCTTGCCGCCGCCGTGCGGCACCGCGAACGTCGGCTTCAGCAGCATCAGGCTGTGCGACGGCTCGGAAAGCGAAACCCGCCGGCCGACCGAAACCCGCGTCAGTGAATCGTAGTCCGCATCCGGATCGTAGCCCCGCAGCGTTAGCTTAAATCCGTTCTTACCCGCCGACGCGCCGTGGCACGCCCCGGAATTGCAGCCCATCTTGGTAAGCACCGGGATGACGTCGTTGCGGAAGGTCCAGGCGAAGGGCGCATGCGCATTCTTGATCCGCACGGTAAGCGATGCCGTGCGGCCCTGCGACTTCGCGGTGATGGTCGCTTGCCCATCCCCCACCGGCCGCACCATGCCGGTCTGATCGACTTTCGCGATATTCGGATCGGACGAATTCCACTGCGCCGTCCGCGTCCAGTCTTCCTGGTGGCCCTCCACGGATGCTTCGGCTAAGAGTTGCTGGTAGGCTTCCGGTCCGTCCAAATCGACGGTGCCAGGCAGTATCGTTAAATCCGCCCCGAAGGCGAGCGGGGCCAACAGGAAAAGCAGGTATCGAAGCATCGGATGTCCTAAACGAAGAGTTCCTTGATCGGCTCAGTTCCGCGCTCGACGAGCGGAATCGGCCGCCCTTGCGCACCTGGCAATTCGAGCTCAAGCGATATCCCGAGCCCGTCATAAATGGTGGCCGCCACTTCCGCCGGACTCGTGGGCCGGTCCTTGGGCGAGGCGCCAATGTCGTCCGAGGCGCCGATCACTTGCCCACCCTTGACGCCGCCGCCCGACATGATAATGCTCCAGCACTGCGGCCAGTGGTCGCGTCCGCCGGCTGGGTTCACTTTGGGCGTGCGTCCGAATTCACCCATGGCCACCACCATGGTGTTGCTGAGCAGACCGCGATCGTGCAGGTCCTCGAGCAGCGAGCTGTAGGCCATGTCGAACATCGGCCCTACCAGGTCTCGATAGCAACTGATCGGGCTGAAGGGCTTCGAGCCGTGTATGTCCCAGGTGATCTCGTCGAACACCGTCTCGAACATGTTGACCGTTACAAATCGGGTGCCGGCCTCGATCAGCCGGCGCGCCAGCAGACAGCTTTGCCCAAAGCGGTTCTGTCCGTATTTCTGGCGCACGTTTTCCGGCTCGCGGGCCAGCTCGAACGCCTCGCGCGCCTTCTGCGAAGACATCAGCGTGTAAGCCTGATGGAAAGTCGCGTCGAACAGGCGGGCATCCTGCGAGGTTTCAAACTTGCTCACCGTGTGATCCACCATCTCGCGCCAATTCTTGCGGCGATCGACGCGCAGCGCGGAGAGATAATCCGGCGGCAGCATGTCCGGCACTTTGAAATTCGGGTCCGACGGATCGGCGTTGAGCACGAAGGGATCGAAGGTCTTGCCCAGAAATCCCGCGTTTTGGCCATGCGGCATGTTCCCGCCGGTATTGCCGATGGGACGCGGCAGCAGCACGTGCGGCGGCACGTCGCCGTTTGGACCCTTGAGCTTGGAAAGCACGCAGCCGATGTGCGGATACTCCACGCCGCCCTGGAATAGACGCCCGGTCTGCATCAACTGATGGCCGGTGTCGTGTACCGCGGCGGCGGTGTGATATACGCTGCGGATCAGCGCGTACTTATCGGCGTGCCTGGCCATGCGCGGGAAATTTTCAGAGATCTCGATGCCCGGCACATTGGTCTTGATGGGCTTGTACGGTCCACGAATCTCGATCGGAGCGTTGGGCTTCATGTCCCAGGTGTCGAGCTGCGAGGGGCCGCCCACCAGGAAGAGCATGATGCAGTTCATGTCCTTTTTCGGATCGACCGCGCCCAAGGCCTTCATGGCGAACAGATCGTTGAGCCCCAGGCCCAGCAAGGAAAGAGCGCCCGCGTGCAGAAAATCGCGGCGGCGCAGGCCATCGCAAAACTCAACAGGTTTGTCGGAATCCAAACGGAACATCGGCCCTCCTAAAGGGAGTTCTGATATCCATTTTATCGCTATTGCTATAACAAATGGAAATTAACTTCGATAGTTGCAGCCGCCACCACGGGTTTGCCGTTCTGGTATCCAGGACGGAATTTCCATTGCTTCACCGCTTCAACAGCCTTTTCGTCGAGTCCCAAGCCCAGCGGCTGAATGACGCGCACATTGCGCAGGCGGCCGCTGGTGTCAACTTCGCCGTAAAGGATCACCACGCCCTGATGCTTGGCCTTGCGCGCCTGTTCGGAGAACTCCGGCTCTACTTTGAAGAGCAACACGGGGCTGCTGGTGGCTCCACTTATTCCCCCGAGATCGGTACTGCCTCGAGTGCCGCCTCCATCGCCAGGTCCGGCGCCGGGTCCCGTTCCGGGTCCTACGCCAGTGCCCTTGCCGATGCCGATCCCAGAGCCCGAACCAGGGCCGTTCGACCTGGGACCAAGCCTTGCGAACGGATTGCCCAATTCGGTGAGATCCGCCGCGGGCAGGCTCACTTCGGCCGAGAGAATCAAGGTCGGCTCCATAGCCAGTTTTGGGTTGGGATTGTTGATGAAGGCCGCGGGAGGAGTGAACTGCCGCGGCGCGATCTTCGGTAGCTTTCCTTTGCTCGCGGGAAGCGGCGATCGGTCGCCGCCGCCTCCTCCGCCCGCGGAGCGGCTCGCAGAGAGATACGGCGCGATCAACGGGACTGCGTTCGCGGAATTCTGCAATACTCGCCGTACTGCGGGACTCGAGCCCGCCATTAACAAGAGTGCGGCAATGCCGCAATGAATAGTCAATGACAAGGCAGGCCCGTGCGCGGACCTGCGGGTTTCTATGGGCGTGAATTCCAACATCGTTAGCACTGCATTGGCATTCCACCGGCCATATGAGATGTGTGCCCATCTCGTTGCAGCGGAGGCAAATTGGGCGGGCGGGCGCTACTGGCGCTGTAGCCTAGCCGTATACAGGTGAGCCATCATGGCTGCGCCGGCACTGTCGCGGGTATGGACGATTTGCGTGCGACCTGACCCGCGCGCGCCTCGGCCAAAGACACGTGATGGACATCCAGGATTACGCCCAGAGTACGGTCGAGCGCCACGCGCGCCTCACTGTAGGAAACCAGGGCCGCGGTTTCGGCCGACTGCGCTACCAGCAGATCCCGCTGCAGTTGGATCACGTTGAACGGCACCGACGCGCCCAGCTTGAATTTCTTCTGCTCGCTGGTGAACAGCTCCTGCTGCAGCGCGCGATTGCGCGTGGCGGCGTCGTAACGGGCCCGAGCCTGCCGCACAGCTACCGCATAGTTCTGGACATCCACCTCTACCTGGTTGATGTCCTTGCGCGTGGTCAACTGCGTCTGGCGCAATTGCAACTGATCGATGGCGTAATCCGCCAGCGCCTGCCGGTTGCGGAACTGTCCCGCATAGAACAGCGCCGCGCTTTCGGTAGGAAAATCGCGGCGGAATACCTGACCGAGAGCCGTTCCGATTCCGCCCACGAAATACGGATTCGGCGCTTGCGAAAATCCGTCAGCCGAAACCGTGTGCCCGGCACCGGCCAAGCCTGCCTGGCTGGTCGACGCGAACACTCCCCCGCTCGGCAGGAGGCCGTTGCGGGTTCCCAGCGCGGAGATCCCGGCAGCGGCTTCATTCTGCCTTTCGCCGCCCAGGTCGCTGCGTTTATCGATAGCCTGCTTGACCATGTCGTCAAGCGGCGGCAGGTCGTCTTTGCCGGGGATCACGATGGGGTCGACGGGCACAATGTGCGCTGTGGAAATTACGGTAGCGCCGGTCCCTGTACGGCTGATCAGGTTCTTCAATTGCAGCTCCTGCTGCGTAAGGGTCGCTTCCGCATTCACCAGATCGAGGCGGCTCGAGACCAATTGGGCCTCGGCGTTGATGGCATCGGAAGGCGACAGCGCACCGAGCCTGGCCTGCTCCCTCACGTTGGCCAGGAATGTTTGCGCAACTTCGCCCGCTTGCCGCTTTGCTTTGACATCTTCAATCGCTCCGGCGAGGCCATAGTAAGCGTTCAATACCTGGGCCACAATGTTCACCACCTGCGTTTGAAACGTCAGGTCGGAAGTGGCCACATTCATCTTGGCTACGGTAATGTTGCGTGCATTCACCGCTACGCCAAAACCCTGCAGGAAATTATGCTGAATCGTAAGCGAAATATTGGGGCCCGAAGACGGGTTCAGGATGTCGGTGGGAGAATTCTCGTTCAAATAGTAGTCGGCGTATGCAAGCGTGGCGCTTCCGCCGCTGAGGAATCCCTGTTGGTAGCTCACTGAGCTCGCGCGCGTATCGGTCACCAGGTTGGGAGTCTCACTCTGCGCGGAATCCGGTTGCGGATTGCTGTTGTGGCTTACCGTGGTGGCTTCCTGTATGACCGGATCGAGAGTTTGCGTTACGGGCCCGATCTGTTGAATGGTCGCGTTGGTAGTCGAGCCACGGTTCGACGCGGTCCCTGGAACCGAGACGCCGGCGGCCGCCTGGCTGCCGGCAACGCCTTGTCCAAGGGCCACGGCTCCGGCTTGCGAAGCATTGCTCGGGACGCCGGGCAAAGCTCCGCCGGCTTCGGCGCGGGTCACGCTCCAGGCCGCAATCAGCGGATTGTAGCGCGCCACCTCGATGTCTATGTTGTTCTCGAGCGCCAGCGCGATGGCGTCCTGCAACGTGAGATAAAGATTTCCCGCCCGCACCAGCTCGCTCAGGCGCGGGGTGTTGGCCAGGCGCACGGGCGGAACCTCCGGGGCGAGATACGGCCGCACGATCGCCGGCGCGCGCGGCGCCACCGGCGCGATGGAGAGCTGCTGGCCCCATACCAGAGAGGCCGGGTATACAAAGGAGAGAATGGCTGCCACGCCCTGGCGCTTCATGGCCGGTCCTCCTTAGGCAGGTCCGCGGGCAGCACGGATTCCCGCGAAAGCCGGCCTTTGACCGCTTCGTCGGTCGCGATGTGATTGACTTCTAAAGTCGTGCCCAAAGCTTGGTCCAAAGCAATCTGCGCGTGCGTGTAGTTGGCCATGCTCTGTACCTCCGCGCTCTGCGCCGAGGCCAGGTCGCGTTGATCCTGCACTACCTGGAATGAGACAGTCGATCCCAGGTTGTAGCGCTTCTGATCGCCCGCCAGGGTTTGCTCCTGCAACGCGCGGGACCGCGCCGCCGCCTCATAGCGGGCCCTGGCCTGCTGCAGTCCGACCACGGCGTTCTGTACGTCCACGCGGATCTGATTCACGTTCTTGCGCAGGTTCAGTTGATTCTGGCGCAGCTCGAGCAGACTGGTCGCATAGTCACCCTGCGCGGCGCGATTGCGCAACGGTATATTGAGCGAGATGCCCGCCGAGTAACTCGGATAATTTCTACGCAACAACTCAGCCAGGAGATTGGAGTATCCGCCATTGAGATAACCCACGCCGGGCAGCAAGACTCCCGCGGCAGTGAGCTCGCCAGTCAGCGCGTTATTGGTGAGTTCTCCGAAAGCCTGCAACGTCGGCTTCAGGGAATTCTTGATGCCGACCAGATTCATCTCGTTACTGTCGAGGTTGATGCGGGCCTGTTCCATCTCGACGCGCGCGGCGAGCGCTTCCTTGATCAGGTCTTCGAGCGGCCGGATCTCATCTTTCGCCGGGATCTGAATCTTATCCAAAGGAACGACATGCACATTGGTGAGACCGGCTTCAGCCACGCCGTTGCGCGTCAAGGCGTTCTTCAGGACAATCTCCTGCTGCAGCAGGTTAGTCTCGGCGGTTACCAGGTCTTGCTCGCTGGTGTAAAGCTGGGCTTCGGCGCGAGTGATTTCGATGGGCGCGGCGGTGCCGGCGTTCACCAGTTTTTTATTGTCTTCGAGCAGTTGCTGCGCGGTGGACACTTCCCGGCGGCGCGCGCGCGCATCTTCATCGAAACTGACCAGGTCCCAATAGAGGTTGAGCGCGGCGGAAACCGTGGTAATCAGCTGCAGCTTGAATTGCAGATCGCTCACCTTCAAGTTATTTTTCTGCACCCGGATGTTCCGGCCGTTGACCGCGCGCCCGAAGCCCTGCAGCAGGTTTTGCGTCACTTTCAGATCGAGAAAGCCGGTGGTATAGGGATTGAGGCTGAAATACTGACTATTCACCTTGTTGTACTGGCTGAAGTAAGTCAGTGTCGCGCTAAGACCGAAGTCCCAATTCTGCGCATATTGCGCCTCGTAGAAGCGGGTCGAATACACCAGCGCGCTGGTCCCGGTAAGTACGGTGTTACTCTGCGGAGAAGTGGTGTGCGAGAAATCGGCAATGCCGAGGATGGTGGGATCGAGAGCGGGGATCGGCGGACCCAATTGCGTCACAATTCCGCCGCCCGAGCTGACTCCGTTCCCCGCGCTCAGTCCCAGGCCCCCGGAGGTGTTTACACTGACGCCGGTGAGGCTGACGCTTTGCGGGCCGGCGGCGACGGGCAGCCCGACACTGCGCAGCACGCCGCCAGCCTGCGCACGCCTTAGAATCTCTTTGGCCAGTAACGGTCCATAACGCTGGATTTCCACGTCGATGTTGTTTTCAATGGCCAGCGCCACGACATCCTGCGACGTCAGGTAAAGGTTGCCCGCGCGTACCAGCGATGCAAGGCGCGAGGAGTTCCCCAGGCGGATAGCCGGAACGGTACCTGCCTGATAAGGATGCGTGAGGGCGCCCAGCCCGCCCGTGGCTGGACGCATGCTGATTTCACTTTGGGCGGCTACGACACCCGATAGCAGCAGGAGGAGCCACGAGCTTCGAACAAGCGTTTGAAATGCTCTCATTAGAATACCAAGACGCGGGACATACCAGTGTATTACGCATGCGCGAGCCGATATGATCCCTATGTCGGAGAAAGATTTCCGCTTACCGCAGCTCTTCCATGATCTCGTCGAGAGCCTGCCTGGGCGGCCGGACTTTGGATTCGGGCAGGGTAGCGAGGGGCTCGTCGGCCAGGTGCAGCATCTCCAGGAAATTCGGCTTTTGGGTGTTCACGTATAGCACGCCGGTCAGCACTTCGCCCTTCTTCTCGGCACTCTCTATGGCCCCCAGCGCCGCCAGTTTATTGGTCGGATCGTAATCCCGGTCGAGCTTGCGTATGCGCAGGTGCGAGCCGTCGTGAAGCTCGACATCGCGCACCTCGCCTTCCGGAATTTCCACCGTAATCTCCTCGTAGGCCGGAACGAAGTCCAGCTCGTGCAGCATGGATTCGTGCTCCTTCATATAGCTGTAGCTCTTGGTAGAACCGTCATGATCGTTAAACGTCACGCACGGCGAGACTACATCGATTAACGAGAGGCCGTTGTGTACGATGGCGGCTTTCAACAGCGCCTGTAGCTGCTTCTTGTCCCCGGAGAAGGAGCGGGCCACGAAGGTAGCGCCCCATTTGAGCGCCAGCGCGCAGCAATCGAAGGGCGGCAGGTCGTTGATCACGCCGGTTTTCAACTTGGAGCCGACATCCGCCGTGGCGGAGAACTGCCCCTTGGTCAAGCCATACACGCCGTTGTCTTCGATGATGTAAATCATCGGCAGATTGCGGCGGACCAGGTGCATGAACTGACCGATTCCTATGGAGGCCGTGTCGCCGTCTCCGGTCACGCCCAGGCCCAGAATGTGGCGGTTGGCCAGCATGGCGCCGGTAGCCACCGAGGGCATGCGCCCGTGCACGGCATTGAAACCGTGGGACATGTTCAGGAAGTAAGCGGGAGATTTCGAGGAGCAACCGATGCCGGAGAACTTGCCGATCCGCCAGGGGTCGACACCCAGTTCATAGAAGCATTCGATGATGCGCTCCGAGATGGAGTTGTGGCCGCAACCCGCGCATAGGGTAGTTTTGGCGCCTTTGTAATTCAGGACTTCGAGCCCAATGCGATTTACTTTCTTGGGCGCGGCGGTGGTGGTGGTGCTCATCTGCCCTCCTGGCGGATCACTTCGTCGGTGACGGTGCGGGCGTCGAGAGGCAGCCCTCCGTAGTATCGTATGCTTCTCAATCTCGCGATATCTTCCGGCGCCATTTCCATGCGCATCAGCATCAATAGTTGCCCGTCGCGATTCTGATCCACCACGTAGACACGCTCATGGCGCCGCACGAATTCGAGCAGCTCGGCGGTGAAAGGATACGCCCGCAACCGCAAGTAGCTGGCCGGGATATCGTATTCCTTCAGCAACTGATCGCAACTCTCATCGACCGCGTAATGGGATGTGCCCGCGGCGATAAACCCGATCTCTGCGCCCTCATGGTATTTGACAACGGGCACAGGAACGTAGTTCCGCATGCTTTCGAACTTATGCGTCAGCCGGTCCATGTTGTGGATGTAATCGTCTTCGCGCTCGGTATATTGGGCCCGCTCGTTATGCCCGCTGCCCCGCGTGAAGTAGGCCGCCGCCGGGTGGTTGGTGGCCGGCAGCGTCCGGTAGCCGACTCCGTCGCCATCCACATCTTTATACCGCGCGAATCCGCCCAGTTTTTCCAGATCCTCGGCCGTCAGAACCTTTCCGCGTGCGATGGGCTTCTCGGGATACGGGAACGGCTGGGCCATCCAGTTGTTCATGCCCAAGTCCAGATCGGTCATGACAAATACCGGCGTCTGGAAACGCTCGGCCAGATCGAAAGCCTCGATCGACATGGTGAAACATTCCTCCGGAGAATAGGGAAACAACAGAGGATGCCGCTTGTCGCCGTGCGAAAGCAGGGCCGTCGAGAGAATGTCGCCTTGCATGGTGCGCGTCGGCAGCCCGGTAGAAGGCCCCACGCGCTGCACATCGAAGATCACCACGGGAACTTCCGCGTAATATCCGAGCCCTACGAATTCCGCCATCAGCGAGATCCCTGGCCCGGCGGTAGCGGTCATGGAACGGGCGCCGGCCCATCCCGCGCCCAGGGCCATGCCGATGGACGCGAGTTCGTCTTCGGCTTGCACCACCGCATAAGTAGCGCGGCCGGTCTCCTGGTCGATGCGGAATCGCTTCAGGTAGCCGATGAGAGATTCCACCAGCGAAGAGGAGGGCGTGATGGGATACCAGGTGACCACCGTAACCCCCGCGAACATGGCGCCCAGGGCGCAGGCGGTGTTGCCTTCGATGATGATCTTGCCGGCATTCTCATTCATGCGCCGGACTTCATACGGGTCGGTCTTGGTGAAGGCGGCCGCGGCGTAATCGTAGCCGGCCTTGGCCGCGCCCCAGTTCAATTCGGCGGCTTTGGCTTTGCGCTTGCCGAACTGCTTGACCAGCGCTTTGCGGATCTCCTCGATATCGATGGAAAGCAACTGGCTCACGATGCCGTCGTAAATCATGTTGCGCACCAGTTTGCGCAACTTGGCATCCGGGCAAACCGGCGCTACCAGCTTGTCGAACGGCACCGGATAAAAGTGCAGGTCCGAGCGCAAGGCATTCAGCTTGAGGGGCTCGTCGTAGACCACCGCGGCGCCGCTATCCAGCTTCATGACGTCTTCGCGCGCCGTTTCCGGGTTCATGGCCACCAGGAAGTCGATCTCCTTTTTGCGGCCTATGTAGCCATGCTTGCTGGCGCGAATCGTAAACCAGGTGGGCAGCCCGGCGATGTTCGAGGGAAACATGTTCTTGCCCGACACCGGCACGCCCATCTGGAAGATCGAGCGCATCAGCACGGTGTTAGCGGTCTGGCTACCCGATCCATTTACGGTTGCAATTTGTAGGGAAAAATCGTTGACTACTCTCTGCGCGGGCTCGCTCGCGCGAGGCTCCGCAGGGGACACTTCTAACGTAGACATCTATGGCGGTCCTTGATAAGGAAAATGACCCTGTTCACTTCTTCCTCCTGATTATACGGCAGAAACGGGCGTTGGGTTCCGGGCGGCTGAGGGCTGGTGCGCGGCAGGTGTGCGGTAGGGCCTTGACAACGGCGGAACTACGGGATGAAAATACCGGCTGACAGGGCGCAGGCCAGGAGATACTGGTGTGACCGACAACATTCCGGTGGCGTTCTTCAGCTACTCGCGTAGTGACTCGGAGTTCGTGTTGAAGCTGGGTCAGGATCTTAAGGCGGCCGCCACTACGGTCTGGCTCGACCAACTCGATATCGATCCCGGGCGGCGGTGGGACGATGCCATTCAAGATGCGCTTTCGCGATGCCAAAGGATGTTGGTAGTGTTGTCGCCCGCGTCGGTCGAATCCACCAACGTGATGGACGAGGTTTCGTACGCGCTAGAAGAGAAGAAGCTGGTAATTCCGGTCTTGTATCGCGATTGTACGATCCCGTTCCGCCTGCGGCGGGTTCAGCACATCGACTTTCGCAGCGACTACCAGAGCGGCCTGAACCATCTGCTCACGGTGCTCCGGGCGGCAGAATCCCAAGGACCCGTTGAGACGCTTCCGAAAGCGACGGCTGTGGCGGCCGGAGCTGCGCCTTCAGGGCTTCCACAAGAGCGTGAAGAAGCCGGGCATCTCGAACCCACTGAAGCGCCAAGACCATCGGCGCAAAGCAGCGAGGACACCAGCCAACTTCGCGAAGATCATAAGGGGGGCATTTGGTCATCCCCAAAGAAGTTCTGGCTGATTGCAGCGGTTGCGATCATCGGTTTGGGGGCCTGGGGCGTCAGTCATTTTAATTTTTCGAAGCCGGCGGATACGGCACCGTCGACAGAGGCGGCCCCGGGTACGCTGCCCAACGTGCCGCGTGGTCCTCGCTCATTAGCAGGCATATGGGTCAACGAAAATGCCTCCCCCAACATCACAAGAATGGAAGTCGAACATAAAGGGGACGAGGTGACCGTGCATGCCTGGGCAAAATGCAACCCCTCCGACTGTGATTGGGGTACGGCAAAGGGTCTGGCCAGTGGCAAGTCCGTCAGCATTACCTGGAACCAGGGCCCCGTCTCGCGCACGTGCACCATGCAGCGAGAGGCAGCTCGTCTACACGTGGTCGAGGACAGCGACTACCGCGACGGCAGGCGGCCGCAACACCTCGAGGAGTTTTTTGTAAAGAGTCAGTAACTCATCACTCCTCACCCACAATCTTCTGCTCCCGTAGCTTCCTTACTTCGTCGAGCCGCTCCCCTATGCGCTTCTCGGCTCCGCGGCCGGTCGGCTGATAATACCGCTTGCCCGCCAGCGACGGCGGCAGACACTCCATTCCCGTAATCGCATCTTCGAACTTGTGAGCATGCTGGTAGCCCGCGCCGTAGCCCCATTGCTTCATTGCCGGTGTTACGGCATTTCGCAGGTGCAGCGGTACCGGCTCCGCCATGGTCTGCTGTACGTCCGCCTGGACGACGCCCAGCGCGCGATACGCCGCGTCGGACTTGGCTGCCACGGATAAGTAAATGGCCGCCTGCGCCAACGCCAGATCGCCTTCCGGAATACCCAAAAAATGGACAGCCTGCATCGCCGCCACGCTCTGCTCGAGCGCCCGCGGATCGGCCAGCCCGATGTCTTCGATGGACATGCGCATCAAGCGCCGGGCGATGTACATGCGATCTTCACCCGCCTCCAACATGCGCGCCAGCCAGTACAGCGCGGCGTCTGCATCGCTCGATCGCACGGATTTGTGCAGCGCCGAAATCAGGTTGTAATGCTCTTCACCCGATTTGTCGTAGAGCAGTACCTTGCGCTCGATGGCGTCCTGCACGGCCTGCTCGGACAGTTGATGCTCGGGCGACGCAGCCACCGCGGCTTCGAGCGTGTTGTACGCCGTGCGCGCGTCGCCGTTGGCGAAGATGGCGATCTGCTCGAGCAGGGCGGGGCGCGCTTCTATCTCTAATTCGCCCAATCCGCGCTCACCATCCGCCAGCGCGCGTTTGAGCAGCCCTACGATGTCGGGCACCGTGAGCGCCCGCAGCGCATACACCCTGGAACGCGACAGCAGCGCCGCGATCACTTCGAAAGAAGGGTTTTCAGTGGTCGCGCCGATCAGAGTGATGTCGCCATGCTCCACGTAGGACAAAAACGCATCCTGCTGCGCCTTATTGAAGCGGTGAATTTCGTCGATGAACACGATGGTGCGCCGGCCCACGCGCCGCAACCGCTCTGCATCGGCCATCACCGCCTTGATCTCTTTGATGCCGCTCAATACCGCGCTGAAGGGGATGAA
>Ga0302325_10001342_pt1 | contig 62909 bp, 55 predicted proteins | sample Palsa_T0_2_FD_201948 | JGI IMG/M metagenome (GOLD analysis project Ga0302325, IMG submission 201948) | Peat permafrost microbial communities from Stordalen Mire near Abisko, Sweden - Palsa_T0_2 | ecosystem: Environmental > Terrestrial > Soil > Palsa > Peat permafrost | place: Sweden: Abisko...
TGGGCCTCCGGAAAAATGTGTTCGACCTTCGACGTCATGCGGCCGTCGTCAACCTGGAAGCCATCCACCGCCGCGCGTCCGCGATGGCCGCGTAATTACTCGCAGATCGAACTGTTCGCCGCTCTAGAACTCATCCCACTTCTCTCCCAAAGATCTCCCAAAGAAGTAGAACGCGTCCCAGAACCGGGCGAGACCGAGCGAGACCGTCGGCGGGGCGAGGAGCCGTACTCCTGTCACTCCTGTACGGTGACGACCCCCGACGACGGGATCGCGAAGGTATCGCCCGGTTATGGGATGCGTTCTAGCAGCAGCGTGTCGACTTGCTCGAGCAACATGGCGGCCGTGAGCTCGAAGGGCTCCAGGCTCTTCTCGGCCCGGCTGAGCGCCACGGCCCCCTCGCTCGCGGCAATGAGCGTCGCCGCGAACCCCTTCGCGTCGTTGCGACGAAGGCCGCCCTTCTGGAGCAGCGCCGCCATCCGCGTTCGCCACGTGCGAAACACGCGCGCGGCGCTCTCGCGTAGCTCGGGAACGTCGGCCGCGATGGCCACCGCAAGCACGGAGCAACCCGCTTCGAGGTTCGAGCGCGAGAGGATGCCCCGCCACATTTGCAAAAATGTCGCGGTGACCTCGTGCGCCCCGGCGCCCCCCGTGCGCTCGACGAACGCCAGAGCGCGCTCACTCGCGTGGTCGATGGCGGCGGCCACCAGGTCGGTCTTGCCGCCCGGGAAGTGGTGGTAGACCGACCCTCGTGATGCGCCGGAGTGGTCGAGCACCTCGGAGAAAGAGGTGCCTTGAAGGCCGCGCGTGGCGAGCAAGTACATCGCGCTCTCGATCATCCGCCGCTTCGGGTCGCCCGCCATCTGTCTTGACTATGACAAGCATCATAGATTACCGTCGACTATGTCAACCGTCATAGTCGGGAGCTCCCCATGCCCATGATCGATGTCTACGCGCCCGCCACGCTGCTGCCCGCCGACGCCGACGAGAAGCTCGTGCGCGAGCTCACACACGCGGTCCTGCGGGCCGAGGGGGTTGCGGCGCCCGGCCCATTCCATCTCGACAACACCGCAGCTTTCGTTCACCGTCTCCCGCCTTCGGCGCTGGGGACGGCCGGCCGTCAACCCGCGCCCGTCGTCCGCGTGCAGATCGTGACGCCTCCCGGAGCGCTGTCGCGTGAAGGGCAGAAGCGCGTCACGAAAGAGGCGACGGAGATCGTCGCGCAAACAGCCGGAGACCCGTCCCTCGCAGCGCGCACGTGGGTCATCCTGACCGAGGCGGCGGAGGGGGGTTGGGGGATCGCGGGCACCGCGTTCGGCAAGGAGGAGTTCGCCGAACTTGGACGACGGGCCGCCGCAGCCCGCGCGAAGTAGCTTGCGTCGTTACGGCGCGCAGTACGGATTGCCGCAGACGCCCGGCTGCCCGCCCTCGCCGCAGGTCTGTGGAGCGCTGCAGCTGCCGCAGCCGAGGACGTTGCCGACGGGGCGGGGCGACGGCCTAGAGCGTTCCCGCCCCGTGCGCTGCCGCATAAGCTTTCGCCCGCTCCAGGATGTGCAGCGTGTCCGAGGCGCGGTCGCCGGCCAGCGTCACGCGGTAGTTGCCTACGTCCAGCTTCACGTCGATCTCGAGCCACGAGTCGCGCAGGCCGTACGGGTCGTTCGGTATCCGCGACGCGTCCACCTCGCCGTCGAGCACGCGAAGGTTGTGGCATCGCAGCATCCGGGCGAAGCGCTCGGGGTCGACGCCCACCGGCGGCTGAACGATAAGGTAGACGCCCCAGACCGGGCACACGCCGTTGCACGCGTTCTGATGGAACCTCGGACGGACGGCGAGAACCCGGATCGACTCGAGCGCGCGCGCCTCTTCTTCCGCGGGCAGCGCGTCCCGGCACTCGTTGGCTTCCATGCTCGCCGCGCGCACGGGCAATGGGACGGGCGCGGCGCACCCGCCGGCGAGGAGCCCCAGCGCGGTGACGATAGCCCCGAGCGAAGCACCTCTGCCGCTGGCCTTGCCTACGTTGACACCCACGTTGGACATTACGTCCCGGCGCCGGGAAGGTTACGCAACCGGGAGCCCGGGCGCGGGCGGCGTGGCCACCGGCGACGAGGGCGCGGGCGCCGGCGTCCCCGCGACCACGGGGGTCACGGTGATGCCGACGACGTTGCCCTTCACGGACTTCTTCTGCACCGAGCCCATGGTGTGGCGTGCGGCGCGCGTCGCCGTGCGCTTGGCCTGAGCGATGGCCTTCGCCTCGACGGTCTTGGCCCCCGGGACCTTCGGCACGGTCATGCCGAAGTCGTTGAGGATGGCATTGGCGCTCTTGCCGTACTGCCCGATGAGCGCCGAGCGGAGCAGCTGGAACATGGTGTCCACCGTCTTGGCCAGAGTCTTCGTGTTCGCCACACCGTCGGACAGCTGCTTGCGCAGCGCCTGGTTGGCGTCGATGGCGGTGATCTGGGACTGGAACACGGCCTTGAGGGCGGCGGGCGTGTAAGCGGTCCCGTTGACCGTGATGGACGAGGTGATGTGCTTGTCGATCCCCGCCATCACACTGGTGTCGCGCGTCTTGAGAGTGCTGCTGTTGGTGTTTCCCACGGCTGGTCCTTTGGTCTGATCCGTTCGAGGACAGCCGCGGCCGGAGCCGCATGCTCCGATCGCGTGTCCCTTCACCGGGTAAACCGAATGAGATCGACTTTTGTACTCAACTTTTTTTGGGGAACCGTTCCCAGGCGCGCGGGATCGGTGGCCGTGCCCGCGTCCATCGATGCCACGCTCGCGTCCATCGGCGTCATGCTTGCGGCACGGCCGGCCGCGGCCATGGCATTCGAGGACGCGCCCGTTCCTTCTCGTGCCGCAGGCGCGGGATGGCGGGACGGGCAAACGGCAACGCGTGACACGCGCGCGGCATCCCGGGACGCGCGCGCGGAATGCTGGATGGTGAGCGCGGCATCCTGGGACGCGCACGTGGCATCCCGGGACGCGCGCGCGGCCATCCATCCCGCACGCCCGTCCTGTGAGGACGCACGCGCGGGATCGCGGGACGCAGGCTCGATACGCCCTCCCACGTCCGTGGGACGGCGCGTGCTGCCCGTCATCCAGCGAAGAGCGGGCTCGTCACCCCGTCGAGCGCGTGCCACGTCGCGCGTCCCACCCGCCCGTCGACTCTGATAGACACGAGGGTCATGTTGGGGATGCCGCACTCCGTGGGGGCTCACGTCCTCCTCGACCTCTATGGCATCCCCGCCGCGCACCTCGATGATCCGGAGCACCTCCGGGCTTGTCTCGAGCAGGCCGCTCGGGACGGCGGCGCCCATGTCGTCGAGTCGCGCTTCTCCCGCTTCTCGCCGCAGGGTGCGAGCGGCGTCGTGATCCTGGCCGAGAGCCACCTGGCCGTGCACACATGGCCCGAGCTGGGATTCGCGGCGGTCGACGTCTTCACGTGCGGCGCGCCGTCGGTGGCAGACGGCGTGGCCGACGCCGTCGTGAGGCTGCTCGCGCCGACGAGGTTCGAGAAGCAGAAGATCGCGCGCGGGCATTCGGCGCCGTGACCGTCCGGGAGGTGAATTGCCCGGGCTGCGGAGCCCCCCGCCGGATCGCCAACCCGGCCACGATGATGTTCGTGTGCACGTACTGCGGGAGCCCGGTGTACTGGGACGCGGAGCAGGTGCGCTCGGCCGGCACGAAGGCGGCCCTGACGGAGGGGTTCACGCGGCTCTACCGCGACGCGACAGGGAGCCTGAGGGGCAAGCGCTTCGAGACGCTCGGGCGAGTGCGTTACGACTTTGGCCGCGGCTTCTGGGACGAGTGGTACCTCCGGTTCGAGGACGGCGCGACCGCCTGGCTGACCGAAGACAACCACGAGCTCTGTCTGGAGTGGCGCGTGAACGAAGCCGCGCCGCCGGACAATGGGTTCATGCGCATCGCGGTCGGGGGCCTCGAGTTCGTCGTCGAGGAGCGAGGCGAGGCCCAGTGCGTCGGCGCCGAGGGGGAGCTGCCCTTCGTGATCACGCTCGGTGAGCGATACAGGTACATCGACGGCTCGAGCCCGGACGGCAAGCACTCGCTCGGCATCGAGTACGACGCTGCCCCCGGTGCGGTCTTCATCGGCGACTGGCTCGCGCACGGGGACCTCGCGCTCGACGACGAAGGGGAGGACTGGACGTGAACGAGCCCCCCACGCCGGGTCGCGCGGCGCCCGTCGGACGCGTCCGTCCCAAGCTCGTCCCTCGCACGGTGCGATGCTCGTCGTGCGGCGCCACGCTCACGCAGCGGTCCGAGGCCACGCGGTTCGTCGTCTGCCGCTACTGCAACGCGCACCTCGAGCTGGGCGACGTCGAGGCGCAAATCCTCGTTACAGGGCAGAGGAGGGCCGGCTTCGCATACGACCTCGACCACGTCTTCGTCTGGGAAGGCGTTCGCTACGTCGTGGCGGCTCGCATGGTCTTCACCCAGGAAGACGACGGCGAGGTGAGCGAGACGGTGGAGTACCTCCTGTGGAGCCCGCGCCGGGGCACGCTGTACCTCGACTACGACGACGGGCGCTGGCTGCTCTCGCGGATGGTGCACGTCATGCCCCGCTGCGACGACGCGTTCTCGCTCGGCGAAGGCGCTTACGTGAACACCTACGACGGCCAGCGCTGGACGCTCGAGGAGGTGGGCACGAGCCGGCTCGCGTACATCGACGGGTCGCTTCCGTGGGTCGCGCGCGTGGGGGACACGGTCGGGTACGCGACGTTCCGGGGCGCGACGAACCGGGACGCGGGGTACGAGGTCGAGCGTGACCAGGGGGAGATCGAGTTCTGTCTGTTTCGCGCGGTCTCGCGACAGGAGCTCGACGCCGCGGCGGGCAAGGGGTCGGGGTCGGGGTCGAGGTCGGGGTCGGGGTCGAGGTCGGGGTCGGGGTCGGGGTCTTCGGTCGACGATGTGGAAATCCCGGGGGTCGGAGGGCGCGATGACGCCGCCGCAACCCGGCGATGGCTGCTCTGGATGTCCGTGGTGGCGGCCTTCTTCTGCCTCTTGAACCTTGGCGTCGCGGCTTACGCGTCGAGCTCCGCGGTCCAGGTCCTCGATCGGACCATCCCGCCCGGCTTCAAACCGCCGCCGCCTCCCCCGCCTGCGGTCGAGAAGGACGAGCCCGACGATCCGCTGGAGCCTGTCGAGCCTCCCGACAACTCGCCGCCCGAGCCCGAGGAGGTCCCGATCGTCGGCGGCGTGGAGCTCCCGACCGATTCGTTCAAGCTGGAGAAGGACACCTTCCTGAAGATCGAGCTCTCCGCCCCGACCCTGATGAACGGCTGGGCGTCGGTGGACATAGCCGTCGTCCAGGGCGACGACGACGCGACGCACATCATGGACGCGGAGCTCACGCGCTACAGCGACGACGACGCCGACGAGAGCACGACCGGCGACACGCTCCACGCATGGATCGACGACCCCGGCAGCTACCACCTCCTGGTGCGCCTCCTCGGCGCGCGCGGCACGAGCGAGACCGGCGGAGACATCCCTGTCCCGATCCGCATCCAGGCGTGGGCTATGCCGCGTCGGCCGTTGCCGTTCTACCTGATGGCGATCGCCTCGGGGGTCATGGCCGTCGCGTTCTTCATCGTGTCGAGAGTCACGGGCCGCCGCCGGGCGCCCGCAGAGGAAGAGGAGGACGACGAATGAGCCCCGTCGTACGCACGGTCGCCTCGGCCGCCGTCGTCGCGGCCCTCGGCGGAGGGACCATCCTCGCCCACACCACGGGCTTCCAGAGCCGGTTCGCCGAACCGCCGGACGATCCGGTCAGCATTCGCCACGAGAGCGTCGAGGGGCACGGCTTCTTCGGGTCGTGGACGGGGCGCTCGCACTGGGGCGGGGGAATGCACGGAGGAAAGTGACCGCCGTTTCGAAGCCGCGCGGGCGCGTCCTGCTTCTCTTCTCCGTCTTCGTCGTCGCGGCCTGCGGCCTCGCGTACGAGCTCGTCGCCGGCACGCTGTCGTCGTACCTCCTCGGGGATGCCACCACCCAGTTCTCGCTGACCATCGGCGTCTTCCTCTGCGCGATGGGAGTGGGGTCCTGGCTCGCGCGCTTCGTGAAATCGGATCTGCTCGTTCGGTTCATCGAGCTCGAGGTCGCCGTCGGCGTGATCGGCGGCGCGTCGTCCATCGCTCTCTTTGCCGTGAGCGCGTGGGCCGAGCCCACCTTCCCGGCCTTCTTCTATCTCCTCCTGTCGGTGCTCGGGGCGATGGTGGGCGTCGAGGTGCCGCTCATCGTGCGCATCGTCAAGCACGAAGGGAGCTTCAGCGAAGTCCTGAGCGACGTGCTCGCGCTCGACTACCTGGGGGCGCTCGCGGGCTCGATCCTCTTCCCGCTCTTCGTCCTGCCGTTTCTCGGCCTCAGCCGCGCCGCCGTGGTCTTCGGCCTGCTCAACCTGGGCGTCGCCGCGCTCGCGTTGCCGCTCGTCGAAGCGAAGGCGCGCCGGCGCCTCGGCGGCCTCGTGGGGGTCGGAGTGGCGAGCCTCGCGGCGCTCCTGGTGGTGTCGCCCCGGTTCGTCGGATTCCTCGAGGATGCGCTCTACGAAGACCACCTCATTTACGCAAAGAGCACCCGCTACCAGCGCATCGTCGTGACGCGCTGGCACGACGACCTGCGCCTCTACCTCGACGGCCACCTGCAGTTCTCCTCGATCGACGAGGCCCGCTACCACGAGGCGCTCGTGGTGCCGGCGATGGAAGCCGCGACTCATCCACGCTCGGTGCTGGTGCTCGGCGGCGGGGACGGCCTCGCCGTGCGGGAGGTCCTCAAGTACCCGATGGTCGAGAAGGTCGTCCTCGTCGACCTCGATCCCGACATGACCGAGCTCGGACGCGCGCGTCGTGACTTCGTGCGCCTCAACGAGGGCTCGCTCGCGTCGCCGAAGGTATCGATCGTGAACGCCGACGCCATGCAACACCTGCGCGAGGACGACGCCTTCTACGACGTCATCCTGGTCGACCTGCCCGACCCTGACAGCGAAGTGCTTGCGAAGCTCTATTCCACCGCCTTCTACGCTCTCGCGGAGAAGCGCCTCGCGCTCCACGGTGTGCTCGTGACACAAGCGACCTCGCCGTTCTATTCGCGCGAGGCGTTCTGGAGCATCGTCCGTACGCTGCAGGCGGCCGTCCCGGCGGAGCTCCCCGGTGCGCTCCATGTCGTCCCGTACCACGAGAGCGTCCCGTCGTTCGGCGAGTGGGGCTTCGCGCTCGCCTCGCACGACGCCCTCGACACGAAGGCTCTCGCGCCGCACGTGCCGACGAGGTACCTGACGCCCGAGACGCTCCAGGCGATGTTCGTGTTCGGCAAGGACATGACCGCGCCGGCGGCCGTCCAGATCAACCGGCTCGATGACCCGGTGCTCTTCCGGTACCACCGCGATGGCTGGCGCCAGTTCAACGAATGAGTGGCCCCCGTTCTCGACGTGGCCCGGGCGGGCGACTGGACGGCGACCCGCTCGTCCGCTACGAATTTGCGAGGCTCCTTACCCTTCCCGAGGCGTTCCCATGGGAATCCGTCCGCAAGCGATCTCGATAGCGTTCGGTTTGGCCTTCGTGGTGGCGTGCGAGACCCGCGTACCGCCTACGACGGCTGCGGCGTCCGTCGAGCAACAGCAGTGCGATTCGAGGACCGCTCCGGCGGCGACGCAGCTGCTCCAGGCGAACGCGGTGCTGAGCCTAAAGCCCCTGTACCATCACATCATCGAGAACCCGAACAACGCCGAAGACCGGATCTCGGGCGTCAAGCTGGTGCTCCGCCCGCCTGCCGGCGTGAGCGCCGAAGAGCTGACCCGGATTCTGCAGTGCCACAGCGCGCGCGTGCTCCTCGGAAAGGTCAGTCCTGCTGACGTCCCCGACGACCCGTATTGGCTCGCCGACCGCTGGCTGGACATCCAGGTGATACCGGAGAACGGCAACTTCACCGTGACCGTAGTCGCCGACACTGTGCACGACAATATCGAGCTGCTTGGCCGCGCGACTCGATACGCGCACGAGCACATGCTTGCCATCGAGGGCGTGCCGTAGCCGGCACGCGCTAGATCGGCTCGAGCACCAGCTCGACCGAGCCGGACACGCTTCCGAGCGGCACCGCCTCGTGATGCGCCTCGTAGTCGCGGGCGAGGCGGATGCGGCACCGCTGGAGGAGCGTGTACCAGAACGCCTTGGCCTCGAGCCCGGCGAGTTGCATGCCGATGCACACGTGCGGACCGCCGCCGAAGGGCAGAAACGCGCCCTTGTGCCGCTTGTCCTCGGCGCGCGCAGGAGAGAAGCGCGCGGGGTCGAACGAGTCGGGATCCGTCCACCAGGTGGCGTCGCGCATCACCGCGCCGATCAGGCCGAGCACGAACGTTGCCGCCGGGATCCGGTGACCGCGCAGCTCGACCTCGCGCAGCGAGAAGCGCGGGATGTTGATGGCGACGGGGTAGAGTCGGAGCGTCTCGCGCCACACCCACTCGTGCTCCTCGAGGGCGCGGGCGTCGTCGATCGTGAGTCGGCGCCGACCGATCGTCTTGCTCTCGGCGCGCAGGCGCTCTTGCCACGCCGGGTGCTTGGCCAGGAGGTACCCCATGCTCGCCGTCGCGAGTGACGTGGTGTCGAACGCCGCGCCCATGACGCCCACGAAGAGCCCGACGAGGGTCGTATCGTCGAGGTAGGGCAGATCGTCGCCCCCCGTCTTGCACATGCGCGTGAAGAGGTCATTGGCGTCGGGGCCGCTGCGCCGAGCCTCGACCCGCGCGCGGAACGTCTCGTTCAGGGTGCGCAGGCCCCGCACTCCGTTGCGCCAGGTGCGGCTGATCCACGGATTCTTGATGACTGCCTGCGGCGACTTCCAGAAATCGGCGAGGGCGCGATCGAGCATCGCCGCCTCGCCCGGATCGTCGATGCCGGTGAAGATGCGGCTCGCGACGTCGGCGAAGAGCCGCCGCACCGCCGGCTTGAGCGCGACCTGGCCGCGCGCGACCCAGCCGTCGACCGCGCGCTCGTACACCTCGGACGCCGTCTCGAGGTAGCCGGACATCGCGGCCGGCGAGAACGCCGGCTGCAGGTACCGCCGCACCTCGCGGTGCGTGTCGAAGTCGAAGCTCAGCGGCGACTGGGCGCCGCGCGCGTCGGGGTCGATCCCGCCGAAAATGGTTCCGTAGGCCAGGGGCGCCGACCACAGTTGGTCCTCGTTGCGGGCCATGGCGCCGACCAGCTCGGCGTCGGCCACGCAGACGACAGGGTAATGCGCGACGGCGCTCCGGAAGACGGGCCCGTACCGCCGTGCTTGGGCCGTCACATACGCCGCGCCCTCGCGCTTGCGACCCGCGAGGTTCTTGAGCCCGACGATCAAGCCGCTCTCGCCCGGCAGGTGGCGGAGGTCCCGTGCCGGCGGGACGATGCCCGTTGGGTGCCGCAGGTCGCCGACGGCCCGCTCGATGAACGGCGCCGCGCGCACCCGCGCGTCCTTGGGGGGTACGAGGGGCTCGACGGCTGCGGCCATGGGATACTCCGGCTACGTTACACGTCTTTCGTAGGACGCGAGGCCCGCGGTGGCCATAGTCATTTCTTGATTGAGCGCGATCACGTGGAGTCCTGTCACGGACTCTTCGGCGTCGACAGGACGCTCCCGAAAAACGATCCCGCACGTCTGGCGATCTCCCCTAGACTCGCCGGCCGTGGCCGAGTCCCGTACCGAAACGGTCGCCCCTTCGATGCTCGCCCGACCGGCGACGAGCCTCGATATCCGGGAGCAAAGAATCGTCGCGTACGGCGGGACGAGCATACGCACGCTGGTCGCCACGCCGACCGACCGCAATCAGGTGCGGGCAACGTTCCAGTATGCAAAGACGCACCGATTGCAGGTGACGTTTCGCGGGGGCGGCCACGCCTTCGATACGCAGGCCCTCAACAACCAGCTCGTCATCTCGTTCGAGAAGCTACGCCGCATCGACGTCGATGAGCGTGAGGGCACGGTGAAAGCCGAGGCCGGCGCCCGATGGGGCAACATTCTCGCGAGGACACGCGCGCACGGCCTGGTGCCGCACATCATGGTCACGACCAGCACCGCGACCGCCGGGGGAACGGTGTCGTCCAATTCGCTTTCGCGTTTCTCCCCGACGCTCGGGCGCGAGGGCCAGCACATCGTTGGATTGACGCTGATGACGCCGGATGGAGTGGAGCACCCGTGCTCTTCCACGAGCGAGGCCGACTTGTTTCGCGCGGTCGTCGCCGGCCTGGGGTACATGGGCGCGATCCTCGACGTGACCTATCGACTGATTCGCCTTCCCTACCCGCCGAAGGACATCGCCGTCCACACCGTCTTCGACCTCGTGACGGGGCCCAAGGAGATCGCTCTGAAGCTGATCAGCCACCTCCGGCAAAAGGCGCGCGCCGCGAGCGCCGCCGCCTCGGTCCTGGCTCCAGCCGGGGCGTGGGCGGTTTCCGCGGTCGTGTACGAGCAAGCTCGGATGAAAGGCCTCATCGCGACGTCCCACTACACGAGCGTCCCGCCCGCCAAGCTGCGCCCCTGCGTCTTTCATAATCCCAAATGGGTCAGCGCCTGGCTATTGCAGATCGCGGCGCTATTTTCTCCGCTTCGCAAGTTGGGCTACGCGCTCGTCCTCTTTCTCTTCAAGAAGCCAAAAGAGTACGTGGACGCGCTCCACGGATACACGTTCTTCGAGGACGGAAATAGCAACTTGACGGCGGTCGGCCGTGCTCTCGGCTTGCCCATGGGGATCCATCAGCACACCTTCATCATTCCTTACGACCCGGCCTCGCCGTTCGACGAAAAGACCCCCGACGGGTCGACGAGGACGTTTGCCGACTTTCTCCAGCGTGCCAAGGACCTCTTCGAGGAGGAGGTCGTCTCGACGAGTCTGATCGACGTCCTTTATCTCCCCGAGGACGTGGGCAACTTCGACCTCTCGGCGAGCGAACAGCTTCCGGGCCTGGCGGTGACTTTCACGTTCGAGAATCCGCTGTCGGTGGCGTTCACGAAGGAGAAGCGGGTCCTTCATCTGCTCGCCGGGATCTGCGTGAAGGACTACGGCGGCCGGGTCTCGCTCGTCAAAAACGTGGACGCGGATGACGCCCAAGTCGCGACCATGTACAAGAGCGGCATCGATCGCATGAAGACGAAGCGCGCCTACAACGAGATCGAGGGATGGATCTCGAACGAGTTCATGGGCCGCGTTCTCCCCGGCCTAAAGCCACCCTCTCGCACACGAGAAGGCGAGGGGCGGCAATGAGGAGCATCTACACGTGCCTCCGGAGCTTCAGAGCGTAGGGCGATACGACTTCATTCGCCGCCTGGGCTCGGGCGGCATGGGCACGGTGTTCGAAGCGCGGGACCGCAGCAGCGGCGCGCGGCTCGCGATCAAGGCCCTCCACCAGAGCCGCGGCTCGACGCTCTACGGTTTCAAGCACGAGTTTCGCGTGCTGTCGGAGCTTTCGCATCCCTTCCTCGTTCGCGTCGGCGAGCTCTTCGAGGAGGACGGCCGGTTTTATCTGACGATGGAGCTCGTCGACGGGACCAATTTCCTCGACTACGTCCGGCCCGGGTCATCGCGAGAGGGCCCCCCGTCGTCCGACCTCGTGGCGCACGACGGCGTACTCGACGCAGAGCGGTTGCGGCTGGCCGTCCGACAGCTCGCGGGCGGCATCATCGCGCTCCATGCCTCCGGCGTGATTCATCGCGACGTCAAACCGGAGAACGTCCTGGTCACGGGCGCGGGCCGCGTCGTGCTCCTCGACTTCGGCATCGCCATCCACGAAGACCGGGTCCGTGCGGAGCTGGCCGGAACAGTCGCTTACATGGCGCCCGAGCAGATCGCCGGTCTCGAGGCCACGGAAGCAAGCGACTGGTACGCCGTAGGGGTCGTGCTCTACGAGGCGCTGACCGGGCGCCTGCCTCACGCCGGCGTCCCGGCATGGGCGACCGCTCGCAGAAGAAAGCCCATGGACCCCCGTGGTCCCGGCGTTCCCGATGATCTCGGCTCGCTGTGCATGGACCTGCTCGAGCCGGACGCGGATCGCCGGCCCGACGAACGGGCGATCGCCGGCCTGCTCGATCTCGACGTGCCTACCGAGCGAAGGCGCGCGAGCTTCCGCTCCCGGCTGCAGTTCGCGCGCGATGTCTTCGTCAACCGTCAGCACGAGATCACGGTCCTGCATCAGGCGCTCGCGCAGTCGTCGACACGCGGCTGCTCCATCGTGCGCATCGTCGGCGAGTCGGGCATCGGCAAGACGGCGCTCCTGCGTCGCTGGTTTGCCGAGCTGCACGGCGAGCCAAGGGAAACACTGGTGCTCTCCGGCCGGTGCTACGAGCGCGAGACGCTGCCTTACCGCGGCGTCGACGACGTCGTGGACTCGCTGGCTCGTAGCCTCGAGGACGCCGCCGGCAGGCAGGAGACGATCCCGGCGCCGCGCGACGCCGCCCTTCTCGGGCAGGTCTTTCCCGTCCTGCAGTCGCTTGCCGAGTTCGCGCCGCCGGCGGCGGCCGAGGCGGCGCGCAACGACCCCCAGGAGGCGCGGCGGCTCGCGTTCCACGCGCTGCGCGACCTGCTCTTCGGGCTGGCCTTGCGCCGTCGCCTGGTCGTGCATGTCGACGACGCGCAGTGGATCGACCCGGAGAGCATCGCCCTCCTGTCGTTTCTCGTCGCCGGCGATCAGGCGCCGCGGATGTTGCTCGCGTTCACCCAGCGGCCTGTCGAGACGGATCCACTGGCGGGACTGGTGACGGCCGCGGGCGAAGAGACTTCGTTCACCCTCGAGACGCTCGACGCCAACGAGAGCCGCCTGCTCGCCATCGAGCTCTTGCGCGGGCGCGATGACGGCCCGGCACTCGCGGCGGCGGTCGCGGCGACGTCCGGCGGCCACCCTCTCTTCATCCACGAGCTCATCATGCACCGCGAACCGCAGATGCAAGCGGGATCGAGCCTCGAAGACGCGCTCGCGGCGCGAATTGCCCGAATCGAGCCGGCGAGCCGTCGGCTCCTCGAGGTCATCGCCGTGGCTTCTGCACCCCTCCGACACGACGTCGCGCGCGACGCCGCTGAGCTCGACCCCAACGAGTACCCGTGGGTGCTCTCGGGCCTTCGATCGGAAAACCTCGTGACGTTCGGAGGCCTTGCCCCCGAAGACACCGCGCAGCCTTACCACGACCGCATCCGCGAGTTCGTCGCCGGCGCGATGGGGGACGCCTCCCGCCGGAGGACGCACGCGCGCCTCGCCGAGAAGCTCGAGGTTCGCGCTCCGAACGACTTCGACGCGCTCGCCCACCATTTCTTCGAGGGCGGCGTCCCCGACAAGACCGCTCGCTACGCGCGGCAAGCGGCCGAGCGCGCGCTCGAGAAGTTCGCCTTCGAGCACGCCGCCCGCTTCTTTCAACTCGCCCTGCGCGTCGAAGCGAATCCGGGAGTGCGGGCATCCCTGCAGGAAAAGCTGGGAGAGGCCTCGGCGAACGCGGGCCGGGGCGTCGAGGCCGCGGATTCGTACCTGCGCGCGTGCGAGCTGGTCGACGCGCCCTTCGCGAACGAGCTCCGGCGGCGCGCGGGAGAGCAGCTGTTTCGGGCTGGCCATGTCGCGCGGGCGATGGTCGTCCTGAAAGAGATCCTGAGCGACATGGGGCTCCGCGTCCCCCGCAGCGACGTCGCGATCGCGGCGTCCCTCGCCACGACGCTGGCGCGCCTGCAGCTGCGGCTCCTCCGGCGGGGACTCGAGTTCGACGCGCGCCCGGACACCGAGCTTGCCGCCGACGAGCGGCTCCGGCTCGACACCTGCTGGACCGTCGCGACGGGTCTCGGCCTGGTGCACCACCTGCGCGCCACGGACTTCCAGGCACGGTCGCTCCTTCTCGCTCTTCAAGTCGGCGCCGAGGAGCACGTCTTGAAGAGCGCCGCCCTTCTCAGCGTCTCGCTCAGCGCGGACGCGACGCTGCGGCGTATCGCGCGCCGGCTGATGGACGGCGCGCGCGAGCTGGCGGCTCGGTCACCGACCGCGGAGAACGCCGCCTGGCTCGATCTGACGACCGGCATCACGGCCATGGGCGACTGGGACTTTCAGCGCTGCGTCGAGTCGTGTGCGAGGGCGGAGGCGGGCTTCAAGGGCAGCCGGCCGGGGGTCACGTGGGAAGTCGTGTCGTGCCAGGCCTTCCTCCTGTGGGCGATGGTCTTTCAGGGCAATCTCGCAGGGGCCGGCGGGCAGTCGACGGAGCTGCTCGCCTCTGCCAGGGCCCGCGGCGACCGTCACGCCGTCGCGACCCTCACGCTCAGCCCTCTGCATCTGGTGGGGTTGGCGAAGGACGAATCCGAGCGAGTGAGAGCGGACTGCCACGGTGTCACCAGCGAGTGGCCCGACGCTCTCGCGCCGTTTCAGCACATGTGCGCCGAGTACGTCCTCTCGCATGTCGATCTCTACGAGGGCAACCCGCAGCAAGCGCGGGCCCATGTCAGGCAAGCGTGGAGGATGCTCCGCCGCAGCCACCTGTCCAGAGTTCAATTTCAGCAGGTCGATCTCTTGGGTCTCCGGGCCCGCGTGGCCGTCGCGTGCGGCGCTGCCGAGCCGCACGATCGGCCTCGCTGGATCCTACAGGCCAGACGCGACGCGCTGCGCCTCGAGCGGATCGGCATTGACGCGGCGCTCGGACTGGCCGCGCTCGTCACGGGCGCTGCGGATCGGCTCGAAGGGCGACGCGCCCAGGCCGAAGCGCAATTCGACGCCGCGGCCGCGCGCTTCGAAGCGCTCGGAATGCGGTTGCACTCGACTCTCGCGCGCCTCGCGCGCGCCATCGCCGACGGCGACGATGACGCCAGCGCACGCGCGGAGGCCGACGTCCGAGCGCTCGGCGTCGTTCGGCCCGACCGCATGTTGAGGGTCTGGATTCCGGGGGTGTAGGACGCGCGATCCGCCACCGACCCGGCGCGGAGCCGTCAAGCAGTCAGGACGTCGAGAGACGGCCACGCAGCGAGGAGGAGACCGAGCACCAAGTTCGCGAGCAAGAAGGCGACGACGGCGCCCTCCTTGGCCCACGGCCCCAAAGCGATGATGAGGACGAGGCACACGACGCTCATGTACGCCGGGACGATCACCGGCGCCCAATTGAAGGGGTGGTCCCGACGGCTTCGCATCACGTGAAACCACGTGAAGACGCCGGCGACGACGGCCACCACGACGAACACGATGGCCGTGTCTCTTCCGGTGACGTCTTTTTGGGCGGCGCCGGCCCACGCGACGATCTGCTTGACCAACCAGAACACGAAAGAAGCAAGCGCCGCGGCGACGCCGGTGAGGAGAAAGTCCATTGCACCACGCCGAGGACCCGGGCCCTGCGGAGCGAACTTGCTCAGACCCCAGCGCGCGAGGAGCGCGTAAACCGCGACGACCAAATACCAACCGAGAAAGTTGTTGAACGGGACATTGAAGAGATTGACGTCGATGGGATTCCAGCACCAGAGACCGAGCGCCTGGGCGGTGGGATCGAGCGACAAGTCGAAGTTGACCGCCATATAGGCGGCCGCCATCGGCCTCGCCCACGGCGGGATCTTCAGCCGCTGCGCGGTCCACGTCGACAGATAAAGAACCTCGCCCCACCCTACCGGCACCCATGCGGCGATGTCCGTGGTGCACAGAGTGCCGCTCCGAAAGGAGACGATGCTGCTCGAACCCGCGCACGCGGGATACTCGTACATCGGGTCGCCCATGTGCAGGTTGAGCCACTCGACGACGAAGCCGAAGACGATGCCCCAGAGCATCGTCGCGAGCCACCTGTGCCCCTCACGCCACGCGTTGATCGCGAGAAGCCAGAAGAAGACGGCGATGCTGGCCTGAAAAACACCGACCGGGACGAGGTTGGACACGAGCCGGAGCCGACCGTGCACGATCCGGCGAGGGCTGCCAATCCGAAACTATTCGCGCCGCTTCACGCGCGCGAGACGATCGCGAGCCGTCGCTCGAGAAGCCGCTTCTCACCCTCGTTCGTGGCAAGCGAGATCGCTCTCTCCAGGTCGGGCCGTGGGTCGCCTCCCGTGCGCTCGAGCATGTCTGCGCGCGTCGCGTAAAAGAGGTGATAGTCCGCGAGTGGCCTCCCGAGCGTCTTCAACGCTGCGAGCCCCGCGGCCGGTCCGGCGAGCATGGAGACGGCGACCGCCCGGTTCAGCGCCATGACGGGCGAAGGGGAGACTTTCGCAAGCGCATCGTACGCGGCGACGATGGCCGCCCAGTCGGTGCTTTCCCACCTGGGCGCCGTCACGTGTACCGCTGCGATCTCGGCCTGCAGGACGTACGGACCTCGCCCTCCGAGGGAGCGCGCACGGCGAAGCGCGATCAACCCTTCGCGGAGAAGCTCCCTGTTCCACCGCGAACGATCCTGCGTGGCGAGCAGAACCGGCAGCCCTTCGTCGTCGACGCGAGTGTGCGCGCGCGCGGTGCCGAACGCGGTGATCGCCAGCGCGCCGAACGCCTCCGGCTCGCGCGGCACGAGGTCGCAGAGCGGCCGCGCCAGGCGTAGCGCCTCCGCCTGGAGGTCGAGCCGCATCAACGGGCCGCTCCGCCCGGTGTGCCCCTCGTTGAACATCGCGTACACGACGCCCAGCACCGCCGACACGCGCCCCGCGAGATCGCCGTGCTCCGGAATCGCGTACCCGACCTGCTTCTCGTCGAGAGTCTGCTTCGCGCGCAGGATCCGCTGCGACACCGTGTCCTCCGAGCAGACGAACGCCCGCGCGATCTCCTCGGTCGAGAACCCCGCAACCACCTTGAGGGTGAGCGCAATCTGATTGTCGGTCGACAGCGCTGGGTGACGTCCCAGCTCCTCGGCATACGCCGCGCTCGTTTCGATGAGCTCCGACATCGCCTTCGGCGACTGCGACGCGTGGGCGTCCTCGTCTTCAAGCGTCATCACCAGGGACTCGGCCACCTGCCTCACCTCCGCGCGTCGTGCGTGCGCTTCTCGCCACGACTCTTCGCCAACGTCGGGCGACGCTCGTCCCGGTTCGGCTGCCCGCGGCCTGCCGCGATGAAGCTGCGAAGACTCTCGTTCACGTAGAAGCCCCACGCGCCCGAGCAGCCATCGTAGCACTCGATGGTGGGCACGAGGCCGACGTGCGTGAAGCGAACTTCGGTCTTGTCGCCCTTTTTGGCGATCTCGAACACGATGTCGGTGCCGTCCCACTCACTCGTATCGCGGACGAAGGTGAGCCGGCTGTCGGTCACGTGCCACACGATCTTCTTGCCCGGCAAGAGCTCGGTGATCTTCTGCGTGGTGCGGTGGACCTTCTTGTAGCTGTACGTGACCTCGGCGCCGAGCGCGTCCGTGCGGCCCTCGATCTCCCCCGACCACCAGCCTCGAACGTCGTTGATGGCGTCGAAGGCTTCCTGCGGGGTCTGATCGACCAGGATGGTCGTCGTGAAATTCTTGGTCTTCATGATCGTCTCCTTTCGGTAGCCAGTCCTCGTGACCTCACATGCTCGCGAACGCGCGCTCGTACTCCTTGGGGCTCTTGCTCCAGACGGCGCCCATCTGCTGCGCCATCGGGTCGGGGAAGATGTCCTCCTCGCCACGCGCGACGCCGGCGAGCACCGCGCTCGCGACGTCGGCCGGGCTCGTCTTCGGGATCGGGAGGTTCTTGACCATGTCGGTATCGATCGGGCCCGGGAACGCCGCGAGGACCTCGATGGCCTTTCCCCGGAGCTCCGGACGGAGCGCCTGCGTAATCGAGTACGAGGCCGCCTTCGACGCCGAGTAGCCACCGAGCGCCGGGAAGCTCCCGAGCGACGCGAGCGACAGGACATTCACGATCGTCGCGCCGCCTCGCGCGCGTTCGAGCACGGGCAAGAAGCCCTTGATCACCGCGAGCGTGCCGAAGACGTTGGTGCGAAAGTCGGTCTCTATCGCCGCCTCGCTCGCCGTGAGGACATTCGCCGAGGTGGAGACGCCGGCGTTGTTGATGAGGAGCGTCACGTCGCCGGCCGCCCGGGCGGCCGCCGCGATCTGCTCGGGTTTCGACGTGTCGAGCGCGAGCCGGACGACCCGCGGATCGTGCGCGGCGACCTTGGAGACGTCGCGAGCCGCCGCGTACACCTTGGCGGCTCCGGCGTCCAAGAGCGCGTAAACAAGGGCCTTTCCGAGGCCCCGGTTGGAGCCGGTCACGAGCGCAACACTCCCTTGGATTTTCATGACGTACCTGCCTTTCAGCGACACGACGTTTCGGCAGGCCGGGATCCGACATTGGCCGTCGCGCCCCCATCGAGAACCTCGCCGCGGGCGCCGTGTCCGCCTTGACCAGGTCACCCGGTCCTCGCGAGGATGGCACCCATGGCCGCGAAGAAAACGTCGATCGTCCCGAGGAAGTCGATAAGCCCGAAAAAATCGGTCGCGCCCAAGAAGTCCGTCGCGCCCAAGAAGTCCGTCGCGCCGAAGATGAAGCCCGCCGGTCCCGGCGTGTGCATTTGCGGCGCGCAGGGCAAGACGTTGCTCGCCAAGGTGATCAGCCAGATGAGCCCCGAGGGGAGCATCGCCACCGAGCCGCAGGCATTCGAGGTCCAGTTTTGCCCGTCCTGCACGGGCCGGATCCGCGCGGCTAAAGAGCTCGAGGTCTAAGCCGCGGGGCGCCCCGGGTCACTCCCCCGTTGCGTCGTCCGCGCCCGCGTCGATCGCGGCGTCGGTCTCCGCGTCGTCGGCCGTGCTGCCTCCCGCGGCCCCAGCGTCGCCGGCGAAAGCGGCGTCGTAGTGCGCGCGCCAGAACGCGCATTCCTGCTCGCGGAAGTCCTGGATCACCTCCCACCCGGGGTCGAGCTGGAGGCGCTCGTCGCCGCCGTCCGCCGTGGGGACGAAGGCGGGCCAAGTCGCGGCGGCGTCGGGATAGTTGGGATCGCCGGTCGACGCGAAGTGAGCCCAGAAGGCGTTCATCCCGTCGCTGACGGCCTGGCTCGACGGCGTCGGGTCGACCGGATCGCCGAAGACGTGGCTGATCTCCGACGCGTGCGAGGCGAGGAGCAACGTGGGGGCGATGGCCCAGGGAATGTTGAAGTTGTACATGAACGCGGACAGGCCGGCCGCGACCGCGCGCCGCGCCGTGTCGTGCGTGCCGCACACGAGGCCGGAGTCACCGATCGCGCGCCCGAGCGCGAGCCGGTAATCGCCGTTGAAGTTGGATACCGGATACTCGGCCATCACCTGGGGCGCGAAGTCGCCGAAGTTCGACTGCAGCGCGGTGAGGTACTCCGTGTCGTTCGTGGGGATGGTGGCTTCCAGGATGAAGAGCATCCCCTCGTCGTTGTTGCTCCCGAGCAGGTACGGGACATGGACGACGTGCCCTTCGTCGAGGAGCGTGCGCGGCTGATCGGGCAGAAACCCGCCCGGGCCGTCGACCACCACGCCGAAGAGATACGGCGTCGATAGCGAGGAGCTCACCGTAGGGTTGGGCGTCGGGGCCGCGGTCAGGATGTCTGCCGCGGATGCCGACCGTAGGCACGCGAGCGCGTCCGCCGCTCCGCCGCAGCCCATCGTCTGTGTGAATGTCTGCATCGACGCTGCGGCGCCCGCCGCCGTCTGCTCCGGGCCGCCAGCCACCGAGATCGAGCATCCGCCGCTCTCGCTGATGGCACGCTCGAAGAGGCCCGTGACCCCCGAGACGACGTGGTAGCAGACGTCGGCCGAGCCCGCGGACTCGCCGAAGATCGTCACGTTCGTCGGATCGCCTCCGAACGCGGTGATGTTCGCCTGCACCCACTGCAGCGCCGCGCGCTGGTCGAAGAGCCCCTGGTTGCCAAGCGGCGATCCCTCGGCGGCGAGGGCCGGATGAGGAAAGAACCCCATCGGCCCGAGGCGGTAATTCGCCGACACGACGACGACGCCATGCCTCGAGGCGAAGAACTGGCCGTCGTACCAGAGCTGTTTGGTCGTCGGGACGACGTCGGCCGCCGATCCAGAGAAGTTGCCCCCGCCGTGAAACCACACCATGACGGGCGCCTTCGTGGGCGCGGGCTCCGGCGCCCACACGTTCAGGTAGAGGCAATCCTCGTCGGTGCTCATCGGCGCCTGCGCGGTCGCGCTCTGCGGACAGGGCGACGCGAACGCCGTCTCGTGGCGGACGCCCGTCCAGGGGTCGTTCTTGACGGGCGCCTTCCACCGAAGGTCGCCCACGGGAGGCTTCGCGTAAGGGATCTGCAGAAAGCGCCGCGCGCCCCCGACGATGTCGGCCTGCACCTGCCCGTCGGTGAGGGTCACCGTGGTGTCGCTGCCCGTGGTCGCGGGCGGACTCGTGGACGAATGGGAGCTGCAGCCGAGAGACGCAAGGCCGATGGCCGTCGCCGCAAGCATCGCGAGGAGGCGATTCATGCGCGCACTATCGTCCTTCGCCGGGCGCATCTCAAGGCCTGATATCAGGTCGATTGCGATTGGCACGCCGGTGTCCACGCGCTTCCCCGCTCCCGGGTGGGGAGCCCGAGGGGAGCGTCCGTCGCTCCCGTCGGACCCGTCGTGCCGCAGCGGAGCCGAGCGAGCGAAGCGAGTCGAGGCGGAGCGAGGCTCAGGGTAAAGCGACCCCCGTCTCAACCGGTGCTTAGACAGGTACACCCGTAAGATGGCAGAACCGACGACAGCGAGGGGGGGACGCAGATGCCCGGCGGGTACGTGTTGACGAGAGCGATCGGGCTCTGCGAGCAGTCGCAGCAGCCGTAGCTCGTGCCACAGATGTTCACCGTGCAGTGCGTGTACGTGCAGAACGACGCGAATCCGCCGTTGGGCGCGATGAGGCAGTAGTCTGAGCCGAAGCTCGCGCAGTCGGCCGAGCTGGTGCACGACATGCCGAGTCCCGAGGCGCCGCCGCCCCCTTCCGACGCCCCGTCGTCCTCGGCGACGACCGGTGGACCCGAGTCGACGACGGCCCGGAGTCCCGCGTCGTAGCCGGGGCAAAGGGGGCTAGACTGCGGGTCGTAGGCGCAGCCGATCTCGGCGTTGCCGGGGGTCGGCATGGTGCAACCCGCGCTGAGGACGTAGAGGGCGATCGCGGCGGCGGCAGCGGAGATGAGAGAGCGGACACGAAGCATGACGTCTCCTTATGGATCGAGGGTGAATTCGAGGCCCGCCATCACGGTCGCCACCGTGGTGGGAAAGAGCTGGCCGGTGGCCTGAGGCGTGTACGCCAGGCCGGGGACGTTCGCGACGATGGGCACCGATCCGCCGGGGTCGACGCCGTAGCCGTTTGGCGTGAACGCGGACGAGAAGAGGTAGCTTCCCATCAGCCGGTAGCGCACCGCTGGCATCTGGGGGATTGGGCCCGTGAGCGTCAGGCGCAGCTCCACCATCGGATCGGTGTATTTCGGATTGATGTTGCTGCGCCAGTTGTAACCGAAGACCGGGATGTCCGAGCCCTGGGCGATCGCGAGGACGTTGGTGTATGCGAACGACGTCAGCGTCGGCCCGTACACCGAGGTGGCCAGCGCGGCCACCGGCCCGAATCCCTGGAAGTCGTAGGAAACGCGCGCGTTGCCCGACAGCGAAGGAGCGCCCTGAAGCTCGATGTTGTTCACCGCGTAGGGCGCTTCCTTCTGCGCCGTGGCGGCGAGGGCCGCCGGCAGCCCGGCCAAGTCGGGCGCGGGGGTCGTCTGCCGCGCGTAGCCCCACGTGAAGCTCAGGGCATACTGGAAACGCTGGAGGCCGAGGGAACCCTCGAGGGCCGCATTGATCCCGTAGTTCTGGATGTTGCCAGTGTCCTGGAATTGAACCTTTCCGAGGGCACTCCCCTGGCCGAGGCCAATCATGTCGTACCACTGCGAGACGAAGCCCGTGAGGAGCGCCCGCTGCGCGCCGAACTTCTGCTTGATGCCTGCCTCGAAGGAGGTCACGGTCTCCGGCTTGAGGTCGCCGGCAAGCTCGACGGACGCCGTCGTCGTGTAACGCTCGAGGGCCGACGGGGGGCGGAACGCGCGGCCGACGGACGCGTGGAGGGTCGTGGTGCTGGTCGGCGAGACGACGATGCCGCCGCGAGGCGAGACCGCGGAGCCGTCCATGCTCGGCAGCGGTCCGGTGACCACCGGGTTGCTCGTGGGCTCGGAAGAGAGGCCCGTCGCTTCGTTGTGGTACCAGTCGGCGCGAACGCCCGCGTTGATGCCGAGCCACTTCCAGGGCTGGGCCCGCAGCTGGCCGTACCCCCCCAGGCTCACCCCTTGTGCGTCGAACGAGCCGAAGGGCGCGAAGTACTTCGACGAGGCGAGGTCCTGGACGTTGTTCACGTTGCCCGTTTGCTGCAGGCGACCGTCTACTCCGGCGAGGAGCTGCCAGGCGCCGTCCCCGGCGAGATCCCACGTACCCTGCAGCTCCAGGCCCTGGTGGTTCACGACGAAGTCGTTGGTGATGGCGCAGCGCGAGCCGATCGTGCCGCCAGCGGGGCAGCCGCTCGAGCCCATCTCGCCCGCGCGCGTGGATTGGTATTTGTCGGCCAGGACGTAGGGTCGTATGAACCCCGAGACGCGAGGTCCTGCGTCGAAAGAGTAGAGGGCGTCGAGCCGCGCGTTCGTGATGGTCCACGCCGAGCTCACGCTGGGCGAGCCGTCGGGGAATACGGAGCCAGCTCCCGATCCGGCCAAGGGCTGGGTGCCCTGGTTCAACTGGCCGTCGACGACGAGCCGGCCGACCTTCATCCGCGCATATCCGCCGGTATTCGAGTCGATGACGTAGTTGCTGAGCGTCCCCCCGAACTGCGGGACCGCGCCGACCCCGGGGATCGTCGACGGACTGGGGGTCTGAAGACCGATCGGCGTATTCGCCAGCGTGTTCTTCGCCCATTCGACCTGGGCGGTCAGCTCGGCGTCCTGACCGAGGAAGGTGAAGGCGTGGCCAAGGCTCACGGAGCCGCGCGGGCTCGTTCCGTCCCCCGATGGACCGAAGCTGCTGAAGTGCCCACTGGAGCTCGCCGACGGAGAGACTCCGTATTCGGCATAAACGTGCACGCCGCTCATGTGCCGGGCGCTCTTCGTCTTGATGTTGATGACGCCGAGCATGGCGTTGCCGCCGTAGAGCACCGACCCGGGGCCGAGGATGACCTCGATGGTGTCGATCATCTCGAGCGGCAACCCGAACGACCAGCCCGTCGTCGTGCCCAGGTTGGAGCTGGCGACGTTGCCGTCGATGATGAAGAGAAAGTGGCGATTCGTGTCGCCGTTGATGCCCACCCCGCGGGCGCCGGTCACGCTGTTGACGGCATTGGACCCGTCGTAGGTGAAGACTCCCACCGAGAGGAAGCGGAGCGCCTCCCCCAGCGTGCGGATACCGAACTTTCGCATGTCGTCCGCCCGGATGGTGGACGCCGTGACCGGGGCCGTCTCGATGCTCTCGGTGACGCGGCTCGCGCCGGACACCACCTGCTCGTTCAAGACGCTGGCGAGATCCTCGGCCGAAGCTTCCTCCACGGGGGCGAATGCCGAAGGCCTGGCGGGGGGAGCCGGGGCGGCAGGCTGCGCCGCGGGGGCCGGCTCGGGCGCCGGGACGGTCTGGGCAAGCGCTGGCGCCGGCCACAGGCCGAGCACGAGCAGCGCGAGGGACGAGGTGAGGATGGCGCGCATGTTCGTCAGCCCCCTGTGATGATGGCGAGTTTCAGGAGGGCGCCGGTAAACTGCACCTTCTGGCTCTCGGCCTGTTTGAGGTTGACGACGATCTTCGGCTGGTTGGAAATGAGGTCGAAGCCGGCGACGATTCCCTTTTCGACGGCGTCGGGCTCCGCTGCGATGGTGAGCACGTCTACACCCGTCAAGGCCGCGCCGATGGCGTGCGCCTCGTTCGTGAATCCCGCCGAGAAGTAAACGATCGCCGGATGCTGGGCTTTCACCGCAGCGGCGAGCGAGTCGGCGCCGGTGTATTGGGCAGTCGCCTCGTCGTGGGGCAAACCGCCGATGGCGTCGACTTGTTTGAGGGCTCCTGCAAATTCGTCCGCGAAGCGCGTGGACGCCGGCTCCCCCGACCGAATCACGATGAGCACGTGAGCCCGATCGCCCGCCCGTGCAGCGAACGCGCGATCGAAGAGCGCGAGCTTGCCCGTGAGCTTCGCCTGCAAGGAGGGCGGAACCGCCACCGTGTCGGCGAGCGCGATCGACGCGCACAGAACGAGCGCGCAGACCGGCGCGATATTTCTGGCAGATACGTACACGTCGGCCATCCCCTTTCCACCTACCGAATCCCGTTTCTTGCGCTGCGTGCGCTCATCTGGGTCGCCCATCCGCGCACATCAATGCACGGACGGGAGAGCGATCACGCGGAAGAAGGTCGAGCTCGTGGCGGGCGTCTGCCCCACGTTGCCGATGGCGATGAACGTGTACGACTGGCCGGCCGTGAACAGGGCGGAGGCCGTCTGCGGGACGCCTCCGTCCGCGAGTCCGAGGGTCGCCGTGGCGACGGTGTCGAACGAGATCGACGCAAGCGAGGGCGCCGGCACCGTCAAGGCGGCCGTGCGTATGCCAATGCCCGCGGTCCCCAGGTTCGCCACAGCCGCCGTCGTTCCCGTGAAGGTCTCGGCAGGCTCCGCCACCGTGGAGCCGGGCGGACCGGTGTAGACGCCGTTGTAGGAGACCGCCGTGGTCGTGATGTTCGCGTAGTCGTATACGGGCGCCGGCGGGGCCGCGTCTCCCGCATCGTCGTCATCGACGCCCGCCTCACCCGGCGAGGTGATGCCGGCGATGACGCCGGTGGGGAGGATCGCCTGGAGGCTCGGTGACAAGTGGAGGAACTGCGCGCCGATCGCGTCGGCAGGCACCACCGTGGTGTTGTCGACCTCGATGATCTCGAGGCGCAGATTGCCGAGCGCCGTGCCCGACGGATACGCCGTGGTGCCGCCGTCCGTGGTGACCAGTCCGCATATCGCTGCACCCCCGTCGATGCCGGGGTTCTGGCAGCCGTCCATCGCGACGATGTACGAGTGGTTGTACTGGACCGTGCCCCTTGGAATCATCGCGAAGAGGATGGAGCCAGGCAGATTGACGGCCACGCTGCAGGCGCCATAGTCCTGGCCCGCGTCGCCCGCGTCGGCGAAGCTCGCGGCGTTCGCGGCGTTGATCGAGCTGGCCGGGACGGCCCAGATGTAGATGTCCACGGTGGAGATGATCGCCGCGTTCGACGGAGCGATCGCGAGCGCGCCGCCTGCGCCGAAAGGCAAGCCGCTGGAAAGGAGAGGCTTGGCCTCCGTCCCTCCGAGGGCGCCCGCCGGGCTGAGGCCAAAACAGAACCGCACGGGCGGGACGTCTGGTGCCGCATGCACGAGGGAGATCAGCGGGGGAACGCCGGCGTCCATGCTGCCCGTGTCGGCCGCCGAATCGGCCAGGGAGCCGCCGCTGTCGCTGCCGGTGGTGCCGTCCGTCGCCGAAGCGCCGGTATCCACGGAGCCTGCGCCCGTGTCAGAAGTCCCAGCGCCGGAATCGAGTCCCGTCAAGTTGGGATTGTTGTCGTTGCTGCTGCAGGCCAGGCCCCAGGTGCCTGCCCCCGCGGCGAGTAGCGCGACAGACCCGAACCCGCGGCGAACCCATTTGCGATTGTGCATGTTCTCTCCCACCGTCTTTCCCCACGAAGCGGCGGACGTTGGAGCAAGCGCCGAGCCAAGCGCTGCTACGCGGCATTTTCGGGTCGACGCGCCATTGGCTCGTTCGGGATCCGGACGCGTGCGCTCTCTCACGTTCGGGTCCCGAACGGCGAAACCGCATTTGTGCGCGAGACTCGTGCTGGCGTGGTCCTTGCGACGTGGCGTCGAACGATGGCGCCCCCCGCACGATTCGTCTCCATCGGTACGCGCCTCGTCGCGGCCACGACACTCCTTCTCACGGTGGTCGCGCTCCTCGTCTACGCGGGGTTGAGCCGCTACGAGCGCGGTAGCTTGCTCCGCGCGAAAGAGACGGCCGCCAAGATGGTCGTCAGCCTTTTCGCGGCGACCGCGCAGGCGCCCGTGATCTTCGAGGACAAGAGCGGCGTCGACGATGCGATCGCGGGGCTCGGCCAGAACCCCGAGGTGACCTTCGTCGGGGTCTACGCCACCTCGAAGAGCGCCCCGGACAAGCTCGACGACGCGATGCGATTCCTCGCGCGCGGCGACGTCCCCGAGCCGGGCGATATCGCGACGATTCCACCCCTCACACGGACGCGTTGGGCGAAGGACCACCTCGTCCTCGTCTCGCGAATTCCGGATCCCAAGGGGGGCAAGCCCGTCGGCGCGGCGTGCGTCATCTTCTCCCTCGCGCGAGAGAACGCGGCCATCGCCCAGGTCGAGGGCGCGATCCTGCGCGACTCCTTCGGCGTGGCCTTCGTGACGGCGGCCCTCCTGGTGGTGTTCGCGCGCCGCGCGATCGTCTTTCCCTTGCGCCGCGTGGCCGACGCCACCAAGCAGCTCGAATGCGGCGAGAAGGTCGAGATCGACGTCTGGTCGGCGGACGAGATCGGCGTCCTCGCGTCGGGCTTCCGCGCGATGGCGGAGGCCATCGCCCAGCGCGAGGCGAAGATCAAAGCGCGCAACGCCGACATGCGTCTCGTGCTCGACAACCTCGAGCAAGGGCTCATCACGCTCCAGCGCGACGGCTCGATCTCGGAAGAGCGGTCGGCGACCGTCGACCGCTGGTTCGGTTCGCCGGCCCCCGGGACGCCGATCTGGACGTACCTCGGCGCCGTCGACCCGACGTTCAGCGAGGTGCTCCGGGTGTCGTGGGAGGCCCTCATCGACGGAATGATGCCGACCGAAGTGTGCCTCCACCAGATGCCGCGGCGCATGCGGAAGGGGGATCGCACCTACGAGCTCGCCTATCGCCCCGTCATGGTGGACGACGACTGGTCGAAGCTGGTCCTCGTCATCTCCGACATCACCGATCGCCTCGAGGCGGAGAACGCGGAGGAGTCACAGCGCGAGACGGTCGCGATGTTCCAGCGCATCCTGCGCGACCCGCGGGGATTCGCGAGCTTCTACGACGAGTGCGCGCAGCTCGTCGCGACGGCGAAGGACACGACCGCTCCACTGGTGGTCGTCAAGCGGGCGCTCCACACGTTGAAGGGGAACAGCGCTCTCTTCGGGCTCGGGAGCGTCGCGCGGGTCTGCCACGACATCGAGACGCGCATCGAGGAGAGCCCCTCGCATCCGAGCCCCGAGGAGAGCGCGGCCATCACCGATGTGTGGCGCGCCGTCGAGAAGAGGTACGACACGCTCGGACGCCTCGGACGAAAACAGGTGACAATCGAGGAGTCGGAATACGAAGCGCTCGTCGAGGCGACACGACGGGGCACCAGCACCGAGTCACTGGCTCGGATGGTGGCCTCGTTCCGGAGCGAGTCGGTCGTGCTGAGCCTCGAGCGCTTCACGGAGCGCGTCCACGGACTCGCGGCCAAGTTGAAGAAGGCCGATGTCGACGTCGTGGTCGAACCGAGTCGTCTGCGGCTGCCGCCCAACCGGTTTGGCGCGTTCTGGTCGGCCTTCACGCACGTCGTCCGCAACGCGGTCGATCACGGGATCGAGACGGCCGAGGAACGCGCGGCGGCGGGCAAGCCGCCCCGGGCCACGCTCCGGATGCACGGCTACACGACGCCGCAGGCGATGTGCGTCGTCATCCATGACGACGGTCGCGGGATCGACTGGGAGGCCGTCGCCGCGAAGGCCCGCGCGCAGAAGCTCCCTGCGTCGACCCACGACGAGCTCGTGAACGCGCTTTTCGCCGACGCCTTTTCGACACGGGACGTCGTCACCGAGACGTCGGGGCGGGGCATGGGGCTGAGCGTCGTGCGGGAGGTCGTTCGCGGCATGGGCGGGCGAATCGAGATCGAATCCGACAGGGGGAAGGGGTCGCTCTTCCGCTTCGTCTTTCCCCTCGCCTGCCTGGAGTCCTGACGTGTTCGATTGTCGAGCGTCGGGCCCGAGCGCCGATCGCATTCTGGACGCGGGAAGCCGTTCTTGCGCGGCAAGTGGCTGTCTTTGCGCCTGGCTCGTGGGTTGCACTTTGGGACCGAAACAACCGTGAGAAAGCTGACCACATGACCCCCGAAGACATCGAGCGAATCGACAGCCTCGTCGTGGCGGCGACGCGAGCCCTCTTCGGTACGCACGGCCTGGACCTCGGCGCGATGCGCGGCGCCTTCGAGGAGACGCCGGCCGACCACGACGTCGCGTGCAGCATCGGGTTCACGGCCCCGGAAATGCGCGGGGCCCTGCTCATGACCGCGCGCAAGGACGTCTTCACGCGGGCCTGGCCTGCGGAGCTCAAGAACCGCGTCCCCACGGAGCGCGAGGTCTGCGACTGGGCGGGGGAGCTCGTCAACCAGCTGCTCGGTCGGGTGAAGAACGCGCTCGTACCCTTGGGGCTCGCGCTCCAGCAGAGCACCCCCACGGTCGTCACGGGGCGCTACCTCCACCGCGCCCCGGCGACGACGAAGGTCGCGCGTCGCTACTCGTTCGAGGAGGGCGGCGGCTCGGTCGCCGTCTATCTCGATGCCTCCGTCGCCGAGGGCTTCGCGCTCTCGGAGTCGCGGGACGAGAGCCTGCTTTCGGCCACCGAAGGCGACATCCAGCTCTTCTGAGCCATGCTGCATCCGAGCCCATCCTCCGTGACCGAGGCGGACATTCCGCTGGCGCTCCTCGCCGGCGACGGCGCCGTCGTAACCAGCTCGCCGGCCTGGGACCGGCTGCTCGCCTCGTCCCCGCCAGCCCGGGAGGTCCGGCTCCAGGTCGCCCGTCTGAGCGAGCCGGCGGGCTTTCTCGTCGTCGCCACCGACGTCTCCGATCTCCGCGCCGAGGTGGCCGACCTGCGCGATCGCATCGAGTTCATGGAGTGGCAGGCGCTGTCCTTGTCCACGTTCGCCAAGGTCATCGCGCACGCGCCCATCATCTTGTCGTCGATCGACTCGTCCGGCGTGACGACGATGTCGGACGGCAAGGGCCTCGAGCTACTCGGCCAGAAGCCGGGAGAGCGCGTCGGCGTCGACGAGCTCCAGGCGGCGCTCGGAACACCGACCCACGCCCATCTGCTGCGCGCCCTCGCCGGCGAGACGAACCGGGCCCTCACCGAGCCCGCGCACGGCGTGTTCTTCGAGACGTGGTACACGCCGCTCCGCGACGAGAACGACCGCATCGACGGCGTCATCGGCCTCGCCATCGACGCGACCGAGCGCATGCGATCGCACGTGCAGCTCGCGCAGAACACGAAGGTCATCGAGCAGCAGAGCGAGACGATCCGCGATCTCGCTGCCCCGATCATCAAGGTCTGGGACGAAATCGTATGCCTGCCCATCATCGGCGCGGTCGACGGGGATCGCGCCACCGAGATGATGGAGCATCTTCTCGAGTCGATCGTGAGGGAGAAGGCGCGCTTCGCCATCCTGGACCTCACCGGTGTCGGGGCGATGGACACATCGACCGTGCACCACGTGATCCGGATGTTCAAGGCAGCGAGCGCGCTCGGTGTCGAAGGCGTGCTGTCGGGTGCGCAGCCGCTCGTCGCACAGACGGTCGTGTCCCTCGGGCTGGACCTGGACGACCTGAGGATGGTTCGCACGCTGCATGACGCGCTGTCGTGGTGCCTCGCAAAACGGCAAGCCGACGCACAGAAGCGCACGCGCTCTCGCCGACACGACGCGCTTTCGCCCCGATAGGAGACACCGATGCCTTCGTCCGTCCAAGCCGAACCCACGATCCAGCTTTTCCGGCAGATCCTGGAGAGCGCGCCGCTCGCCCTGTGGGCGGTCGACTGTGAGGGCAACTGCACGATGAGCGAGGGCCGGGGGCTCGCACTCCTCGGGATGAAGGCGCAGGAGGCTGTCGGCCTGTCGGCCCTCGAGATGTTCAAGGACAATCCCGAGATTGCCGGGGCGCTCGTGCGGGCTCTCTCCGGTGAGGAGAGCCGCGTCGTCACGACATGCGGACCGGGCGTCCACTTCGAGCACCGGTACGCGCCGCTGCGCGGTCCCGACGGTGAGATAAGCGGCGCCACGTGCCTGTCGATGGACATCTCGGACCGCGTGCGCGAAGGGGACGAGCTGCGCGAGCAGGCCGCGCTCGTCGAGCGGCAAAGCATCGCGATCCGCGCGCTCGCGACGCCGATCATCGAGGTGTGGGACGGCGTGCTGTGTTTGCCCGTGATCGGTACGGTGGACAGCGCGCGAACGGCCGAGATGATGCAAGGCCTCCTGGCAAGCATCGTCAAGGAGCACGCGCGGTACGCCATCGTCGACCTGACCGGGGTGGAGGTCGTCGATACGTCGACCGCCGATTACCTCATCCAGCTCTTTCGCGCGGCGCGGGTGCTCGGCGTCGAGGGTGTCCTCTGCGGGATCCGGCCGGCAGTGGCGCAGACCATCGTCGGGCTGGGGCTGGACCTCGGCTCGGTGAGGACGATGCGCTCTCTGCGCGACGCGCTCAAGTGGTGCATCCGTGCGACGAGCGCGCGGACCGCGGCGACGCCGGCGGCAACGAGCTCACTCTTGGGGCCCAGGTCATGAGCATCCAGGAAGCCAGAATCCCCATCATCGGCCTCTATTCGAACCTCATCGTGCCCATTCAGGGCGCGATCGCGGACGACGTGATGGCCACGCTGCAGAGTGAGGTCACCCAGCGCATCAAGGACAGCGACGTCAAAGGCCTCGTCGTCGACGTGTCCGGCGTGGATACGCTGGACAGCTATCTCACGCGCAACCTGCGCGACCTCGCGCTCACGGCGAGGCTCATGGGCGTGAGCGCGGTCGTCTCCGGCCTGCGTCCGGCGGTGGCGATCACCCTCGTCGAGATGGGGCTGGAGATCCCGGGCGTCCACACGGCGCTCAACCTCGAACGGGCGCTCGAGTTGCTTCGTGCCGCCGAGGACGAAGAAGCGCGGTCCTGGGGCGAAGCGGAGACCGACCGTGCCTGACACCACCGAAGAGGTCCTCGGCGCGCTCAGCCAGTATTTCCCCGCCGGCATCGCCCGTGCGGTGCTCCGCTCGGCCCTGCGCCGGGGCGGCCTCGACGACGAGCGGATCGAGGAGCGGGACCTCTCCGAGCTCGTGTCGGCGCTCGAGCGCACGCTGCCGATGTACATCGTCGACCCGGAGCGCCGCGGCGAATGCATCGGGAAGGTGCGGCGCCTCATGCCGGGCGAGGCGCGCGCCAAGCCGCCGTCGTCGCCCCGGCCCCGGGTGGCCGTCCGAGAGTCACCTCGCATTCCTGCAGACCGAGCGTCTTCCGTCGACGCCCAGCTACCGAGCAACTTCGGGGCGCGCGCCGCCGGCGTCGTGCGGGTGCGATCCGCGCGCGATGTCGTTCAGGCGTGCGACCTCGCGCGCGAAACCGCGCGCAAGCTCGGGTTCTTCTTGCTCGACCAGACCAAGATCGCCACGGTGGCTTCCGAGCTCGCCCGCAACATTCTCCTCTACGTCGGCGACGGCGAGGTCCGGATCACGGCCCTCGAGGTGCCGCGGCGCGGAATCCAGATCATGGCGGTCGACTCGGGCGCCGGGATCCCCGATGTCGGCCTCGTGATGGACGGAGGGTACCGATCGCGGACGGGAATGGGGATGGGCCTCCGGGGAACGAAGCGGCTCATGGACGAGCTGGACATCGAGTCGCGACCCGGCGCGGGGACGACCGTCGTCGCGAGGAAGCTTCTGTCATGATGCGCATCTCCGCAGGGTCGTACGTCCGGCCGCTCGCGCGCGAGTCGGTCGCGGGCGATGCCTGCCTCATCGAGGCGTGGCCGCACGGTGTCGTGGTCGCGGCGGCCGACGGCCTCGGTCACGGCCCCGACGCCGCGGCCGCGTCGGCCGCCCTTCTCGATTGCGTCCGTGAGGCGCCCGACGCGCCGCTCGGGCTCATCCTCGAGAACGCTCACCGCGCGCTCTTGAAGACGCGCGGGGCCGTCGTGGTGCTCGCCCGGTTCGACGAGGCGGCACGTAGCGTCGAGGTGGCGGGCGTGGGGAACGTGACCGCGCTTCTCGCGAGCGGTTCGAGCGAACCAAAGCACATCGTCGTCCCTGCGGGCGTGGTGGGCGGCACGTTCCGCCCCGTACGGCCGCAGGTGCTCGAGTTCTGCGAGGGCGACGTTCTCGTCCTGCACACGGACGGCGTGCAAGGCCGATTCGCGCTCGGGCCGCTGCGATCCCTCGCGCCCGCGGCCCTGGCGCACGCGATCGTCGAGGCGCACGGCAAGCCCTCGGACGATGCCGGCTGCGTCGTCGCCGTCGGCATGGCGGTCGACTCGGAGTCCATGCGGTTGCCGCACGGCGAGAGCTCGATGACCTTCGCGATTCGCACTCCCGTCGACGCGGAGCGCTGCGCCGTCGAGGCACGTCGGTTCGCGAGCCATCGCGGGTTTGCGGTCAAGGCGCAGTGGGAAGTCGGCATCGCGGTGGCCGAGCTCGCCGCTCACATGCTGAGGGTGGCCTACGACGGCCGCTTGACCGTGACCTTCGCCCTCGAGCCGCACGAGGAGATCGTCGTCGAAGCCACTCCCGGAGCCGGCATATCGGACGCGAAGAAGAACGGCGCCACCGAGGGAGGTTCCCGGTCCCCCGGGCACCCACTCGGGGGCGTGCTCGGAACCGTGCACCGGATGATGGACAGCGTCACGGTCGAAAGCAACCCGGCCTTGACGCGCCTCGTTGCCCGCAAAGTTCGCACCTAGTGTCCTGAGTCCGTGAAACGTTAAGAGAGAAATTACCGACGATTTGCGGTCTGCAATCCTCGTGTCCTTGGTGTCCTGGTGGTCTAATTCCCTTTTTCAGCACCCTGCTAAGTTGCTTCAATAGTCTGCGTCAAATTCACCTGGCGTCTTGACTGGGCCAGAGCGATCGACGTGGCTCGCCATGGGTCATCGGCGTGCGAGCTCGGCGACGACCCGATCGACCTCGCGCTCCGCCGTCTGCCAGGCCGCGCCGATCGCGGTCCAATCGCTGCGGGCTGCTTCGCGCTCGAGGGCGTCGAGCGACCTGGCGAGCGTAAGCGCGTCGAGCGCGAGCGCTTGTCCCCGGATCCTGTGGGCGGCGTAGGCGATCCCGACGACGTCCCGGCGCTCGAGAGCCTCGCGGAGGCTGCGTTTCGTGCGGCCGGCCTCCTGGGTGAACTGGTCGACCACGCGGTTCAGAAGCTCGCGGTTGCCCATCAGGCGCTCGAGCGCGAGCGACAGATCGACCACGGGGCCAGACGCCTGGGCGGCGTCTTTCCTCGGTGTCATCACAGAGCGCTCGTGCCCCGCGATCGCGGCCAGCAGCCGCCGCCCGTCGACGGGCTTGGCGATGTGGCCATCCATCCCGGCGGCGAGCGCGCGGTCCATGTCCTCGACGGCGGCGCCGGCCGTGAGCGCGAGGATCGGGACGTGACCCACGCGCCTGCCGGCACCGGCGCCTGCCGACTCCAGCGCGCGAATGCGCCGGGCCGCCTCGTATCCGTCGATTCCGGGCAGCTGGCAGTCCATCAGCACCAGATCGAAGGCCTCGCGCCTGCAAGCATCGACGGCGCCAACACCGTCCACCGCCACCGCCACCGAGTAGCCCGCGGTTCGAAGCATCTCGCTCACCACCTCGGCGTTGACCGGCGTGTCCTCGACGACAAGAACACGCGTCCGGCGTGCGTTGGCCTCGGCCGGTGCCGGCCCCTGGATTTCCTGGGGCTCGGCGGTGACCGTGGACGCCGAGGCGCCGCCGTCGAGCGCGGTCGTCAGCGCGCGTAGCAGCTGCGGGCGCCAGATCGGCTTGGTGGCCCAAGTCACGACGCCGAGGGCCACCAGCCCGTCCGGATCGAGCGGCCTGCCGATCGATCCCAGCATCACGAGACGCGTGCTCGCGATCCGCGCGTCGGCCTTGATGCGTCGCGCGAGCTCCAGCCCGTCCATCTCCGGCATGAGCTGGTCGAGCACGGCGAGGACGAAGGGCTCGTGCGCCTCGGCGGCATCGGACAGCTTCTGGAGTGCCTCTTGCCCGGATGGGGCGACCTCGCAGCGCGTCCCGGCCGCCGCGAGCTGTGCGCTGAGGACCTCGCGGTTCGTGGCGTTGTCGTCGACGGCAAGGACCTTGATTCCCGCGAGGCGAGCGTCGACCATCGATACCCGCTCGACACCCGCCGCCGGGCGCTCGAGACGCACCGCGAACCAGAACGTGGACCCGAGGCCCTCCGCACTGTCTACGCCGATCTCGCCCCCCATCCGCTGAACGAGCTCCCGGCAGATGGCGAGGCCCAGGCCGGTGCCGCCGTGCTTGCGGGTCGTCGAAGCATCCACCTGCGAAAAGGCCTGGAAGAGCTTCTGCTGGGCGGCCTCGGAGATTCCAACGCCCGTGTCCCGGACCTCGACCCGCACGATCCGCTGAGCGCCCTCGTCGCCGGCGAGAGTCGCGCGCACGCCGACCTCCCCAGCGTACGTGAACTTGATGGCGTTGCTGATCAGGTTGACGAGCACCTGCCGGATCCTCGCCGGGTCCCCGACGAGGGTCGAAGCTAGCTCGGCGTCCGTCTGGCACGTGAGCTCGAGGTGCTTGTCCTCGGCCCCGAGCTCCATCATCGTGGCGACCTCCTCCACGATCTCGCTGAACACGAACTCGACGTGTTCGAGTTCCAGCTTCCCCGCCTCGATCTTCGAGAAGTCGAGGATGTCGTTGATGACCGACAGGAGCAGGCTCGCCGATGATCGCGCGACCTCGACGTAGCGCTTCTGGCCGGCATCGAGCAGCGTGCGCGAGAGCAGGTCGACCATCCCGATGACGCCGTTCAAGGGGGTGCGAAGCTCGTGGCTCATGTTTGCGACGAAGGCGCTCTTGGCGCGGCTCGCGGCGACGGCGTCCTCCCGTGCGCGATCCAGCTCGCGCGCCGCGGCCTGCCGCATTTGCTCCGCATGGTGGCGCTCGGAGATGTTGCGAACGATGATCTGGGCGCCGATGACGGCGCCGCTCTTGTCGCGCCTCGGGGAGCGAGCGGATTCGATGCGGACCACGCTCCCGTTCTTGCGCCGGGCCGACCACTCCCTCGGCGGACCGACGAGCCCGGCCCGCGCCGCCGCGATGACCTCCCTGACGGCGGGGACGTCCTCCTGCGAGAGAAAGTCGGCCACGTTCATCCCGCGCAACTCCTCGGCTGGATATCCGGTGAGCTCTACGCCCGCGGGGCTTGCGAAGACGATATTCCCGTCGATGTCCAAGATGAAGATGCCGTCGTGAGACCCCTCGACGAGCGACCGGTAGCGTTCTTCCTCCGAGCGAAGGGCCTCTTCGGCGTCTGCGCGGGCGCGGGCGAGCGCGACCATCTCCCGGACGAGGAGGATGAGCGCCGCCTCGTCGCCCCCCCCGCCGAGATCGGCCGGGGAAGGAGGCGTCCGGAACCATTGCTGCACGGTGGCCGCATCCACCCCGAGAAAGTCGGCGAGCGATCCAGCCGCGCCAACGGCTGCGCCTTCGACGTCCTGCTCGAGGAAGCAACGCGAGATTCGCGACACCAGGTCGTCGCGCTGTGCACGCCTCTGGAGCGCGGCCTCGGCGTTCTTGCGTTCCGTGATGTCTTCGACGAGCGTCTGCATGATCCGGCGGCCGTCTTCGAGCTCGATGATCGCGGTGTGGATGTCAGCCATGAAGAACGACCCATCGAGGCGTCGCGCACGCCACTCGGAGCGCTGGTGCCCATTCTGAACGGCCAGAGCGACGTGCTTGCGGAGGGCCTCCGCCGTGGGCACGCCGCCGGCCTGCGTCTCGGCGGCCAGGACGGCGATCTTCGTCCCACGAAGCTGGTCGACGCTCGCGGCGCCATAGAGCCTCAGGGCGGCCGGGTTGCAGTCGATGAAGGTCTGGTCCTCGAGCGATCGGATCGTGACGGCCGTCGCCATGCCTTCGAAGAGCGCGCGATAGCGCCGCTCGGAGTCGGCAAGCGCGCGCGTAGCCCGGTTGCTCTCTTCGAGCGTTCGCTCGAATTCCAGGTTCTTCTCTCGATCGTCCACGGGCGCCGGAGTTTGCCTCAGAAAGCGCTAGTCTACCGTGCATTGGGGCGAACCTCAGCGTGCAGAGGGGAGCGACACGACGACCATCGCCCCTCCACCCCGCCGGACGCACGATTCCACCGAGCCCCCCCTCGCTCCTTCCGGGTCGTCGTGTCCCATTCCGATGCGCACGAAGGCTTGATGACGCACGCGCCATGCCACGCGGAAAGGCCGGGGACTTCTCGCCGCGCCTCCGGACGACGTTCGAAAACAAGACGGGAGCGACCGTGAGCAGGTTCGCGAATCGAACGGGGAGGGCTGCTCCTCGAGCACCGCGAGCCTGCGGCCTGTCGATGCGTGCTACGGCTTTCGCCCTGGGCACGCAAAACGGCAACGGAAACCAGCCCGCAACCTGCCCGTGACCGCGGCCCGCGGTAGAACCGAGCCATGTCCGACCCCACGCCGTCGGGAGCCAGTTTCCTCTGGGAGTCTGCCGTGGAGGCGCCGCGGCGCATCATGGCGCCGGAGCTCTTCAGCGAGGAGCAGCGGGAGATCGCGCGTCAGGCCCGACGCTTCTCGGACGACGAGATCGTGCCGCGGATCGCGCAGATCGAATCCAAGAAGTCCGGCCTGGTGCCCGAGCTGCTGCGGAAGGCAGGTGAGCTCGGCCTCCTCATGGTGGACATCCCGGCCGAGTATGGAGGCCTCGGCCTCGACAAGACGACGAGCATGCTCATCGCCGAGCAGTTCTCCGTCGTCGGCTCGTTCGCGGTTTCTCTCGGCGCCCACACGGGTATCGGGACGATGCCGATCCTGTACTTTGGTACCCCCGCGCAGAAGGCGAAATATCTACCGGATCTCGCGACGGGCAAGCAGCTCGCCGCATACGCGCTGACCGAGTCGTCGTCGGGGTCCGACGCGCTCGCGGCCAAGACGCGCGCCGACCGGTCGCCCGACGGCAACCATTACATCCTCAATGGCACCAAGCAGTTCATCACCAACGCCGGCTTTGCCGACGTGTTCACAGTGTTCGCGCAGATCGGTGGAGACAAGTTTTCTGCCTTCGTGGTCGAGCGCACGTCGCCGGGCCTCACCGTGGGGGCCGAGGAGCACAAGCTCGGGATCCGCGGATCCTCGACGTGCCCTCTCTCCTTCGAAGACGTGAAGGTCCCCGCGGACAATCTGCTCGGCGAGATCGGCAAGGGCCACCGCATCGCCTTCAACATTCTCAACGTCGGCCGCATCAAGCTGGGGCTCGGCACGATCGGAGCCGCCAAGTGCGCGCTCGAGGTGGCCGCCAAGTACGCCAAGGAGCGCCAGCAGTTCCACAAGCCCATCGGCGCCTTCGGCCTCGTCGCCGCCAAGCTGGCCGAGATGGCCATCGGGATCTTCGTCGGCGAGAGCATGGGGTACCGGACGACGGGGCTCATCGACACACGCTTCGCGGCGAGCGACGACGAAGGTGCGCACGTCGACGCCATCGAGGAGTTTGCCGTCGAGGCGTCGATCATCAAAGTGTTCGGCTCGGAGGTGCTCGACCTCTGCGCCGACGAGTGCGTGCAGATCCATGGCGGCTACGGCTTCATCGAGGAGTACCAGCCCGAGCGCATGTTCCGGGACTCGCGCATCAACCGGATCTTCGAAGGCACCAACGAGATCAACCGGCTCATCGTGCCGGCCACGATTCTCAAGCGCGCGATGAAAGGTCAGGTGCCGCTCATCACGCGGGCCGCCGCCATCCGCGACAGCCTCGCCAAGGGCGAGATTCCCAGAGCCGGCGCGGGCGAGCTCGGGACGGCCGCGCAGGTCGTCGACTTCTGCAAGTGGATCGCGACGTATGTCCTCGCGGTGGCCGCGGAGACGTACCACGTGAACATCGCCGACGAGCAGGAGATCCTCGGCGAGCTCTCGGACATCATCAGCCAGGTCTACGCGCTCGATACGGCGCTCGCGCGCCTGCGCCAGATCGTCGAAGGGACGAACGAAGCCAACAAGGCGATCGCGGGCGATCTCTTCGCGGCGTTCGCGCCGCCCGCGTACAGCTTCTGCGTCCATACGGCGCGGCACATCCTGATGGACGTCTGCGAACCGGCGACGCTCGCGGGCCATCTGGAAGCCATCGGCAAACTCCGTATCGACTGGCCGAGCAAAGTGATCGCCGCCAAGCGCCGCATCGCCCGCGCCGTTCTCGAAGCCGACGGATATCCCATTCGCCGCGACGCGTGACGCGTGCGTTCTTGGTCGTCCGGCGGCCGTCGAACTAAGCTGCAGAGGGAGACAAGGATGAACCCGAAGGTAGACGCATTCCTGCGCGCGCGGAAAACCTGGCGGAAGGAGTTCACCAAGCTGCGAGAGATCATTCTCTCCTGCGGCCTGGCCGAAGATCTCAAGTGGGGGCAGCCTTGCTACTCGCTCGACGGCAAGAACGTCATCCTGATGCACGGGTTCAAGGAGTATTGCGCCGTCCTGTTCCACAAGGGCGCGCTCTTGAAGGACCCCAAGGGCATCCTCGTCCAGCAGACCAAGAACGTGCAGGCGGCGCGTCAGATCCGGTTTACGAGCCTCGAGGACGTCCGCAAGACCGAGAAGACACTGAAGGCCTACATCCGCGAGGCCATGGAGGTCGAAAGGAGCGGCTTGAAGGTCCCGTTCAAGAGGACCAAGGACTTCGGGATGCCCACGGAGCTCGAGAGCAAGCTCGAGGAGGATGCGACGCTGAAGGATGCGTTCAAGGCGCTGACCCCGGGGCGGCAACGGGGCTACCTCCTCTACTTCGCGGCCGCAAAACAGGCCAAGACGAGGGAAGCCCGGGTGGAGAAGTGCATCCCGAGGATCCTCGATGGGCTGGGGCTGGATGATTAGCGGCGTCAGTACGTCTTGTACGGCAAGAACTTCCCGCTCATGACGATCCGTACGCGATCGCCTTTGGGGTCCGGCTCGCGCGTCAAATCCATCGAGAAGTCGATCGCGCTCATGATCCCGTCGCCGAACTCCTCGTGGATCAGCGCCTTGAGGCTGGTCCCGTAGACGCTGACCAGCTCGTAAAAGCGGTAGATGAGCGGATCGGTCGGCACGGCCGACGACAGCGAACCCTTGTACGGCGGCTCCTGCAGGAGGGCCATCGCCTCTTCGGAAAGGTCGAGCGCGGCGCCCACCACCTTGGCCTGCGCCTCGGTCAGGGCCATCTGACCGAGGAGGGCTGCGGTCGACCACTCTTTGCTGTGACCGACGATGGCGGCGAGCGCGGCCCAGGAGAGCTTCTTGCGGCGCTTCGCGGCGACGATCGATTCGGTGACTTCCGTTCGGTTCATGGGGTCGTCCTTTCGTCTGGCAACGCGCGAGCGCGCCCCGCGATGGTGCCGCCCGCATGACGGAATGGCGAACCTATTCGGCCCAGCCTTCCCCCGGGCGTCGCGCTCGCACGGGGCCGACGGAGCTTGGCCCCAACAGCCACGAAGTGTGCTTGCATTGGCGGGTGCCCCATTTTGCCGAAATCTGAATCGGAGGCGAGCTCGATGCCACGAATCCGCGAAAGGCAACTCGGCGCCTCGGCACTGCTGGCGTGCGTCCTTGGGTGTGGCGGCGAGCCGACCAACCTCGCGCCAGCGGCTGCACCTGCCGCCCCCGCCGTCTGCGCGACCTTCTACGCCGACGGGGATCTGAAAGGCGCGACGCTTGTCTCGATGGGCGTCGCGGACAACAGCCCGACCGTCCCGCCGGCCTTCAATGACGTGATGTCTTCGGTCGCGGTCACCGAAGGGTGCACGGTCATGGCGTACGCGGACGGCAACTACGGCGGCGCCGAGGTGACGTTCACGCAGACCGCAAAGACCGTTCCCCCGACGATCAACGACGCCATGAGCTCGTACAAATGCACGTGCGGCGGCGGCTCCGCCAAGTAGCGATGCCCCCAAGTAGGCGAAACCCCAGGTAGCGAAACGGTCGGGAGCCCTTCCAGTGTCGGCGTGACAAGCCGGCGCAAATGGAAACCGCGGAGCGGAGCGGGCAGAGCTCGCAGGCTCCATCTCGAAGAGCGAAGAGATGGTAGGGTGGGATCGTGGACGATGACGGCCCGGCGCTGGCCCCGGGCTTCAAGCTAGATCGGTACGAGCTGCTCTCCCCCATCGCGCAGGGAGGGATGGCCGAGGTGTGGATGGCGCGGCAGCTCGGCAAGCATGGGTTCGAGAAGCTCGTCGCCGTCAAGACGATCCTCCCGAAGTTCGCCGACGACGAGCGGTTCCAGCGCATGTTCCTGGATGAGGCCCGCGTATCCTCGTGCATCCAGCACCCGAACGTCACCCAGACGCTCGATGTGGGCGAGCAGGATGAGATCACGTATCTCGTCATGGAGTACGTCGACGGCGATGCGCTGTCGACGCTGCACCGGGCGGCAGAGAGCCACGGCGTGCGCATCCCTCACGGCATGCTCCTGCGGCTCATGGTCGAGGTTTGCGGAGGCCTGCACGCGGCACACGATGTCCGCATGGCCAACGGCGAGCTCGCCTGCGTCGTACATCGCGACGTCTCTCCCCACAACATCCTGGTCAGCACGAAGGGCACGGCAAAGCTCATCGACTTCGGGCTCGCCAAGGCGCGCGACCGCGTCGCGGACGAGACCAGCGCGGGGATGGTCAAGGGCAAGCTGCGATACATGGCGCCCGAGCAGATTGTCGGTCCCGCCGTCGACCGGCGCGCGGACGTGTGGGCGGTCGGGGCGACGCTCTATCACTTGCTCTCCGGCGAGCCGCCGTACGAGGCCGACACCGACGTCGATGTCTACCGCGCGCTGATGAGCGGCAGGCCCCCCCGGCGGCTCGGCCCCGCGGTGCATCCTGCCGTGGAGGCCGTGGTCATGCGCTCGCTCGCCTGGCAAGCCGACCAACGCTTCGCCACCGCCCACGAATGCCAGCGGGCCCTGGAGCACGCGATGCGCGCTACGGGCCTCGACGCGAGCGCCTCGCAGATCGCGTCCTTTCTCGCTGACCACCTCGGAGATCGCGCACAGCAGCGCCGGGAAGCCATCACGGGGGCGATGGAGGAGGCCCAGAACAGGGAAGCGGCCATCGGCAGCGCCCGGACGAGCGCCCACGTCACACTGCTGACCCCGACGCCCGTGCGCGCGGACATGCGACCCCCCGAGTCCTGGCCAGGGCAGGCAGTGCCGGCACCGCCGTCGTCGGGTGCCGCGAGCGCGGTCAGCAAGAGGTTCATCCTCGCAGCGCAGCCCGCGTCTCGGGTCCGATCCGCGGCGCTGGTGAGCGTCGTGGCGGCCATCGGGGCCCTCGCAGTGCTCGGGCTCTACCTGCAGCAGGCGCCTCTCCCGACGCATTCCCCCGCCACCGGGGGCTCCGGGCGTGAGCCCACGGTCGCGGTGAGATCGCAGCCGGTCCCTGCTGCGCACGCGCGAGCGACGCCGCCGCCGGAGACAACCGCTTCGCCCGCGGCAGACTCGGCGATCAGCATGACGGTGAACGTGACCGATCTCCCGATCGCGACTGCGACGTCGGCCCCGGCTCGCGCCGTGCTGGCCGTTCCGCGCCGACTGCCGCCGCGGACCACCCCTCCGCCGGCGGCGACGCCCGGCGCGGGCGCCGGTCCTGACGCAGAGACGACGGCAGAGCCCGAGGACGAGACGACGCAAGCCCCGTAGTTCAGCGCGGTCGGGCCGCGATCTCCGCCTCGACCGCTTCCGGCTCGCGCAGGTAGCGGGCGACGACGTCGGCGATGAACGGGCTCGTGTACGCCTCGGGCTTGGGGTTCTCGATGACGTCGACGATCGCCTTGACGGCGGCCTCCACGGGCTGCGCACCCGGCAGCTTGCGGTTGTCGACGATGCCGACCCCGAGCGAGTTGAGCCCGAACTCCGTTGCGACGACTCCCGGCAAGAGGAGCGTGACGTGGATGCCGGGATGCGTCGCGCGCAACTCGACGCGGAGCGACGCGGTCAGCATGTTCACCGCGCTCTTCACCGCGCCATAGGCGGCCCGCACGGGAGCGAGCGGCGCGCGCGACAGGCCGCTCGAGACGTTGACGATCTGGCCGGCGTTCCTCGACTTGAAGTGAGGCAACACGGCCTGGATGCCGTAGACGACGCTCTTCATGTTGTCGCGCCACATGGCGTCGAGGTCGTCGTCGACGAGGTCGGCCACCGAGCGCGAGATGCCGCGGCCGGCGTTGTTGACCCACACGTCGATCCGCGCGAAGCGCTCGATCGCCGCCTTGGCGAGGTGCTCGACGTCGCCGCGCTTCGTCACGTCGGTGACGATCGCGAGCGCATGGTCGCCGATCGCCTTGGCAACCGCCTCGAGCTCCGGCTTGCGGCGCGCAGCGAGGACGACCTTCGCCCCACGCGCCCCGAGCTGCTTCGCGAGCTCGGCCCCGATGCCTGCGCTCGCGCCCGTGATGACGACCACCTTATCCATGGCTGCTTCGTTCTGGTTGCTGCGACTCTACTGTTGCACGAGCACTTCGTAGCCTGGCAGCAGCACTTCGCGGCCGCCCCAGCCGATGTTGCAATTGGTCCCGACGACCTTTCCGATGTGGATCCCGCCGCTATAGGGCCCGTGGCAGATGAACAAGGGATGCCCGTCCTCGTCGCCGCCTGGGAATGCGCCCGGTGGCAGCACTCCGGGGCTGGTCGGCACGAAGCGGGCGCCGCGGCCTACCAGAACCTGGTAATCGGGCTCGGCGACCTCGACCCCGCCGTACCCGAAATTGCAGTTGCTCCCGACCACCTTGCCTGGATGCACGCCGCCGCTGTGCCTCGCGTGACAGACAAAGAGCACATGCCCGTTCTCGTTTCCGCCGCCGACGGCGTCGGCGGGCATGGCGCCGTTGTGCGCGGTGATCCAGGCCAGGCCAACCTGGGCCGGAAGCGCGGGTGCGGTCAGGACCATGCTGGCGCACAGCGCCGCGGAGATGAGGTACGGACGCCGTGCCCCGGAAAGCCTGGAAAGGGAGATATCTTGCATGCTTCCCGCGACGATAACGGACGGCGGCGGACCTTCAAGCAGCAAAACGCCGGACGAGACAATGCTATCCTCGAACCATGTCCCCGGGCCCGGAGACGAAGCGGCAAGACATCTGCGTCAGCTGCCACACGCCGGCGCCGAAGGTGCAAACGGGCGGCACTCTGGGAACCCTGGGATGGCGGATGCGCCTGGTGCCACCGAAGGATGGCGGCCCTTCGGGAGTCATCGAATGGGTGTGCCCGGAATGCTCGAAGCGGAGCACCGGCTCCGCGCCGCTCGGCAGCGGGCGGCCACCCAAGACGTGATGGCGGCGGCAATCACGATGCGTGACCCGTCGCCGAATCGCCAATACGCGTCCGTCCTTGTCGACCTTGGCCACGACGACGTGGCCGGAGTGGTCGCGCGCGAGCGTGTCGAGCTCGGGCCCCACGGCTGAGACCGCGAACCGCGGCATCAAGGCCCGCGCGACCGCCGGGAGGATTTTCGCCAACCCCTGGCGTTTCGCTTCCGCCCACGGCCCTTCCAACGCGAGCCTCTCGTGCAGTTCACACGTGGTGCCCTGTGGGTGTCTCACTCGTCGCGCACGGTCGTTCGGCCGAAGACGAGTCCCTCAGCGCGGGCTGATCCGCTCCGTATCGTGCTGCCGTCTGTAAGAGGGATCTTGCACGGGATTTTCGAAGTGGGACCCAATCGGCAACGACGATGGCCAAGACTCTCCGTCGGTGGGCATCCCACGATTGCAGAGAGGCGGTTTCCCTTCGCGTCGTTTCCGGGGTTCCGCATCGCGGCCCCCATGGCACACCGGTTGCGTTCGATCCGACGACTGGGGGTACGGGCCGTCGAGCAGGGGTCGAGGCGTGCTCCCGCGTGCCGCGGGGGGGGCCCATTCATGTCACGACCGGAAACAGCAAAGGCAAGGATTCGCACCGACATCGCCTCGGTGGGCGATTCCGGGACGCCGCCGCGCGGTCGCTCGCTCGGCAAGCTTCTCGTGGGTAAAAGGCTTCTCGCGATCGAAGCGCCGGGATCCTCGAGGGGCCCTGATTCAGGTGTCCGGAATGTCGTCGACCTCGACGCAGCGGAGGGCGACACGTCGTGCCTCGTGACGGAGTACGTCGCGGGCGAGCGTGTCCAGCAGCCGGAGGTCGAGCGCGCGCGACGGCCCGAAGGCAGCGCCCTTTCGCGCCTGGAGATCATCCTCGACCGGGCTCTGAGCTCGCTGTGGATGGCTTACCAGCCCATCGTGCACGCGGCGACGGGCTCGCTCTTCGGGTACGAGGCTCTACCGCGCAGCGACGACCCAGCCATGCCGGATGCCGGTGCCTTTCTCGAAGCGGCCGGGCAACTCGGGCGAGTTCACGACGTCGGACGCGTCGTTCGTCGCAAGGCCTCGGAGCCCATGAATCGTCTGTCGCTCCCGGCATTGCTCTTCGTCAACCTTCACGCGGTCGAGCTCTCGGACGAAACTCTCACTTCTCCCTCCGCTCCGCTGACGGCGATCGCGTCGCGCGTCGTCCTGGAGATCACCGAGCGCGCTTCCCTGGACTCGATCGATGACGTGCCCTCCCGGGTGGCACGGCTCCGAGAGTTGGGGTTTCGGATCGCCATCGACGACCTCGGTGCCGGCTACTCGGGTCTGACGAATGTGGCTCGACTCGAACCCGAGTTCGTGAAGCTCGATATGTCGCTGGTACGCGACGTTCACAAGAGTCCCGTGAAGCGAAAGGTCGTGCGATCGATGACGGCCCTCTTCAAGGACATGGGCATCACCGTCGTCGCCGAGGGCATCGAGGCGATCGAAGAGCGAGACACCATGGTCGAGCTGGGCTGCGACCTCCTCCAAGGGTTTCTCCTCGCGCGGCCGGGAAGGGCCTTTCCCAAGGTGTGCAAGTGACGAGCGTTCCGACGTTTCGGCCGCCTTCGCAGGGCGGAGCCGTTCGGGTAGGCAGCTGCGAGCTGTTCTGCGAGCTCGGCACAGGGGGCATGGCGACCGTCTATCTCGGCATCCACCGCGGCGCGCAAGGGTTCGAGAAGGTCGTGGCGGTGAAGCGGCTTCTGCCGGGCTTCTGTGCGGATCCCCACTACGTCGCCATGCTCGCCGACGAAGCTTGGGTGTCGTCGAATGCCAATCATCCGTGCATTCGAGATGTCTTCGACCTCCGGATGGCGGAAGACGGAACGCCGTACCTGGTGATGGAGTTTCTTGCCGGAGAGCCGTTGTCCCGAGTGTACGTCGGCATGCTCGATCGGCCGGACCTTCTCCGGACGAAGCGCCACCATCGCGTCGTCTCTCGAATCATTGCGAGCTGCTGTCACGGGATTCACGCAGCTCACGAGCTCTCCGACCGACGGACGCCGCTCGACGTGGTTCACCGCGATCTGACCCCCCAGAACCTGTTCGCCTTGCACGACGGAACGGTCCGGGTGACAGACTTCGGCATCATGCGCGCACGCGTGCGGCGCCAGCGGCCGAGCGGCCAGACCACGCTCAAAGGCAAGGCGGCGTACATGTCGCCCGAGTACCTGGCGCGCAAGCCGTACGACCGCCGCAGCGACGTGTGGACTCTCGGCGTCGTTCTCTGGGAGCTACTGACGGGGCTGCGGCTCTTCCGGAGGGAGAGCGACGCAGACACGTGCGTGGCGGTCCAACGCGAGCCGGTCCCTCCCCCTTCGGCCCTCTCTTGCACCGTCGATCGAAAGCTGGACGACATCGTCGCCAAGGCGACGGCCCGAAACGTCGATGAACGCTACGTGACGGCCCGCGAAATGGCGAAACACCTCGAAGCCTATCTCGCGTGTGGCCGCAGCCCCGTTCAAGCCTCCGACGTCTGCGGGTGGCTGGAGGAGATCCTGCCGGATTCTCGCCCGACGCTGGCGGCGCTCGTCGAGGCGACGCGCAGCTCCAGCTATCTGCGACGAGACGTCTCTTGTCGGGCCACCGACGCTGGCCCAGATCTCGCAACCGATGTCGGTGGCAGGGGTCCGGTCACGACATTCTGATTCGCGGCTTCCCCGGGCGAACTTCGTTCGACTCTGAGCTCGAGGCCCCGCATGGACGAAGTCACCGGCCGGGACGAGCAAGCGGACGAGGTCGGACTCGTTCTGCCTCGGATCGGCGATGTCGTCGGCGGCAAGTACCGCATCGAGAAGGTCGTCGGCCACGGCGGGATGGGGATCGTGTACGCGGCACATCACCTCGTGCTGGACAAGCGCGTCGCGCTCAAGCTGCTGCTCGTCGATGGGCTCCAGGGCAGCGAGACGGTCGAGCGCTTCTTGCGGGAGGCGCAGGCATCCGCGCGGCTCCGCAGCGATCACGTCGTGCGCGTCACCGACGCCGGGGCGCTCGACACGGGGCATCCCTACCTGGCCATGGAGTACCTCGAGGGGTGCGACCTGGCGGAGCTTCTGTCGCTCGAAGGTCCGCAGCCTTGCAGCGAGACGGCCGACTACATGCTGCAGGCACTGGCGGCCCTCGCCGAGGCGCATGCGGCCGGGATCGTGCACCGCGATCTCAAGCCTGCGAACCTGTTTCTGGCCGTGCGCGATGACAAGACCAACATCCTCAAGATTCTCGACTTCGGAATATCGAAGCAAAGTGGCGTTCGAGCGCACTGGAAGGATCTCACCGGCCAGACCGTGCTCGGGACACCCGTGTACATGTCCCCGGAGCAGCTCCGATCGAGCAAGAGCGTCGACGCGCGCGCCGATCTGTGGTCGCTCGGCGTCGTCATGTACGAGCTTCTGACGGGCAAAGTGCCCTTCGACGGCGAGGGCCCGGGCGAAGTGTTCGCGGCGATCCTCGAGCAGACGCCCGCTTCGCCGCGCGTGCATCGTCCGGATCTGTCCGCGACGTGGGAAGCCATCATCCTGCGGTGTCTGCGCCGCGAGCCAGAAGCGCGATTCCAGAACGCGGGCGAGCTGGCGGAGGCGCTCGTGCCGCTCGGTTCTGGCCGGTGGGCGCACCTGATGACCGGTATCCGTCGGGCGCTCGCACGGCCGGCCGCGTCGCTGCCCAAATCGGGAATGGCGCTGGTGGCCGCCGCGGATGCCGCAGCGCGCGCGTCGATGGTCCCGCCGGCCGAACGGCCGACGGGCGACGCCCACGGGCCGAGCGCGAACCTGGCGCTGCCCCCGTTGCTTTACACCGGGCCGCTGGCCGGGACGGTCCCGCTCATGGCCATCCTCGCTACCGATCGGGGGCAATTCGCGAGCGTCGCACCCATTGCCGCAAGGCCGTTCGGGCCGCGTGTGATGTTGCAGCCGATGGTCATCGCGGCAGCCGTGCTGCTCGCCGGGGCCACGATCCTCGCGAGTGTCCGTACGTTCCGGGCCCCATCCCGCAAGGGTCCCTCGGCCACGGTCGTGGCGACGGCCGAGACGACTCGCCCGCCACCCCGGCCAGCAGCGCCACCCGCAACGAGTGCCGGCGACGAATGGGCGCACGGCGATGCGCCAGCGCCGTCGTCGTCACCCCCGTCGCCGGCGCCTTCCTCGAGCGCAGCACCCGGTACGCCGCCCCCGGCTGCCGCGAGGCCGGCGCAAGGCCACGGCCCCGCACCGGTCCCTGCCAAACGGTCGCCGGCCGACGCTCGACCCAAGTTTCTGAAGTCCTGGAACTGACGAAGGTCTCCACGATGGCTCTGCGCGTCTCTCGTCCCCTGGCCTTCGCGGTCCTCGTCTCTGCGGAGCTCGCGAGCGCGCATGCGGCGGCGGATCCACGACCGCAGACCGCGATCACCGGCCCCAAAGCCGAGGCCGAGGCGCGGTTCCGCGAGGGATCGGCCGCGTTCGATGCGGGCCGCACGGACGAAGCGTGCGTCGCGTTTGCCGATAGCCTCCGGCTGTATCCGAACCTGTCGACACTCCTCAATCTGGCCCTCTGCTACGAGACGCAAGGCAAGACGGCGAGCGCGTGGCGCGGCTTCACCGAGGCCGCTGCCTGGGCGAGCGATTCCGCGCTCCATGATCGCCGGGACTTTGCCCACCAGCACGCGCTCAAGCTGGAGAGAGCGCTCGCGCGCGTGGAGATCCGTCCACCCCCCGGTGCCGACCTGGTGGTGGCGATCGATGGCGAGCCAGTGCCCGCCGCTCGCCTCTTGTGGCCTGTCTTCCTGGATCCCGGCGAGCACGTGATCGAGGCGACCGCTCCGGGCCACGCACGCTACGTCACGAAGGTCACGGTGCCAGCGCTCTCCGCGGATGCGATCGTCGTCGCCATCCCACCGCTTCGAGCCGAACCGGCGGCGGTGCCTTCGCCCCCACCGGTATCGAGCGTCTCTTCGTCGCACCCCTCCGCGCGGCGTGTGACGGGGTTCGTCGTCGGTGGAATGGGGATTCTGGCCGCTGGCCTCGGCGGGTACTTCGCCGCCGACGCGCTGGCGAAGACGAGCGCCTTCGCCAACTCCTGCGCAAGCGGCTGCGATCCGACTGCGGCGCGTGCGTCGGAGATCGCTTCGGTCATGGCGTTCGGCGTCGGGTTGGCAGGCGTCGCCGCGGGTGCCTGGCTCGTCTCGGGTTCACGAGTCGATCCTCCGGCCACGACGCGACTCCTGATCGCGCCGCGAATCGGCTCGCAGGGCGGCGAGGTTCGGCTGTGGGCGACGTGGTAAGCCCGCAGGCGTTCGCAACGTGCCAAGGCATCTTGCAATGCCGCGCGAACGCGCGTGCCCCGTCCCGCAGTGATTTCGGTCTCCGACGCGTCGCACGATTTTTGCCCACGCTCAAGTAGCAAGCGCTGTCTCCGGCGGCCACCGGTTGCCCGCGGTCACGCTGCTCCAGTCAGGGGGGCTGTATGACACTCGATCAGTTTCTCAGGGACAACCGAGCGGAGCTCATCAAGCGCGCGCGCGCCAAGGTAGCCGGCCGCTCTTCTCCGCCCGTCGATCCGACGGAGCTGGAACACGGGGTGCCGCTCTTCCTGTCTCAGCTTTCAGCCACGCTCCAGAACCAGGGTCCGGGCGGAACGGAAGACTCTGCCCGGGCAAGTCATACCTCGCACCCGGCCATCGGCGAGAGCGCCGCCATGCATGGCCGGGACCTGCTGAAGTTCGGGTTCAGCATCGATCAGGTCGTGCACGACTACGGCGACGTCTGTCAGGCGATCACCGAGCTCGCGGAAGAGCGTGACGTCACCCTGAGCATCGCGGAGTTTCACACGCTGAACCGCTGTCTCGACAACGCGATCGCGGGCGCGGTCTCCTCGTGGAGCCAGGAGCGAGACCGCAAGCAGACGGACAAGACGTCGGACAACGTCCTGCGGGCGCTCGGCACGCTCGTGGACCAGGCCAAGACGACGTTCGACGTGCTTCGCCAGGGCAAGGTCGCCGCCGGCGGCTCCACCGGAAACCTCCTCCTCCGCGCTCTCGTCGAAATGCGCGCGATCATCGACAAGGCCGACGCCAAGTGATGAACGGCGTGCCCTCTCCTGGATTGGAGGAACAGAAGCCAGGCCGGACCCTTCTCATCGTCGATGACGACTCCTCGCACCGCGAGGCGCTCGACCTGCTGCTGTCGCGCGAGGGCTTCCACGTCGCCGGGTGCTCCAACGGGCGTCAGGCCCTCGACTGGCTGCGAACGAGACGCCCCGATCTCATCCTCTTGGATCTCAAGATGCCCGTGATCGACGGCTTGCAGTTTCGCGCGGCGCAGAAAGAAGACCCGGCGATCTCCGGTATCCCGGTCATCGCCCTCAGCGCCGACGTCACCGCGGTCATCGATGCCGACGCCCATCTGAGAAAGCCCTTCGACCCAGAGATGCTCGTGGCCACCATCGGCGACCTTCTCCTCGCCCGCGAGCACCAGGAGCTCCAGTCGCGCATCGCGCAGACCGATCGACTCACCTCGCTGGGGACGCTCGCGGCCGGCGTGGCGCACGAGATCAACAATCCGCTCGCCTACCTGCTGCTCAACGTCGACCATGCTCGCAGCGAGCTTGCCCAGCTCGTGGGCAGCCCGGGCGGGGACCGCGGGCGCGAGGTCTACCTCGCCCTCGCTCGGATCAGCGAGGGCGCCGAGCGGATCCGCGTCATCGTTCGCGGCCTCAAGACCTTCTCGCGTCCCGAGAGCGAGACGGTCGCGCCGCTCCGGGTCGCGGACGTGCTCGAGGCGACGCTGGCGATGATAGGAAACGAGATCCGCCACGGGGCGCGCCTGGTGACAGAGCTCGAGCCGGTCCCCAAGGTCGTCGCCAACGAGGCACGACTCGGGCAGGTGTTTCTGAACCTACTGATGAACGCGCTGCAGGCGCTGCCCGAGGGGCGCGCCGAGCAGAACGAGATCCGCGTGGTCGTGCGCTCGCCGACGCCCGAGCACGTCGTGGTCGAGATCCACGACAACGGCGTCGGCATCCCGGCGCACGTGCGGGGGCGGATCTTCGAGCCTTTCTTCACGACCAAGCCGATCGGGGTAGGGACCGGGCTCGGGCTGGCGATCTGCCACGGCATCGTGACATCGCTCGGAGGAACGCTGTCGGTCGATAGCGAGCCGGGGCACGGGAGCGTCTTTCGCGTCGACTTGCCCGCGGCACAGAGCACCGCCACCGCCAGCGTCCACCCCGCGCCGCCCCTGCTCGCGTCGCCGACCGGGGATGCGCGCGTCCTCGTCGTCGACGACGAGCCGGTCGTCGGCTCGTCGCTCGTGCGGCTGCTGACCCGCGAAGGCACCGTCCTGGCGGTGACGAGCGCGAGAGAGGCGCTCCAGCAGATCCAGTCCGGCGAGCGCTTCGACGTGATCCTGTGCGACCTGATGATGCCGGGCATGGACGCGTCGGCGCTGTACGACGAGGTCCTTGAGTTTGCCCCGGCGCAGGCGGAGCGGATGGTCTTCATGACCGGCGGCGCATTCACCGCGCGGGCGCGCGAATTCCTGGCACGCGTTCCGAACGCTCGGATGGACAAGCCCTTCGACGTCGCCGCCCTGCGCGCCCTGGTGCGCGCGAGGGTGGCTGAAAGGGTCGGCTGAAGCTACGCGAGGCCCGCGCCCCCGCGAGCGAATGCGTCGTCGAGCGCTTGAAGCAACGTTTCGCGTGCACACGGCTTCGACAAGAACCGAAAGACAAGGTCCGGGTTGTCGAGCGCGACGCTCTCGGCGCCAGCTCCGCTGAGCAGCAGGCGCACGATCGAGGGGAATCGCTTCCGAACCTGGGCGAGGAAGGCCCCGCCATCCATGCCAGGCATCCGGTAGTCGGAGATGACGACCGGAAACCCCGGATCCTTCTCGAGAAGCTCGAGGGCTTCTGCCGCGCCGTTCGCGGAGACGACCTCGACGTGTTTCCTCAACGACGCCGTCATGCTCTTCAGCACGAGGGGCTCGTCGTCCACGCAGAGAATCCGCGGTCGCCCCCGGACGGAAGTGTCGCCCGACCCCGTGGACGAGCTCACCTTTGGCGCAGCACCGCTGGCGGCCGGTCGCCCGGATATCTTGATGCGACCCACGGAGGGGGAGCGGACGGCGGAGGAACGCATTCAGTTGATCCCGGCCAGCGCCTGCAATTTCCCGGCGCGGGGTAGCCGCACGAAGAACGTGGTGCCCTTGCCGAGCGCCGTTTCATAAGACAGCGTGCCGCCGTGCTTCTCGGTCACCAGCGTCCAGGCGAGCGCCAGCCCCTGTCCCGTCCCCTTGCCAACGTCTTTCGTCGTGAAAAAAGGCTCGAAGATGTGCTCGCGAATGGCTTCCGGGATGCCCGTCCCCGTGTCGCCGACGGAGATGACGACATCTTCACCATCCATCCGGGTCCCCACGGTCAAGCGCCCTTTGACGCCGGTGGACCGGAAAACATCGCCGATGGCGTGTGCAGCATTGACGACGAGGTTTAAGACCACCTGGTTTATCTGATCCACGTGACACGTCACGAGCGGCAGCTCGCGGAGATCGGTCTCGAGCTCTGCAAGGTGTACGTACTCGTTTCTGGCGATGGTCAGCGTGTTCGTGATCGCGCGATTGAGATCGACCGGGGCCATCTCTTTGCGTGCGGGATGAGCGAACTCGCGCATCGAGCTCACGATGCCGGATACCCGTCTCAGCCCATCGACGCAGCGGTCGAGGGCTTGCGGAACGTTCTCGCGGAGATACGGGAGATCGGCCGCGGCCTCTGCTTTCACGACGGAGGCGAGGGCTGCGCGGATCGTCGTCGACGGCGATTCCTGCGTGACCAGGCGGCAGACACGCTCCAACTCGTCCACGACGGTCAGGATGTCGTGCATCCCTTCGCGCAGGAACTGCAGGCTGTCGCCCACGAACTGCACCGGCGTGTTGATCTCGTGGGCGATGCCTGCGGCGAGCGTCCCGACGGCGGCCATCTTCTGCGCAGCCGCGAACTCGACCTGCGTGCGCCTCAGCTCGGTAATCTCTTGGGCAACGAGCACCACGCCCGCGATGCGGCCGCCGATCCTCATCGGGCCCATGTGGGTCGTGAGCCAGACCCTTTCGCCATCGGGGCCGGCGACGCTGGTCTCATAGGTCTTCGACGCCCCCGTCTCGAAAATGGCCCGAAACGACACTTGAAGAGAGTCGTGCTGATCCGGCGGCAGGTACTGCAACCAGTGGCTGCCAATGACTTTCTTTCTGTCGTGCTGCGGGAGAACACGGTTGATGAACAGCAGTTTGCCGTGCTCATCGATTGCCATGATGAACCCGGGCGCGTACTCCAAGATAGCGTCGAGTAGCTCCCGGCTGCGGAGTAACTCCGTTTCCGTCTCTACGCGATTGTCAATCACTGCAGTGGAGCTTGCAGGTAGTGCGCCGGGTCGGCCCCGGACCCGCGAGGGACTCGAGGAACGCGACGAGGTCAATGTACTGCAAGGTGGTCAACCCGAGCGCGCACGACGCCCTCGGTGGCCTCGCCTTCGAGAACCGGCCTGGCTTCTCACGCTTCTAGAGCGAGCTGGCCATGCGATCGACGATCGCGTCGATCGCGGGGCGATAGCCATAGAGGGGGTCATTTTCGGTGGCGTTGTCCAACGTATGAATCGGGCAGATCGACGAGACGATGCCCTGCGTGCCGAGCATCTGTGCGAGGAGCAGCTGGCGGATGGTGGGGTATGCCTTGGCGTAGTCCTGCTGCAGCGGGTTCTGCGCGTCGCAGACCGAGGGCACGTGGTCGGCGGGCAGCGTGGGCGACGCGCCTCCCGGCCCCGCCGTAGAGCAAACGCACGACGAGATGTCCGCTTCCGAGTTGTTCGCGTTTTGCGGGTCGCAGTTGCGCGGCAGGGCGAGCTGGAAGACGCACGCGAACTCCAGGTCGACGGGGAGATTGACGCGCGGGGGGAACGTGGCGCTCGGCGCCCCGTCCGTGTACCAGTCCGGCGCCTCGTCGCCCTGGACCGTGGCCCCGCTGCCCGCGACCGGGAGGCCAGGACGCGGCTGGTACGACTCGATCATGTGCGAATCGATGCCTGTGTAGTCATAGTTCTGCGGGTCGTTGCCCAGGATGGCCGTCCAGTCGGACGCCGCCAGCGTCTCTTTGACCGTGACGTTGCCGCTGGAGTCCGTCGTCGTGAGTAGCTCGTTCGGCACGCCGCCGATGTGCGCGTAGTACACGAGATTGCCCGCCGGCGTGCGCACCGTGCTCGGCGTCAGGTTGCAGATGCTGGGGTCCGTCGGGCCGCTCGAGGTCGTGGGGAGATTGGTGGAAAAGAGCGGGTTATCGCAGTTTAGATCCTGCGGGTCGTCGTTCAAGCCGCCCTGGTAGTAGCCGTTGCCGCTCGACGGGTACTCGCCGCTGCGGTTGGGCACCGTTTGCGACGTGAGGCCGAGGACGTAGCGGCTCATCGGGAACTGCACGTCGACGCCGTACTTTTGCTTCATGTGGACGTGGCGCAGGTTGTCGTTGAAGCTCCAGTTGGGCGGGGCCGTGGACGAGTAAACGGCGGGGCTCATCATGCAGCTGGCATCGTTCGGCGCGGTGCCGAATGCGCACGACGTGCACGACGAGCTGCCCGGATCCGTCGCGCACTCCGTCGTCGCGAAGGGCGGTTCGAAGTTGTTGTCGAGCCAGTTGACGCCGATGCCGCCGATCGAGCGAACGTCGATCTCCGAGTCGTTTTCGTCGCTGAGCACTACGATGAGCACCGCCGAATCGGGGCGCAAAAAGTCGGCCCGCTGCTGCAGGATCGTGTTGTCGACGCCGCTCCACGACGCGTAGAGCAGGCCGTTCCTCGTCGTCGTCACGATCGATTGGTACGGGTCGGGCTGGATCAAGAAGCGGTACCAGCTCTCGAGCTGCGACTCGATGCCGCAGCCGTAGCTGCCAGCACCGATGATCATGTCCTGGGAATCGCTCTCCAGGTTCCCCGCCACGGTCTCTACGACGGCGTCGGCGGGGGGGGAGTCGTTGGCTCCCGGCGGGGCCCACGCGAGGAAGTCACCCGAGAGTACGGACGGGGTGCCGTTCGGATCCGAGGGCGGGTCGACGCGGTCGACGAGGTGCGCCTGGTCGTCGTTGTTCTTGGAGATGCTCGCCAGCCCGGTGAACTGATTGTTGGCGGCGTCCATCACGTACGTCAGATAGCTGCCCGACGTGAACTCGAGATAGTCGGGCGGCAGCGCGCCCGGGGTGTCCACCGTTTGACAGATCGACGTCGTGCCGCGGCCGCCGAGCGACGACGTGACGAGACCGATGTGCATGTCGCTCACCGGCGGGAACTGGGCAACGCCCGTCGCACAGACACCCATCGAGTTGGACACCAGCTGGACACCGTTCGCGTCGGTGAGGTTGTTGCCACTGGCGTCGACGCAGTTGGGCGAGACGAGGCGGGTGATGAGGTCCGGGATCGCCACCTGCAGGTATTGCTGCTTTTCGTCCATCGACGACGAGTTGTCGATGTCGAACAGGATGTCGATCTTGTTCGCGATCGTGTGCATGGAGGTCGTCGACCCGCCGCTCGACGATGCCCCGCTCGACGTACCGCCCCCGGAGGACGCGCCACTCGACGACGCTCCGCTCGACGGACCGCCCGAGGACGCGCCACTCGACGTACCGCCCGAGGACGCACCACTCGACGAGCCGCCAGACGAGGCGTTCCCATCGTCGGTACCGGACGTCGACCCGTTCGGTGCGATACTTCCCCCGCAGCCTCCGAAAGCGACGAACGCCGCGACGAGCACAGCCCGACAAGCGCCCGAGGAAACGCCACACACGATGCTTCGCGAGACCATACGCACTCCTCCCGGAGCCGCCCCCCCAACGAACGAAACACTGAGGCGACTCCAAAAGCTTGGTTCCCGCAACCCCCTCCGGTGAGCTGTCCGCCGGGAATGGCGCCCGGCGGCGGTGCGTTCGTGGCAGAGATGAACACCCTCATCGCGCCCGGGCCCCCGCGGCAGGGTTCGCACGACCTCGGGGAGCTTCTCGCGCTGGCCGTCCGTTACCCGCGGCTCGTGGCGGCGACGATGGCAACGGCGGCCGGCGTCCTGCTCGCATCCGCCGCCACCGTGGTGAGTCTCCTGGGCTTGCCCATGCTGGTGCTGGCGGCGCCTTGGGCCCTCTCGCTTTCGCTCGTGGCGACGGCGTTCTTCGTGGCCCGCCACGCGCGCAGGCGCCTCGGTACCGGCGGGATGGACGCCGACGCCGAGCGCCGCATCCTGGAGGTGGCCGTCGCATGCAAAGGTCGCGTGACCACGACGGCCGTCGCCCACGCGCTCTCGATGCCCCTCGGCGAAGCCGACGCGGCGCTCACGGCGCTGTCGCGGGCCGGCTACCTCGCCATCGAAACGCACCCGGCGTCGGGTATGCTCGTCTACGTCTTTCCCGAGATCGACGCGGGGCTCCTGCCGTCCAAGGTTCCCGCTGCGGGCCATCCTGCGGTCGCCTGCAGCCCGGCGACGGCGCTCGTTCGCCCCAGCCTCGCCGACAGGGGCCTGGTGCGAGTGAGCTACAAGAGGAGAGACACCGCCGCGCTCCTCGCGATCCTGGGTGGCTCGCTCGGCGCACACAAGTTCTACCTCGGCGAACCGCTCGCAGGCCTGGCCCGCTTCGTTCTGTTCTGGACGCTCCTTCCCGCCCTTGCCGGTCTCTGCGAGGGACTCGGCTACCTCTTCATGAGCGACCACGCTTTCGACGTCAAATACAACGCCCGGCTGGCGTGAGTCGCTTGCTCGGAAATTAAACGCGAACGCCGCGCACGCTTTCGCGGCGCGGCGCTCGCGCTACTACCCTTCGCTTCTGATCGGCTCGGCGACAGGGGCGACCGGATCCGCATGCCCCAGTCGCGTGTCCCTTCACCGGGTAAACCGAATGAGATCGACTCTCGTACTCAGGATTTTTTTGGGAGCCCGCGGGCGGGAAGACGTTACGCATGCGTGGGATCCCGGACGGCGAGCGCGGGATCCCCCGTGGTGAGCTCGGGATCCCAGGCGGCGCACGTAGCTCGCCGAAAAGCGCGGGCGGCAATCCTTCCCGAGCGAGTGGGATGCCACGACGCGCACGCGGGATGGCGAGCCGCAGGCTTGATACGTGGTGTCACGTGCGTGGGACCGCGCACACCGTCCTTGATTCGACGAAAAGCGGGCTCCTAACGGCTTCAGGCGCAGTCAGATTCGTTCATGATCTCGATAATTTGACTACTGGGCGAATTTTTCTCGAGTACAAAACGCCGTCTCATTCGGTTAACGGGTCATGAGAGGCGAGTCGTTCATGTCCCCCCAGGAGGGAAGCGCTACAGAACCTCGATGGCAAGCAGTAGGCGACGGGGCATGCCCCCCTACCGAGCCCGATCGAGCTCGGGGTAGCGCCGGAAGATGCCGTCCTCGTTGAAGGGGATACGCCGCTCCGACGCGAGATACGCAGCGACGCGTGGCCGGCTCGCGACGCGGTCGTGCAGCGCGTGCAATCCCTTGCAACGGCCGCCAGCGCGCTTCATCGCCCGGGGGAACGCGTAGCTCAGACCGGCGATGACCTGGAACACCGAGAGGTCGACGTACGACAGGCGCCGCCCGATCATGAAGCGACCGCCGTTCTTCTCGAGCACGCCTTCGAGATAGCCGAGAAACTTCGGCATCCGCTTGGCGATGAACGCCGCCGCGCGCTGCTTCGCCTCGGTCTTCTGGTCCTCGTAGTAAAGGTCGGAGGCGATCGGGTGGTGGGTGTCGTGAACCTCGGCGAAAAGGTCCGCCACTGTGTTCCCGAGCTGGTTTGCGCCGAAACGACCCGCATCGCTCTTGGGCGCGAGGCCGTGTCGCTCGCCCAGGTACATCAAGATGTTGGCGGTCTGCGCGATCACGAGCGAGCCCGACTTGAGAAACGGAGGCGCGAACGGGGTGAGCGACGGGCCGGCGCCGCCGAGGACCTTCATCATGGCGGCCATCCCGCCGTCCGTGCGCGCCACGTCGACGTACTTCGCGCCCGCCTCCTCGAGCGCGAGCCTCACGAGCTCACCGCGGCCCTGGATCGAAGGCCAGTAGAAGAGCTCGTACATCGGCATGGGGTACCATAACTAACCCGTGTCGGAGCCGCGAGTCAGCGCCGCTGCGCGCGCTCCAGATCCTCTTGCTCGGCGACGGTGAACCGCGCCCAGGGTACGGCCGACAGCCGCGCATAGCCGATGGGTTCGCCGGAGACCTCGCTCGTGCCGTATGTGCCCGCATCCATGCGGACGAGCGCGGCCTCGACCTCGGTCAGATGTCGCTGCGCGTGCTGGCTCCCGGCCAGGGCCTCGTGCTGCCCGAGACTATCTGTGGCCTCGTCCGAGGGATCGGCCTCGCGCGGGCCGGCCTCGGCGACTGCGGAAGGAATCGCCGCGTCGCCACGAAGGCGCTGTCGCTCGACGACGAGCAGGCCGCGCAGGGTGGAGAGCTGAGCGGGGGTTAGGGCTACGGGCGATGTGGAACGGATCATTGCCGCTGCGAGTAGCACGGGACGTGCACTCGTTCGCCCCGCCAACGAGTGAGGCGAACGCGCACGGGAGGCGAAAAGTCCGCACGGACGAATGGCGCACTGCGGGGCTTACCGAGCGAGCCACGACGACGTCAACCGGCGACAACAAGGTCGCGGAAGGGCCCGTAGAAGCAAGGCAAGAAGCCGGCGGAGTTTACGGAACGCCGCTGGCGGCCGTTCAAAGCCAACGCGGACTGATTTGGGACACGTTCTTGCAGGGGCCTTCCGGAAACGGTGGAGGCGCAACGATGCAGCTATCGAAAATCTTCAGGGTCGCCAAGGAGGAGCTTGGCGGGCTGGATCCCAGGAGACTCGGCGCTCACCTCCTCTCTGGCTTTCTGCCCCAGAACAACTTCAACCGTTTGCGCACCGTCCTGCTGCGCACGCTTGGCCTTCGGATCGCCGCCGGGTCGAGCTTCGGGGGCTCGGTTCACATCACGGGCTCGGGATCCATCCACGACGGGTTGTCGATCGGGCCCGGCTGTCACGTCACCGGACCATTGCATATCGACCTGACCGCGCCGGTGAGCATCGGGGCCCGCGTCTACGTCGGTTACGACGTCCGGCTGATCACGGCGGATCACGAAATCGGCCCGTCGGCGCAGCGCTGCGGCCACGTCGTGTTTCGACCGATCTGCATCGAAGACGGCGTGTGGATCGGCTCGCGAGCCGTGATCCTTCCGGGAGTACGGGTGGGCCACGGGTCGGTTGTCGCTGCCGGATCGGTCGTAACGAGGGACGTACCTCCGGACACCTTGGTCGGTGGCGTGCCCGCGAGGCGAATACGGGATTATCTCGAGACGCCGAGCGTCCGCAATCCGCGGCGCTTGGCCGCGGCGCTTCCGCTCGGGGTCGACCCTGACGGGATGGATCGTCGACGCGCGCGCACGTCCGTCCGCTAAACCTTCGCTCGTGCTCCGGGCGCACGTCTCCGCGGCACCGCGCAGGCGGGGATCGACAAGCACATCACCACGTCCATCACGAGCGACGGGACGCTGCTTCCGAGCTTGGTTGTTGCAAAACGAGAACGTCGATTTCGCCGGCCGAGAGCGTGGAACGTAGTAGAGGGGGGGGATTCAGAGACGTAGACGCATAATGCAAGTAGTAAACGACGGACGGTTTCCCAGATGTTTCTCGCCGACCGTGCGGCGCGCGATCCTGTGCGCCTTAGGCGTTTCGCTCGGCGCGTCCGGCAGCGCGAGCGCCTCGACGAGCGGGCTTGGAGTCAGCGTTCACGGCAATATTCTCGTCGACGCTCAAGGCAAGACCCTTCAACTACGGGGTGTGAATTACAGCGGCTTCGAGTCGGTCGCGGTTCAGGGCTGGGACCCCTCCGACCCCTCGGGAGGTGCAGCCGGGCAGACAGGCGGCCCCCGCTGGAGCGCGGTCGCCGCCTGGGACGCCAATGTCGTGCGCCTTCCCCTCAACGAGGACTCCTGGCTTGGGCTGACGTGCACGGACACCGGCAACAGCACCCGCAGCGCCGATCCCGGCGATAACTACCAGTCCTCGGTCGAAACCCAGGTGGAGGAGGCGAACGCGGCGGGCATCTACGTAGTCCTCGATCTGCATTGGGCGGCTCCGGGGAGCTCGTGTCCGATGCTGCAGACCCAGATGGCGGACACCGATCATTCATTGACCTTCTGGACCTCGATCGCGAACACTTTCAAGAATAACCCGTCGGTCATCTTCGAGCTCTACAACGAGCCCTACTTCGACTCCGGCTTCAGCGGCGACCAATGGGCGGCGTTGCTCGACGGCGGCACCTTGACCTCCTACCCCGCGACGGGCAACAGCGGAGTATGGGAGCAGATCAACACGAGCTGGACGAGCGCCGGCATGCAGCAAATGCTCAATGCCGTTCGAGCCACCGGGGCCACGAACGTCATCCTGACCGCCGGCGTCTCGTACAACAATGACCTCAGCGGCTGGCTGACGCACATGCCCAGCGATCCGCTCAACCAGCTTGCTGCATCTTGGCACCCCTACCCCCCCACTCAATCGGTGGGGACGGCGTCGGTCAGTGCTGCGGGTTCGGGCTATGCGGTGGGCGATACCGTCACCCTGGCGCAACCCAACACGGTGTACGAGCCGGCAGTGCTCACCGTGAGCGCGATCTCGAGCGGCGGCAGGATCACGAGCGTCACCGTCAAGAGCGGTGGGGCCTACCTGCAAACCAACCTGCCGACGGGCGCGGTGGCCGCCGCTTCCACTTCGGGACAGGGTTCGGGCGCTTCGTTCGCGCTCGGCAACTTCACGAACGAAGCGTCGCAGTGGTCGATGCCGAGCAACTGGCCGGCCGTGCAGACCATCGCGGCGCAGGTGCCCGTGGTCATCACCGAGACCGGGGAGCACGATACGGCGGGCACGGTCGGGTCGCCGTTCTTGGCGCAACTACTACCCTGGTGCGACGCCCATGGAATATCGTATCTGGGGTGGACATGGGACATCTGGCAAAACCCAGATGATGTGCTCATCACGGACGTGGGGGGCGATCCGACGGATGGCTACGGCCAATACTTCCAGAGCCATTTGCGCTCCGCTGGCAGCGGTCAAAGCGCCTCTGGCCTGTCCACGCCGGTGCCGGCCATCGGTCGCTACGCGATCTTGTTGGCGGTGCTCCTGATAGCCAGCGGCTGGCATGCGAGGTCGCGTCACGCTTCGCGCGGATCGAACGGCCGAGCGTCGGCACGGTAGTCGCAAGAAAGCGGCGGCTTGGCGGCACGCCGCAACCGAGGGAGGATGGACCGAATGGCGGAGAAGGGCGAATGCGTCCTCGTCGTCGACGACGACGTGGCACTCGGCAAGGTACTCGTCGCCATGCTCGCGCAGGCCGGGTTCTCGTCGGTGCACGTCACCTCGGGGGCGGAGGGGCTGCGCCGCCTCGAGGCGCGCCCCTTCGACGCCCTCCTGACCGACCTTCGCATGCCGGAAATGGACGGGATGGCGGTGCTCAAGGCCGTCGGGCAGCGATGGCCCGCGGTCCCCGTCATCATGCTGACGGCGCACGGCTCCGTCCGCGGCGCGGTGGAGGCGATGAAGGCGGGTGCCGTCGACTTCATGGTCAAGCCTTGCGAGAAGGAGGAGCTCGTCTTCGTCCTCGACAAGGCGCTGACCGCGACGCGGCGCGAACGCGGAGGCATCCCATCGGCGCCCGCGGGGGACCTCGGCATGATCGGCGACTCGCCGGCCATGCGCGGCCTGCGGGCGCGGATTCAGCGGGCGGCCGCCGCGACGTCGACCGTGCTGATTCAGGGCGAGACCGGGACGGGCAAGGAGCTCGTCGCCCAGGCCGTGCACGCCGGCAGCGAGCGACGGGACGGGCCCCTCGTGAAGCTGAACTGCGGGGAATTGCCCGAGACGCTGCTGGAGAGCGAGCTGTTTGGGCACGAAAAGGGGGCCTTCTCCGGCGCGGTCGGCCGCAAGCCGGGGCGGGTGGAGCTTGCCCACAGTGGCACGCTGTTCCTCGACGAAGTCGGCGAGATGACGGCGAGCATGCAGGTGAAGCTGCTGCGCGTCCTCGAGTACCGAGAGTTCCAGCGCCTTGGCGGGACGCAAAAGATCGAGGTGGATGTGCGCTTCGTGGCCGCGACCCATCGCGATCTCGAAGCGAGGGTCGCGAGCGGCGAATTCCGCGCGGATCTGTTCCACCGGCTCTACGTGCTTCCCATCGAAGTCCCGCCGCTGCGCGAGCGCCACGGGGACGTCGAGCTCATCGCGCGCAAGCTCTGCGCGCTGTTCGGCCGTGACAACAAGCGTCCCGGCGTCAGGTTCGCGGATGAATCCCTCGCGCTGCTCGCGGCACAGCCTTGGCCCGGCAACGTGCGGGAGCTGCGGAACCTGGTCGAGCGGCTCGTGGTCCTCGTCGAGTCGGACGAAATCGGTCCGCTCGACGTAGAACGCGAGCTGGCGCGACGTCCCCTCGGCGGCGGCGCTGCGCCCCGCTCGGAGCGAGGGGGGACGGCAGGTGCTGGCGCGAGCAGTCCAGCGAGCGTCGGGTCGGCGTCCCTTCCCGCGCGACGCCACGACGCGGAGAAGGAAGCGGTCCTGCACGCCCTGGCGCGAGCCAACAACGACCGCACGCTGGCCGCTCGTCTACTGCAGGTGAGCCGGAGCACGCTTTACAACAAGCTTCGCAAATACGGAGTTGCCGAGACCGAATAGCCGCCCCGCGCGCTTCTGGCTACGTGCGTGAGCGAGTCGCCACCGTAAGCGCCACGAGCGCGCGCCACCCGAGGGCCACGAGCAAGGCCACCCGTTCGAGGACGGCGACGGCGCGCATCGACGGCGCGCCGGGGACCATCTGCTCGAAGTAGAGCGCGAGGTCGATGGCCGATAGGAGGACCGCGCAAGCACCCACGGTCGCCAGGTACGGGCGTGCGCTGTGGGCAAATAGGCCCAGGACGCTCGCGACCGCCGCCCCGATCCCCGTCCCTCCTGCGACGAGCATGAGGATCGGGTGAAGCCCCGGGAACTGGTCGGCGGGGAGCAGCCCCACGGCGACGATGCCCCCAGCGGAGATCGAACCGAACAGGCGGACCACCCCGCCGAGGGCAGCGCGCGCCGGGAATAGCCCCGGCAGGAAGCGCCAGAAGAGGAACGATCCCGAGCCCAGCACCACCATGGCGGCCCGCGCGAAAGCGGCTCCGACGTCGTTGGGATGCCCGTCGAGCGCGGTCCTGCGCTCGAGATCGCAGAGGTAGTTGAGCCAGAAGTCGTGGCCGCGCGCCGTGGGATCCCAGGCCGTACCGCCGGGATAGGCGCGCATCGCGAGCGCGATGAGGATCACGAAGACCGCGGTTTCGGCCAGCACGGCGGCGGGCGCCGCGCGGTCGAAACGTTCCAGAAAGCCGGTGGAGGGACGGTGCACGGGCGTCGACAGAGCACGTCCCGTTCCTGTGGCCCACGAAGCCACCGATCCGCGATTGTCCACGGGCGCTCGTGCGGGCATTTGCACGCAAGTGTCCAGGAAGGTGCACACCACGAAGGCCCCGCCCTAGCTCGACATGGGCGGGGCGGTGGGTAGACGCAGCTCGACGACGGTCCCTTCGCCCGGTCGGCTGGCGAGCGACACGTTGCCGCCGTGGGCGAGCGCCACCCGCCTCACGAACGCGAGCCCAAGTCCGCTGCCGGTCGCCTTGGTCGTGAAGAAGTCCTCGAACGCTTGCTCGGCACGGCGTGCGTCCATGCCCTCGCCGGTGT
>Ga0302325_10001343_pt1 | contig 62867 bp, 56 predicted proteins | sample Palsa_T0_2_FD_201948 | JGI IMG/M metagenome (GOLD analysis project Ga0302325, IMG submission 201948) | Peat permafrost microbial communities from Stordalen Mire near Abisko, Sweden - Palsa_T0_2 | ecosystem: Environmental > Terrestrial > Soil > Palsa > Peat permafrost | place: Sweden: Abisko...
AGACTCCGTCGTGACGTTCCAGGACGGGGACGGCGTTCGCCGCCCCTAGCAGTTCCCGCTTCCCGGCCTAGGCTCGTCCGGGTGTCCGCCCTCGGCCTGTTCCACCCGTCGGTCGCCGCGTGGTTTCGCTCCACGCTGGGCGAGCCCACGCTCGCGCAGACGCTGGGGTGGCCTCCCATCGCGCGGGGGGAGTCGACCCTGCTGCTCGCTCCCACGGGATCGGGCAAGACGCTGGCGGCGTTCCTCTTTGCCATCGATCGCCTGCTGCGCGAGCCGCGGCGCTCCAGGCGCGAGCCGACCCGCGTCCTCTACATCTCGCCGCTGAAGGCGCTGGCGGTCGACGTGGAGCGGAACCTCCGCGGCCCCCTGGCAAGCATTGCCGCGCAGGCCCGGCTCGATGGCCACGACCTCGCGGTCCCGAGCGTCGACATCCGCACCGGAGATACGCCGGCGAGAGAGCGCGCGCGGATGGCACGGGCGCCGGCGGACGTGCTCATCACCACGCCCGAGTCGCTTTACCTCATGCTGACCTCCGCCGTGCGCGAGACGCTGGCCGGCGTCGAGACAGTCATCGTCGACGAGATCCACGCCCTTGTTCCCACCAAGCGCGGCGCCCACCTGGCGCTCTCGCTGGAACGGCTGGAGGCGCTGCGTCCCCGGAGCGCGCCGCCCCTTCAGCGCCTGGGTCTCAGCGCGACGCAGCGGCCCCTCGACGAGGTGGCGCGGCTGCTCGGAGGCTTCGACGGCGGCGTCCCCCGTCCGGTGACGCTCGTCGATGCCGGTGCGCGCAAGCCGATGGATCTCCTCGTCGAAGGGCTGAGGCCCGCGCCCGCGGGCGGCGAAGAGTCGCGCGGGAGCATCTGGCCCAGCGTCCATGCGCGGGTGCTGGAGCAGGTGCGCGCCCACCGCTCGACCCTCGTCTTCGTCAACAGCCGGCGCCTGGCGGAGCGTCTCGCCGCGGCGGTGAACGACCTGGCGGGCGAGGAGATCGCGCTGGCGCACCACGGCTCGCTGGCGCACGAGAAGCGAGCGGCCATCGAGGCACGCCTCAAGCGCGGTGAGCTTCGCGCCATCGTGGCTACGTCGTCGCTGGAGCTGGGGATCGACATGGGTGCGGTCGATCAGGTGGTGCAGATCGAGTCCCCGACCAGCGTGGCGTCGGGTCTGCAGCGCGTCGGGCGGGCTTGCCACGGTGTCGGTGGGATCCCGCGCGGCGTCCTTCTCCCCACGCACCGCCAGGATCTCATCGGCTGCGCCGCCGCTGCCTCGTCGATGCGCGCGGGCGAGGTGGAGGAGACGTTCTATCCGCGCAGCCCACTGGACGTCCTGGCGCAGCAGATCGTGGCCATGGTGTCCGTCGAGCCGCTGGCGGTGGACGCCCTCTTCGAGCGCGTCCGCAACGCCGCCCCCTTCGCCGATCTACCGCGCAGCGCCTTCGAGAGCATCCTCGACATGCTCAGCGGCCGCTACCCTTCGGAGGACTTCGCCGATCTGCGCCCGCGCGTCACCTGGGACCGCACCGCCGGGCGCGTCGAGGCCCGCGAGGGGAGCCATCGCCTGGCCGTCACCAATGGCGGCACCATCCCCGATCGCGGCCTCTACGGCGTCTTCACCGCGCCGGGAGAGGGCGGCGCACCCGGGCGCCGCGTGGGGGAGCTCGACGAGGAGATGGTGTTCGAGCTGCGCGAGGGCGAGGTGTTCCTCCTCGGCGCCTCCTCGTGGCGCGCGGAGCAGATCACCCAGGAGCAGGTGATCGTGGCCCCGGCGGCGGGGGAGCCGGGGAAGATGCCTTTCTGGCACGGGGACCGGCCCGGCCGCGCGCGGGCTTTCGGGGTGCGCATCGGAGAGCTGGTGCGACGCGTGGCCAAGGGCGGCTCGGGCGTCGGCGAGCTCCGTGCCACGAACGCGCTGGACCTCGCCGCGGCGGAGGCCCTGCTGGCCTACGTGCACGCGCAGGTGCAGGCCACCGGCGAAGTCCCTAGCGACGGCGCCGTCGTCATGGAGCGCTTCGTCGACGAAGTGGGCGACTGGCGCGTGGTGGTCATGTGTCCCTTCGGCACGCGCGTGCTCGCCCCCTGGGCCATCGCCGTCGCGGCGCGCCTCCGCGAGACGTACGTGGAAGTCGACCTGCATTACACCGACGACGGCATGGCTTTCCGCATCCCGGCCTGCGACGCCCCGCCCCCGCCGGAGCTCTTCCTGCCTTCGCCGGACGACATCGAGGCCCGCGTGACCCGCGCGCTCGACGGCACGGCCCTCTTTGCCGCGCGCTTCCGCGAGTGCGCCGCCCGTGCGCTGCTGCTCCCCCGCCGCGATCCCCGCCGCCGCACGCCGCTCTGGGCGCAGCGCAAGCGCGCGGGGGATCTTCTGGCGGTGGCCTCGCGCCATCCGGAGTTTCCCATCGTGCTGGAGACCTACCGCGAGTGCCTGCGCGACGCCTTCGACCTGCCGGGTCTGGTGGCGGTCCTGCGCGACGTGGCCGAGCGCCGCATTCGCGTGACCACCGTGGACTCGCGGGTCCCCTCCCCGTTCGCCGCCAGCGTCCTCTTCGCCTTCGTCGCCAGCTTCATCTACGAGGGGGACGCGCCGCTGGCGGAGCGGCGGGCCCAGGCGCTGACCATCGACTTCGAGCGCCTGCGCGAGCTGCTGGGCGAGGCCGAGCTGCGGCAGCTGCTCGATGCCGAGGTGATCGCCGAACACGAGGCGGGCTTGCAGCGCCTGACGCGGCCCGCCACGCATCGCGATGGCGTGCACGATCTGCTGCTCGCCCTGGGCGATCTCTCGCCGGGCGAGCTCCAGGCGCGCTGCTCGCCTCCCGAGCGTGCGGCGGAGTGGGCCCGCGAGCTGGTGCGCGCCCGGCGGATCGTGTCGGTGCGCGTCGCCGGAGAGGCACGCTTCGCCGCGGCGGAGAGCGTCTCCCGGCTCCGCGACGCCCTGGGCGTGGTCCTTCCACGAGGGCTCGCCGCCTCGCTGCTCGAGCGCTCGCCGGCGGCCCTGCGCGACCTCGTGGCCCGCTATGCGCGCACCCACGGGCCCTTCCGGATCGAGGCGCTGGCCGCCCGCTTCGGCGTCGACCCACCCACCACCCTCCAGCCGGAGGTGGCGCTTCTCCTGCGCGAGGGAAGGCTGGTGGAAGGCGCCTTCCTTCCCGGCGGCACATCGCGCGAGCTCTGCGATCGCGACGTCCTCGAGGCCCTGCGCCGCAAGTCGCTGGCCCGGCTGAGGCGCGCCGTCGAGCCGGTGGATGGGCGAGCGCTCGCCTGCTTCGTTCCGCAGTGGCAGGGGCTCGCCGCCCGGCGTCGCGGCCGCGACGCGCTGCTCGCCGTGGTGGGGGAGCTGGAGGGCTGCCCGCTGGTGGCCTCGACGCTCGAGACCGAGGTTCTTCCGGCGCGGCTCGAGGGCTACCGCGGCTGGGATCTCGACGCGCTCTGCGCTTCCGGCGAGGTGGTCTGGGGGGGCCTCGAGCCGGTCGGCGCGAACGACGGACGCATCGCGCTCTATCGGACCGAGCACGAGCCGGCGCTGGCCCGGCACGCCTCGCCGGTCGAAGGTCCCCTGGCCGACGCCCTGCGCGAGCTTTTGGGCCGGCGCGGGGCGGTGTTCTTCGCCGACATCGCTCGAGCCATCGGCGGTTTTCCCAACGATCTACTGGAGGTGATCTGGCAGATGGTCTGGTCCGGGGAGGTCACCAACGACACCCTCGAGCCGCTGCGCAGCCGGGCGCGCGCGCTGGCCAGCGAAGCGCAACGGCGAAACCACCCGGGTCGCGCTCGTGCGCCGCGCACCGGACCGGCGGGGAGCGAAGGACGCTGGTCGCTGCGGGCCGCGCGCTGGGGCACCTTGCCGAGCGAGACCGATCGCCATGCCGCGCTGGCCCGCTCGCTGCTCGACCGCTACGGCGTGGTCACGCGCGAGGCGGCGCACGCCGAGGGCATCGCGGGCGGATTCGCCGCCGTCTACGACGTGCTCAAGGCCCTGGAAGACCAGGGACGCGTGCACCGCGGCTACTTCGTCGAGGGGCGCGGCGGGGCGCAGTTCGCCTGGGCTGGAGCCGACGAGCGACTGCGCGCCTGCCGTGAGCCACGAGGCGACGGGACGCCGCGGGTCCTCGCCGCCACCGATCCGGCCAACGCCTGGGGCGCCTTGCTGGACTGGCCGACCCACCCCGGCGAATCGCGGCCCCAGCGCGCGGCGGGAGCCCTGGTCGTCCTCCACGAAGGGACGCTCCTCGGCTGGCTCGGGCGGGGAGACCATCCGCTTCTCACCTTCCTTCCCTCCGATCCGCCTGCGCGCTCCGAGGCCGCCGCCCTGCTGGCCCGGGCTCTCGCCGAGCGGGTGGACCGGGGAAAGCACCGCGCGTTCCTCATCTCCACCATCGACGGCGTCGACGCCGGGCGAAGCCCGCTCACCCCAGCGTTCGCCGCCGCCGGCTTCAGCACCACCCTGCACGGCCTGCAGCGGCGCGGCCGCGGCCAAGAGCTGGGCCCCCGCGACGAAGACGACGCGACGTCTCCCGAGGCCCGGGGCGAAAGCCCGGCATGACCCCCCCTCGCCACGAGCGCCTGCTCGACGATCTTCGCCGCGAGTTCCCGACCTTCCGGGTCGTCGCCAAGCGAGGCAACTTGCTCCAGCGCACGATCGCGCTCCTTCTCGCCGTCATCACCCTGGGCGGCCAGCGACGCTACCTCACGCATTACCACACCGTCCTTTTCGGCAAGCTTTACGTGCCGGACGGCTGGCAGGGGATGGACGACGACGCGCGCTACATCCTTCTGCGACACGAGCGCGTTCACCTCCGCCAGCGCCGGCGCATGGGCGATCTGGTCATGGCCTTCGTCTATCTGGTCCCTTTCTTCCCGCTCCTTCTCGCCTGGGGGCGCGCGCGCATCGAGTGGGAGGCCTACGTCGAGACCATCCGCGCCACGGCCGAGGTGCGCGGCCTCGGCGCCGCCCGCGCGCTGGAGGACGAGATCGTCCGCCGCTACGTGGGACCCGACTACGGCTGGATGTGGCCCTTCCCTCGGACCGTGCGCGGTTGGTTCCGCGAGGTGGTCGCCGACCTGGAGGCCGAGGCGGCGTCGTCGGACCCCGTCGGGGGCACCGAGTTGTGGTAAGCCCATCCCGATGGCGGTCGTCGGAATCGACCTGGGCACCACCAACACGGTCGTGGCTTGCGTCCGGGAGGGGCGGGTTCACGTTCTGCCGGACGAGCAGGGCCGGCGCCTCTTGCCGAGCGTCGTGTCCTTCCATCCGAGCGGCGAGGTGCTGGTCGGGTACCCGGCCAAGGAGCGTCGCACCCTCGACCCCCAGAACACCATCGCCAGCATCAAGCGCCTCATCGGCCGCGCCTGGGGCTCGGACGAGATTCGCCGCGGGCGCCAGCGCTTCGCCTTCGAGCTGAAGGAGGGGCCGGGGCAAGGGCCGCTGGTCGTGGCCCGCGGACAGGAGTACACGCTCCCGGAGATCAGCGCCTTCGTCCTGCGCCGCGCCAAGGAGATGGCCGAGCGCGCCCTCGGCGAGGGGGTCGACCGCGCGGTCATCACCGTTCCCGCGAACTTCAACGAGCTGCAGCGCGCCGCCACCAAGGTGGCCGGACGCGTGGCCGGTCTCGACGTCCTGCGCATCATCAACGAGCCCACCGCCGCGGCGCTGGCCTACGGACTCGGGCGCTCGGCCAAGGAGCGCATCGCCATCTACGACTTCGGCGGTGGCACCTTCGACTGCACGTTGCTCGACCTCTCGGGGAACGTCTTCGAGGTGCTGGCCACCGCGGGCGACACCTTCCTCGGCGGCGACGACCTCGACCTGGCCATCGCCGAGCGCATGTCGGAGTCCTTCTTGCGCACGCACCGCTACGATCCGCGCAGCGACGCGCAGACCTTCGAACGGTTGCGCGGCACCGCCGAGCGGGTGAAGATGGAGCTCTCCGCTCGCGACCGCACGCAGACCAAGCTCCGCGAGGTGGCCTTCGGGGTGGGAGGCGGCACGCTCGATCTGGACTTCGGGATGACCCGCGACGAGCTGGAAATGCTGGCCACGCCGCTGGTCGAGCGCACCTTTGCGGTCTGCCAGGACGCGCTGTCGGTGGCACGCCTCCCGGTGAGCGCCTTCGACAAGATCATCCTGGTGGGCGGCTCGACGCGAATCCCGCTGGTCCGGCGTCGGGTCGAGCAGTTCTTCGGCGCGGTCCCCAACGATCGCGTGAACCCCGAGGAAGTGGTGGCCATCGGCGCCGCCATCCAGGCCGCCGCGCTCACCGAGGTGGCACGGCGACGCAGCATCCCGGCGGCGCCCATGCCCGCCTCGCGCTGGCCGTCCCTGCCTTCCATCGCGCCCCTCCCGGGCGAGGACGAGGAGGACACGGACGATGTCACCGTGGCCACCGAGCTCACCGCGCTCATGGCCGAGCGCGAGAAGGTGCGCCCGGCGATGCCCACCGCGCCGGATCGACACCGCACGACGGCGCGCCTGATGGCTCCTGCCACGGGTCCGGCGGCCACCAAGACCGCGCGGTTGCCCAGTGTCTCCGAGGCCACGGCGCAGCGACTCGACACCGCCCCGGTGTACGGCGCGGGGAGAGCGCCCCTGCCCTCGAGCTCCGGCCCCCTCTCGTCGAAGCCGCTCGCCACGCAGCCGCTGGCCGAGCGCCCCCCCGTGGCCCGGGCGAACCTGCCGGCATCCGCCGAGGCCGTGCCGACTCCGCAGTCCTTCCCTCCGCCGGGGCTCGCCGCCGCGCTGATCCATCCGACGACCACGACACCGCTCGCGGCCATGCCCACGCCGGTCCAGACCCCCGTCCAGAGCCGGGTCCAGGCCCATGTCCAGACGCCGATCCAGGCGCCGGTGCGCACTCCCTCGCCGTCGCCGCCTGCGCCGCTCACCCCGGTGCTGGTCGACGTGACGCCGCATGCGCTGGTCGTGGAGACGGTGGGCGGCTGGTGCGACGTCGTCGTCCAGCGCAACGCCAAGATCCCCTGCGAGCGCTCACGCGCCTTCGCGACGTCGAGCGACATGCAGACCACCGTCCGCGTGCGCGTGGCGCAAGGGGGAGACCCCACGTTCGACCAGAACACCTACCTCGGCGAGGTCGAGCTCATCAACCTGCGCGCCGCGCCGCGGGGACAGGTCACCATCCTGGTGCGCTTCGAGGTGGACGAGAGCGCGACGCTGAAGGTCTTCGCCACCGATTCCACTACCGGTCGTCAGGCGCACGCCACGCTGCAGCTGGTGGGCATCGCCGGAGCGCAGAGCGTCTCGTCGATGGCGGCGCGAAACGCCACCGCGCGTCTTCGGTAGAGCAACTGAGGGGGCATGGCATGATCGACCCAAGCAGCGACGAGAGCCGGAGCTCCGGCGAGTCCATCTTCGCCTGGCTCGCCGTCCTCGACGACCTCACGTACTACGAGCTCTTCGGCGTCCACCGCGAGGCCAGCATCGACGAGATCCAGAGGGCCTTTCACGCCTTCTGCGACACGTTTCACCCCGACCGCCACGTCGGACGCGAGCCGCGGCAGGGCGAGGCCCTCAAAGCCATCTTCAAGCGCGGCGCGGAGGCCTATGCCGCACTCTGCGACGAGCGCCTGCGAGGACAGTACGACGACCAACTGGCCGCCGTCCGACAGAGCCCGCTTCCTCCCCCGCGCATCACCTTTTCCCCGCTCTCGCGACCCCCCTCGGCGCGCCCTACCGCCGGCGCCCCGCTCGAGGAATCCGTGCGCTCCGCGTCGGCGCGCCCCTTCGCCCGCCGCGCCGAGGAGCTCCTCCAGAAGGGGGACCTCCGACAGGCCAAGCTGCAACTGGTGATGGCCAACCATATGGACCCCGACAACGAGGCTCTGGAGACGGCGCTGCGCGACCTCGAGCTCTTGCTCGGCTCGCCCAAATGAACCATGGTCGGCTAGGATTGGCTCGAATGGTCGATCTGGCCCGCAGGCGTCGCCCCGTCGACGCCCTCTTTTACGGCCTCCTCGCGGTCACGACGCTCACCGTCGTCGGGGAGCTCTATTTCATCTTCCTGGTCACGCCCATCGAGGCGCGCATGGGCGTCGTGCAGAAGATTTTCTACTTCCACGTCCCCAGCTGGTACGCCATGTACCTCGGCGCGGGGGCCTGCTTCCTCGGCTCGCTGGCCTACCTGGCGCGCGCCACCGACGCGCGCGACGCCTTCGCCCGCGCAGGGGCCGAGGTCGCGGTAGTCTTCGGCGCCATCGGCCTCATCACGGGTCCGCTGTGGGGTGCCAAGGCGTGGGGCCACTTCTGGACCTGGGACCCTCGCCTCACCACCGCCCTGCTCAGCTTTCTCATCTACGTCGCCTACCTGGTCCTGCGCGCCTTCGCGGGCGACGGAACCGGCGAGAAGCGCTTCTCCGCGGCGCTCGGGGTCCTGGGCGCCGCCAACTTGCCGATCATCCATTACAGCGTGCAAAAGTGGGGCGGACAGCACCCCATGGTCATCACCGGCTCCGGCGGCGGCCTGCAGAACGGCGACATGAAGATCGCCCTGGCGGGAGGCTTTCTCTGTTTCACGCTCATCGCGGCGCTGATGCTCTGGGCACGGGCGCGCCTCGAGCTTGCGCAGAGCCGCCTGGCTCGCGTCGAGGCCGACGCCGTCGACCTGGGGCTCGATACGAGGACCGAAGCATGAACGCACAGCCGGAGCCCACCGATCCCAGCGACCGCGCGACCACCTTCCAGGCCGTGCAGGGCAACGCCAAGGAGCAGTACAGCGGAGCGGCGCTGCTGGTGACCGCCTACGCCGCGCTGTGGGTCGTGCTCTTCGCGTGGGTCGCCATCGTGTGGAAAAAGCAAAGCGCCCTCAACGCCCGTCTGGCCGATCTGGAGCGCGTCCTCGATGAGGCCGCCGCCGCGGGAGCGGGCAAGGGGCCAAGTGAGCAAGTGAGATGAATACCCCCGGGCCCGAGCATTTCATCTTCATCCCGGGCGTGCTGCTGGTGGGGATCGTCTTCGGGTACGTCCTGGGGGTGCGGGCGGCGAGGACGGAGCTGGCCAAGAGAAGGAAACGGGCGCGAGAGTAGCGGGCAGCGGCCGGGGATGGCGGGCTTTGTGTCCGCGCCTTCCTCGCGGTAGAGCGAGGCTCATGTTCGACTTCGGGCCCACCGAGGAGCAGGTCGCTCTCATCGAGACGGCGCGCCGGTTTGCTCGCGAGCGCATCCTGCCCGTCGCCGCGGCGTGCGACCGGGACTCCACCTTTCCCTGGGCGGTCTTCGAGGAGGCGCACGCCATCGGCCTGGTGAACTCCACCCTCCCCGCGGAGTACGGGGGACCGGGCCTGAGCGACGTCGACTCCAGCCTCATCACCGAGGAGCTGGCCTACGCGTGCTCGGGGATCCAGACCAGCCTGACCGCCAACACCCTCGGCATGACGCCCCTCAAGCTGGCAGGAACCGAAGAGCAGAGGAAGAAGTACCTCGGCTGGCTGGCCAGGGAGCCGGTCATGGTCTCTTACGCCACCAGCGAGCCGGGGGCGGGCAGCGACGTCGCCGGAATGCAGTGCCGCGCCACCGCCGACGGCGAGGGCGGCTACGTACTCAACGGCACCAAGCAGTGGATCACCAACGCCACCCTGGCCAGCTTCTACGTCGTCTTCGCCACCGCCGACCCGGCCCTCAAGTACAAGGGAATCGGCGCCTTCATCGTGGAGCGCACGCAGAGCGGGGTGAAGCCCGGCCGGCACGAGGACAAGCTGGGCCAGCGCGCCAGCGACACCGCGGCGCTGGTGCTGGAAGACGTGCGCGTCCCGCCGGCCCAGGTGCTGGCCGTGCCGGGCCAGGGATTCAAGCTGGCCATGGAGACCTTCAACCAGACGCGACCCGACATCGGCGCCATCGCCGTCGGGGTCATGCGGCGCTGCCTCGACGAGTCGGTCGCCTACGCCCGCGAGCGCAAGACCTTCGGCGTCCCCATTGCGCAGCACCAGCTCATTCAAGCGATGCTGGCGGAGATGAAGATCCGCATCGAGGCCACCACCCTCCTCGTGCGCAAGGCGGCGTGGAGCCTCGACCAGGGTCACCGCGACCCGATGACGTCTTCGTGCGCCAAGGCCTTCGGCGCCGACGCGGCCATGCAGAGCGCCATCGACGCGGTTCAGGTCTTCGGGGGCTACGGTTACGTCAAGGACTATCCGGTTGAAAAGCTGATGCGCGACGCGAAGATCCTGCAGATCTACGAGGGGACCGCGCAGGTGCAGCGCCTGGTGATCGCGCGGCAGATCCTCGGGAAGTAGCGCAGGGAGGGGCGGGTGTCTTCCGGGTTCGGCGTGCGCACGGGGCTCCTGGCTCTGGCGCTCTTTCGGCTCGGCGGCCCGAGTTGCGCGGCGGCGGGCGGCGAAGGGCACGACATCGTCCCGCCATCGCGCGACGTCGAGGTGAGGGACACCGGCGGAACCGCTACCGCGCAGGGTTACGACTACGTCGCGCGTCGCCCGCTCGGCGTGGTGGCGCTGGCGGAGGCGCGCGGGATCGACCCCCCGGTGGCGCGGGCGCTGGTCGATCGGCTGGCCGACGCGCTCGACGCCTGCGCGACCGACGAAGGACGCAAGGGCACGCTGGTCGACGGCGCGGCGCGCGTGGCCGTGCAGATCGACGACAGCGGGAACATCGCGGGGAGCAGCGTGCGGTTCGATCCCGGCCCGGGCGTCGCGGAGAACGCGGCGCTGTGCTTCGTCGCCCCGGTGAAGATGCTCACCTTCCCGCCTTCGGACGCGGGGGCGCGAGGCTTCGCGGTGGAAGCCCTGTGGGGGCACGTCATCCCGTCCCCGCACTGACCTCACGTCCGACCTGCCAGCTGCCCGCACGCCGCCGCGACGTCGGAGCCTCCGCTATAGCGCAGGTGAGCGCGGACTCCGTGCTCGGCCAGCGCGGCGACGAAGATCCCCACGTCACCGCGCGCGAAGGGATCGGAGCCGGCCACGTCGATGGCGTTGTAGGGCACCACGCTGATGCGCGGCCGGACGCCGGTGCGCGCCTCGAAGCGGTGTGCGCTCTCGGCCAGGGCGCGGGCGTCGGCGGCGGTGTCGTTCACGCCGGCCAGGGGGGTCAGCGCCCACATCGGCGCGAGGCCGGTGATGCGCGCGTGCTCCTCCACCGCGTCCATCACCTCCTCGAGCGGGTGAGCGGAGTCGATGGGCATGAGCGTTCGCCGCACCTCCGGGCGCGCGCTGGCGATGGAGACGCCCAGGCGCACCTTGGGCACCTCCCGGGCCAGGCGGCGGATGGCGCCGGGCAAGCCCGAGGTGCACACCGTCATGGCGCGGGCGTCGATGGCCATTGCCGAGGGCTCGCACAAGACGCGGATGGCCTCGATGACCCGGTCCACGTTGGCCAGCGGCTCGCCCATGCCCTGGAAGACGACGCCGTGCACGCGCTGCGTGCTTCGCGACTCCAGCGTCCCTCGCACCAGGCGCACCTGCTCGACGATCTCCCACGTCTCCAGGTTGCGCGAGAGGCCCAGCCGCCCCGTCGCACAGAAGACGCAGCCGAGCGCGCAGCCGGCCTGGGAGCTCACGCACGCGCTGAAGCGCCCGGCGCGCTCGAGGGGAATGCGCACGGCCTCGATGACGTGACCGTCGTGCGTGCCCAGCGCGAGCTTGACGAAGGGATCGAGGGCGCTTCGCCGCACCGCGCGCACCTCCAGCGTGGGGACATTCCCGCGCGCGCGCACCGTCTCGAGGGCCACCCGCCGCACGCCCCGGGCTGCCTCGAGGGGCTCGCCCCGGTGCACGGCGGCCACGATCTTGCGCGCCTCGCCAAGCTGGAGACCGCATGCCCGGGCCAGCGCGTCCGGTGTCTGGGCCTGCAAGGGCAACACCCCCGGCCGATACCACGCGGCGTGCTACCTTGCGAAGCGTGTTCGGCCTGAGCTTCGGTGAGCTGTTCGTGCTCCTCATGGTGGCGATGGTGGTCCTCGGACCCAAGGATCTGCCGCGCTATCTGCGCAAGGCCGGTCAGTTTGCCGGAAAGTTGCGGCGCATCGCCTTCGAGATGCGCGAAAAGAGCGGGATCGACGAGGTTCTGCGCAGCGAAGGAATCGCCGGCGACATCGCCGAGATCCGCAAGCTGGCGCGCGGGGAGATCGGCGGGGTGATGGCCGCGGTGCGCTCCACCACCCAGGCCGTGCGGTCGAGCTCGGGGACGTCCAGGTTCACCCCTGCCCTCCCTGCCGCGTCCTCCGCGGCTTCGCCCTACGCCGCGCCGCAGCTCCCCGAGGCCAGCGCTTTCGTGGTGGACCGGGAGCGCGAGTACCCGCGCGAGGGCGCCGACTCCTACGGCGCGCTTCCCGACACCGCCGTGGTCTACGACGGGTCGCTCCCGGCCTCGCCCCTGGCCGGGGACTCGCTCTACACGCGCGGCACGCGCGGCGAGGCTGCGTGACCGCCACCGCCCCCGCGCCCGCCGCCCCGGAGCCGACCGCCGACACGCCCGAGCGCGACGTGCGGATGACCATCTGGGAGCACCTCGAAGAGCTTCGCCGCCGCATCATCAAGGCCGCCGTCGGGGTCATCGGCATCACCGTGGTGGCGTGGTGCTTCCGGGTCGAGCTCCTGGCCTGGCTGGTCATCCCTTACCAGCGCACCTGGTTCATCAAGTTCTCGAAGCCGCTGGTCCTGCAGACGCTGGCGCCCGCCGACGCCTTTCTCGGGTACCTGGAGCTGTCGCTCACCGCCGGTATCGTCGGCGCCGCGCCGGTCATCTTCTACCAGCTGTGGTCGTTCATCTCGCCCGGGCTCTACAAGAAGGAGAAGCGGCTCATCGTGCCCTTCGTCTTCTTCTCCACCACGCTCTTTCTCTCGGGCGTGGCCTTCGCCTACTACGTCGCGTTTCCCTTCACCTTCAAATACTTCATGTCGCTGCTGGGCGACGTGAGGCCGGGGGTGGAGCTGACGCAGATCGTGACGCTGGAGTTTTTCCTCGACTTCGCGACGCGGTTTCTTCTCTCGTTCGGGGCGGTCTTCGAGCTGCCGCTCTTCATCGCCTTCCTCGTGCTCGCCAACATCGTGACCCCCAAGCAGCTGCTGAAGTTCGGGCGCTGGGCGACGGTGCTGGCCTTCATCCTGGGGGCGGTGGTCACGCCCGGGCCGGAGGTGACCAGCCAGATCGCGGTGAGCAGCGCGCTCATCGGCCTCTACTTCATGTCCATCCCCATCGCCTACCTGCTGAAGCCGCGCGTGAAAAAGCCCGTGGACGAGACCGCGCCGCCGATCTGAAAGAGGGACGACCCGCCCTAGGAGCCCGTCGGGCAAAAGCCCAACGGACTCCGTCGTGATCCAGGACGGGGACGGCATTCGCCGCCCCTAGCCGCAGGGTCCCGACTCACTCCGTCGCCGAGGCGGTGGCCGTCTCGCCGGGCACCGAGAGGCGGCGCGCATCGAGCCAGAGACCGTCGAGGTCGTAGAGCTGTCGCGCGTCGTCCTGGAACACGTGCACCACCACGTCGCCGTAGTCCATGAGCACCCAGGCCCCGTGCGGCAACCCTTCGACGGCGACGGCGCGAACGCCCTTCTTCTCCAGGGCCTCTTCGATTCCCGCGGCGAGCGCCTGCGTGTGCCGGTCGCTGCGCCCGGTCATGATGACCAGGAAGTCGGCGTAATCGACCTTCCCCGCGACATCGAGGATCTCCACCCCGACGGCCTTCTTGTCCAGCGCGGCGAGGGCGATGGCGGTGGCGGTGGTCCTCGCCGAGTCGGTGGCGACACTCCACGCGCCGTCGCGGTCGGGCTCCGTCGACTCGTGGGCGGGACGCGACTTGCGAAGCGCGCGCGCGCGGTCAGCCAGGGCCACCCGAGGGATGGGCATTCGCGGGGTCCGTGGAGCCGTCCGTGGAGCCGCCCGCGGGGCCTTGGTGCGGGGCTTTCGACCCCCCGCCTCGAGCAACGTCTCGTGCGAGCTCTTGATGCGCAAGCGAGCGCCTTGGCTCGGCCTCTTGCTCCCCCCGGTTTTCTTCGGCGTCAATCGTGTCTCCTCGCGTCGGAGACTATCCCATCCCTCGCGCGCCGCCAGCGGTCCGGCTCCTACACGCGGGTCTGCCCCTCGCCGTCCAGCACCCACTGGAAGGTGGTCAGCGCCTCCAGCCCCATCGCCCCGCGCCAGTGCAGCTTGCTCGTGGCGACGCCGATCTCCGCGCCGAGACCGAGCTCGCCGCCGTCGTGAAAGCGCGTGCTGGCGTTGATCACGACGCACGCCGCGTCCACCTCGTGCCGCCAGCGCTCGGCGTGCCGCGCGTCGCGCGTGCAGATGGCTTCGGTGTGGCGAGAACCGTAGCGCTCGATGTGCTGCAAGGCCCCGTCGACGCCGTCGACCACCCGTACCGCCAGGATGCGATCGAGGAACTCGTGACCCCAGTCGTCGTCGGTGGCCACCTTGGCCCGGGGGACCAGCGCGCGCACGCGCTCGCAGCCGCGCAGCTCGCACCCGCCCTCGAGCAGGGCACGGGCGACAGGCGGAAGCAGCCGCGCGGCGTCCGCGGCGTCGATGAGCAGGCACTCCAGCGCGTTGCACACCCCGGGGCGCTGGAGCTTGGCGTTGACGGCGATGCGCGCGGCCATCTCCACGTCCGCGCCGGCGTCGACGTAGAGGTGACAGACCCCCTGGGCATGCGCGATGACCGGCACCCGGGCGTTCTCGCGCACGAAACGGATGAGCGCCTCGCCCCCGCGCGGAATGGCCAGATCGACGGTCTCGGTCTGCTGGAGAAGGACACGGATGGCCTCGCGATCGCCCGGAGGAAGGGCGAGGACGGCGTCGGCCGGTAGCCCGGTGCGCTCCAGGGCCTCGGCCACCACCGAGACGATGGCCGCGTTGGAGCGCGCCGCCTCCGAGCCGCCCCGCAGGACCGCCGCGTTGCCGGCCTTGAGGCACAGCGCCGAGGCCTCGGCGGTGACGTTGGGACGCGCCTCGTAGATCATGGCGATGACGCCGATGGGGACACGCACCCGCCGGACGCGCAGACCATTCGGGCGCGTGACCTCGGAGAGCACCGCCCCCACCGGATCGTCGAGCTCGGCCACCTGCTCGACGGCGTCGGCCATCTGCTCGACGCGACGCGCATCGAGCGCGAGTCGATCGAGGAAGGCGCCCGAGGTGCCGCTGGCGCGCGCCTGCTCCACGTCGCACGCGCTGGCGGCGAGGAGCTCGCCCTGCCGCGCGCGGAGCCCTTGCGCGATGGCGCGGAGAGCCGCGTCCTTGACCAGGCGGTCACGCGGACCGAGGGCTCGTGACGCGGCGCGCGCACGGCGGCAGAGGAGAGGAACGTCGGACATGACGCGGGTCCTTAGCACGTTCATCCGCAGCCTTTCAGGCTACGGGCTATGCTGGTGGGTGATGCGCTCTCGGAGGCGGCTGTGCGCGTGGGCGCTCGTCGTCAGCATGGGGGCGACGGCCATGGACCTGGCGTCCCCCCGCTCGGCGTGGGCCGAGCCCACCAGCGCGGCGAACGAGGCGGCCGCTCGGCGGCACTTCGAGCGTGCGCGCGCCTACTATGCGCAGGGGAGCTATCGCGACGCCATCGGCGAGCTCGAGGCGGCGCACTCGCTCGACCCGAACGCCAAGGACCTGGTGTTTAACCTGGGCGTCGTCCACGAAAAGCTCGGCCACATCGACGACGCGCTCAAGTGGTCCCGTCTCTACGCGACCATGGACCTGACGCCCGCCGAGCGGGAGAAGGCCGAGGCCTACGTTCACCGCCTGGAAGGAGCGCAAAAGGAGCTGGAGGACAAGCCACCGGTGCCCGATGCCCCCGCGCCGGTGACCGCTCCGCTCCCCGCTCCTTCTCCGCCCCCGCCGCCCCCTCCCGCGGAGCGACCCTCGGGAGGTCGCACCGACGTGCTGGCCATCGGGCTGGGGAGCGTGTCCGCCGTGGCGCTGGTGTTCGGCGTCGTCCTGGCGGTCAAAGCCCAGGTGGACCGCCCGCCCAGCCCCTTCATCACCGGCCAGGACGGCACCTACGCCGATCTGGTGGACCGCCAGGCCAACGCCCACCGCGAGGCCATCATGGCCGACATCGGCTTCGCCGTGGCGGCGACGGCTGCGGCGGCCACGGTGATGGTCCTGGTGACGCGACCGCGCCCCAGGGCCGGGGTGCGAGGCTCGATGAGCGTCTCGACCGTACCGCTTCTCGGCGGGGGGGGCGTCCTCGTGCAAGGATCATTCTGATGGCGAACGGCCGAAGGCGCAGGAGAACGGCCGCCGCGACGACGTTGGGGGCGCTGCTCTTCGGCGTCGTCGCGGCCAGCGGAGGATGCGAGATCGCCATCGGCGGCGACGTTCCGGATTTCGAGTGCCTGCAGGGCGCGGCGGTCTGCCCCGGGAACGAGGTGTGCGATCCCTCGTCGCGTCAGTGCGTCGCGCCGTGCTGGATGACCGGCTGCAACGGCGGCTTGACCTGCGATCCGCGCCAGGAGATCTGCCTGGCCGGGGAAGCCGGGGCGGGTGGTACCGACGCGACCACGACCGACGGCGCGAACCCCGACGCGGACGCCGCCGCCGCGGCAGACGACCGAGCGTCGGACGAGGCCTCCGAGCACGTGGAAGCCGCGGCCGCCGAGACGGGGCTCTGCCGCGGTCCGCTCTGCTCGTGCAGCAGCGATGCCTCGTGCGACAGCGGCATCTGCGCCCTCTCGTCGACCCTCATCGCGGGGATCTACGCCGCGGCGGGGGGGGGCTTCTGCACCCAGCCCTGCTGCACGTCCGCCGATTGCGGCGCCGGCACGGTGTGCTTCGCCACCGTCTCGGGGTCCACGGGTGGAAGCTACTGCGTATCGCCGGCCTGGCTGCAGCGGTCGGCTTCTCTCGGGACCGCGCAGGGCGGATCGAGCTGCAGCGTGGGCAGCGACTGCCGCTCGGGGTTGTGCGCCAGCTCGGCTTGCGCGGACGTGTGCTGCTCGACCGACAGCGACGACGAGCCCAACCAGTGCGCCGGAGGGACGCTGTGTCGCTTCTCGGCCTTTCCGGGCGCGACCAGCTTCGACACCGGCTACGCCGCCTGGTGCGCGAAGGAGAGCGGCCCGAACGCCCAGAACGGCGCGGCGTGCACCCAGAACGCCGACTGCCAGAGCGATCTGTGCGACCGGCAAGGCAACGGCAACTGCCGCAACGCCTGCCGGAACACCGCAGACTGCGGCGGCCAGGGGATCTCGTGCGCCTACGTGCTGTCCTCCTCGGGCACCGGGGTGGTCACCGCTTGCTTCCCGGGCGGGGGGCGCTCGACCGAAGGGAGCGGCTGCGCGACGGACAGCGATTGCGAGAGCCAGCTCTGCGATCCGGTGTCGAAGGAGTGCGCCGACGTGTGCTTCGCCGACTCCGATTGCACGCCCAGCGGCTGGCGCTGCCGTCCCGAGGACATCGACCTGGCGAGCGGGGGGGAAAGCTTCACGGTGCTCGTCTGCGGCACCTGACGCCGAGGTCGACGTCGCCTGCGGTGGCCGATGATCCAGGCTACTCTCGGCGCGGCATGGCCCGCTATCGCGCTGTCTTCCGCTGCTTCGCCGGGTGCGCCGGCGAGTACCCGCTGACCCAGCCCATCTACCGCTGCCCGAAGTGCGACGGCCTGCTCGAAGTGGCTCATGACATCGAGGCGCTGCGCGATCGGAGCGCCGCCGGCTGGATGAAGCTCTTCGAGGACCGCTGGATGCGCACGCAGTGGCCCTTCGGCTCGGGGGTGTGGGGAAAGCGCGAGTGGGTGGCCCCCAACATGCCGGACCACTGCATCGTCTCGACCGGCGAGGGGGGGACCAACATCTTCTGGGCCGACCGGCTGGGCCGCGAGATTGGCCTGCCGGACCTCTGGCTCAAGCTCTGCGGGAACTCGCACACCGGGAGCTTCAAGGATCTGGGCATGACGGTACTGGTCAGCGTCGTTCGCCAGGCCCTGGAGGAAGGTGCGCTCTCGGCGCGCGTCCTTTGCTGCGCCAGCACGGGCGACACCAGCGCGTCGCTGGCGGCCTACGGAGCATCGGCGGGGTTGCCGGTCGCCGTTCTCCTGCCCCGCGGCATGGTCTCCGCCGCGCAGCTGGTGCAGCCGCTGGCGCATGGCGCGCGCGTCTTCGCCCTGGAGACGGACTTCGACGGGTGCATGGCGGTGGTGAAGGAGCTGGCCCGCCGCGGTCTCGTCTACCTGGCCAACTCCATGAACCCGCTGCGCATCGAGGGGCAGAAGACCGTGGCCATGGAGATCGTGCAGCAGTTCGACTGGCAGGCGCCGGACTGGATCATCCTTCCCAGCGGCAACCTGGGCAACGCGGCCGCCCTCTACGCGGGCTTCAAGATGATGCTCGACCTCGGCATCGTGGCGCGCCTGCCTCGCCTCTGCGTGGCGCAGGCGGCGAACGCGAACCCCATGTACCGAGCCTACGCGGCGGGCAAAGACGTGGTGGAGCCCATCCACGCGCAGCCCACCCTGGCCAGCGCCATCCAGATCGGCAACCCGGTGAGCGCTCCGCGCGCCATGGCCGCGCTGCGCGCGATGAACGGCGTGGTGGAGCAGGCCAGCGAGCAAGAGCTGGCCGACGCCTGCGCGCGCGCCGATCGCACCGGCCTCTACACCTGCCCGCACACCGGCGTGGCGCTGGCGTGCCTCTTCAAGCTGCGCGAGCGCGATCTGGTCCAGCCCGGGCAGCGCGTGGTCGTGGTGTCCACCGCCAACGGGCTGAAGTTCACCGAGTTCAAGCTGGCGTACCACGAGCGCCGCCTCCCGGGGATCGACGCGCGGCGCGCGAACGCGCCGGTGGTCATGCAGCCCGACGTGGAGCGCGTGGCGGACGCCATCGCCGCGATGGGAAGGACCGGCGCCTCTCCGTCGTGACGCACCTGTCCCGGGGCCCCGCCGACCGCCAGCGGCGGCGAATGCCGTCCGCGTCCTGAATCGTCACGACGGTGGCTGGTGTTTGAAAAACACCAGTCACCTAGCCCCCGCCGTCACCGGAATCCGTGGCGCCGTCGTCCATGCCGGTCTCCACCGGGGCATCCGAGCCGGCGTCCGGTGCCGCCGCTTCGCTGCCGGCTTCGACGTCAGCCTCGAAGGGCGCGTCGGCCGGCGCGTCGGCCGACCCCTCGGCGGCCCCATCGCCGCTTCCCGCGTCCTCGGGGATGCTCGACTCGATCGACGTGTCCCCTTCCGCCGTCGTACCGTCGAAGTCTCCGCCTTCCACCGGGATCTTGCTGCGGTCGAAGTCCACGAGCAGCTCGCACCCCGGCATCGCCGCCACGGCCACCCAGGCCGTCGCCACGGCCACCAAGCCCCATTTGATCGAGCGCTTCGTTGTCATCGCCGTCCTTGTCGTGAAAGCCATGGCCATGCTCAGAACCGCAGGGTGAGGCCCGCACCGCCGGAGTGAGCACCGACCAGCGGCGTGGGCGCCCAGGTGATGCGGTTCCGCCGGGCGTCGGCCTCGGCCCTGGCCGTGGTGGTCAGCGGCTTGGCCGAAGAAGCCGCCGGCGCCTCGTCTCGGGTGAGGAAGAGCACGGCGCTGGTGACACCGAAGGTGAGCGCGACACCGAAGGCCATGTCCGCGATGAGCGCGTGGGTGTCGCCGTTGTCGGCGGTCGCCGTGGTTGGGTTCTTGTCGAAGTCGCTCTTGTCGTGGAGGGCCATGACGCCGAACACCGTTCCGACGCCCGCGGCGACGATGGCCAGGCCCCCCGTAACATAGGCCGGCACCTTGCTGCGCGGCTCGGGGGGCGGAGGGGGGGGAGCCGGTGGCGGAGGGGGCGGGACATTCGTCGCGACCGGAGGCGGCGGCGGCGGCGGGGGGGACGGAGGCTCCACTTCGAGGTCGGCCGAGACGACCTGCTGCGAGGCGAAGGGGACGTCGATCTCTTTCTGGGCGGGCAGCCTTCCCGGCTCCGTGAGCTTGACGGTATGCGGGCCGGGCGGCACCTCGGCGTCCATGGGCGTCGGTGCGGCCTGCGGCTTGTCGTCGATGGCCACGGTGGCTCCCGGGGGATTGGAGTCGACGTGGACTTTGCCAGGGAGCGCCTTGACCTCCGTGTCGCGCTTGCGGATCTCGTCGCCCTCTACCGCCATCTTCACGGGCACGTGGGCGAGGAACTTTTCGTACCAGTCCACCGCGGCGGGAAAGTGGCCCAGCGCGTCCTCGCAAAGGCCCATGTAGCGCTCGGTCTGCGGCGTCGCCTTGATGTCGTTGGCGGCCTTGAAATCGCTCTCGGCACCGGCGTAGTCGCCGGCCTTGAACTTCTTCTCTCCCGCCCCGTAGTGCTTCTTGGCCGACGCGAGGTCCGCCCGGGAAGGCGGCGGCGCCGGCGATTGCGCCCAGGCACACGGCATCGGAGCGAGCACGAGCGCGCTTGCAAGACAGCCCGCCAGGATCTTACGCTCCAGTTCCATCGGTCGTCGTTTCAAGGCCCGGCCTCCTGTGCCCGCAAGCACCGGCGGCAGGATACTTGAGGGAGAGACGCCCGGGCTACATCCTTTCGGGCTCGCCTCCGTCGCCGTCCGGCTCGACCAGCTCCACCAGCACCCCGCCGGTGGCCCTGGGATGCACGAAGGCCACCTTGTGTCCGCGCGCACCGCGGCGCGGCGCCTCGTCGATCATCGGCACGCCGAGCCCGCGGAGGAGGGCGATGGCTTGCTCGATCCCCTCGACCTCGACGGCGATGTGATGCAGGCCCGGCCCCCGCCGCGCAAGAAACCGCTCCAGCCCTTCGTTGCCGCGCGGGGCAATGAGCTCCACGCTCGTCTCGCCGTCGCCGAGCGGCAGCAGCAGCGCCTCGGTCCGCTGCGAGTCCACCACTTCGCGCGCACCCGGCTGCAGGCCGAAGGCGGCCCTCCAACGCGCGCTGGCCTCGTCGAGGTCGGCCACGCAGACGGCCACGTGATCGAGCTTCTTGATCTTGAGCATGCGCGACTGTGTTCATAGCAAGCTACGATGCCGCCGGTGAGCGAGGCAGCCTTCTTCACCAGCGTGGCCATGCAGCGGGTGACCGAGGCCGTGGTCGACGTGGAATCGCGCACCGCAGCCGAAATCGTGGTCTTCGTGCGGCGGACGTCGAATACCTGGCGGCAGGTGGACCTGGCGGTGGGGGCCGCGGTGTCTTTCGGCGTCCTTTTGCTCCTTCTCTTCCATCCCCGGCCCATCGCCGTAGAAGCCATGCCCGTCGACGTGGTCCTCGCGTTCCTCGGCGGCGCTGTCCTCTGCGCCAACATCCCCCCCTTCAAGCGCGTCCTCTTGCCCCACAAGCGCGTCACCGCCCAAGTGCGCGCCCTTGCCCGCGAGGCGTTCGTCGATCAGGGCGTCTCACGCACCCGCGGGCGCACCGGGATCCTGGTCTACGTCTCGACCTTCGAACGGCGCGTGGAGCTGGTGGCCGACATCGGCGTCGACTTCAGGCTGGTCGAGGCCCCGGTGCTCGCCCTCACCCGCAGCATCGCCGGCGGACCGGACCTCGACGCCTTTCTCGAGGCGCTGCGGACCCTCGGCCCCGCGCTGTCCGCCTCGCTTCCACGTGCAGCGGACGACGTGAACGAGCTCCCCGACGCGCCGGTGATGGCATGAGGCAGCGTCGGCGACTCGCGCTCGCCGTGCTTCCTCCTGCGCTCGTGCTCGCCGTCCTCTTCGCCGTCCTCGACGCGCACGCCCGGCCGGGCGGCGGGGAGTCGTACAGCGGGGGAGGCGGAGGCGGAGGCGGAGGATACGGCGGCGGGGGCGGCTCGTCGGGGGGCAACGGCGCGTTCGGGGCCCTCCTGCTGTTCATCTTCTCCGAGCTTCCCTGGCCGCTGAAGCTCCTCATCATCGGCGGCGTGGTCATGGTCTACGCCGTGAATCGGGCCCGAACGGCGCGGATGCAGGACTGGAGCAGCGGGGGCGCCGGGAACTGGGTGATACGCCGGCCGGGGCTCGTTTCCTCGCTGCCCCAGCCACCCCCGGGGGGAAGCGCGTTCTCGGCCCGTCGCCAGCTCGAAGAACTACGCCGCTTCGATCCGGAGTTCTCCGTCGCCCTCTTCGAGGACTTTCTCTACGCGCTCTACGCCCACGTCGAGTACGCCCGGGCGGGGCGGGCCGAGCGGCTCTCGGCATACCTGGCGCCGGACGTGCTGGCGCGTCTGCGCGCCGTCCGCGTAGCCGAGGTGCACACCGTCATCGTCGGCGCGGTGAGCTTCACCGGCGTGCGCGGTCTCGACGGTGGCGAGGGCCAGGTCGAGGTCGACGTCGAGATCGAGTCCAACGTCGCCACCGTCGCCGCCCCTACGCAACCGGAGCGAACATCGTACCGCAGGGAGCGCTGGACGCTCGGCCGCCGAAAGGACGCGCGCTCCCGCCCCCCGGCGCGCGCGCGCATCCTGGCCTGTCCCGGCTGCGGGGCGCCGCTCGACGCGGTCGTGGAAGGCACCTGCACCCATTGCAAGCGCCTCGTCTCGAGCGGCGATTTCGACTGGGTGGTGCGCGCCGCAGAGGTCGCGGAGGAGCAGGAGCGCGGCCCCATGCTGACCACCGAGGTCCCCGAGCAAGGCAACGATCTTCCCACCGTGTTCGATCCCGACGTAAAGGCGCGCTACGCCGCCCTCTCGCGCAAGGACCCCTTCTTCCAGTGGCCGGCCTTCGAGGCCCGGGTCGGCCTGGTCTTCCAGGAGTTCCAGGCGGCGTGGACGCAGCGCGATCTGCTCAAGATGCGCCCCTACTTCACCGACGCGCTCTTCGACACGCAGCGCTACTGGGTCGAAGCCTACCGCGCGCAGGGCCTGCGCAACGTGACCGACCGCGCGCGCATCGAGCGCCTGGAGCTCGCGCGCGTGGCGAGCGACCGGTGGTTCGATGCTCTCACCGTGCGCATTCGCGCAACCGGCATGGACTACGTGGTGCGCGATCAGGACCAGAAGGTGGTGCGTGGCAGCACCGGCCGCGAGCGTCGCTACACCGAGTACTGGACCTTCCTCCGCGGCGCCGCCCGCGCCGCTCCCACGCACACCGCCCCGGAGTGCCCCAGCTGCGGCGCCCCCCTCGCCGTCGGCATGGCCGGCGACTGCCGGTACTGCCGCGCCACGGTGACGACCGGCGAGTTCGACTGGGTCCTCAGCCGCATCGAGCAAGACGACGCCTACCGCGGATGATCGACCCCGCTCCGGTCGGAAGGGCTCGGCGTCACGAAAGAACCGGCGTACGTGATTCGGATATAGTGGCCGTACGCAGGGTGCGTACGCCCCTCGGAGGCCCCCACTCCCCATGTCTTCGTCCAGGTGCTTGCCCCTTCTCGCCTCGCTCGGGTTCGTCGCAGCGACCCTGGGCGCCGCGACCGGCTGCTCGACCCTGTCGCCCCCGTTCAACCAGATGAAGGGGGCGCAGATGACCGTTTACCGCCTGCAGAACTACGTGCCGCCCGGCGCCCCACAGGCCGCGACGAGCCTCGGCGGGATGGCCATCCCCCCGCAGATCCAGCAGTGGATCTCTGCCGGCGCCTCGCTCATCCCGCCCGGCCTCCTTCCCCCGGGCCTCCTTCCCGGCACCACCGCCGCGCCCGTCCAATCCGACGCGCCGCGTTTCCCTCCCGGGCCGCAGGGCTTTCCCATCCTCGGCTACCAGCCGGTGAGCGATCCGTCCCTGGCCAACGAGATCCTGGAGACGCTCGGGCACGCGTCGAACTACCAGCCGCCCACGCAGAATTGCATGTACGCCGAGCTCGGCATCGCCATCGCGCAAGCCGGCAATCCTCAGCCGGCCGATTTCCTGGTGTCGCTCTCGTGCCAGCAGATCCAGGCTTCCGGCATCACCTGGCCGTACCCCAACACCGGCCTCGACGAGACGAGCGAGAGAAAGTTCGCGTCGATCCTGCAGCGCGCCTTCGGCGGACGGTGAGACCACGCCCCGCGACCCGCTGACCGCCGGGCTCTAGGTGAACGCGCATCATGAGCGACCGTCCGCTGCTCTCGTACGACCCCAACCCCATTCTGGCCTGGGTCTACCGCCGCTTCTTCGAGAGCATCGAGGTCGACGAGTCCTGGGCCCGGGCCGTGCGCGATGCCGACGCGCGCGGCACGGTGGTCTACGTCCTTCGCAACCTCTCGTTCGTCGATTTCCTCGCGCTCGACTACCTCACCAAGGACCGTAGCCTTCCGCAGGTTCGCTTCGCCAACGACCTCGGCCTCTGGCTGCTCGAGCCGATGGGTCGCGGCTGGCTCCACGCGCTGAGGCCCCGCACCCCGGAGAGCGACGCCGCCGACATCGAGCGCGTGGTGGGCAGCGGGGGAAGCGCCGCGCTCTTTCTCAAGCGACCGAAGCACCTTCTGGAGGGGCGGGCGCGTGGCAAGATCGAGGGCGACCACCTCGTCCGAGCGCTCCTCGAGGTGCAGCGGCGTGGGGGGCGGCGCCGCTTGCTCCTGGTGCCGCAAGTCTTCGTGTGGTCGCGCAGCGCCGGGACGCGAGGCGGCAACGTGGTCGACGCCCTCTTCGGGTCGAGCGAGTGGCCCGGGCAGATGCGCTCCACCGTGCAGTTTCTCGCCAACTGGCGCCATGCCACGCTGCGCGCCGGCGAGCCGGTGGACCTCGGCGAGTTTCTGGCGCGCGAGAGTGACGGCGCGAGCGACGACGTGCTGGTGCGGCGTCTCACCTACACGCTCCTCCGCCGCCTCGAGCGCGAGCGGCGCGCCATCGTGGGCCGCGCGACCAAGCCGGCGGATCGCCTGCGCGAGGAGATCGTGCGCAGCCCCAAGCTCCAGAAGGTGATAACCGACATGGCCGGTGAGGGAGCGCGCGAGCGCGAGGTGATCACCGCACGCGCGCGCGCCATGATCCGCGAGATGGAGGCCGCGCTGGACATGAACGCCATCGCCGCGCTCGATCCCGTCTTCGAGCGCGGGACGTCGCGCATGTTCTCCGCCATCGAGGTCGACGAGCCGGGAGCCCACCGGCTGCGCGAGCACGCCAAGGAGGGGACCCTGGTGTTCCTGCCTTCGCACAAGTCGCACATGGACTACCTGGCGCTGGCCTGGGTTCTCTACCGCCTCAAGCTGCCGCTCCCGCTCATCGCCGCGGGCGACAACCTGAACTTCTTCCCGGTGGGCCCCATCTTCCGGCGCGCGGGGGCCTTCTTCATCCGCCGGACCTTCACCGGCGATCGGCTCTACGCCGCGGTGGTCGACGCCTACGTGCGCCGTCTCATCAAGGAAGGGTCGGCGCTGGAGTTCTTCCTGGAGGGCGGGCGCTCGCGCACCGGGAAGCTTCTGTCGCCCAAGCTGGGCCTCCTCTCCATCGTGGTCGACGCCGCGCTGGGGGTGCCCACGCACACGACGTGGTTCTGCCCGGTCAGCATCGGCTACGAGCGCTTCATCGAGGAGAAGGCCTTCGTGGCCGAGGTCTCCGGCGGCGAGAAGAGCAAGGAGGACGTTCGCGGTCTGGTCAAGGCCATCGACGTCCTGGTCGGGCGCTACGGACGCCTCAGCGTGCAGTTCGGCAAAGCCATGAACCTCGGCGAGATCCTGAGCGAGATCCAGCCCAATGCCACGCCGGAGGACCTGACGGCGATGACGCCGGCGCGCCGGCGAGCGGTCGTCACGCGCCTCGCCTGGCGGGTGATGCACGAGATCAACGCGGTGACGGCGGTGACGCCGGGATCCCTGGTTTCCATGGCCCTCCTCGCGCACGACCGGCGGGGGATCTCCCAGGAGGATCTCTTCTCGTCGTGCGAGCGCCTGGCGCGCTCCCTGCGTCGTGCCCACGCGCGCTTCAGTCCCTCGCTCGGCCAGCCCGGCCACGAGGCCTCGGCGCTGCGCGAGGCGCTCGACATGTTCGAACGCGCCGGACACATCGAGTCGCGCCGCGTCGGGGGCGACGTCGTTTACGTGGTGCCGCCCGAAGCGCGCATGTCCCTAGACCTCGCCAAGAACGTCATTCTTCATTTCTTCGTGGCGCGCGGCCTCATCGCCACGGCGCTGCTCGCCCCGCCGGGGCCGCCGCTGTCCGCCGAATCCATGGGCGAGCGCGTCCTCGCTCTCTCGCGGCTCTTCAAGTACGAGTTCACCTTCCGCGCGGACGCGAAGTTCGAGACCATCTTCGACGAGGAGATCGCCGCGATGGAGGGCGACGGCGAGCTTGCACGCATCGTGGTCAAGCCGAGCGAAGGCGCCTCCGCCCTGGTGCCCAATGGAGACGACGGGCGCGCGCAGATCGACCTTTATGCCCGGGTGATCGACAACTTCCTCGACGGCTACAGCGTGGCGGCGCGCGGCCTGGGCGCACTGCTCAAGGGTCCGCTCGTCGTGAAGGAGGTGGTCAAGCGCGCCATCCCCACCGGGGAGCGCATGTTCCTCGCCGGGGAAATCGCCCGACGCGAGGCGGTGAACGGGCCACTGCTCGAGAACGCCTACGCGAGCTTCATCGACCAGGGGTACGTGGCGCGCGCCAGCGGCGGGAAGATCGCCCTCACCGAGAGCTACGCCACGCCGAGCGCCGTGGGCACCATCGAAGCGCGAATCGCCGCCATGGGCGCGATGCGGCCCCGCTGATCGATCGTCCCCCTGGCAACCGCGCTACCGATGCGGCGCGGCGACCAGGATGACGCTCTCACGAAGAGACGCGAACGTTCTCCGCCTGCAGGCCCTTCGGTCCCTGCTTCACGTCGAACTCGACCTTTTGTCCCTCCTGGAGCGAGCGGAAGCCCGTCGCCTGGATGGCAGACTGGTGGCAGAAAACGTCTGCTCCCCCGTCATCCTGCGTGATGAATCCGAAGCCCTTCGCGTCGTTGAACCACTTCACGGTGCCCTTGGCCATCTGACTGCTCTTCTCTTTCCTGAGAGGGAAGCACTTTGCCCCCCTCCGCCCGCGCCCTAGGACGCGAGGCTTCGCACGCTTGGGTAATAGAATATCGGCTCGAGCGCAACAACTGGTCGAGTTGGCGCCGAGTACGGTGAAGCCGGCTCTGCCCCGGGGCGCGATGCCCCGGCCGCGCCCGTAACGGCGCGGTTGAAGAGACGCGCCTCCTCGTCCGTCCAACCTTGACGCAGAATTGTGCGGTTAACCCGCAGCGGCTACCGTGAGTGGAGAACTTTCGCTTTCTGGGAGGATGAACGATGCGCACCCGGCTTGTCATAGGCGTTGCTGTCGCTGCCCTGGGGACCTCGACGCTTGCGTGCACCACCGCCGCCAATCCGTTTGCGGAGGTCGGCCAGTACTGCGCTGCGTACGCGAAAGCGATCTGTCAGGTGTCTTCGGTCTGCGAGTTCGACGCAACCATCTGCGTGAACTACCAGGCAGCCCAGTGCAATCTGCAGGCTTCGGGCTCCCAGGCGTCGGCGACCCGGCAGTACGCCCCGGCCAACGTGCAGGCCTGCCTGGACCTGCTGAACCAGTACTACGGCGGCGGGGCGTCGTCTGTATCCGCCGCGACCCTGACGAACATCAACACGACGTGCTCGCGGGTCTTCGTGGGCAGTGCGGCCTTGAATGCGCCCTGCACCGTCGACGCCGACTGTGCTGGTGTGGGCGAGATCTGCGGCACCGCCCCGAACCAGCCGTCCCTGTGCTCCGTTCCAACGCCGAGGGATCTCGGCAGCCCGTGCGCCGATCAGGGCGACCAGTGCCCGGCGGACGCGTACTGCTCCGTCACCACGTCCAAGTGCGTGGCGGCCCAGAGCGGCGGGCAGACCTGCGACGAGTCGACCCCCTGCGACAGCGGCAACCAGTGCCTCCAGGGCATCTGCCAGGCCCTGGGAGGGGTCGATGCCCCTTGCACCGCGACGGCCAACGCCCCCCTCGCACCAGGCAACTCGACGAGCTGCGCGTCCAACCTGTTCTGCGACGACTACACCTCGGCGGTCGTCCCGACGCCCACCTGCGCCAACGCCCTGACCTTCGCGCGAGGTTCCACCGACTGTCTCGGCATCGAGGGCGAATCGACCGGCGGCACCGTCCCCGATGCCGGCGGGTCGGAAGACGCGCCTTCTGGCGGCTGACGAGGGAGTGGGATCGCTCCGCGGCATCGGGTAAGGCTTGAGGGGTGTTGCGTCGTTGCCCCGGGGTGGCTCTGGCGGCCGTCGCCGCGGTGGGGTGCGCCCGCGCGCCTTCGCCTCTGGTCCCCGCGTGGCAGGGCGCCATCGGCACACCGGGCCGCGGCGTCCTGGTCGGAGGCGCCGAGGTCGCACGTGACGGCGAAGGCCTTCGCTGGCTTCGCGACGACGACCGCCACTGGGGTCAGCCCCGCTTCACGCAGGCCATCGAGCGGGCGGCCGCGCGCGTCGCCAGGGAGCGACCCGGGGCGCGGCTCACGGTGGGCGATCTCTCCTTGGCGACCGGCGGCGGTCCCCTGCCCCCGCACCTCTCGCACCGTTCGGGGGTCGATGCCGATCTTCTCTTTTACCTGACGACGCTCGACGGCGTGCCGGTCGATAGCCCCGGCTTCGTCCACGTCGGCGCCGACGGGCTGGCCGAGGACGAGGCGCACCGGCGATGGCTGCGGTTCGACGTCGAGCGCGAGTGGTTGCTGATGAAGGCGCTCCTCCTCGACCCGCGAGCGCGCGTGCAGTGGATGTTCGTCAGCGACGTGGTCAGCGCCATGGTGGTGGAGTGGGCCACGGCGCGCGGAGAGTCGCCCGAGGTCGTCCGCCGCGCGCAGAGCGTGATGCTCCAGCCAAACCCCGGAGGCGTGCACGACGACCACATCCACGTGCGCACCACCTGCGCGCCGGAGGAGCGCGTCTCCGGCTGCGAGCCGATCGGCCCGCGACGCCCGTGGCTCACCTACGATTTGCCCCCGCCGGAGGAGAGTGACGGCGATCTGGCCCTGGCCATCGCGCAGCCGTTCGACGCTCCGGTCGGAGCCGCGACGGCGCGCCGGGACGAGCCGCCCAGCATGCGCGGGACGTCGGCGCGGTGACCGGTTTGCTGCTCCACGGCGACGCCCTCGCGCTGGCCGGTCACCTCGCGTCGGGCTCCGCGCAGCTCGCGTACCTGGATCCCCCCTTCAACGTCGGAGCCTCGTTCGCGGCGAGGGCACGTGCAGGCGGATGGCGGGCCCAGGGTCGGCTCGCCTACGAGGACCGCTGGCCGTCCATGGAGGCCTACCTGGCGTGGCTGGAGCCTCGACTGGCGGTGGCGCGCGACCTCCTCGCCGCCGACGGCACGCTGTGGCTTCACCTCGACCACCGCGCCGTCCACGCCGCCAAGCTGGTGTGCGATCGGGTCTTCGGCGACGGCGCCTTCCTCGGCGAGATCATCTGGGTGCCGGGCAACGGAGCGCGCGGGGCCCGCCGAGGTCCCAGCGTCACCCACCAGACGCTGCTGCTCTACGCGCGCGGCCGTGATTTCGTGTGGAACGGGCGCGATCCCAGCCTGCGCGAGCCGTACGCCGCGACGAGCCTGGCGATGCACTTCACGGCGGCCGACGCGCAGGGGCGCCGCTTCCGCGAGCGCACCCTGGGGGGCCGCACCTACCGCTACTACGCCGACGAAGGGCGCGCGCTGGGCAGCGTCTGGACGGACTGTTCGGCCATGGTCGCCAATACGCCGCTCCGCCGCGAGAGCACCGGGTACCCGACCCAGAAACCCCTCAAGCTCCTGGAGCGCATCGTCCGCGCCTCCAGTCGCGAGGGCGGCCTCGTCGTGGATTCCTTCTGTGGCTCCGGGACGACCCTGGTGGCGGCGGCAAAGCTGGGCAGGCGCTTTGCCGGTTGCGATTGCGGCGAGCTGGCCATCGAGACCAGCTCCGAGCGGCTGCGCGCCGACGGCGTCCCCTTCGAGCTGCGGGTAGACTCGGAAGCGTGCAAGCCACCGAAGCGAGCCTCCTCCCGCTCTTCCTGAAGCTCGCCGGGAAAACCGTGCTGGTGGTCGGGGCCGGGGCGGTGGCCGAGCGGAAGATCGAGTCGCTGCTGGAGGCGGGGGCGCGGGTGCGCGTTGTCGCCCCGGCGGCGAGCGAGGAGGTGCAGCGAATGGCGCGCGAGGGGCGCATCGAATGGTCCCCACGGCCGTTCGAGGAAGGCGACGCGGAGGACGCCTGGCTGGCCTTCGCCGCCACGGCCGACACAGAGGTGCAGGAGCGCGTGGAACGAGCGACGCGCGCGCGGCGCGTCTTCTGCGTGGCCGTGGACGATCCGTCGCACGCCAGCGCGTATTCCGGTGCCGTGGTGCGCAGGCCGCCCTTCACCATCGCCGTCTCCTCCAGCGGGGCGACGCCGGCGCTCACCCGGCTGGTGCGCGAGGTGATCGAGCACGTGCTGCCGGGCGAAGACTGGGTCGAGCACGCCCGGCGTCTTCGCGCGAAGTGGATGGCCGAAGGGACGCCGATGGGGGATCGCTTCGCTGAGCTGGTGCGCGACGTGAAGAGCGGCCTTTGATCGGCACAGCGGCTCTAGCCCGGCTAGCGAGTCGGCCCATAGCGCGGCACTGAGGGATCGACCGGCCAGAGCGCTGCCGGGCTGGTCACGCGACGCGCCACCACCTGCCCCACGATGAGAAGAGCCGGCGCTTCGAGCTGCGCCGTGCGCACTCGCTCGGCGACGTTGGCCAGGGTGCCCACCACCATGCGCTCGTCGGGCAGGGTGGCGCGCGACACCGCGGCGGCGGGCGTGTCGCCGGCGCGTCCCGCCGACATCAGCGCGGCGCAGGTCGCCTCGATGCGGCCCAGCCCCATGTAAAAGACCAGGGTGCCTTGCTCGGGCAAGGCCTCGAGCCGCGCCTCGCCGTCGTCGCTCTGGGAGTGAGCCGTCGCCAGCGTGACGCTCGAGGCGCATTCGCGGTGGGTCAGCGGGATACCGGCGCGCGCCGCCGCGCCGAGCGCCGCGGAGATTCCGGGCACCACCTCGAACGGGACGCGCGCCGCCACGAGTTCCTCGGCCTCTTCACCACCGCGCCCGAAGACGAAGGGATCGCCCCCCTTGAGCCTCACCACGTCCTTCCCTTCGACCGCGCGAACGACGATGAGGGGATGGATGCGGGCCTCGTGGTGTCGGCAGCCTCCGGCGCGCCGGCCCACGGGAATGAGCTCCGCCTCGGCGGGGGCCAGCGCCAGCACGGCGGGCGAGACCAGCTCGTCGAAGGCCACCACGCGAGCCTCGGTGATCAGGCGATGCGCGCGGACCGTGAGAAGTTCGGGGTCCCCGGGCCCGGCTCCCACCAGCCACACCTTGCCGCGATGGATGGCCCGCACCCCGTCTCGCTCGTTGTTCATGCGCTGCTCTCCACTCCCCAGCGACGCGCCACCTCCCGATCGGCGCGCGCGAAGAGGAGCGCCTCGCTCGCACGACCGAGGGCCACGATGACCACCACCACGGCCAGGACCAGCGACGTGTCACCCAGGTCCCGGCCGGTCTCCAGCAGCTGCCCCAGCCCTCCGGACACGAAGAGGAGCTCGCCGGCCATCAGCGACCGCAGCGCAAACGTCCAGCCGATCTTGGCTCCCCCGAGAATCCCGGGGAGCGCCGCGGGCAGGGTCACGGTGAGCATCAACCGGGCGCCGCGCGCACCCATCGTGCGCGCCGCCCGCTCGATGGACGGAGGCACGTGCTTCACCGCGTTCTCGGTGGCCATGGCGATGGGGAGCGCCGCTCCCAGCACCACCACCAGCTGGATAGCCAGCTCGCTCAGCCCGAACCACAGGATGGCCAACGGAAGCCAGCAGATGGAGGGGACGGAGCTCAACCCGAGGACGACAGGGCCGATCGACTGCTTGACGAAGGACGAGCGTGCCAGAGCGGTGCCGAGCGGGATCCCCAGCGCCAGCGCCACGACGTAGCCGATGATCAGCCGCACCGCAGTGGTGAGCAGCGCGCGCACCAGCGTTCCGTCGCGCACTCCGGCCACGATCGCGCGGCCGACGTCGACGGGCCCGGGCGCGAGGGAGCTGTGAGCGAGCTCAGATGCCGCGGCCCAGATGCCGACGAGGATCGCCACTGCCGTGAGTCCCCGGACCCATCCACGCATCGTCCGCCTCCTCTCTCGCGATCTTCTCCACCTCGCTGGCGATGCGACGCGAAATTCCGCTGGCGAGCACTCCCACACGTTCGTCCGTCGCTGCGCGAGGGCGAGGCAGATCGATGGCCTCTTCGTGAAGGATGCGTCCCGGCCGCGTCCCCATCAAGATCACGCGGTCGGCCAGGCGCACCGCCTCGCGCACGTTGTGGGTGACGAAGAGGATGGTCTTGTGCGTCGCGCTCCAGATGCGCTCTACCTCGCCCTGCAAGATCTCGCGGGTCTGGGCGTCGAGCGCCGCGAACGGCTCATCCATGAGCAGCACAGCCGGGTCGGTCGCCAGCGCGCGCGCGATGGCCCCACGCTGGCGCATCCCGCCGGAGAGCTCGTGGGGATACCGACCTTGAAAGCGCCACAGATGGACGAGACGCAGGAGCTCTTCGCTTCGCTGCGCGCGGGCGGCCTGGCGAAGCCCCTGGAGCTTCAGCGGGAACTCGATGTTGTCGCGCAGCCGGAGCCACGGGAAGAGCGCCGCATCCTGGAAGACCACCGCCCGATCGGGTCCCGGACCGGACACCGGTCGGTCGCCCTCCAGAACGCGTCCCGAGGTAGGCCGGGCCAGCCCGGCGACCAGGTTCAGGATGGTGGACTTTCCGCTCCCCGACGGACCGAGCAAGCACACCAGCTCCCCCGCCGCGACACGGAGCGAGGCCCCGCGCAGGATCTCCACCTCTCGGTCCGGCGCCCCCAGGCGGAGGGACACGTCCTCCAGCGCGATGGCGGAGCCCCCCTTCGCCGAAGGCACCCTCTGCGCTGGCGAGTCGGACACCACGGCGCGTGCGCCCAGCCAGTCCTTCGCAGACGCCAACACACCGCCGTCTATAACGATCACCCCCGGTGCCGTCAAACCGACGAGCTCCCGTCCCCCCCGGTCGCCGGGCCAGCAGGACTAACGCTCATAGACGATGATGTTGTGGTAGCGCGCTTCGCTCCCGCCCGGATTTTCGTAGGAGTGCCGGCGATCGGCGGGAAAAGCCACCGCGTCCCCGGCGCTCAGATCGTGGGTCTCGTCGCCCACGTGCATGCGACACAGGCCGCTCAGCACCACCAGCACCTCGTGGGTGCCCGGCGAGTGGGCGTCGGAGGCGTGCACCGATCGCGACGACAGGCGAAGCTCGTAGAGCTCCACCAGCGGCGAGGCGCCCGCCGGGCTGAGAGGACGGCTCTCGAACTTGCCGTCCGCCGATCGCAGGACCTGCGAGTCGTCTCGCCGGAGCACCACCACGCCGGAGCGCGGCGCGCCGATGAGCTCCGCGATGGGGACGCCCAGACCGACGGCGATCTTCCACAGCACACCCACCGTCGGGTTGCTCTTGCATGTCTCGATCTGCGAAAGCGCCGCGCGGCTCACGCCGGATGAACGCGCCAGATCGTCCAGCGACATTCCCCTCGCCTTGCGCCGCTGCCGCAGATTTGCCGCCACACGGCGGCCGAGATCCGCGGCGCCGACGTCGTCACCAGGGCCGGCGTTGGGCCGATTGGGCTTGCGCGTTGCCACCTCGTCCTCCACTATAGTGAACACATGGATGATATTGCGGATTTTCGTGGTTCCCGGCGGACCAGGAGAACGGCTCTCGCCGGGGCCCTCCGGGAAGGTGGCCACGCTACCACGCGCCCGGGACGCGTCGGACTCGACGTCGCCGCGCGGGGCCGGCGCCGATCGGCCGGGTGTGTTACAACCCCGCCCCGAGCGACGGGGTGTAGGGCCTGCGCGCTCGACGGTTCGTTTCGAGGAGTCGCCCCATGACAGAGCAGGTGTTTCTGCCGAAGTTCTCGGACAAGAAGGACATCGAAGACTTCGTCCACAAGCTGGAGGAGTTCGAGAGCGGGGCGATCAGCTCCGACCAGTTCCGAGCCTTCCGCCTTCTTCGCGGCGTCTACGGCCAGCGGCAGGCGGACGTGCAGATGTTCCGCATCAAGATCCCGATGGGACTGGTCGGCCCCGAGCAGCTCGTGGCCATCGCCGACGTGGCGGACCAGCATTCGCGCGGCTTCGGCCACGTGACGACGCGGCAGAACATCCAGCTCCACTTCATGCAGATGTCCGAGATGGAGACGGTCATGCGCCGTCTCGATGAGGTCGGGCTGACCTCTCGCGAGGCCTGCGGCAACTCGGTGCGCACCGTGACCGCGTGCGAGCTCGCCGAGGTGTGCCCCGACGCGGCTTTCGACGTCACGCCTTATGCGGAAGCCATCACACGCCACTTCCTCCGGCACCCACTGTCGAGCTCCCTGCCGCGCAAGTTCAAGGTGGCCTTCAGCGGCTGCAACATCGACTGCGCGTTCGGCGCCATTCACGATATCGGGCTCGTCGCGCAGGTTCGCGACGGGCAGCGCGGCTTCAAGGTCTACGCTGCGGGCGGCCTGTCCACCACCCCGCAGGCCGCCATCACTCTCCACGAGTTCCTGCCTGCGGCGGAGATCGGACGGGTCAGCGAGGCCATCGTGCGCCTCTTTCACGCCATGGGGAATCGCGAGAACAAGCACCGCGCGCGCCTCAAGTACGTCCTCCGCAAGCTGGGGGAGCCCGCCTTCCGCGCGAAATACGCGGAGCTGAAGGCCCAGGTCGATGCGGAGGGGGCGGCCGAGCTGCACCTGCCCGACAACCCGAAGAACGTGCCCGCCCCCGCGGTCGAGCCGAGCGGCGGGCCGCTGCCCCAGGGATATCTGCAGTGGCGCGGCGCCTGCGTGGTCGACCAGCGGCAAGAGGGCTTCGCGGCGGTCTACGTGCGCCTCTTTCTCGGCGACGTCACCAGCGTGCAGCTGAGGGCGCTGGCGGAGATCCTCCCGCGCTTCGGCGACGGGACGCTGCGGCTCACCGTCGACCAGAACCTCCTCGTCCCCTGGGTGGATCGCCGCTCGCTCCCGGCGCTCTTCCTGGCCCTCCGCGAGATCGGTCTCGCCCGCAACGGCGTCCACACTGCCAGCGACGTGACGTCGTGCCCCGGAGCCGAGTCCTGCAACCTCGCCGTGACCTCGTCGCGCAACGTCGCCCGGGCCATCAGCGAGAGGCTCGAGCTCGCGGACGTCTCCGGGGCCGCCAGCCTGGCCGACACCACCATCAAGATCAGCGGCTGCCCCAACTCGTGCGGCCAGCACCACATCGCCGACATCGGCTGGCACGGCGCGGCCAAGACGGTCAACGGGACGACCTACCCGATGTACCAGCTGCACCTCGGCGGGGGAGTCGACCCGGGCGGGGCCAGGTTCGGGCGCCAGGTGGTGAAGGTGGTCGCGCAGCGCGTGCCGGAGGCGGTGGCGGTGCTGCTCAAGCTGTACGAGACCGAGCGGACCGAGGGGGAGAGCACCGCCGACTTCTACCGGCGCGTCGATCCCAAGCGCGTCGTCGGCGTCCTCGGGGACATCGCGGCCAGCCCCCCTCGACCCGAGGAGCAGACCGACATCGGAGAGCAGACCGGCTTTCACGTGGCGATTGGCGCGGGGGAGTGCGCGGCGTGACCGACGATCTCGCTTTGTCGCGCGAGAACGAGCGACTCGAGCACGCCACGCCCGAGGAACGCCTGGCCTTCGCGGTCGAGCGCTGGGGCGAGCGGCTCCTCTTCACGTCGTCTTTCGGGGCGGGGAGCGGCGTCCTCCTTCATCTGTGGAGCCGGGTGGCCCCGCGGCTGCCGGTCGTGGTCATCGACACGGGCTTTCTCTTCGACGAGACGCTGGCGTACCGCGACCGCCTGGCGCGCGAGCTGGGGCTGCGCATCGAGATCGCGCGACCCGAGGTGCCGCGGGACGACTTCCTCTGGGAGCACGGGGCCGACATCATGGCGCGCGATCCGGATTTCTGCTGTGCGCGAAACAAAGTGGCGCCCCTCGAGCCGTACATCGCGCGCTCGCTCGCCTGGGTCAGCGGCCTCCGCCGTGATCAGGGCAAGACGCGCGAGCACGTCCCCATCCTCCAGCCGACCGAGAATGGCCCAGTGAAGGTGTACCCGCTGGCGACCATGACCCGCGCCGAGGCCGACGCCTACATGGAGGCGCACGGCATCCCCGAGCACCCCCTGAAGGCCCAGCGCTTTCTCTCCATCGGGTGCTGGCCGTGTACGCAACCGGTCCCCGACGGCGAGGACGAGCGCGCCGGCCGGTGGGCAGGCAGGGGCAAGACCGAGTGCGGCCTGCACACGCTCCTCAAGCCCCGAGAGGCTTGAGGGCGCGCGAGGACGCCGTGCTCCGAACGGTCTCGCGCCGACATGTGCTGGCGGGGGCCGGCTCCGCCGCGCTCCTGACGGCGTGCCGTCGGCGCGGCGCGGACGGGCTGCGCCTCGGGTTCATGACCAACCTGACGCACGCGCCCATCATCGCCGGGCTCGCGTCGGGTCGGCTGGCGAGGGCCCTCGGTGTGCCGGTGGAGGGGCGAAGCTTCCGCGCCGGGCCGCGCGTCCTCGAGGCCCTGCTGGGCGACGCCATCGACGCGGGCTCTGCGGGGCCTTCCGCCATCGTCTACGGCAACGCCCGGCACGGCGCCGGAACGCTGCGCCTGGTGGCCGGTTGCTGCTCGGGGGGAGCGTCCTTCGTGGTGGGGCCCGCCTCGCGTATCGCCGGGTGGGAAGACCTGCGAGGCAAAGTCCTGGCCACGACGCAGATCGGGACAACGCAGGACATCTCCCTCCGCAAGTACCTTCACCAGCACGGCTACGCACCGGGGGAGCGCGGGGGGGACGTGACGGTGACCGCGCTCGACGCGGCGACCATCTTGACCGAGATGCGCCGCGGCGCGCTGGACGGCGCGTGGATGGCCGAGCCGTGGGCGACGCGCCTGGTGCGCGACGCCACCGCGGTGCGGCTCATCGACGAGCGCGACCTCTGGCAGGGCAAGCTCTTTCCGACGGCGCTGATCGTCGCGCGCGGGGACTACGCGCGCCTGCACGCAACGCGCATGACCACGCTGGCCGACGCCGTGGCCGAGGAGGTCGAGCGAGCGCGCGCGTTCCCCGAGGCGACGCGCGCCGTGGTGGGGGACGAGCTGGCGCGCCTTCTCGGCAAGCGCCTTCCCGACGCTCTGCTCGCCGAAGCCTGGCGCTACGTCGACTTTACGCGCGATCCGCTGCTCGACGCCCTGGACGTCATCGCCGAGGACGCGTTCACCCTCGGACTGGCGCCGCGGAGCTCGCACCAGACCCTGATGGGGTGACGCTCAAGCATCCCGGCGGTTTCTCCGCTTGCTGGCGATGCGCTCGAGCAACTCCTCGCGCGTCACCCCCAGGCGGGCGGCGGTCTTGGCGGCGAGCGAGGTCTTCGCCACGCCGGGGACGAAGCGGTAGGTCGGGCGCTCCAGCTCGTCGAGCTCCACCTGGAGAAAGCTGATGCGCGCGATGGGCTGCTCGTCCGACAGACGCGCCGCGAACTGCAGCAAGTGCGTGGTCACGAAGGCCTGCACGCCCAGCTCCGGAAGAAGCGAGAGCACCAGGCGGGCGATCTCCTCGCCCTCGGAGGGGTTGGTCCCCGAGCAGAGCTCGTCGAGAACGACGACGGCACCGACGTCCAGCTGATCGAAGAGACGACGGATGCGAAGCAGCTCCATGCCCAGGTGACCCTCCGGAGCGTCGGGCCGCGGCTCCTCGTACAGCGAGGCGAACAGCCCCGGAGCGCGGTGGATACGGCCCGCGCGCAGCGGGGCGAAGAGGCCGGCCTCGGCGAAGGTCTGTGCGATGGCGATGGCCTGGAGCAGTCGCGTCTTGCCCCCCGAGTTGGGTCCCGTCACCACCACCACCGCCGCCGGCGGCGCGCGCACGTCGCACGCGACCGGATGAACGCCCGCCGCCAGCAGCAGCGGGTTGAAGAGGCCCTCCAGCACCGTCCCCGACGCCTCCTCCCCTTCCCGCTCGTCCCCCCGCTCGGCCGCCCTGGAGTGCCCGGCCTGCTCCGGCTCGACGAGGTGCGGCAGCGCCATCGACAGGCCGGCCACCGACGCCCGATCGCGCAGGCCGAGGCTGGCCAGGAAGGGCTCGATGTCGCCGAGCAGCTGGAAGAGCAGCGCCACCCAGTCTTCGATCCCCGCGAAGACCTCGCTCAGCAGGCGCTCCGCCACTTCGTCGCGCGTCGTTCGCCAGCCGCGAAGGAAGAGCACCAGGCGCACCAGGAAACGCCGGAACGGAGCGACGTGGAACGGGTTGGAGGTGTCCTCGCGCACCCCGACGATCTGCATGGCGCGCACCTCCCCGTCGGCGCCCACCCGCACGCGCAGATCGAGCGACCCCTGGTGGTCGTCGTGATCGAGCAGTTGCACGAGGCGCGCGTGCGCTTCGCCCGCCACCACCTCGGCGCCGAAGGCACGGAGACGCGCCAGCGCCGACGTGGCCCCCGCGAACGAGGCCGCGAGAGTCTCGAACACTTCCCGGGCGGCCCGCAGCACCTCGATGCGCCGGCCGCGCTGGGAGAGCGCGCGCGCCGTGCAGAGCAGCCCACGCAGGCGCACGATGGCGAGGTACACCTTCTCCAGCTCGGGCCGCCGCTCGGGCGACGACGCGAGCTCGGCCAGCACGTCCCGCCGCGTGTCCACGTCCGCCCGCGAGGACGGCGGTTCCGACAGGACGCGGGCCATGTAGCGCGCGCACACGGGAAACACCTTGCCGCCGATGCGAACCGGCAGGCAGCGCGCCACCAGGTCGTCCAGATAGATGTCCCGCGCGAAGTCCGACCGGTCCCACGTGGATGCGGGCAGGCGAGCGACGGCGATCACGTCGTCGAAGACCTCGGGCGCTCCCCCGGCGGCGAAAGCGAAGACCAAGGCGGTGCGCAGCGCGTGCACATCGACACGCACGGCCGGCTCGGCACACATGAGATCGGGCAACATGGGACGCAAAGCAGCGCCAGGGTACCTTGCGCGCGAGGAGAGGTAGACGCGTCAGGGCGGCCGAGCCTTGGCTCGGGCCGAAGGCTCGCGAATTACCTCTCCTCGTTCTGGAACCTCACCAGGGAGTCCGTCGGCGCTGGGGCCGGCGCGCTCCGGGCGCGCTACTTCTTGGTGTGGCAGCCGAAGCAGCCGAAGCCCTGCTTGGTCTTCATGTCGTAGGCCGGCTCACCGAGGAGCGACGCCATCGTCGGCTCGACCTGCTTGGCCATGAACCCGAAGATCTTGGGGTGCTTCGTGGCGAGGACCTTGAAGCCCGCCTCGGTTGCCGGCAGCTTCGGCAGATCCGGATTCGGCATCTTGAAGGTGCCGTCCTTGGCGCCCGCGCCATGGCAAAGGCCGCACTTGGGATCGTCGTAGGTCTTGGCGTCGTAGTCGTGGAACTGCGGTCCCATCTTCGGCATGACACCGACCTTCATCCAGGCAAGCTTCTGCTCGTGCGACCACTTGTCCCAGTCGCCCGGTCCGGGCTGGCTGGGGGGCGGCGGCGTGGCATCGGCCGCGGAAGCGCTCGCGGCAGGAGCCGCCGAGGCCACCGGTGCGGTGCTGGCAGCGGGCGGCGTCGAGTCGGCGGGCGCGGCCGAGGGAGGAGGGTTGGTGGGCTGTGCGGGCGGGGGCTCGCCACCACCGCACGCGGCGGCGAGGGCGATGACGACAGAGGCGGCCAGAGTGGCGAGCGAGCGATGGTTCATGGCGACCCTCGATGCCACAGGCACGGTCCCGCTTCCAACGAATTGTTCAGCCAGCAAGCGAAAGAACAGCGTGAAACAAGCGGTAAGCGGACGCTACCGTCTCGCGTTCCCCGAGGAGCGGCTCGCGAAGCGAACCACCTCCCGAAGCAGGCGGCGTCACGCCGCGCGGGCGAGCGGCGCCAGATCGATCCATTGTGCAAGCTCCTCGAGCGCGCGATGGGCCATGGCCTCGTAGCGCTCGCGCTTCTTCAGGCGCCGCTCGTCCAGCGGAGGAAGCCACGCCCAGGTTACGTTCGAAGGCTGGTAGTCCTTGGTCGCGCGGCCCAGGTGCGTGAGAACGCCGCCGAGCGCCGTGCCGGGGGGCGGCGGCGTCACGGCGTGGCCGAGCAAGGACTGTGCGAGCATCACACCGCAGACGAAGCCGCCGGCGCAGCTCTCCACGTAACCTTCCACGCCGGTGATCTGCCCGGCCAGCAGCACCCCAGGCTGCACGCGAAGCCGCATCTGCCCGTCCAGCACGTGCGGCGCGTCGACGAAGGTGTTCCGGTGGACGCTGCCGTAGCGCTGCAGCTCCGCCGCTTCCAGCCCAGGAATGGTGCGAAGGACGCGACCCTGCTCGGACCAGGCCATCCGCGTCTGAAAGCCGACCAGATTGTACGCCGTGGCCGCGGCGTCCTCCGGCCTCAGCTGCACCACCGCGAAGGGCCGCTCGCCGGTGCGTGGGTCGATCAGGCCGACCGGCTTCATCGGCCCGAAGGCCAGGGTCATTTCGCCCCGCGCGGCCATGACCTCGATGGGCAGGCACCCCTCGAAGTAGCGCACCTCCTCGAAGCCCCGGGGCTCGACCTTTTGCGCGGCCACGACATCGGCCACGAAGGCGCGGTACTGCGCTTCGTCGAACGGGCAGTTGACGTAGGCCTCGTCGTCGCCCGTCTCGGTTCCCTTGCCGTAACGCGACTGCTTGAACACCTTGCTCCAGTCGATCGAGTCGGCGCTGACGATGGGGGCGATGGCGTCGTAATAGGCGAGGTGCTCGCGGCCCACCAGACGCGCGAGGTCTGCGGCCAGGGCGTCGCCGGTCAGCGGCCCGGTCGCGAGGACGACGGGAGTGTCCGCCGACGCCGAGGGTACGGACGTCACCACGCGCGACTCCATCGCCACGTGCGGGTGGGCGCGCAGGCGCTCGGTGACGGCCGCAGAGAAGCGCTCGCGGTCGACGGCGAGAGCGCCGCCCGCCGGCACCCGGGTGGCGTCGGCGCACGACAGGATGAGCGAGCCGGCGCGGCGAAGCTCCTCCTTCAGGAGGCCGACGGCGTTCCCCAGCGACGCACCGCGCATCGAGTTCGAGCACACCAGCTCACAAAAGGCGTCCGTCGTCTGCGCCGGCGTGCGCGCCTGCGGTTTCTGCTCGACCAGGCACACGTCGACCCCGCGCTCGGCGAGCTGCCACGCGGCCTCGCACCCCGCGAGCCCGGCGCCGACGACCGTGACGGTGCTCATGCGGCAAGTGCTCTAGCATGGGCCGGTGGCCATCGACGTCGCCCTCGCTTCCAGCCTGGTTCTTCCCGAGCCGGACGCCGATCTCCCGCCGCTGCTGGAGGCTCTCCGGGCCGAGGGTCTGTCGGCGCAAGCACTGGCCTGGGACGACCCCGACGCCGACTTCGGTGCCGCCCGGCTGACTCTCCTGCGCTCGACCTGGAATTACTCGGAGCAGCCGGCCCGATTCCTGGCCTGGGTGGACCGCGTGGCTGCGCGCTCCGCTCTCTGGAACGGCCGCGAGATCGTCCGCTGGAACGTACACAAGAGGTACCTCCTGGACCTCGAGGCGCAAGGCGTCCCGGTCGTACCGACCCACCTGGTCCCGCGCGGGGGGTCGGCGTCGCTGGCCGACCTTGCGCGCGACCGCGGATGGTCGGAGGTGGTGGTGAAACCAGCGATCTCCGCGGGCTCGCGCGCCACGCTGAGGGTGACGGCGGGGAGCCCGCTGGGGGAGGCGCATCTGCGGGCGCTGGCTTCGCGCGAGGACGTCCTCATCCAGCCGTACCTGGCCTCGGTCGAGGGGCACGGTGAGCGCGCCATCGTCTGGATCGACGGCGAGCTGACCCACGCCGTACGCAAGGCGCCGCGCTTTCTGGGGGACCCCGAATCGGTGTCGACAGCCGTCCCCATCGCGGAGGACGAGGGTCGCCTGGCGCGCCAGACCGTGGCCGCCGCGCCGGGTCCCCTCCTTTATGCGCGCATCGACCTGGCGCGCGACGAGCATGGCGCCTTGCGCTTGATGGAGCTCGAGCTCATCGAGCCGTCGCTCTTCTTTCCGCAGGCGCCGCGAGCGCTCGTCCGCTACGTCGCCGCCGCACGCGCCCGGCTGGCTCTGCTCTAGGAGACGGCGAATGCCGTCCCCGTCCTGGAACGTCACGACGGAGTAGCCTACGCGCGCTCCACCACCACCACGCCCTTCACCTTGGCCAGGGCCTTCATCATCACCTTCAGCTGCTGGAGATCCATGCACACGAAGGAAAAGAGGTTCACCGCTCGCCCGTCGTCGCCCGCGCGGCAGTTCGCCTCGCTGATGTTGATGCCCTGGGCCATGAAGGTCTGGCCGACCAGGGCCAGAATGCCCGGCTGGTTTTGCGTCACCACGCGAAGCTGCACGCTGCGGTTGATGCGCGCCTTGCTGTCCCAGGTGATCTCCACGCGGCGCTCCGGATCGGTGTCGAACGCCTTGGGACAGCCCCGCCGGTGAATGGTGACCCCCCGGCCGCGGGTGATGAAGCCGAGGATGTCGTCGCCCGGCAGGGGGTTGCAGCACTTGGCGTAGCGGACCAGGACGTCGTCGATCCCGTTGATGCGGATGGCCCCCTCGTCGCGCTTGATGACCTTGCGCACCAGGCCGGCCAGACGCCCCTCCCGCAGCTGCTCGGGCGGCCGGCTGTCGTGGCCTTGCGCGTCGGGCGGCGCGACCACCTTGAGGACCTCCTCGGGGTCTATCTTGCCGTAGCCGATGTTGACATAGAGCTCTTCCTCGTTCTGCACCTTGAGCTCGTCGAACACGCGGCGCATCTCCGCGTCGTTCTTCAGCAGCTTGCTCACGCTGACCCCCGCCTTGCGGAGCTCGCGCTCGAGCAGCTCCTCGCCGAGGCGCTTGCTCTTGTCGCGCTGGTCGGTACGGAGGTGATTGCGAATCTTCGAACGGGCGCGCGTCGTCCCCACGAAGTCGAGCCAGTCCTTGTTGGGCTGCTGGTCGGGCTTGGTCAATACCTCGACCACGTCGCCGTTCCTCAGCTTGTAGCGGAGGGGCTCGATCTTGCCGTTGATGCGCGCGCCGGTGACGTGGTCGCCGAGCTGGGTGTGGATCTGGTAGGCGAAGTCGATGGGCGTGGCCCCGCGCGGGAAGACGCGCACGTCCCCCTTGGGGGTGAAGACGTACACCTCGTCCTGGAAGAGATCGACCTTCACCCCTTCCAGGAACTCGGCCGGGTCCTTCACCTCTTTTTGCCACTCCAGGAGCTGCCGCAGCCAGGAGAACCGCGCCGCGTCCTGATCGGCGATCCCTCCCCCACGGTCCTTGTACTTCCAGTGCGCCGCGATGCCGCGCTCGGCCACACGGTGCATCTCGTGGGTGCGGATCTGGATCTCGATGCGCTCGCGTCCCGGCCCGATGACCGTGGTGTGGAGCGACTGGTACATATTCGGCTTGGGGAGCGCGATGTAATCCTTGAAGCGGCCCGGAACCGGTGTCCACTGCGAGTGGATGACGCCCAGCGTCGCGTAGCAGTCGCTCACGCTCTCCACGACGACGCGAAAGGCGATGAGGTCGTGCACCCCCTCGAGGCCCGACTCCTGGGCCTTCATCTTCCGGTAGACGCTGTAGTAGTGCTTCGATCGACCGTGCACCTCGGCGGCGAAGTTCTGGCTGGCCAGCCGACTCGACAGCGTCTTGCACACGTCGGTGATGTACTTGTCGCGCTCCTTCTTCGATGTCTGCATCTGCGAGACGAGGTCCTGGTAGGCCTCCGGCTCGAGGTACTTGAAGGAGAGGTCCTCGAGCTCGCTCTTGAAGGACGCGATGCCCAGGCGGTTGGCGAGTGGCGCGTAGATCTCCAGCGTCTCGCGGGCGATTCGCTCCTGCGCTTCGGGCACCATGTGCTGGAGGGTGCGCATGTTGTCGAGACGGTCGCAGAGCTTGATGAGCAGGACGCGGATGTCCCGCGCCATGGCCACCACCATCTTGCGGAAGTTCTCCGCCTGCCGGTCCTCCTTCGAGGTGAAGTTGATCTTCGAGAGCTTGGTGACCCCGTCGACCAGCTCGGCGACCTCGGTGCCGAACTCCTTGGTGATGTCGTCGGTGGTGGCGAGGGTGTCCTCCACCACGTCGTGCAGGAGCCCGGCGCACACGCTCGCCGCATCGAGGCGCAGGTCGGCGATGATGCCGGCCACGCTGACGGGATGCGTCACGTACGGCTGACCCGACTTGCGGATCTGACCCGCGTGCATCCGGAACGAGTAGTCGTAAGCGCGCTGAATCAGGTCGGAGTCGACCGATGGCTGGTACGTCCGGATGCGTTCGATGAGCTGTTCTGCCTGGAGCAAGTGCGCGACCCAGCAAAAAAAAGTAACACTCCGGGTGCGATGCGGCAATTGAGCGGGGAAAGAGAGAGCGGCGGAGACGGCGCGGCCGCGCAGGGTTGCGCCAGCTCTTCAGGCGGGGAGGGCGGCGCCGGCGTCTACGTCCACTTCCCGTATTGCCTGGCAAAATGCCCGTACTGCGACTTCGTCAGCTACGCCAAGGAGCGCCAGACCATCGACCACCGGGGCTACGCCGACGCCGTCCTCCGGGAGCTCGCCGAGCGCGGGGAGAGTGTCGCCGATCGGCGCATCGAGACGATTTTCTTCGGTGGAGGAACGCCTAGCCTCTGGGATCCGCGGGAGCTCGGCCGTGTGCTTCGCGGCATCCGCGAGACCCTGACGTGCGACGCCGACCTGGAGGTCACCGTCGAGTGCAACCCCACCTCGATCGACGAGGAGCGCGCCCGGGCCCTCGTCGACCAGGGCGTCAACCGCGTCTCCATCGGCGTTCAGTCCTTGCGCGACGAGCGTTTGCGCACCCTCGGCCGCCTGCACGACGCGGCCGAGGCGCGCGTGGCGGTGGAGGGAGCCTTGCGCGCCGTCCCGCGCGTCTCGGCGGACCTCATCTTCGGCCTTCCCGGCCAGAGCCCCGAAGAGTCGCGTGACGAGGCGCTCGAGCTATCGGCCTGGGGCCTCTCTCATGTCTCCTGCTACCAGCTCACCATCGAACCGGGCACCCGCTTCGGGGAGCTCGCGCGGCTCGGCCGCCTCCCCCTGGCCGACGACGGCGCCGTGGCCGAGGGGTTTCTCGCCATCGACGAGGCGCTCGGCGCGCGCGGCTTCGGGCACTACGAGGTGTCGAACTACGCCCGGCCGGGGCAAGAAGCGCGTCACAACCTGGGCTACTGGCGCGGCCACGAGTACCTCGGCCTGGGCTGCGGGGCGTACGGCTTCGTGATGCACGGCCCCCGACGCGGGGAGGGTGCGCGCTACCGGAACGAGGTCCTCCCCGAGAAGTACGTGGCGCGAGCGGGCACGGCGAGCGAGACCAGCCGCGAGGCGCTGGATGCCCCGACCCTCATGCGCGAGAGAATCATGCTGGGGCTGCGCATGGCCGAAGGCGTGGATCTCGACGACGCCGCGCGCGCTCTCGACACGGCCGGATGGACGATCGAGCGCGAGAAGGCCGCTCGCTGGCTCATCGAGCGCGGGAGGGTCACCCGCGACGCCGGGCGCCTGCGCGTTCCCCGAGCCGCCTGGCTGTGGACGGACGACACCGCAGCGCGGCTCTTCTGACGCCGCCGCGGGGGCTCTCCCAGCGCTTTCCATGGTGACTACGCCGCGGGTCCGGCGCCTGTGGAGAGACGCTGAACAACTCCATGGCCGGCGGTGGACTGCCTGTTGGCGGTCGGTGGAGCGGCTGTTCACCCCTTCGTCGTGAGTTCACTGATCTCGTGCCCTTCCGGGTGCGCCGCGCCTGAGCCTTGCGGTCGGTGGCGGTGGTCCGTGGGTGGTCGGTGGGCGGTCGGTGAGGGTGGGTGGGTGTCGCTACCAGATTTCGTGGCTTTTTGCTGGACAGCCACAAGATGTGGGGGTTAGAAGTCAGAGCTCTGGCGCCGCTTCCCGCAAAGCGAGCGGCGCGTCGAAGGGAGGATGTCGAAGGGGGAGTGGGGGGAGCCGGCTGCTGGGCTTGCCTGAACGCGACTGGCTTGCGCTTGATCGGAGCTGAACGAACACCCAGTCTCGCTACACTACCTGGATGATCGTTCCGCTGAACGGCGACGGGGGATCCCGCGGGGTCTCCGGTCGACGGACCCGGGGGAAGAGAACGGGGGCGATGGTTAACATGGTGGGTTGCCCGAGCGGGCTCGCGCCGGGGATCGCGAGCACGGCTGGGGTGGGTGTCGGGGCGTGGCTCGGAAGAGCCCGGGTGGACCGGGCGCGTGGAGGCGGACAATGGCAAACTCGACGCAGTTCAACGGAACGACGCACGCAAATCTCAAGATGAGAGGCAACGACACGACCACCAGGACGTCACGCGCTTCGGCGAGCGCGCCGGAGAAGAGCGGCAAGCCCGAGAACAAGACGGAGAAGAGGAAGAAGGCGCGACCCGGCGCCCGTCCTGCCAAGACCTCCCGCGGCGTGCGCGTGGAGCGTCACTTCACCACGGCCGGCAGCGACCCGCTCGACACAGTGGTCTACGAGCGCCGGTCGAGCGTCATCACCAACCCCGACGGCAGCATCGTCTTCAAGATGGAGGGCGCAGAGGTCCCCGCCGGCTGGAGCCAGCTCGCGACCGACATCCTCATCTCCAAGTACTTCCGTAAGGCGGGCCTCCACGGCGACAAGGACAGGGGCGAGATGAGCATTCGCCAGGTGGTGCACCGCCTGGCCCACACCATCCGTCGCGCCGCCGACGACTTCGGCGGCTACTTCGCCACCAAGACGGACGCCGACGCCTTCGAGGCCGAGCTTTCGCACCTGCTCGTCCACCAGCACGGCGCCTTCAACTCGCCGGTCTGGTTCAACCTCGGTCTGTGGCACGAGTACGGAATCACCGGCTCCGGTGGCAACTGGGCGTGGGATGGCGGTACCGACGCGGTGGCGGAGACGAAGAACGCCTACGAGCGCCCGCAGTGCTCGGCGTGCTTCATCCAGGCGGTCAAGGACGACCTCATGTCGATCTACGATCTGGTGAAGGCCGAAGCGCGCCTCTTCAAGTACGGCTCCGGCACCGGCTCCAACTTCAGCTCCATCCGCGGCAGGCAAGAGAAGCTTTCCGGCGGCGGGACGTCGTCGGGCCTGATGTCGTTCCTCGAGGTGTTCGACCGCGCGGCCGGCGCGACCAAGAGCGGCGGGACCACGCGGCGCGCCGCCAAGATGGTCTGCCTCGACATGGACCACCCGGAGATCTCCGATTTCATCAACTGGAAGGTGCGCGAAGAGAAGAAGGCGCACGCGCTCATCGCCGGGGGCTACAGCTCCGACTTCAACGGCGACGCGTACCACACCATCAGCGGTCAGAACTCCAACAACAGCGTCCGCGTCACCGACGAGTTCATGCGCGCCGTCGAGGCCGACGCCAAGTGGCAGACGCGCTTTCGCACCACCAAGGTGGTCTGCGAGACGTTCGACGCCAAGGACCTCTGGGGACAGGTGGCCCGGGCCGCGTGGGGCTGCGCCGATCCCGGCGTCCAGTACGACTCGACCATCAACAAGTGGCACACCTGTCCGAACTCCGGGCGCATCAACGCGTCCAATCCTTGCTCGGAGTACATGTTTCTCGACGACACGGCGTGCAACCTGGCCAGCGTGAACCTCACCAAGTTCCAGCGCGAGGACGGCACGTTCGACGTGGAGGGCTACCGCCACGCCTGCCGCATCTTCTTCATGGCGCAGGAGATCCTGGTCGATCTCTCCAGCTATCCCACGGCCGGCATCGCCAAGAACAGCCACGACTATCGCCCGCTGGGCCTGGGGTACGCGAACCTCGGCAGCTTGCTCATGTCGCAGGGGGTGCCCTACGACAGCCGCGAGGGACGCGCCATCGCCGCCGCCCTCACCGCCATCATGTGCGGCCACGCCTACAAGACCAGCGCGGAGATGGCGGGCTCCAAGGGGCCCTTCCCCGGCTTCGCCAAGAACCGGGAGCCGATGCTGCGGGTCATGCGCATGCACCGGGACGCGGCCTACGCCGTCGATCGCGACGCCTGCCCGGTGGACCTCTACCGCGCGGCCTGCGACGACTGGGACGACGCCGTGCGCGTCGGCGAGGCCCACGGCTTCCGCAACGCGCAGGCCACCGTGCTCGCGCCGACCGGCACCATCGGCCTGCTGATGGACTGCGACACCACCGGCATCGAGCCGGACTTCGCGCTGGTCAAGTTCAAGAAGCTGGCCGGCGGAGGATACTTCAAGATCGTCAACCAGACCGTCCCGCGCGCGCTGCGGCGACTCGGCTACACCGAGCGCGAGATGCACGAGATCGTGGCCTTCATCTCGGGCACCAACACGCTGCTGGCGGCGCCGCACGTCAACCGCCGCACCCTCCGGGAAAAAGGTTTCACCGACGCCGAGCTGGCGAAGATCGAGAGCGCCATCCCCGGCGTCTTCGACCTCGACAGCGCCTTCGCGGCCTGGGTGGTGGGCGAAGAGGCGTACGAGCGCCTCGGGGCCACCAAGACGGTGCGCGCGAACGCGACCGGGTCCGGCGGCCAGCGAAGCGGTCCCTTCTCGCTCCTCGAGCACCTGGGCTTTTCGCGCGCGCAGATCGACGACGCGAGCGACGTCATCGTCGGACGGATGACCATCGAGGGCGCCCCGCACCTTCGCGACGAGCACTACGCCGTCTTCGACTGCGCGAACCGCTGCGGCAAGACCGGCGTGCGCTTTCTCGCCGCCATGTCCCACGTGCGCATGATGGGGGCGGTCCAGCCTTTCCTCAGCGGCGCCATCTCCAAGACGGTGAACCTGCCGAGCGACGCCACGGTGGAGGACGTGCAGAACGTCTACGAGGAGGGATGGCGTCTGGGTCTCAAGGCGGTGGCGCTCTACCGCGACGGCTGCAAGGCGAGCCAGCCCCTGTCGACGGGCGGCGAGAAGAAGAAGGACGAGGGCAAGGCGACGAACGGGGCGGCGGGCGACCGACCGGGGGACACGTTGACGCCGGAGCCGCTCCTGGCGCCCATGCCGCAGAGCGCGGAGCGCGAGGCGCAGCCGCAGCTCACCCTGAACATCGCGCCGAACACGCGCCTCTACGGACAGCGCGCGCGCCTGCCCAAGAAGCGTCACGGCTTCACCCAGGAGGCGCGCGTCGGCGGGCACAAGATTTTCCTTCGCACCGGCGAGTACGAAGACAATCAGCTGGGGGAGATCTTCATCGACATGCACAAGGAGGGCGCGGCCTTCCGCTCGCTCATGAACTGCTTCGCGATGAGCGTCAGCATCGGCCTGCAGTACGGCGTCCCGCTGCAGACCTACGTCGACCAGTTCACCTTCACGCGGTTCGAGCCGCAGGGCCCGGTGGAGGGGCACCCCTACGTGAAGTTCGCGACGTCGATCGTCGACTTTATCTTCCGGACGCTCGGCGTCGAGTACCTGCACCGCTACGATCTGGCGCACATCAAGCCGGACCTCGACAGCCCGGCCCCGCCCGAGCCGCCGAGCCTGCGCCAGCTGCCGCACACCCTCGAGTCGCCGTCCGCCGCTGCGCACACCGCGATCGACACGACGCCGCTCCCGCACACGCGCGAAGCGACGGCACGAAGCGCCGCCATGAGCGAGACCCTGGGGGAGGGCGCCACCGGCTCTCCCCTCGACGCGCAGCTCGACCGGATGATGGGCGACGCACCGGTCTGCGACGTGTGCGGCCACATCACGGTGCGGAACGGCGCATGCTACAAGTGCCTGAACTGCGGGAACTCGATGGGATGCAGCTAGGAACGACGGTCTCGTTCGAGGGGAGCACCGCTCCCCCCGCTCCCCTCGAGCTCCCCAGCCGGCTCCAGTGCCCGTGCGAGATGGCGCTCCGACACCTCCCCCGCCCCGTAGCGCGCCCTCGCGTAGCGACGGAGCGCGCGTGACTGAGGTTCGCGCCCACCGACCTCGAGCCGTAGGGCGAGCGACTCGAGCGTCTCGGCCCGGTCACGCACGAACCCTTCCTTCGCCAGTCTCGCCTCGAACTGCACGAACGCCCCGGGCGGCGCGTCGACGTCATCCTCGACCTTGTGGCCCCGCCGGCGTCGATTGCGCCACGCGCGCACCGCGAACGCGACGAGCGCCGCGCCACCGAGCGCGGGGATCGTTCGTTCCGGGGTGGCGACGGCCGCGTCGTAGAACGCGACCAGCGACGTCGACAGGTAATCGAAGAATGCCGCCACCGTACGGTCGCTGGACTCGGCCAGCGTCGGCGCCGTCGGCGTCGGGTCGAAGACCTCGAAGGCCGAGCGTGTCGGGTCGGACGCGACGGGAACGTATGCCTCCCCCCAGGCATGGGCGTGCTTGGCGCGCACCACCGCATAGCCCCCGAAGCCGTTGTGCTCGACGACCCGATAGCCCGCCACGAGCCGCGCGGGGATGCCCAGGGCACGCGCGAGCGCCACGAAGGCCGACGCGAAGAACTCGCAGTGCCCCTCCCGGTGCAAGAGCAGGAAGTCGAGCAGCGGCGACTGGCCGCGCGGCGTCGGCGGCCGGTCGAGCGTGTAGGTAAAGTCCTCGTGCAGGTGCCGTACGAGAGCTTGAACCCGCGCGCGATCCTCCCCGAGGCCCGCGGTCCAATCGAGCGCGAGCGCCCTCAGCTTCGGTGCCAGTCCCGGCGGCACCGTCCGATCGAACTCCGTCGGGACGTCCACCTCACCCATCGACGGAGCGAACGCCCACTGCTTCACGCCGCGCGCCACCGGGCGGAGCGCGCCAAGCGCGTCGGCGGCCCACTCCGTGTCGCCCACGATGCGAGAGTCGCGCGGTGCGAAGAGCCACTGGGTGGCCTCGACCGAGTCGACCTCGGTCCGGGCCGAAGTCGCGGCACCTGGCAGTCCCGCGGCGCCGCGCGCCGACGCGCTCCAGTACGTGCCGTCGAAGGAGTCGAACACCGCGCCGCGCAGGTAGTCGGCCTCGGCGCCGTGCAGGCGCAACACGATGTCCTCGTTCGTGCGGATGAACCCCGCCTGGTCGAGGCGGACGTGCGGGGTGAAGCTGGTCCGGGCCATCCTGGCCGCGAAGAGCGCCTGGAATCGCCGGTGGGTGGCGCGGTCGAGCACGGGCAGCGACAGCGACACGAACGTGGCCAGCAGCGCGGCGAGCGCCACGACGCTCATCGCCGTCCGCGGGATGCGCGCCCAGCTGCGAAGCGCCTCGAAGCCGCCGCCGAGGTCGACGAGGAGCGCAGCGGCGAGCGCCACGGCCCCGTACGGGTAGGCGGCGCTCCGGACGCCGATGCCCTCGGCGACGCAGGCGAAGATCACGAGGGCCCGATCGAAGCCGCGGCCGAAGAGCGCCGGTTGGAAGAGCAGCCGCACGGCGGCGATGCTGGAGAGGAAGATCGCCGCCGACAGGCTCAGCGCGGGCTCGGTGGTGGTCGTCCTCACCCACAGCACCGACACCGCCGCCCCCGCGACCATCCAGAGCAGCGCGCCGAACGTGGTGAGGGAGGCGCGCCAAGGCACGACGACCGATCCCAGGGTGACCACGGCGAGCCCGAGCGGCCAGTAGAAGGGCGCACCGCCCGTCGCGAGCAGCAGCGTCACGCAACCCAGCGGCAGCGCCGCGACCACCCGCTGGGTCACCGGACGAGTCACAGGACGAGCCCCTTTCCCGCCAGGATCGAGGCGACAGGGACGACTTTCACGCCCGCGCTTGCGGGGGCCCCGACGGCGATGGCGTGCACGCGCACGCCGCTCTTCTCCACGCCCCGGACGAACGCCTCCCGGGCCTCGTCCCAGCCGTCGACGATCATCACCACGGCCGAGAGGCGTGCGAGGTAGGGCGCGAGCCGCTCGAGGAGCCGGCTGCGGTCGACGTTCGCCTCCAGGTCGGCCACCGCGAGGTGATCCAGCGCCTGCTCCAGGAAGCCCAGGCTCCGCCCGAGCGTGAGCGCGTGGATCTCTCCGCCCGTGACCAGCAGATCCACCAGCGCGTCTCCGCGCCCGAGGTGAGCGACCACGCCGGCGGTGAGCGAGACCGCGGCCTCGAACGCCTCCTCGCTCCGCGCCGAGCGCTTCCGGGGCAGAACGCAGTCGAGCACGACCCCTACGCGCGTGAAGTACTCCTCCTGGTACTCGCGCACCGCCGGCTTGCCGGTCCGCGCCCACGTGCGCGCCGACAGATCACGGATGCGGTCACCCTTTCGATACGGCCGCACGCCGCGCAGATCCATCGACTCGCCGGTCTTCGAGGCCAGCGCGACTCCCCCAGGCTGGTGCCGGGTCGCGAGCTCGATACCAAGGCGGACGACGTTCGCGGGCCGGGGCACCACGCGCAGCCGGACGGGGGTGCTCTGCCGCGGCGGACCCGAGGCGAGGCCGAGCGGCACGAGGGCGCTCACGCGGAAGCGCCCGAGCGTCAGGTCACCGCGCTCGGAGAAGCGCGCCTTCAGCGTGGTGCTCGAGCTCGCGCCGAACCCGACGTCGGCCATGGGCGCAGGGCGCGAGAGCCAGCGACCGAAGTACGGCAGGAACGGGCCGTCGACGCGGAGCCACGCGGTGCTCGGCCCGGGCGCGGTTCGCGTGCACTCCACGACGAACGACACCTCGGCCCCCACGAACACCCGGGGGGGAGCATGCACGCGCAGCGACAGCTCGGGCAGGCGGAGTGAGGGGCTCACCAGCAGCGAGGCGAGGATCACCGAAACGAGCAGCGAGAACAGCAGGTAAACCTGGGTGTGCGTGACGTCGACGGCGAAGGCGCCGGTCACCAGCGCGATCACCAAGAGCCAGCGCCCCTCGCGCGTGAAGGCCCGGTACAGGCGTAGGAGCCACCTTCCCCCGCGCGACGACGGCTCGCCGAACGGCTCCGCGATGGGCCTGCGCGAGCGCGCCGCCGGGATGAGGACGTAGTTCAGGCGCTGCCAGTTGACCGCGCGCAGCCGGGCCAGCCAGGGAGGTACGACGCTCATGTGGGCACGCGGATGGTGGAGACGATCCGCGTCACGACGCCGGTGCCATCGCCGCCCCCGTAGCGGACCTCGTCACGAAGGCCCACGCGATGCGAGAGCGTCGCGACGGCAATGGCCTTCACGTCCTCGGGGCTCACGTAGTCGCGGTCGCACATGAACGCATGCGCCTGCGCCGCGCGGAAGAGGGCGAGCGATCCGCGCGGGCTGACGCCGAGACTGAGCGCCGGATCGCTGCGCGTGGCCTCGACGATGGCCAGGAGGTAGCGCGCCACCAGCGGCTTCACCTCGATCGTGCGGACGGCCTCCTGGATGGTCACCAGGCTCTGCTGGGTGCAGAGCGCGGTCAGCTCGTCGAGCGGATCCCGGGTCTGACGCGCGAAGAGCATGGCCAGCTCGTCCTGCGGGCTCGGGTACCCGATCGAGATGCGGACGAGGAAGCGGTCGAGCTGCGCCTCGGGGAGCGGGTACGTGCCCTGGTGGTCCGCCGGGTTCTGCGTCGCGACGACAAAGAAGGGCGCCTCGAGCGGGTGGGTCTCGCCCTCGACCGTCACCTGGGACTCGTTCATGGCCTCGAGGAGAGCGGCCTGCGTCCGTGGCGAGGCGCGGTTGATCTCGTCAGCGAGCAGGATGTTCGTGAAGACCGGGCCACGGTGAAACGAGAAGGTGCCCTTCGCCGGGTCGAGAACCAGCGAGCCGGTGATGTCGCCTGGCAGCAGATCGGGCGTGAACTGCACACGGGTGAATCGCACGCCGAACACCCTGGCAAGCGCCTTGGCGAGCGTCGTCTTGCCCACGCCGGGCACGTCCTCCAGCAGCACGTGCCCGCCGGCGAAGACGCCGATCAGGGCGAGATCGATGACGGGTCCCTTGCCACGCAGCACCTGGCTCAGGCCGGCGCGCAGCTCCTCGATGAGTTGGTGATGGGCTGCCACGCTCGTGCCGAGTGTCGCAGATCTATGGCAACGGGTGGGAAGGGCCTGCTCGAGGCGGGCGCATGCGCGAGGCCTTCCCGATGCAGGAGGATGGGCGGGCCGGGGCATCCGCGAGGCTTCGCGGATGCAGGAGGATCGGTGGGCGAGCGCATGCGTAGGCCTCCCGGGTGCGGGACCCCATCGGTGGGCCGGCGCACTCTGCAAGGCTCCCGGGTGCAGGAGGATCGGTGGGCGGACTTACCGGTGAGACTCACGCCTGCCCTCGGGTGCCTGGGCGGGCTCACCCGCGAGACTCACGGGCACACTCGGGTGCCTTCGCCCGCTCATCCGCGAGACTCGCGCCGGCGTTGGGATGCCCGGGGCGGCTCGCCCGCGGAGCTTGCGGGGCTTGCCGAGCACCGGGGAGATCCATTTGCCCCAGCGGCCTTCGAGTCGGCCCTCGCGCCAGTGGTCGCCGAAGTCGGCCCTTGTACCCAAGGTGAGCTCCTCCGAGCGCCAGCGGACGTGACGCAAAGCCCACTCGTCGAATGTCTCGACGCTGGCGACTTCGGTTGTCGGCACGGGCTCGGGGGCTCGCACCTCGACGGAGAGCGACGGTCGGTGACTCAGCCACCATTCACACCACTCGCGCTCGTGAAGTCGGTACCTGCGGTCCGAGTCGATCTCGTCCGCGGTCAACTCCAGCGGCGCGGGACGTGTCCTCCGCACGACGTCTTCCGAGACCCAGCGCACGTCGCCCGTGGGATCGCGCTCCCAGCCGGGGGAACGGGCGATTGAAATGCAAATGGCGCGCCGACCCCCACCGACGCGGCCGACGATCTGGTGGGCGCGGACTCCGGGGGGCGGCGAGTAGTCCGGCATGATGTGCGTGGCGAAGTACCAGAGCGGGTAGTCCGACGGACGCCATCCGCGCTGCGCACCCTCCAGGCGGATGCGCTCGTACTCTTCGAGGGTCCGCGGTCCACCGGCGCGGACGCCCTGTGCTGCAGCGGCCGGACGACGGTCCGCGTCGGACTCTTTGAGGGGAAACGCGTTGGTGTTCTCTCCGCGGTCTCGTCGACCCGCGGGCCACGCGTTTGCCACACCGTTCGTTGCGGGGTCAGCCACGATTCACCTCGCCAGCGACCCGGTCACGACAATCGAGCGCCGCTCTCTTGTCTAGTCGACCGGCCCCGCTTTCGCACGCTCGGCCTGAAGAGAAAGCGCCGGCAGGAAACCACATGGCGCACGGCTAGCGACCTGCCCGACGGCCGCCCCGTTCTTGGCTGGCGAAGCTGGCCGACAGCAAGCATCGCAAGAGACGAGCTGGCTGGCGCCTCGCAGGCGAGTCGGTAAGGCTCGCCGCCACGGCGGGCCGGGCGTACGATCTCATGTGGCATGGTCCCAATGCTGGCGGAGTCGGCGGACTGCCACGCCCCCTCAAAAGGCCCCGACCCAGCAGCAGAGAATCGCCCATGCACTGCACCGTGCATCCGACCCTGCACTGCACGGTGCACCGGGTACACTGTACCCCGTCCGAGACCCTTGAAAAAGCGGGCCGCCGTGACGACGTTCGGTCGATGGACGATCGGCTCACGCGAAGTTTCATCGGCGAGCACGACCTCGAGCAACGCGACGCGCTTCTCGAGCCGTGCGGCCAGCGGGCGCGCGAGCTCGGCCGCGGCGTGCACGAGGTCGTTCATCGTGCTGCGCAGCGCGGCGGCCGGGACGAGAAGACGCTGCCCGTCGATCTCTTGCAACCCGAAGCGGAGACATCGGCCCATCACGCTCCTCGAGAACGTCGCGGCGGACCTCGATGACGAGTCGGCGCGGATGCCAATGACGTACCGATCGAAGGCGGCATGGTGCAGTCGGCACAGTGCCAGCCCGTTGGGCACAGTCGGTTCGCCTCGCGGATGCCCATCCGGCAGAATGTGCGCGGCTTCGAGAGCACCGTGTGCTTGAGGCGGCAGAGCCCGCCGTGTCCGCGGTACGCCCGAAGGACACGCCGCCGAGATGTCTCATGGTGAGGCGGTCTTGAGCGTGACGCGGGTGAGGTAGTTCCGGCGCAGGTCCTGCTCTTGCTCGTCGATCGGCGCCGACTCAGCTGGACCCATACCGTCCTCGCACGGCGGCTTCCCTTCCTCCGGCGCAGCCGTTCTGTTGCTCAGAGGAAGATCGAGGATCGCCAGCTTGAAGATGCCCTGCTGAGCGATGAGAGGAACACGAGCGCCGGCCAAGATGAAGCCCGCGTGGAGCGCAGACCAGGGAAGCGCGTCATCATGACCGGCGCGCCGCTCGTCGGGAAAGGTGAACGCGGCGGCGCGGATGACGCAGTCCGCGTCCAGGTCCATGGTGCCAGCCTTACCAAGGGCCGAGGGCGAACGGGTTGCCGTCGACCGGTCCCGCCGCTCGGGGCTCATGACCACCGAAATGACTCATATCCATGAGAGGGGTTCGGTGGGCCGTTTTGCGAGCGGACTGATGGGCATTGAGTTCCGAAGCAAGGTCTTGCAGAACGCGGGTCGCCTCGTCGAGGCCGAACATCAACAAATCGCCCCCGGCGCCCGCACGCCGTGTACCCTCGATACTGGGCCGTCTGTCGCTCGGAGGGGAACATGGCGTTTGAGGACGAGATCATCCGCTACGCGGAGCAGATCAAGGTGCGTCTGCCGTACATCAAAGGGGAGGAGGCGACGAAGCAATCGCTGGTCGTGCCGTTTCTGCAGGTCCTTGGCTACGATGTGTGGGACCCGCGCGAGGTTCAGCCCGAATACATTGCGGACTTCGCGAAGAAACGGTCGAACGGACAGATGGAAAAGATCGACTACGCCCTGCACGTTGGCGGAGCACCAGCCGTGTTCATCGAGTGCAAATCTGCTGACAAAGAACTTGACGCTCACGATGGTCAGCTCGCTCGCTACTTTAATGCGACCCCCTCCGTTCGCGTCGCGATACTCACCAACGGAGTCCGCCTCAAGATTTTTACCGACCTTCTTCAGCAGAACATCATGGACGCCAAGCCGTGGCTCGATGTCGACCTTCGGGAAGTGAAGCCGGCCGAGATCGACGCGCTCAAGAAGCTCAGAAAGGCCGACTTCGCCGCTGACCAGATTGTCGGCCTGGCCGAGGAGATGGTCTACTACAACGCGATGGTCACCTTCGTGGCGACGCAGCTTGGCGATCCCAGCGAGGCATTCGTACGGTTCGTCGCTGACGAGATCCCATCCGTCGGCCGGGTCACTTCCAAGGTGGTCGAGCGTTTGACGCCAATCCTGCGAAAGGCGATCAAGAGCGCAATTCTCCAGCAATTTGCGCGGTCGCTCGACCGGCCGACTGAGCCTGCCAGCAGCGAATTGCCTGCTGCGCCGCCTCTGACTCTAACCCAGACCGCCACGCCAGAGACGGCGCAAACGCCCGCCGGAGAGACCCGTGAAGGGGTTGTTACGACGGCCGAGGAGTTGGAGTGCTTCGCGATCATCTCCAAGATGATCAAGGAGGTGAACCCCGATGCCACGGTCGCCTACCGGGACTCCAAGAGCTACTTCACGATCATCCAGAAGAACGTCAGGAAGTGGTTCGTTCGGCTAGGTGTCGAGCGACAGCCTTACTGGATAGCGTTTCGACACATGAAGGTGGAGGAGGCGAAGCGCCTGTGCCCTGGCGTCCAGGTTGCCGATGGAGGGCAGTTCGGCGACTGCCGGTTTATCATCAAGACGATCAGCGATCTGACCAAGCTGCGTTCGGTTATCCTTGCAGCTTACAACGCCGAGCTCAAACGAGTGACCGAAGACACGGACCCGAGCGATCCGTCCCTGGCGGATCCGGGTGTGGAAAGCCGGCTGCGGCACTGACAGGTGACCCACGCAGAAGTCGCCGCAGGGGCGGGCGCATCGATCTCTATCTTCGCTGCCAACTCGGGTACCTGGTTCTGTTCGACGCAAGGAAGCCCGACTTCGGGACCGGCATGACGACGACGACCGCGAACTCATCGACGTTCGGCCGGAGTTACCGTCATCGTAGTCTGCCCCCCCCCTCCTTTGACGCGGGCGTGGGTCGCGCGCACAGCAGTGCCCATCCGCATGAGCCGTTCGCGCGGGCCACCCCGTCGGGTCGCCCAACGGGTGAGACGGCCGCCTGCCGAGTTGCCGGCAGTCCTGCTGCGGCCGCTGGTCCGTCGCTCGCTTCGAGCGTAGCTTATTCTGTGACCCACGTGTAGACGGGCCGAGGACCAACCGGCTCCGAGCCGACAGCCCGGTCGGTCGCTCAAGCCTTGCCGCGCGGGACACCCCAGCCATTCCGGGGAAGGGGGCCGTTGGACCGGCAAGAGGCCCAACAAAGCTGGTTATATTAACGAGCCGGACGGTACCCTACAACTGGGCGATCTGGTTGGTAGCCTGCGCGGCCGGTCGACCGCCAGCGGGGGGTACGAAGGCGGAAATAGGCGGGGGAGGTTGGCAGCCCCTTATTCGCCACCGTTTTGGGGACGTCAAACCCTCTGGCCGCCACCACCTGGACGGGAGGCCTTCTCCCTGCAGCGAGGCCTCTACTTGATCAGATCAGTTTGCGCAAAGTCTCCCACCTACCGGCCGCGGAAACATTGACGCTGCGGTGTGCGAGGGCGCCTCAGATGTCGTGCGGGATGACCGCACGATTGCCATGAATCGCGCTACGGCCGGCGAAGTTGCGGCACATAGCCCACCAACGACCACGACAGCGGGGTCATTATCTACGTCTTTCCCCAAGAGAAAATACTCTCTTGAGCAACAACAACCAGAGTCCGTACGGGCCGCCGACCAGCATGCAGGAACCGCCTCCATTACCACCGGCGCCTCGCACCCTGGAGCACGGCTACGCAGCACGTGAAGCCCCTGCCGGAGTAAACGAACCGCCCGGGTACGGCCCCCGCCGCCCGGATCGGCGCGCCAAGCGGCGCAGACAATGCAGAAGGGCTTCTCGGCCGGAATCTTCGATTTCTCGTTCACCACGTTCGTTACGACGCGCATCATCAAGGTGCTTTACGGTTTCTACGTAGTCGCCGTCGCGCTGATCTTCCTCGGGGGCATGGGCGCCGGCCTAATGATTGTCGTGGCGGAGCCTCCACCGACTCATCGCAGGCGATGGGGCTCGGGATCCTTCAGATCATCTTCGCGCCGCTCGTCGCCCTTATCGCACTAGTCTATGGGCGCGTCTTCTTCGAGTGCATCGCCGTATTCTTTCGCATTGCCGAGCACCTCGGCGAGATCAACCGCAAGACGAAGAAGTAAGCTGAATCGCACGCTTGAACTGGACTGGCCGGCCCGTACGCTTGGTGGTCGATGCCCGTGCTTCGTGAGGAAGCGCACATACACGGCGGAATTGGGAGGGAACATGCGCAGATATTTCGTTCGGACCGTTGCGATGGTCGCGAGCATACTAATCAGCGCAGGCTGCTACAGTAGTGTCGAGCCCAACACGGAGTTCCCCAAGAGACTGACAGCTTGCAGTTCGCCGATCGAATGTGAAACGCTTGACCGTCAGGCGCAGCGTGACGTCGCCGATTGCGCCACCACCGTGACGATCTATATGCTTGTAGACGGCCCCAAGAAGCTCGCCTGCGACGAGGCACGGCGCAACGTCCGCGACGCCGAAGAAAAGGTGGCAAAGCTACAGGCTCGGCAGGGGGCTCGCAGGGAAGCCGAGCTACAGGCTGGTGAGGAGAACGCGATACAGGAGCGGGCCGATCTTCTCCGCGCGCAAAGGCAGGAGCAGGCGATGGCCGTCCAAGGACAACTCGCGACCCAGATGGAGGCCGCGCAAAGCGTCAGGACCATGTGCGACGCGACCAACGATGCACGAGCGATCCGCCGGAAGCACGCCGACATTCTGCGCCAACAGGAACCGGGCGCTATCGTTCAGAAGAAATGCATCCCTCAGAGGGAGATGCAGGCAGTGCAATCACAGTGCACTGACGTAAACGGATTCGTACGAACGTGTACTAAGCAAGTCCCCGGGGATGTTGTGAACTACTTCTGCCCGCGGACCATCGACGCCGTGGTTGCCAAGCTGGGCATTTTCCAGCTCGGCCTCGGAGATGGGGTGTTCCCCTTCCCGGAGGATGAGCAAATCGGCGTGAGTGACGGAGATTGCGACGCAGCCGCGAGTCATCTCCGCGCATTACAGGATCGGCTGAACGGCTCGCCCACCAGCGCGGTCGACCGACCATGAGCAGGCGAGGTCTTTTCACGGCAGCCTGCTTCTCTGTCCTCATCGCGGCAGGCGCGGTGGTGGCGTGGCTGATGTGGTCGCACTCGCCGACCTACTCGTTGCGAGAAACCGTGGCGGCGGTCCGAGAACGTGACCGGTACAAGTTCGAGCGCTATGTGGACGTCGACCGCTTAATCCAGTCGTTCCTGTCGGACTACGCCTCCGACAATCCGCTCGCCATGGCGATGGCCGGCGCGCTCAGCACGAACATTCGGGAGCAGGTGGCGAAGGCGATCGAGGACGGAACGACGAACGGCGACTCTCGGCTCGGCAACGGCGTTAATGCTCTGGTCTCCGGAACGGCCGATCTACGTCTGGAACGGCAGGGACCGAACGCGTACTTCCGGATCCCGATAGGGACGAAGGGCGGGGTGCCGTTCGAACTACGCTTTCACATGACTCAGGTGCCGGACGGCTACTGGCGCGTAGACAGGGTGACAAATGCGAAGGAACTGATCGCGGTCGAGGCGCAAGAGGACGCCGCACACAAGGCGGCAGCAGCCAAGCAGATCGAAGACCGTCTTGGCCAGCTGGCAGTAATCGCGAAGTTACATACCTCGGTGAGCCCTGATGGCTGGACGCGCACGAACCGCTTTCAGGTACGTTTCCAAAATAACGCGCCGACAGGGCTGACCGCAATGACGGGCCAGATCCGATGCACGGCTGCGGGTTTCGAGCAGACTATCTCCCTTGAGGTAGCCTTGGCGCCCGGGGAGGTCGGGAATGGTTGGGAATTTCGTGTCAACCAGTTTATTGGTTCCACCGAGAAAATGTATGCGCTAGGTGAGACCAGCCGTTTCGATGTGGAGGTCGACTCCCTCTCTCTCGAGGACGCAACGATGGTTCGACGAGCGGACGAACTGTAGCCGATCTGTACCTCGGCAGTATTCCGCGGCGACACACTGCTTTCGCCGCGGGTCTGTGAGTGCCTTTCCCGGGGAACGTCCGTTGTCGGGATCGCCACTGCGTCTGGGTCGCCAGCGAGCTCCTGAACTTCTTGGAATCCTCACTCCGTTCGGAACGCGATGAAGACCTTCGGTCTTGCCGCGAGCTGCCAGCCAACGCACCAGGAGCTGAAGGCGGCCTACCACCTTGGACGCTCGCGAAGGTGGACCCCCCCTTGCTCGCCCCTGTACTTCGCTGCGTAACCGCTCGGTCTGACAGACCGGAGTCAGATCTGGACGAGAAGGTCGAGACCATCGAGGACAACGATGCAGAAAGCGAACAATTGCAGGCTCGGTACGTCGGTCTGACGCACCAAGGGTCGCGGGAGGCGCTTGCTGCCGTTGACAATTCGATTGGTGAGCTTCGCACGACGTGGAACACCGGAGGGACGCGATGGGACAAACGGGAGGAGGCAACCAGCCTCGATGGTCAGTGCAGACCGCGAACGGGTGGCAGCCGGTTTGGAGCGACCAAGAACTCTACGACTGGATGCGATGCAACGGGAATGGGTGACGACGGCGACGCTGGTCAAACAGTCAACGTGGGACGCCCCGATGCCTCTCGGGCGCGTCCAGGGGTTTACGCACCTTTTCGGCGGCGTCGTGCCCAGGCCAGATTCATCCGGGGGCGGCGAGCTCGCAACGTCGTGGGTAGTGCTTTCCGTGATCGGGCCGCTCGCATCCCTTCTCGTCGCCGCGTTTGCAGGAGGCGCCTCGGCGCTAGTGAGCGTCACCGCGCTCTCAGTTGGCACAATGTTCGTTGGCCTATTCATCGTCGGCCGGTTTGGATGGGCGCCGACGATCCTGCGCATGCGTCCGATCATTGCTCTGGCCTGGGCCGGCGCGCTCTTGGTCGGTGGTGCTCTCGGCTGGGGGCGGCGCTGGTTGCGAACTGAAGTGTGCCTGAGCGAGGTGGCCGCCCTCACCGCGATTAGTGCGAACGGTGAGTTGACCTACGAGAAACAGGGTCTCTCAGCGCTGGAAGACTTGGACAGCCGCGCGGGACGCGCGGGGCTGATCTGTGAGCGCGTCGGGCTTGACGGGAAGGTGAAGACTGCCCAAGCGATTGCGGAGCAGACCAGGCCGGGGAGGCGAGAGATCGCGCGTGGGCACGTCGGCGACCGGCAGCTCGCAAGCACTCCGACCTCGACTGGGGCGAGTCCGATTGACCCCGCAACCTGCCCCAAGGGGAAAGTTTTACTCGACCTGAAAAGGGGCGTGGCGATCACCTGTACCGGACCAGGCGCAACGTTGACTGGTGCCTCTCCCGAAGCCAATGCGAGTCGGCTCTCTGTGTACAGCAAGTTCGCATGCAAGGACGGCCACTCGCTCCTCAAGGAACTGCGGCTTACGATGCCGTGCGCATCGGCCCAGGACTGGATCGTCTGCCCTGGGGCGATGAACGACGATGCCGCGAACGCCGAGATCCGCGGAACGGGCTGTGTTGCATCGCTCGGCGATAACGATCGCGGACTCGCCTTTTGCTGTCCCGCAGTGGTCGCACCTTGAGACTCCCGATCGCGGCCGGCGGCCGGCGCGCCACCTTCCGCCTCGGCCCCTGCAACTGGAACGGCCTAGAATTCTGCGAGGCGTACGCGTGGGGCAGCGTCCTGGCGTGCAGCCTGCTCGTGGTCGCCCGGCACCTGCTCGCCTGAGTCCGCGGGCCGTACAACGGCTCGTTCTCGGATTGCCACCGCCGCCTCCACGGCAGCGGTGCGTCTTGACGCCCGGCCGTCCGGTAACCCCGGCTCGTTGCCTTCCCGGCGAGGAGCCGCTCTGCAAGTGCTGAGACGGGATAGCCGCGATGCTGGACGAGGTCGTGCTCGTTGTCGAGCAAGCGTCGCGCGCGGCGATCACGTACTCTGTGGTCGCGACGTGCAGCTGGTCGTGTGAATCCGCAGGACCATTTCGCAGACGCTCCCGTGGCTCGCGCGCGCGGCATCGTCCTTCGCGGCGCCCTCCCCCCCGGCCCGACGGCGCGGTAGTGATCCATCGTATCCCATCGGCGACTGACGTCCTTCTGCGTCCTGGCGGACTGCGCTACGCGCGTGACTGGAGGTCACGATGGATCGCAGAGGGCGGACGGCAGAGAAGCGCGGGGGCTGGCACCAGTGGAC
>Ga0302325_10001347_pt1 | contig 62821 bp, 62 predicted proteins | sample Palsa_T0_2_FD_201948 | JGI IMG/M metagenome (GOLD analysis project Ga0302325, IMG submission 201948) | Peat permafrost microbial communities from Stordalen Mire near Abisko, Sweden - Palsa_T0_2 | ecosystem: Environmental > Terrestrial > Soil > Palsa > Peat permafrost | place: Sweden: Abisko...
CTACGCGTTCTCGGCCAAGTACCGCGGCGGTGCGTTCGTCGCACTGCACGGCTCGTGGCACACGCCGCCGGTGCCTCCGCGCGTCGCGTTCGTCGCCTTCGACGGCGCGGACCCCGCCAGGCCGGTCGATTGGGCCAACCCCGGCGCGCAGTGGACCGAGTTCCTCGGCGGCTGTCAGAACGCCGACGGCTCGCGAAACTGCCGGCCGACCGGCGTCGCCGTCGGAACGGACGGCTCGCTGTTCGTCAGCGAGGACGAGAACGGCGCGATCTACCGCATCCGGCCGGCGCAATAGCTACCGAGCGCGTCCACGCCCCGAATTTACTCGTTCTGAATCTGAATCGTGATCGGTGGCGACGTGAGCCTCACGCCCTGCGCATCGGCCAGCGCGATCGTCGCGGTCACCGTGTACGTCCCGGCAACAGTGAACTTGTAGAGGCCGGCTAAGTCGTCTTCAAATTGTGGCCCGTTCATGATTGCGACTCCCCGATTGGCATTGCGAATGGGCAGCGTCAGATACCGTGGCTGAGAGACCTTCATCGCTGTGCCATGCGCATCTGAGACAGCATACTTCAGTCCGTTTCCCACACGGAAGTAGGCCACTTGCGCTTTGGTCGTGCGGAACCAAAACATGATGAAGATGGGCCGACCGAGATGATATGCCTCTGTATGTGGGGCCAAGGCAAACGACGTCCCGTCGCGCGTCGCACTAAAGGTCACGGGTGGCGGAAAAGTCAACGGCTTTGGTTCGGGCGCGCGGTTGGTCTGCGGCATTTGATCCATAACGCTAGCTCGGACCCCTCCGAGACACATCGTGATAGCCAGCGCTAGGCTCATCATTAACTTAGAAAGTGCTTTCACGATTTGCTCTCCCGTCAGCAATCACTGCTGACGCCTTGCGAAACCAGGATTGCCTGTGCATTGTTGTACCAAATCGGCAACGTCGTGGATGGTGAAAGCGCAGCGCTGGTAATTGGTGACACAATCGTTGGTAAAGACCATTCGCCAGACTTACTAGCGAGCCCGTGCGATACCATCGAATCGACCAAAGTCGACATGCCGAAGATCAGGCGCGCGACGAGGCGTGCCTCCAGATCGACGCGCGGATCGCCTTCGCGCTGTGCTTGAGCGACGATCGCGGTGACGTGACGTTCGAATACGCGGCGCCGTTCGAGCGCGTTGCGTTCAGTGCTCGAGCTGCCGTGAACGCCGAGTACGCGTTCGTTCCGTTCAAGGGCGCGGACCCCGCCCGGCCGGTCGATTGCGCCAATCCTGACGCGCAGTGGACCGAGTTTCTCGGCGGCTGACAGAACGCCGACGGCTCGCGGAGCTGCCGGACGACCGTCGCCGTCGGAACCGACGGTTTGCTGTTCGTCAGCGAGGACGAGACCGGTGCGATCTACGGCATCCGGCCGCAGCGCTAGGGAACCTCTGAGCAACCGAGCGCGACTTTTTTTCGCACTAGTGTGAAAATGTTGCTAGAATGGGCATCGTCTACCGTGAACGCCGCCGGACCGCTGTGCGGCGAAGTCCAGAGAGATACCGATGTTCCAGGCCAACCACCTCGCTCCGAGCTCGTCCGCACCTCACCTCGTCCAGTTGTACGATGCGGATGAGTCGTCTCTGACGCGCAACGTCGGACGGTATCTCCACGAGGGTTGGCAGCGGGGCGACGGGCTGATCGTCATCGCGGCTCAGGACCACGCGCGGGCGTTCACGGCGGAGCTGGAGCGGCTCGGCGTCGACGTCGAAGCGGCGGTTCGCGGCGCACGACTGCTGGTGCTCGACGCCCACGCGACGCTGGCGCGGTTTCTGGTTGACGGCAGGCTCGACCGCGAGCGGTTCCGCCGCACCGCGAGCGAGGCGCTGCGGCACGTCGGCCGCCAAGGCGCCGGGATCCGCGCCTACGGTGAGATGGTCGGTCTGCTGTGGCAGGCCGGACAGCCCGAGGCGGCCATCGAGCTCGAGGCGCTCTGGAACGAGGTGCGCGACGAGGAGCCGTTCGGTCTCTTCTGCGCCTACCCGATCGACGTGTTTGGCGACGGGTTCCATGCTGCGGGGATCGATCAGGTGCTCTGCGCGCACACGCACCTCGTCCCGACGGGCGGCGAGCAGGACCTCGAAGGTGCGATCGAGCGCGCCATGGCGGATGTGCTGGGAATCCGGGCGGACGGCCTTCGGCCCTTGATGACGGCGAATCACCGCCCGGCCTGGGGCGTCGTCCCGCGGGGCGAAGCGGTCATCCTGTGGCTGCGGAACAACTTGCCCGACTACGCGGGCGAGATCCTGAGCCGAGCCCGTAGCTACTACCGGGCCTGCGCGTAGCGCGCGCATAGGCGCTTCGGCCGCACGGCGATAAGAAGGAAATCGCCGTGACGACCGACCCCACCGATCTGGCGGCAACCATCGCCGAAGGCGTGCCGTACCACGTCTGGGTCGTTCGCGCCGACGGGACCATCGAGTACAACAACCGCCAGTTTCTCGACTACACGGGGCTGAGCGAAGAGCAGGCGCTGGCGAACGAGCACCGCACCGCGCTGGTGCACCCCGATGACCGAGCCGCGCACGTCGCGCAGTGGAACGCCGCGATCGCCACCGGCGAGGCGTTCGAGGCCGAGTTCCGGCTGCGCGGCCGCGACGACCGCTACCGCTGGTTCTTGGGCCGCGTCGCCCCGTTGCGCGATGCCGCCGGTGCGGTCACGCGCTGGGTCGGAACCGGGGTCGACGTCGACGCGCTGCGCGAGAGCGCCGAATGGATGCGCGGCTTCGGCGAGACCGCGCCGCAGTTGATCTGGGTGTCGCGTCCGGACGGCTTCGTCGAATTTTGGAACCGGCGCATGATCGAGTTCACCGGAGTCGCACCCGATCCCCGAACGGGGATCGACTGGGTGCAGGTGCTGCATCCCGACGACGCCGGACCTGCGCGCGACGCCTACGCCCACGCGCTCGCCAACGGCACCAGCTTCGAGTTCCAGTACCGCCTGCGGCGCCACGACGGCTCGTACCGATGGTATCTCGCGCGCGCCGAGCCGATGCTCGATGCAGGCGGCACGCCGATTCGCTGGTTCGGCAGCGCGACCGACATCGAGGAGCGCAAACGCTCGGAAGATGCGATGGCGCTGCTGCTCGAGGCCAGCTCCGTCATTTCCGGCGAGCGCGAAATCGACGCGACGCTGGCAGCCGTCAGCGAGCTGGTGGTGCGGCAGTTCGCGGAAACATGCGTCATCTTTCGGCCGCGCGGCGGCGGGCGCGTCGCCGTGCCCATTCTCCGATCGCGCGATCCCGATCGCGCGCAAACCGTGCTGGCGATGATCCGCCGCTATCCGCCGCGCGCGATCGATCCGATGCGCGCCGTGATGGACCGCGGCGAAGCGCGTCTGATCGCGCCCGTCACGCAGGCGGATCTGCTGTCGATCTCGCACGACGAGCAGCAGCTCGCGCAGCTCGAGCGGCTCGGCGTGAGCTCGCTGATCATGGCGCCGCTCAACGCGCGCGGCCAGTCGTTCGGCGTGCTGCACGTGTCGCGCTACGGCGACACGCCCACCTTCGACCAGCAGGATCTGCGCACGGCGCAGCTGCTCGCCGGCCGGCTCGCCGGCGCGATGGACGAGGCGCAAACGCGCGAGAGCGAACGCCGCTTGGCCGAGACCTTTCAGGCGTCGGCGCTGCCGAGCCGCCTGCCCGCGCCGCCCGGAATCGAGATCAAGGCCATCTACCAAGCCGCCGAAGTCGGCGTGAACGTCGGCGGCGATTGGTATGACGCGTTCGAGATCTCGCCGTGGCGGCTCGTGCTCTCGGTCGGCGACGTGATCGGCAAAGGCGTCAACGCCGCGGCGACGATGTCGCTGATCCGTCACGGGATTCGCTTCGCCGCCCAGCGCGGCCAAGAGCCGGCCGAGATCCTCAAGGCGGTGGACGCGGCGCTCAAAGCGGAGAACCCCGACCTCACCGCGACCGCGTTCGTCGCGATCATGGACATCCGCGAGTCGCGCATCCGCTACGCGAGCGCCGGGCATCCGCCGGCCGTGCTGCGCCAGCCGCTCAGCGGCCGCACGCGGCTGCTCGAGGTCGAGCCGGCGCCGCCGTTGGGAACCTGGCCGGCCAACACGCTGCCGCGCGTCGAAGCGGTGCCGCTCGCGTACGGTTCGCTGATCGCGATGTACACCGACGGTTTGACCGAGTTCGACCGCGATCCGGTCGAAGGTGAACGGCTCATCCTCGAAGCGCTGCGCGACGAAGCCGCGTACGCGTCGACCAATCCGGCCCGCTACCTGCGCGATGCGGTGCTGGCGGGACGCCGCGTGCACGACGACGTCGCGGTGATCACGCTCGCGTTCGGCCGCCGCGAGGGCTGGACGTTCGAAGCTCCCGATGCGATGGAAGCCGAACCCGCCCGCGGAGCATTCGGCCGCTGGCTGGCGACCGTCGCCGACGGCGACGTCTACGCCGCGACGGTCATCTTCGGCGAGCTGGTCGGCAACGTCGTTCGCCACGCGCCCGGCCCGATCGAGATGCGCGCCGAATGGCAGGGCTCCGATCTCGTGCTGCACGTGCTCGACCGCGGCCCCGGCTTCGAGCCGACGCTGCAGCTGCCCGACGACGGCCTCAGCGAGAGCGGCCGCGGGTTCTTCATCGTCGACGCGCTGGCGCGCCGGGTCGACGTCAACGCGTCGCGGCAGGGGACGCACGTGCGCGCCGTGCTGCCGGTGACGCGCAAGGCGCGTGCCGCATGATTGACCGCCCGCCGATCTTCGGCTTCACGCCGACCGGACGGCGCCGCTGGTACGCGCTGATCTTGCGCGGTCTCGTCGCCGTGGCGGCGGGGATCGCCGCCGTGACGATCTCGGCGGCCGTCGGCAAGGCGCTGCTCGTCGGTTACCTCGTGCTCGACGGGCTGCTCGCGCTGACGCTGGCCTTCACGCTGTCGATGCCGCGGCGCTCGCGGCTGCTGTTCGGCGCCGACGGCACGGTCGACGCGATCGTCGCGATCGTGCTCGTGTTCTTGGCGCCGACCACCGCGACGCTGGTCGTCATCGTGTCGAACTGGGCGATCGCCACCGGCGTGCTCGAAATCGGCGCGGCCGCCCTGATGCCGCGCGTTCCCGGTCTGGCCTGGATGATCGGCGCCGTCGGACTCTTGTCGTGCTGCGCCGGCATCGTCGCGCTCGACTGGACCGACCTGAGCATCTTCGGCGTGCTGTACGTCTTCGCAGCCTACGCGCTGGTCGTCGGCGGCTTGTTCGTCACCTTCGGATTCATGCTGCTGCGCGCCGTGCGCGCCGCCGAAGCCGCGCGCAAACCGGATACCTAGGCGGCGCCTTCGGTCAACGCGCCTTTCGTCGACGGGACCTCGTTGGAGCCGGTCAGCACTTTGGCTTGCGCGAATGCGCGCGCGAACGCCTTGAACGTCGCCTCGCACAGATGGTGGTTGTTGGTGCCGGCCCAGCGCAACAGGTGCAGGTTGAACTTGCCGTGATCGACGACGCTTCGGAAGAAGTGCGGAACGAGCTCGGTCGGCAGCGCGCCGAGCGCCGGCACCGAGAGCGGCACGTCGTAGTTGAGCCACGGGCGCCCGCTCAGATCGACCGCGCACTGCACGAGCGCATCGTCGAGCGGGACCGCGATCGAGCCGAAGCGCGCGATCCCGCGCTTGTCACCGAGCGCTTCGTCGACGGCGCGGCCGAGCGCGATGCCGACGTCCTCGACCAGGTGATGATGGTCCATGCCGTCGCCGTGCGCGTCGAGCTCGAGGCCAAGACCGCCGTGGGTCGCCAGCGCGCCGAGCATGTGGTCGAAGAAGTCGACGCCGGTCGCGATCGAGATCGGACCGCCGTCGAGCGCCAGCCGCAGATCGATCCGCGTCTCCTTCGTCTCGCGCCGAACGTGCGCGCGCCGCGCCGCCATCGTTTCGGCTAGCCGGTCGACGGGGTCGCGGTGCCGTTCCCGTTGGTGGCGGGCTGTGCGCGCCGCTGCCCGATCGGCTCGTACGGGTGCACTTCGGGACCGACGTACGTCGCTTGCGGCCGGATCAGCCGGTTGTGTGTGAACTGCTCGAGCACGTGCGCCGACCAGCCGGAGATGCGCCCGCAAGCGAACATGCAGGTGAACTCGTCGGACGGAATCCCCAAGCTCGACAGCGTCGGCGCGGTGTAGAACTCGACGTTGGCGTAGATCTTCTTGCCGGGCTTGGTTTCCTGGAGCACCGTCTGCGACGCGTCCTCGAGCGCGCGCGCGATCAGATACCACTTGGTGTGCGACTTCTCGGTGAGGTTCTTCGCCATCTTCTCGAGCTGAGCGGCGCGCGGGTCGCGGATCTTGTACTCGCGATGGCCCATCCCCATGATCTTCTCGTGCCGCGCGAGCAGCTCGCGCACGTAGGGTTCCGCCTTCTCCGGCAGCCCGATCTCCTCGAGCATCGTCATGACCTTGCTCGGCGCGCCGCCGTGCAGATCGCCGGCCAGCGTCGCGACGGCCGCGGTGATCGAGCAGTAGATGTCGGCCCCGGTCGAGGCCGTGACGCGCGCCGAGAAGGTCGACGCGTTGTAGGAGTGATCGGCCAGCAGGATCAGGTACGTGTCGAGCGCCTTCTCCGCTTCGGGGATCGGCTGCTCGCCGGTCCGCATGTAGAGGAAGTTGGCCGCGGTGGTGAGCTTGGGATCGGGCGCGATCGGTTCGAGCCGGCGCCGCATGCGGTCCCAGGCGGCAACGATCGTCGGCACCTTCGCGATGAGGTCGATCGCGCTGTCGATCGACGTCTCGTGCGAACCGTCGGGCCGGTGCGGAACGAAGTGGGCGATCGCCGAGACGCCGGTGCGCAGCACGTCCATCGGCCAGGCATCGCGCGGAATCGCGTGCATCATCGCGAGCAGCCCGTTGGGCAGCGCGCGGCGCGCCGCCAGCCGTGCGTTGAGCGCCTCGAGCTCCTCGTGCGTCGGCAGCCGGCCGAACAGCAGCAAGTGAACGACCTCTTCGTAGTTCGCGCGCTCGGCGAGGTCGTGGATGTCGTAGCCGCGGTAGGTGAGCCGGCCGACCTCCCCCTCGACGTTGCTGAGCACGGTCTCGCCGACGACGACTCCTTCGAGGCCCGGATTGACTACGGTGGACGGCATAAGGGTGAAGGATTCTCGGCCTGCGCCGCATCTCCCCACGCGGCGCCGGGACCTAGCGGGTGGAGCGACCTTTGTCGGAAAAGGCGCGTCGGCCATACATAGCAGCGCTCGAAAGGGGCTTTGATGACTCTCAACCGTCGTTCGTTCGTCACGCTGGCCGGTGCGGGAACCGCCGCGGCGTTCGGAATACCCGCCTATCTGCCACGGATCGGCGAAGCCGCCGACACGCTCAAGATCGGCCTCGTCGAACCGTATACGGGTGTCTACGCCGGTCCCGCCGAGAACGAGACCGCTGGCTTCCAGTTGGCGCTCGACGCGTGGAACAAACGCGGCGGCGTCATGGGCCGCAAGGTCGAGCTCGTCAAGGAAGACAACCAGAACGATCCCGGCGTCGGCGCGCAAAAGGCGCGCAAGCTGATCGATCAGGACAAGGTCGCGGCGCTCGTGGGGACCGTCAACAGCGCCGTCTCGCTCTCGGTCAGCGGCGTCGCGTTCGCCTCGGGGATGATTTTCATCGACTCGGGCGGCCACTCCGATAACGTGACCGGCGCGAGCTGCCATTGGAACACGTTCCGAACCTGCCACAGCACGTGGATGGAAACCCATGCGACCGGGCTTTCGCTGGCCAAGCGGTTCGGCAAACGATGGTTCCTGATCACGCCCGATTATGCGTTCGGCCATGCACTCGAGGCGGGTTACAAGGACGTGCTCGGCAAGATCGGCGGTACGATCGTCGGCGACGAGCTCACCCCGCTCGGCACGACGGATTTCAGCTCGTACCTCACCAAGATCGACGCCGCCAAGCCCGACCTGATCATCGTACTCGTCCAAGGTGACGACTATACGAACTGCCTCAAGCAGATGAACCAGTTCGGCCTGCTCAAGAAGTACCCGGTCGGCGGCCCGCAGGTCGAGATCGAGCCGCTGCTCGGGCTGGCGCCGGATTCGCGCGCCGGATACTGGGGCGTCGAATGGTATTACAAGAGCGATCTGACCTTGGGCAAGGGCAATACGCTTGCGCACGAGTTCGTCGCGCAGAGCACCAAGCAGTTCGGCAAACCCCCAACCGCGCGCAACTGCTTCGGCTACGTGACGCTGGACCGCTTGCTGACCGCAATGGCCGAGGCCAAGTCGCTCGAAGCCGTCAAGATCGCGCACGCGATCGAGGGCTCCCGCTTCACGTCGATCTTCAACGGACCGGCCTACTACCGCAAGGAAGATCACCAACTGATGTGGCCGATGTGGATCGCGAAGATCCGTCCGAACGGGACGCCGGGCGACAAGTACGACCTCTTCGACGTCCTCGACATCGAGCCGGCGGAGGGCATCGAGCAGTCCATCGCCGAGAAAGAAAAAGTTTGCAAACTCGGCTATCCGTAGAATGATCCACGATCTCGCGCCCCAGGTCTTCAACGGGCTGGTCCTCGGCGCGTTCTACGCGATCGTCGGGATCGGACTGTCGCTGATCATGAACCTCACCGGCACCATCAACATGGCGCACGGGAGCTTCATGACGCTGGCGGGATATCTGGCCTTCACGATGGTCTCGCGCGGGACGTCGTTCTGGTTTGCCCTCATCGCCGCGCCGCTGATCGCGGTCGTGGTGGGAATCCTCGTAGAGCGGACGCTGGTGCGTCCGCTCTACAAGCGTGAGCCCTTCTACAGCCTGCTCATGACGTTCGGGCTCTCGCTGATGGCCGAAGAGATCTATCGCTTGATCTGGGGTCCCAACGGCGTCCCGTTCTCACCACCTCCGGGCTTGGCCAGCGCGGTGTCGCTCGGTTTCATGAGCTTCCCGAAGTTCCGCATCTTCATCGTGGTCGTGCTGGTCGTCGCGATGGCCGCGTTGGCGCTCTTTCTCACGCGCACGCGGTTCGGGCTGCGCTTGCGGGCCGCCGTCCAGGACTCGGAGATGATCGCCGCCCTGGGAACGAATACGCAGTTGCTCTACGCCGTGAATTTCGGCCTAGGAATCTTCCTGGCTGGGATCGCGGGGGTGCTCGCGGCCGGGATGCTCGGCCTTTCACCGACCAGCGGCAACGCCTTGCTCATGCCTGCCTTCGTCACGGTCATCATCGGCGGGATGGGCAGCCTGTTCGGCAGCATCGTCGGCGGACTGCTGATCGGAATGGCGATCTCGCTGACGACGCTCTGGATTCCCGCGGCCAGCGAAGTCTCGATGTACATCCTGATGGCTCTGGTGCTCATGATCCGCCCGCGCGGCCTCTTCGGCGAAGAAGGCATCTTCGGGTGAAGGCGCGGACCGAGTTACTCACCGGCGCGGCCGTCGTCGCGCTGTTTGCCGCGGGGCCGTATCTCGCACCGCTCGTGCACCTCGACATTTCGATCGTCAGCGAGGTGCTCGTCATCGCGATCGCCGTGATGAGCGTGAACTTGCTGCTCGGTTATACCGGGTTGCCGGCGTTCGGGAATGCGGCGTACTTCGGCTTGGGCGCCTACGGTGCCGCGCTCTCGGTGCAATATTTCGGCGTCCATTTCATCGAGGCCGTCCTGATCGGAACGGCCTTTGCGCTGGTGGGGGGACTGATCCTCGCGCCGTTCCTGCTGCGCCGCCGCGGGATCTACTTCGGCCTGCTCTCCATCGCCTTCGGACAGGTCTTCTATTTCATCGCATACCGCGACACCGACGTGACCGGCGGCGAGGACGGGATGAACATCACCCGGCCGTATTTCGGCATCCCCGCCGCGCACTTCGCAGTTCACGAGGTTTCCTTCTACTACATCGCGCTCGCCGTCTTCGTCTTCGCGCTGCTGGCATTTCGCAGTATCGTGCGGTCACCGTTCGGCCGCACGCTCGTCGCCATCCGGCAGAACGAGACGCGCGTGCGTTTCCTCGGACTCAACTCCGACCGCTTCATCTTCGTCGCGCTGTTGCTAGCCGCAGCCATGGCCGGCGTGAGCGGCGCCCTCTTCGCGCTCCTGATCAACTTCGCGTATCCGCTCGAGCTCGACTGGCACCAGTCGGGCTACTTCGTGTTGAGCATGATCCTGGGTGGCGCCGGAACGGTCTGGGGACCCTTGGCAGGCGCGTTCATCTACGTGATCGGCAAGGACATCATCTCGACGATCACGCCACTGTGGCAGATCTTCCTGGGCGCGCTATTCGTCGCATGCGTCCTCGGCTTTCCGCGCGGAATCCTCGGCTCGCTGGCCGCGCTCTTTGCGCGATCGCGCGCGCCAGGCGACCTCGACGCGAACGCCGCGTTCGACGCGCATGCTCCCGCCGAGGCACCCTATGTCCCCTGAGCCGATCCTGCTCGACGCGAGCCACGTCTCAAAGGTCTTCGGGGGAGTGCGCGCCGTCGACGACGTTTCGATGGAGGTGCGCGAAGGGACGATTCATGCGCTGATCGGTCCCAACGGCGCGGGCAAGACGACGTTCTTCAACGCCGTTTCCGGCTATGCGATGCCCGATAGCGGAACGGTGCGATTTCGCGGCCAGGACGTGACGCGGGCACGGAACTGGAAGCGCGTCGTCATGGGAATGGGGCGCACGTTCCAAACGCCGAGCGTCTTTCCCGAGCTGACCGTCGACGAGAACGTCCGGTTGGGCGTGCGCGCGCACGCCGGTCAAGCGTTCCGGCTGCGCGCGCCGCGCGGCGGCGCCGCGGCAGCGGTCGACGCGCGCGTCGACGAGCTGCTCGGCTTCGTGAACCTCGCCGCGCAACGCGATCGCCTGGTGGCCGAGCTCGCGCACGGCTCGCAGCGGCTGGTCGAGATCGCAATGAGCCTGTCGACCGAGCCGGTCCTGGTGCTGCTCGACGAGCCGATGGCCGGGCTCGCCGAGGCCGAGACCGACCGCATCATCGGCGTGATCCGCGACCTGCGAACGCGGCTCGGCCTGACCGTGCTGTTCGTCGAGCACAACATGCGCGTGGTGCTCAACCTGGCCGACCGGATCACGGTGCTCGACCGCGGCAAGCTGCTGGCCGAAGGAGCACCGGCCGAGATCGCCGCCGACGAATCGGTGCGCGACGCGTACCTGGGCGAAGGGGTGCTCGAGCATGTCTGAGCCGCTGCTCGCCGTCGACGGCCTGTGCACCAACTACGGCAAGATCCGCATCCTGAGAGACGTGTCGCTGACCGTCGGCGAAGGTGAGGTCGTCGCGCTGCTCGGCCTCAACGGCGCGGGCAAGACGACGACGCTGCGCAGCATCTTGGGGCTCACCCCGGCACGGGCCGGCACGATCCGCTACGCCGGTCACGACATTACCGCGTGGCCCGCGTACAAGATCGCCCGGCTGGGTGTCGGCTACGTCCCCGAAGGGCGGCGCATGTTCAAGGATCTCAGCACGCTCGAGAACCTGCAGCTGGCCGAGAACGGTCGCGGCGGCGCCTGGACCATCCCGCGCGTGCTCGAGCATCTGCCGAAGCTCGCCGAGCTGCGCGCGCGCAAAGCCGGACGGCTGTCCGGCGGCGAGCAAGAGATGCTGGCGATCGGACGCGCGCTGGTCTCCAACCCGCGCCTGTTGCTGATCGACGAACCGTCGCAGGGCCTCGCGCCGCTGGTCGTCGAGGAGGTCTATCGCATCCTCACCGAGCTCAAGCAGACCGGCGTCGCGATCTTGCTGGTCGAGCAGAACGCGCTGCTCGCGCTCAAGATCGCCGACCGCGCGTACGTGCTCGACAGCGGTCGCGTGGTCCACGCCGGCCCCGCCGCTGAGTTGGCCGCCGACCGCGACCGCATCCGCACGCTGATGGGCCTCGAGGTCGCCGCACGCTGAAACTGCTCGGCGCCGCGCTGCTCGCCGCGGCGCTGACGTCTTCGGCCGATCTCTCGCAGCCGCCGACGTTTCGCCGGCTCGCCGACGACGCGACGTCGACCTTGACGACACGCTTCTACGCCGGTGACGGGCGCTGGCGAACGTGCCTCGATCCGAGCTGCGGCGCGGGCAACGTCGACTGGGGCAGCGACAGCCTCACCGGCGTGCTGTACGAACGCGAGCTGCTCACCGGCGACGCAGCGTTGCTGCCGATCTTCCGCGCGCTCGAAGCGACCGAGCCGCGATACGGTCCGTGCCGTGCGCCGCGCTGCACGAACTGGAGCGACGTGCCGATGTGGGACGCCGTCGCGGCGCTGCGCACGTACGACGTCACCCGCGACGGCGGGGCATTGCGGAACGCGCAAGCCGCCTATGCCGCGGTGGCGGAATCGGATGTCTACGCGCGCGGTGCCTGCCGCGAGATCGATTACCAGCGGCCGCATGCCGAGAGCGGCGGGCTCAAGACGCTCGAGACCGACGCCAACGCGACGCTGGCGGCGGTGCTGCTGGCGCAGCGCACGCATCGCGCGGAATATCTCGACCAAGCGCGCCGGCGCTACGCCGCGATCCGGCACTGGTTCTTCGATCCGGCCGCCGGATTGTATACCGTGTACCTGTTCGACGACGGCAGAACGTGCCGGGCGCTCCCGCACCGTTTCTTCGCATCGGTGAACGGCCTCATGATCGACGCCGGTCTGGAGCTCGCGCGCGCGACGGGCGACGACCGCTACGCGCGCGAGGCGCGCGCGACCGCGCGGGCGATTCGCGCACTCGACGACGGCCGCGGCATCTTCACCGACCTGCAGGCCGAGAACGACGTCGTCGAACCGCTGGTGCTCGCGATGCTGCAGCTCGCGCGCGAGCGCGACGACGACGCGCGCAACTGGATCGTGCGCAACGCGCTCGCAGCGGCGCACGCGCGCCGCACGTCGGACGGCGCGTACGGTCGGTTCTTCGACGGCCCGGCGCCGCGATCGGACACGATCGTCACCGCCTGGCAGTCCGACGGCGGGCTCGCGCTTGCGATCGCGGCCGGCGCGCTCGCCCCCGACGTGCCGCTCGAGCCTGCCGATCCGTGGGCCGCCGCGAGGCCGTTTGGCGGCGGCGCGCCGTTTGGCGTATCGCCGCTGCGGTTGCCAGGCGCCTCGGCGAGCGTGACGTTCGCGGGCTCGGGCGTCGCACTCTACGGAACGCTCGGCGAGGAGTGCTGCGAGCTCGGCCGCATCCGCCTCCAGATCGACGGGTCCGAACCGGTCGACCATACGGGAATCTGGCAGAACAAGTCGAGCGCCGGGATGCCGCTCCCCGAGACGCTGCTCTTCGCCTGGCGCTGGCCGAGCAGCGCGGTCCACAAGATCGCACTCGATGCGGATGCGTTCAACGCCAAGGAAGGCGACGTATTCCTGCACCTCAGCGACGCGATCGTCATCCCCTGAGGCGGTGCGGCGCGCTCGCCCGCGAATGGCGAGCGCCATGAACAGCACGAACACCTTCGGATGGATCGGCCTGGGCGACATCGGCAAGCCGATGTGCCTCCAGCTCATCGCCGCCGGACACCGCGTTCGCATTTGGGGCCGCACGCCCGTAAAGCTGCAGCCGGCGCTCGACGCCGGCGCAACGTCCGCCGCATCGCCTTCCGCACTCGCCGCGGAGTGCGACGCCGTGTTCCTGTGCGTGACCGACGGCGACGCGGTCGAAGAGGTCGTGTTCGGCCCCAAGGGCGTCGCCGAAGGCGCGCGCCGCGGGAGCATCGTGATCGATCATTCGACGATCCATCCCGAGACGGCGCGGCTGGCGGCGCGGCGGTTGCGCGGGAACGGCGTCGCCTGGGTCGACGCGCCGGTCTCCGGCGGCGCGATAGGCGCGAAGGCCGGAACGCTGTCGGTGTTCCTGGGCGGCGACGACGCCGACGTCGCGCGCGTGACGCCGTGGCTGTCGGCCTACGCGCGCAACGTGACGCACATGGGGCCGGTCGGCAGCGGTGAAGCGGCGAAGTCGTGCAATCAAGCCGTCGTCGCGGCGAGCATCGCGCTATGGGCCGAGGTGATCGCGTACGCGCGGCGCTGCGGGCTCGACCCCGACCTCGTCGTCGACGCGCTGGCCGGCGGCTGGGCCGACTCCGAGATCCGCCGCGTGCACGGCCACGATCTCGTCGCCGGTCGCTTCCGGCGCACGCCGACCTTCATCATGCTCAAGGACCTCGACATCATCGGCGACGTCGCCGCGACGACGAAAGCGCCGATGCCGATCACGTCGGCCGCCGCAGTGCTCTACCGTCTGTTGGCGGCGCAAGGCCGGCCGCCGGGCGGCCCCGGCGCGCTGATGCAACTCTACGAGGACGCCGCCGCGTCGAAACCGTCATGACCACCGCCGAACTGCAGGCACGGCAGCTCCATCCGCTCTTCGTGGGCGAGCTGAACGGCACCGACCTGCGCGTGCTCGACGACGCCGCGCTCGACGGCGTGCGCGCGCTGATGGACCGTTACGGCGTGCTGGTGGTTCGCAACCAGGAGATCACCGACGACGAGCAGGCCGCCTTCGCGCGCCGGCTCGGCGGACAGCTGGTGACGACGGTCGGTCTGCGCGTGATCAACCCCGCCGCACGCTCCGGCGACCCCGCGCTGACCGACATCTCGAACCTCGACGAAAACGGCGAGATCATGAGCCGGGAAGACCGGCGCCGCATGTACGCGCTCGGCAACCGCCTGTGGCACTCCGACTCGTCGTTCCAGAATCCCCCGGCGCGCTACTCGATGCTGTCGGCGAAGGAAGTGCCGTCGTCCGGCGGCGAGACCGAGTACGCCGACATGCGCGCCGCCTACGACGCGCTGCCCGACGAGCTCAAAGCGCAGATCGAGCACTTGCGCGCGTTCCACTCGATCATCTACTCGCGCTCGACGATCGGCTTCACCGAGTTCAGCGACGCCGAGCGCGCGCAGTTTCCCGGCGCCGAACAGCCGCTGGTGCGCGTCCACCCCGGCTCGCACCGCAAGAGCGTGGTCGTCGCGTCGCACGCCGAGCACATCGTCGGCTGGCCGGTTCCCGACGGCCGGCTGCTGCTGCGCGAACTCATGTCGTTGGCGACGCTGCCGCAGTTCGTCTACCGCCACACCTGGCGCGCCGGCGACTTCGTGATCTGGGACAACCGCTGCATGATGCACCGCGGCTTGCCGTTCGACGACGCGACGCAGCGCCGCGACCTGCGCCGCGTCACCACCATCGACGTCGACTAGCGCGCTACGCCGACGATCGTCTCGATGACGCGCGGCTCGACGGGCAACGTCGGATCCGTGTAGCCGGCCACCACTGCGGTTGGTGTCGAGGTGTCCGGCGCGTGCTTGAGTACGTGGTTCATCCCTTGCACGACGACGTAGTTCGCCGACGGCAGCGCAGCATGGAGGCGATCGCCGTCGGCCAGCGCGACCTGCACGTCGGCGGTGCCCTGCACGATCGCCGCGCGGCCGCGCACCGCCGCGATCTCGTGCGCCGGATCGTACTTGAACCACGAGATCAGATATGGCTGCACCGACGTTCGGAACGCGGCAGCCAACGCTGCCGGCGGATCGGCGACCGTCCGTCCCGCGCTGAGCTCGTCGATGATGTGGTCGGCCTGCGCGCGCAGCTCCGGCGTGGAGGCGAGGTTCTTGTCGAACTGTTCGTGCAGGACGACAGGCGCCGGCCGGCCCGCGCCTTCGAGCGACACGTATCCCTCGGCCGATGCTCGGACCGCCGCGAGCATGCCGATGAGCGAGCCCTCGCTGTGACCGGCGATCGTGATCCGCGAGAATCGCTTGTCGGCGCGCAGCAGGCGTACCCAGCCGACGGCGTCGTCGACGTACATGTCGAATCGAAGATTGATCTCCTTCGGCCCGGCCGAGGAGCTGGCTGCGATCAACCGCTTGTCGTAGCGCACCGACGAGATCCCGCGCGCCGCGAGCGCGTACGCGATCTGCTTGAGCGAGTCGTTGTTGCCCGGCAGCATCGGGTTGTTGCCGTCCCGGTCGGTCGGCCCCGAGCCCGAGATCAGCAGCACGACGGGATCGGCCAGGACGTCTTCGGGCCGGACCGTCAGCGTGCCGTAGATCGTGCCCATCGAGGTCGTCAGGGCGATGGGGGACTCCTGCGGGACCGAGGGGGCCGCGGCCGACGCCCCGATCGGAATCGCGGTGACTCCGGCCGAGGCCGCCGCGGACGCAAGAAAGCTCGTGCGCTTCACACGCGCTTCTTACCCGAACGGCGCGGTCGGGTTACGGGAGCGACGCCGGTTCGCCGGGTAGACCCTGCGCAATGAGACTGCGGCTGCTCGGCCGGCTGATCCGCGAGACCTACGCGCAATGGGGCCGCGACGACGGTTGGCTGTACGCTGCCGCGATGGCGGCCTTCGCCGCGCTCGCGCTCACGCCGCTGCTGATCATCGCGCTGCGCGTCGCCGAGTCGTTCGGCGACGAGCGCGCGGTGCTGCACGGCCTGGCGCTGGTGATCGATCCGATCGTCGGTCACGGCGGCGTTCGCGCGCTCAACGGCGTGATCTCCGGCCAAGCGCACTCGACGCGCGGGCGCGCTGTCACGACCGCACTGTCGATCGTCATCGCGCTGTTCGCCGGTTCGAGGCTCTTCTACGCGCTGCAGCGCGCGCTCCACGCGATGTGGAACACGCCGCTCGAGCACCGCAACGGATTCATGAACGCGCTGCTGTCGTTCGTCGCCGCCGGCGTGCTGTCGGTCTGCGTCATCGGCGCCATGACCGCGCTCGTGTTCGGGAGCGCAGTGTTCGAGGCAGCGGCGCACGCTGCGGGCGCGCGCGGCGTGTGGCTCACGATCGGCACGCATCTCGGCGTAGGCGCGCTCGGCGCACTCATTCTCGCCCCCGTCGTCGCCGCGCTGTTTAAATGGCTCCCCGGCACACACCTCGCCTGGGGCGACGTCTGGATCGGCGCGTTCACCACCGCCGTCGGCTTCGCCATCGCCCAGTCCCTCATCGGAATTTATCTCGCCACCGAGAATCTTCCCTGGACCTACGGCAGCGCCGCCTCCATCATCGTCGTGCTGCTGTGGCTGTACTATTCGGCATACATGTTTCTGCTCGGCGCCGAGTTCACTCACGTCTACGCAAGAGAAGTCGGATCGCTGCGCAAACGAACGTCACGCTGAACTGGCGACCGCACAATTGGACTGCACGAAATACAGGAAGGTTTCCGCAGGGCGGACAACGTCCGGGCGGTGAGAACGTTCGGGTTGCTCGTTCTGCGACCGCGAAGTCTTTGGGTGAATATCTGCGCGCTGGCATTCGGTACGGTTATCGCGTGTGGCGCGCAGGCGGTTGCAACCACGCAGGTCAGCACGTTAGCGGGTTCAGGCCTGGCCGGGTACGCCGACGGGCCGCCCGGCGAAGCCGAGTTCATGATGCCCATGGGGCTGGCTACCGACGCGCGTGGCAACGTCTACGTCGCTGATGCGGCGGCACAACGCATTCGCGTCGTTGCTCCGTCCGGCAGCGTATCGACGTTGGCCGGATCGGGAAGCGCCGATGAGACCGGGCTTTGGGTGCCAGGCGGGTACCGCGACGGACGAGCGGATCAAGCGCAGTTCAACAAGCCGTCGGCGGTGGCCGTCGACCGGCACGGCGCCGTCTATGTCGCGGACGCCTTCAATCACTGCATTCGAAAGATCGAGAACGGCATCGTCTCGACCTTCGCCGGTAGCCCGACGACCGCGGCGGTCGATGGCCCGCGAGCTACCGCGGGGTTCGGGAATCCGGCCGGTTTGGCGTTCGATTCGGTCGGTAACCTGTACGTCGCCGATGCTCTCGTCGGTCTGCGAAAGATCTCACCGAACGGCGTTGTCAGGACGATCCCGCTCTCGAACGATATCCCGAACGCTTTTGGAATGCCGGTCGTCACCGGAGTCTCGACGGCGCGCTCCCCGAAGGGTGAGGTGGTCTTTGTCGCCGCGCCGGGGATGATGTTCGTCCTCGACGCGAACGGTAACGTGACGCACATGGCCGTCGCCGAGCTCGTCGACAACCCGCGCCTAATGACCGCCGGTCCGATTTTACAGGGTTACAACTCGCCGGGGTATCCGTATGCCGTGGCCGCGTTGGGCCCGTATGAATACGTTTACGCGGACACGGTCAGCAGCACCGTGCGATGGGCAGCAGGTGTGGAGTTGGAGGCTCCGCTGGGAGCACGACCGAGTGAAAATGCGCAGAGCGACTGGAGCGGCTACCAGGACGGACCGGTGAGCGTCGCCCGATATAACGAACCAATGGGTATCGCTCTGCTGCCTACCCGCCAGATCGTCGTCGCCGATACCGGCAACCGGCGGATTCGCTTGATCAGCGGCTTTACGGGATACAATAGGCTTCCAAGTTCGCCGGCCGCGGGTATCGTCAAGGAGCTGCAGGGCCGCAAGGACCAATACACGATCGCGTACATCGGCAACTCGTCCGTGTGGCACGCAACCAAGTGGGAAGATTCGATCCCGGCGCAGGTCGAAACGAGTCTCAACAACGATCGATCGCGCTTCGGCCCTTCCAAGCCGGTGCACGTCGTCGGGATCGAATGGGCCGCATCGCTGACCGGAACGAGTGAGATGATCGCGAACGTGTTGGCCGACAGCTCGACCAACATGGTCGTTCTACAGCTCAACTCGGGAATGGTCAATGCCGATCACGACCGGCCGCTGCTGGCTTCGGTAAAGACGGCGAATAGCGCCGCCGATTGGGCGGCCCTGACCGCCGAATTGCGCGGGATCGCGAAAACGCTCGCTTCGAAACGGATCCCGTTCGTCGTCGTGATCCACCCGCTTCCGGCGGAGATCTCACCGCTCGAAGACCCGTACTATCGCGCGTTCGAACCGCAGCGGTACGAAGACTACAACGGTTCCGGGACACTCTTGCATGCAGCCGCCGCGGCAGCCGACGTGCCGCTCATCGATCTGTTTCCGGATTTTCTGCACACCGAGCGCTTGGCGACGCATCCGGCGCTGTTCGGAGCCCGGGACTTTCACTTTTCCGTTCAGGGCACCGACCTCGTTGCCAACGCGGTGTCCACGGCCCTCGAACAGCTACGTCCGTGGCAACCACCCGGGACGGCACCCTGACCGCGTGCGCGGAGCGCATCAAAGCTTACACGCACTCCGTCCCTGCGGCACCGGATACGAGCCGGATGCGACCGTGTCGACGTAATCCCACTGGTCTTTCATCGCGCTCTTGGGTTTGCCGACGAGCAGGAAGTACGGCTTGATCACCTGGTGGTCGAAGGCGCGCACCTCTTCGGCGCCGGTAGGGCCGGTGTACTTGTAGCCTTCGAGCGCTTTGGCGACGTGGGCCGGGTCGATCGACTTCGCGCGCGCGATGCCGTCGAAGGTGAGCTTCGCTTCGATGTAGGCCGATGCGCCGACGTAGCCCAGCGGTTCGCCGTAGGCGGCCTTGTAGGGTTCGCTGGCTTTGCGCGTCGCCGGCGTCGCGTCGTGCCAGTACTGGCAGCCCGCGTAGACGCCGTCGAGATCGTCGGCGCCGATGCCGGCGAAGTCGAGCAACCCGCCGCTCCAGACGTAGAGGATCTTGGTGGTTTTCTTGAGGCCGTAGCTGGTGGCGGTCTTGAGCGCTTTGATCGCGTCGCCGCCGAAGTTGAGCAGACACAGCACGTCGGGCTTGGCTTCGGCCGCTTTGGCGATGTAGTTGGAGAACTCGGTCGCGCCCAGCGGGTGGTAGTCGTTGCCGATCAGCTGCAGGCCCTTCTCCTGCGCGACCTCCTTGACGTTGGCGAGCAGCGACTCGCCGAACACGTAGGACGGCGTGATCGTGTACCACTTCTTGGCGGCCGGAAACTTCTGGATGAACGGGTACATCGCGGCGCGCACCGCGCCGTAGGCCGGGACCGACCAGCGGAAGGTGTACGCGTTGCAGTTCTTGCCGGTGATCTCGTCGGCGCCGACGCTGGTCCAGAACAGCGCGTGCTTGTCGGCGACGACCTGCGCGATCGCCAGCGCGACCGCGCTCGACGCGCAGCCGGCGAAGAAGCGCGCGCCGTCGTGCTCGAACGCGTCGGTGGCCTGCTGCTGGCCGACGTCGGGCTTGGTCTGATCGTCGCGGGTGATGTACTTGATCGGGTGGCCGTCGACCGATTTCTTCACCTCGTTGACCGCCAGCGAGAAACCGCGATCGGTGTCGCGGCCGAATGCCGCGTACGCCCCGGTCGACGAGAAGATTCCCGCGAACACGACGTCGGCCGCCGCGCGCGCCGGCAGTCCGGCCAGCACTGCGGCGGCCGCGCCGCCGGTCGTCGCGAGAAAATGGTTCCGTTGCATCTCGTTGCCTTTCAGGTTCCGACGCCGAGGTAGGTCGTTTGCAGGTCGCCGCGCGCGCGCAGCTCGTCGCTGGTCCCGTCGAAGACGATCGTGCCTTGATCGATGATCGCGGCACGGCCGGCGACCGACAGGGCCAGCTCGACGTTCTGCTCCACCAGCAAGATCGCCAGACCCTCGTCGCGCATCGCTTCGATCGAGGAGATGACCGCATCGACGACGACCGGGGCCAATCCCTGCGAGGGCTCGTCGAGCAGCAGCAGCCGCGGTCCGGTCGCCAGCGCTCGGGCGATCGCCAGCATCTGCTGCTCCCCGCCGCTCAAGTGCCGGCCGCGCCGCTCGCGCAGCGGCACCAGCGCCGGAAAGAGCCGGAAGATCCGGTCCGGCGGCCATGCGCCGCGGCGCCCGGCGATCGCGAGGTGCTCGTCGACGCTGAGGTCGGCGAAGATGCGGCGCTCCTCGGGGACGTAGGCGACGCCGCGGCGGTTGATCGCGTGCGGCGGCGCGCCGGCGATCTCGTCGCCGTCGAAGATCACGCTGCCCGCGCGCGGCGCGACCAGGCCGACGATCGTCTTGAGCGTCGTCGATTTTCCGGCGCCGTTGCGGCCGAGCAGCGCGACGACGCCGCCGTCGGGGACGCGCAGCGAGACGCCTTTGAGGATCCAGCTCGCGCCGTAATACGCATCGACCCCCGCCAGCGTGAGCACGTCGATCGTGGCGTCGTCCTCGGCGCTCATCGCCGCGTTCCGAGGTAGGCTGCGCGCACGGCGGGATCGGCGCGGATCTCGGCCGGCGTTCCGTGCGCGAGCACGCGGCCGAAGTTCATGACGGTGATCTCGTCGGAGAGTCCCATGACCAGCGGCATGTTGTGCTCGATCAGCACGATCGTGTAGCGCTCGGCGAGCGCGCCGATGCGGTCGATCAGCCGTCGCGCGTCCTCGGGCGACAGCCCCTGCGACGGCTCGTCGAGCAGCAGCAGCGCCGGATCGGTGGCGAGCGTGATCGCCAGCTCGAGCAGCCGTTGGTCGCCGCCGGCGAGCTCGCTCGCGAGCTGCGCGCGGTGCGCGAGCAGCCCCATCTCGTCGAGCCCGCGTTCGGCGCGTTCGTTCACCACGGGCAGCGACGCTACGGTCTCCCACAGCGCGAAGCTGCGTGCGGTGCGCGACTGCGCCGCCAACCGGACGTTCTCGAACACGGTCAGCTTCGGAAACACGTTGGTGCGCTGGAACGACCGCCCGATCCCCAGCTGGGAGCGGCTCGTCGCGTCGAGGCGGGTGACGTCGCGGTCGGCGAACACGATCGCGCCGCCGGTCGGTCGCAGCTCGCCGCTGAGCAGGTTGAACAGCGTCGTCTTGCCGGCGCCGTTGGGCCCGATGATCGCGTGCAGCGTTCCGGGCCGCACGTCGATGTCGACCGCGTCGACCGCGACCTGTGCGCCGAAGCGTTTGCTCAGCTCACGCGTGCGCAGCACGGCGCGTCCAGCGGTCGGCGATCCCCCACAGCCCGCCGCGGAAGAACAGCACGACCGCGCAGAAGATCAGCCCGAACACGAGCGGCCAGTGCGACCACACGTGGCTCAGCGAGTCGGACAGCACGGTGAAGATCGCCGCGCCGAGCAACGCGCCGTACGGTGATCCGATGCCCCCCAGCAGCGATGCGATCACGACGTTGGTCGAGGTGTCGAGGTCGATCGCCTGCAGCGGCACGAAGCGGAACAGCTCGGCGTAGAGCCCGCCGGCCAGACCCGACAGCGCACCGGAGATCGCGAACGCGGCGATCTTGTAGCGGCGCACGCGAAAGCCGATCGCGCGGGCGCGGTTCTCGTTCTCGCGGATCGCGCGCAGCACCGCGCCGAACGGCGAGTCGATGATCCGCAGGACCGCCGCGAACGCCAGCAGCACGACGACGGCGGTGAAGTAGTAGTAGCGCGTCGCGTCGTCGAGCGACAGGCCGAACAGCGCCGGCGTGGGGATGCCGCGCAGGCCGTTGTCGCCGCCGGTCACGTCGCGCCACTGGAACGCGATGTAGTACGCCATCTCGTTGAACGCGAAGGTCAGCATCACGCCGTACACGCCGCGGCCGGTGATCGCCAGCGCGCCGATCAGGCCGGCCGTGGCGCCGCCGGCGAGCAGTCCGGCGAGCAGCGCGAGCGGGAGCGCCGCGTGCGCGTCGATCAGCGCGCTGGCCGCGACGTATGCGCCGGCACCATTGAACGTCGCCTGGCCGAACGAGAGAAACCCCATCTGGCCCAGCAGCAAGTTGAACGCCACCGCCAACAGGCCGAAGGTGAGGATCTGCGTCTCGAGCTCGGGGTAGCGCAGCACCAGCGGCGCCAGCGCGACGATGACGACGAGCACCGCGAAGCGCCTCATCGTTTGCCGAACAGTCCCTGCGGGCGGACCAAGATCACCAGCGCCATCGCCGCGAAGATCGCGACCTCCGACGCGGCGGGGTAGACGATCGTCATGATCGCCTGCGTGAGCCCGACGAAGATCCCGCCGACGACGGCGCCGAGATAACTGCCCAGGCCTCCGATCACCACGACTGCGAAGCTGATCGCCATCAGCTCCTGTCCCATCGCCGGCTGACCGCCGCGGATCGGCAGGATCAGCGCGCCGGCCAGCCCGGCCAGGCCGACGCCGATTCCGAACACGATGGTGAACAGCCGCTGCACGTCGATGCCGATGCAGTCGACCATCTCGGGATCGTCGATCCCGGCGCGGATGATCGCGCCGTACTTCGTGCGCTCGAGCCCCAGCCACACCACGCCGATCACCAGCGCCGACGCGGCGACGAGGAACAGCCGGTAGTACGGGAAGCTGACGACGCCCAGCGGCACGCCGCCGTCGAGCCCGCGCGGCACGTCGACGCTGGTCGGGTCGGCGCCCCAGATCAACACGATCGCCTCCTGCACGATCAGCACCAGCCCCAGCGTGAACAAGATCTGATAGACGTGTCCGGCGCGCGCCAAGCGGCGCATCGCGAACGCGTCGACCAGCAGGCCGAGCCCCGCGACGACCAGCGGCACGACGGCGATCGCCAGCCAGAAGTCGCCGGTCGACGCGACCACGGTGAACGCGACGTACGCGCCGAGCGCGTAGAACGCGCCGTGGGCGAAGTTCGGGATGTCGAGCATCCCGAAGATCAGCGTCAACCCCGCCGCCACGAGCGCGTAGATCATCCCTTGGACGATCCCGTTGAGCAGCTGGATCTCGACCAGGCCCGACATCAGGCCGCGCGTTCCCACACTTTCGCGCCGCCGACGTAGGTCGCGCGCACGCCGAGCGCACCGAGCGTCGCGGGATCGACCGTCAGCGGGTCGTCGTCGAGCGCGACGAAGTCGGCCAGATAGCCGGGCGCGAGCCGGCCCTTGCAGTCGTCTTCGTCCGAAGCGTACGCCGCGTTCACGGTGTAGAGCGCGAGCGCTTCGAGCGGCGTGATGCGCTGCGACAGCCCCAGCGGCGTGCCGTCGTAGCCGGTGCGGGTGACGCACGACTGCAGCGCGAGCAGCGGCTGGTACGGCCCGCACGGGTAATCCGACGAACCCGCCACCGGGACGCCGCGGTCGATGAACCAGCGGTGCGCGAACATGCGCTCGACGCGCTTGGGCCCGTACCAGTCGAGCAGCTTGCCGCCGTGGTAGTGGATGTAGCTTCCGAACGGGGCGGCGATCGCGCCGAGCTCTTTCATGCGCCTCAGGATGTCGTCGGTGACGATGCTGCAGTGCTCGATGCGATGGTGGAGATAGGGCTTGGGCTTCTCGCGCTGCGCCGCTTCGAAGTGATCGAGCAGCTTTCCGATCGCGCGGTCGCCGTTGGCGTGCACGCACACCCGGTTCCCCTCGAGGTGCGCTTTGCGCACCACGTCGCTCAAGATCGAGTCGGAGAGCGTCTGCATCCCGAAGTCGTCGGTCGTCCCTTCGAACGGCTCTTCCATCAGGCAAGTGCGCCCGCCGATCGCGCCGTCGACGAACGCTTTGATCCCGCCCAACCGCAACCGCCGGTCACCCGAACCGGTGCGGATCTCGCGCTGCGCGAGCAGATCGTAGTGCTCGAAGTGCAGCAGCATGTTGATGCGCATCGTGAGCGCGCCGTTGCGCTGCGCCGCCTGGAACAGCGCGACGTCGTCGGGCCCGCACATGGCGTCGGTGACCGACGTGATCCCGGCCGAATGGAAGGCCTGCATGGCCAGCTGCAAGCCGTGCCGGCGGTCTTCGGGCGTGCTGGCCGGCGCGATCGTCTGCGGCAGCCGCGTCGCCTGCGGGTAGGCGAAATCGAAGATCGCCGTCTCGAACAGGATGCCGTTTAGCCGCCCCGACGCGTCGCGTCCGTAGCGTCCGCCCGGCGGGTCGTCGGTCGACTCGTCGATCGCGCCGAGCTCGAGCGCCTTCGAGTTGACGACCCCCCAGTGACCGGCGACGTGCAGCACCATGATCGGGTGGTCGCGGCTCACGGCGTCGAGGTCCCAGCGGGTGAGGACGCGCCCCTCGGCCATCTTCGCGTCGTCGTAGCGGCTGCCGCGAATCCAGCCGCCGAGCGGCGTGCGCGCGAGCTCGGCACGCAGCTTGGCGACGATCTCGGCCAGCGACGATACCGCGTCGATCGAGAGATCGAGGTGCAGCATGTCCTCGGCGGCGACTGCAAGGTGCGCGTGCGCATCGTTGAAACCCGGCACGATCACCGCGTCGCCGAAGTCGACGACCTCCGCGGCGGGATAGCGCTCGCGCAGCGCGGTCACGGTCCCGGTCGCGACGATCGACTCGCCCTCGGTCGCGAATGCCTCGGGCTCGTCCTCGGTCATCGTGACGATTCGCCGCGCGCGAAAGATGGTCGTCGTCATGAGCGGACCGGGGTTCGTCGGCGCCCGTCGCAAGGCCCCCGACCGGCGTGCGTCAGCGTTCGAGGGCGGTCGCCAATGCGATGGCGAGCTTCGCGCGCAGCGGAACGTAGGCACGGCGGGTGAAGACGTCGTAGCCGTTGGCTTCGATCGCGTCGAGGATGCGGCCGTACAGCGCGAGGGCGAGCCGCACGGTGTAGCGACTCTCGCGCGCCAGCAGCGCGATTCCCGGCGCCGCCGCGCGGTACATCTGCCGCACCCGCGCGATCTCGAAGCGCATCAGCGCGACGAACTGGGCGTCGATGACGCCGCGCAGCAGCTTCTCCTCGGAGTAGCCGAAGCGCCCGATGTCTTCGGCCGGCAGATAGATACGGCCCATCCGCGCGTCCTCGCCGACGTCGCGCAGGATGTTGGTGAGCTGCATCGCGCGTCCGAGCGCGACGCCGTACTCGAGCGCCCCCGGCGCGTAGCCGAGGATGGGGCTCACCAGCAGGCCGACGGTCGAGGCGACGAGGTAGCAGTAGTCGAGCAGCTCGTCGTAGGTCGCGTAGCGCTGCACGGCGACGTCCTTGCGCGCACCCGCGAGGAGCTCCAGCGCGGGCGCGATCGGGACGCCGTAACGCGCTGCGGCATCCGTGAGAGCGACCATCACCGGCGGCTCGGGCCGGCCGGAAAAGGCGCACCGGAGCTCGTTCTCCCACGCATCGAGCTGCGCCAGCCGACGCTCCGCCGGCTCGTCCGCGTCGGCGATGTCGTCGGCACTGCGGCAGAACGCGTAGACCGCCCAAATCGCCCCGCGCTTCTGCGCCGGCAAGAACAGCGACGCGAAGTAGAACGTCTTCGAGGCTGCCCGCGTGATCTCGCGGCAGCGCCGATAGCTGTCGGCAAGCTCGGAGCGCGGCCGTTCGCGGGGCAACGCAAACGCCGGGTAACGCTGGAGCAAGCGCACCACGCGGGCGTTAGGTGGCGCCCGTGGCGACGCCTGCCGGTTTCGGCTTGGCGGCGAAACGCTCGGTCCAGTCGATGCGGCCGGTGACCTGCATCGTGATGAACAGCGTGGCGATCGCGCCGATGGTGATCGACAGCCCGCTGTAGCCCTCGTTGAACAGCGCGAGCGAAAACAGGATCAGGTAGAGGAACTGCGCGAGGGCGGCCTCGACGGCGGCGAAGCGCAAGCCGGCGACCAATCGCAGGTACGACACGGTCAGGGACATCGAAACCACCGAGCAGAGCAGGAAGGCCCAGCCGATCGGGATGCGATCGACCGTATACGCGAAGAGCAGGTGGAACGCGAAGAACGCCGCCGCCAAGAAGAGATAGTTGATCGGATGCAAGTCGATGCGGCGCAGCGTGGTGATCACCAGCATCACGAACACGTAGAACCCGAGCGAGAGCGGCGCCCATAAGGTAATCCGCTCGGCCAGCGGACCCGGCTGGAGCCGCTGCGGAAACGTCATGCCGACGCCGAAGCCTCCGACGAGGTTCCGGTAACGCCAGGTCAGCCGCCAGCCGCCCGGGACCTGTTGCTCGGTCGTCGGCGCCAACGTGCGCGGCGGGAAGTCGATGGCGCGAAAGTTCGTGCGCATGACGAGCGTGAAATCGCGCACCGTGACGACACCGTCGCCGAACCGGTACGTCCACACGCCGATGCCGTGCGAGCCGTATGCGACGGTAACCGTCGAGGTCCGTCCGCCTGATTTCGGCACCGCGGCGGTGATCGTGCCGCTGGCGTTCGTCACTGGGACGCGGACGCCGTCGACGTCGAGGGTGAAGTCGTCGTAGGTCGCGCTGTCGGAGGGGAAGGCGAAGGCGACCTTCAGTTTACCGGTCGGCCCGGGGTTCACCACCCGGTACGCCGCCGCGAAGCGAACCGCGTAGGTGTTGTACCACAACAGTCCTTTTCGGCGCGGGTCCAACACCAAGCTGACGTCGACGTGCGACGACGCCGGGATCACCGTCGTGTCCGCAACGACGGTGTGCCCCTTCTTGTCGGTGCGGCTGGTCTCGTACGCGAAACCGGGCGCCGACTGCGCCTGCTCCGCTCCCCAGATCGCGGCCAGCTGATCGCGTTGCGAGATGTCCGACGATCCGGTGCGCATCCCGATCGTCGCGCCGAGGATCAGCCAGCCGATCGTTGCGGCGACCATCACGAGGGCTACTCCGGCCAGACGCATCAACATTCTCTTTGCCTCGCAAAGCTATGGCAGTTAGGCTGCTTTGTAACACAAAGTTCATGCCGATGCAAGCTCTGGCGCGGCGGCGTGGGGCCGCATAGCGAGCGGGCTGCGACGCGCCGGCGCGAACAAACGGCCGATGACGGTCTCGACCCTCGCCCGCACGATCTTCGCGAACGGCGCGTTCGAGCCGGCCGCGTCCGGCGAGACGCTGCCGGTCGTCGATCCCGCGACCGGCCGAACGACGGGCGCGATCTCGGCCGGCGACGCGACCGACGTCGACCGCGCCGTGCGCAGCGCGACGGCCGCGTTCGAGGGCGAGTGGGGCGCGCTCGCAGCGGCCGAACGCGGGCGCTTCCTGCGCCGCTTCGGCGACGCCATCGGCGAGCACGCCGAGCGGCTGGCGCAGATCGAGTCCGAAGACACCGGCAAGCCGATCTCGCAGGCGCGCGCCGACCTCGCCGCGACGGTGCGCTACTTCGAGTACTATGCCGGCGCGGCCGACAAGCTGCACGGCGACACGATCCCGTATCTGCCCGGCTACGCGGTGCAGGTGCTGCGCGTGCCGGTCGGCGTCACCGGCCACATCATCCCCTGGAACTACCCGACGCAGATGTTCGCGCGCTCGCTCGCGCCGTCGCTGGCGGTGGGCAACGCGACGGTGATCAAGCCGTCGGAGGACGCGTCGCAGTCGATCGTCGAGCTGGCGAAGCTGGCTGCCGAATGCGGCTTCCCGGCCGGCGCGATCAACGTCGTGACCGGCCTTGGCGAAACGGCCGGCGACGCGCTGGCGCGACATCCCGGCGTCGACGTCGTCGGCTTCACCGGTTCGCCGGAAGTCGGGACGCTCGTGCAGGCGGCCGCGGCGAAGCACCACGCGCGCTGCATCCTCGAGCTGGGCGGCAAGTCGGCCCAGATCGTCTTCGCCGACGCGGATCTCGACGCCGCCGTCCCCGCGATCGTGCGCGCGATCGTGCAGAACGGCGGTCAGACCTGCTCGGCCGGCAGCCGGGTGCTGATCGAAGCGAGCGCGTTCGCGCGCGTCGGCGAGCTGCTCGCCGCGGCCTTCGCGCGGCTGCGCATCGGTGTGCCGCCGACGGATCCCGACGTCGGACCGCTGATCAACGGCGCGCAGTTCGCGCGCGTGCGCGGCTACGTCGACCGCGCGCAGCGCGACGGCATCGCCGTTCTGGCGCGCAGCGCGCGGCCGGACGATCTGCCGGCCGGCGGGTTCTACGTCGAGCCCGCGCTGTTCGGGCCGGTACCCGAACGCCACGAGCTGGCCTGCGAGGAAGTCTTCGGCCCGGTGCTCGCCGCGCTGCCGTTCAGCGACGAACGCGACGCGGTGCGGCTCGCGAACGCGACGCCGTACGGTCTGGTCGCCGGTGTGTGGACCGAGAACGGTGGCCGCCAGACGCGCGTTTCGCGCGCGCTGCGGGTCGGCCAAGTGTTCGTGAACTGCTACGGCGCCGGCGGCGGGATCGAGCTCCCGTTCGGCGGATTTCGGCGCAGCGGCCACGGGCGCGGCAAAGGATTTGCGGCGATGCACGAGTTCAGCACGCTGCAGACGATCACGCAGAAGTTCGCATGAGCTTGCGTTACGGCTCGTTGCAAGGCAAGGTCGCCGTCGTCACCGGCGGCGCTTCGGGGTTCGGCGCGGAGATCGGCAAGAAGCTCGCGCAGGAAGGCGCAACGGTGACGCTGCTCGACGTCGACGATGCGGGCGGAGCGCGCGTCGCCGCCGAGATCAACGCGCTGCGGCCGCGCAGCGCGCGCTTCCTGCACTGCGACGTCAGCCGGCGCGCCGACGTCGCCGACAGCGTGCGGCGCGTCGTCGCCGGCGACGAACGCATCGACGTCTACGTGAACAACGCCGGCATCACGCATCGCAACGGCCCGATGCTCGAGGTGAGCGAAGACTGGTTCGATCGCATCTTCGCCGTCAACGTCAAGGCGCTGTACCTGTCGGCGCTCGAGCTGGTGCCGGTGCTCCGCGCGCAGGGCGGCGGGTCGGTCGTCAACATCGCGTCGACGGCGGGGATCCGCCCGCGGCCCGGCCTCACCGTCTACAACGCGTCCAAAGGCGCGGCGATCACCTTCACCAAGTCGATGGCGATCGAGTTCGCGCCGGACAACATTCGCGTCAACGCGATCTGCCCGGTCGCCGGCGAGACGCCGCTGCTGGCCGAGTTCATGGGCGGCGACACGCCGGAGCTGCGCGCGAAGTTCGCCGCCAGCGTTCCGCTCGGACGTTTGTCGCAGCCACGCGACGTCGCCAACGCGGTTGCTTTCCTGGCCTCCGACGAAGCGGCATTCATCACCGGCGTCGCGCTCGAAGTCGACGGCGGACGCTGCGTCTAAGGTAGGCGCGCCGCCGCCGCTCCTGGGGTGTGGGCGCGCGATCCGGTCCCGGTGTGGCGGGACGTCTCAGCGCGCAGGAACGACGACAGCGGCCCGTCAGATGATGATGGACCCGCCTCGGAACGTATAGCCTGCAAAATGCCCTAGTGCGTGCGCCTATTCGCCCATCGGTCAGCCGGTCGAAGAGCCCTGCCGACCTTGGTCTCTCACCCGCCGGTGCGGCGCGAGCGCGCTTTCGGTAGCTTCGCCCGAAACCGCTTCCTCGTGCAGCGCGACGAGGCCGCGGCGCAGCGCTTTTGCGGCGAGCTGTCCGCGGCTGTTGACGTCGAACTTGCGGAACAGCATCTGAACGTGGTTGGCGACCGTCTTCCACGAGATGTTCCGGGCGGCGGCGATCTCTTTGTACGAGCGCCCGCGCACCAGCAGCGTCAAGATCGCTCTCTCGGTCTCGGTCAAGCTCGGCCCGGGCGACGACTCGAGCTCGTCGAGCTGCACGACCATCCAGTACGACCGATCGACGCCCTCGAGCGCCCTGGCGGCGTAGTCGACGTAACGTCTCGCACCGGTGAGCCGCGCCAAGCGCAATGCGACCTCGCTCGCGCGCCTGCGATAGCGAGCCTTGGTGTACAGCCGCAAGGCCGATGTGAAGAGCTTGATCGCGCCCTTGTAGTCGCCGGCCGCTTCGCGAACGAAGCCGTCCACCGTGCTCTCGACCGCCGCGTAGCGCTCGTCGCCGGGTGACGCGCGCAGCGTCGGCACGATGACATCGCGGTATTGCGACATCAGCAGCGCGGCGTCCGCGTGCATTCCGGCGTGCGTCATCTCCTCGGCCAAGAAGACCGGCAGCTGCTTCTGGTCGTCGCCGAGATCGACGACGCTCAGCGTCGCGTGCAGCTCCTTGGCGCGATCGACGAACTCGCTGTGCGCGCCGGGCTCGCGCAGCCCGCGGAACACCGCCGCCATGCGGCACTGCGCGAGGATGCGATACGCGGTGTTCGTGGCGCCCGACTCGGCGTCGCGCGCCCAGGTGCGGGCGCCGGCGGCGTCGCCGGTGATCTCGCACAAGATCGAGGCGTACATCGCGACCCAGAACCGCGGGCGCGCGAGCCCGTCTTGCCGCCAGTCGAACGACCGGATGCGGCGCTGCAGCGGCGCCCAGCCGTCCGCCTGGAGCAGCTCCGCGCACAGCGCGGTGAGGCCCTGCAGCACGTTGGCCTCGACGTAACGGTCACGATACGTGCACGCGGCGAGCGCGCGCAGCGAGCCGCGAAAGCGCTCGGCGGCGAGGTCGAAGTCGCCGCGCGCGAACGCTACCCAGGCCAGATACTGCACCGCTCGCGCGTGGATGATGTCGGCGCTCGGATCGACGCTCGCCAGCAGCGCCTCCGCTTCGTCGTAGCGCTGCAGCTGGCAGCGCGCGATGCCGAGGTTCAGCGCGAGCTCGGCCTGGATCGTCGGGTGCGCGTTGCGCGCGAGGTCCGAGGCTTCGAGCAACAGCGTTTCGCCGCGCTCGACCTGTCCCAGCCGAACGTACGCCGCGCCGAGCAGCATCTTGGCCGTCACGTACGGATCCAGCGACGTCGGCGTGTAGGCGCATGCGCGCAGCGCATCGATCGCTTTGTCGGCGCGACCCATGCGCAACAGCACGCGCCCGCGGAGCAGCGCCACGTCGTAGCGGGTCGCATCGTCGTGCAGGGAGATCGCGTAGCAGCCGTTCAGGCACTCCTCGAACTCACCGTCGAGATAGGCCTGCCGTGCTGACGATAACGTGGCTCGCTGGCCACCGAGAATTCGCTGAGTCGGAACGGTCTTCGCTCCCGCAACGGGGGGACGCACGGCGGTCGGGGTATCGCGAAGAGACCACCCCGACCGCCTCGTCGTCATGCGGTTCGCCGCGTGAGCGGCCGATCCGCTCGCGCTACTTCAGCGCACCGCGACGGCCTCGCCGATCGGACCGACGACGCCTTGGGGAGTCGCCTTCGGAGCCGGCGTCGGCGTCGATTGCACGACCTCGCCGATCGGGCCGACGACGTCGGCCGGGGCGAGGTCCCGGTGTGTTCCGGGGGCGAGGAGCGTGACGATCGCACTGAGGACGAACGTGAGCAGGGTCATGAGCGGACCTGATCCTTCCGGCATGAAATGCCGAGCATGACCTAGATGAAATTACCTAGGTCATGGCTCACGTTCTGTGCCGAGTTCGGGCCCCTCCCCAGCCGGAGGCTTCCGTCCGGGCTACTCCGCGCGACCGGCGATCGAGCGCCCGCCGCTCAGGGGGCGCGGTCCGCGAACCGATCTAGAGAGGAGAGACGACGTGTCTGGCCTCGGTCCCGCGCTCGGACCGAGGAGACCGGGAGAAGCGAAGAATGTGGAAGCTGTTCGGGAAACCGAAGGGTAGCGAGGCCGACCGTGGCGATCAGCGCGACGCGCTCGACACCGCGATGCAGGCGCTCAAGGAAAGCGAAGTCGACCGGCCGCTGCCGACGCTGGTTTGCCGCGACTGCGGGTTGAAGTATTTCAACGTCGGCACATTCCTCAAAGGCTCGCGCTGCCCAACCTGCCACCCGAACGGCTGAGCGAAGCTGCGGATCGGCCGAAGGCCGAACGCGAGTGTGGCTCGGCCCAAAGGGCCGAACACACACTCAGCCCACCGAGACGCTGCCGCGCGCGAGCGCGTAGTGCACGAGCCGGTCGACGAGCGCGTCGAACGAGATCCCGGCGTGCTGCGCTTCGTCCGGCAACAAGCTGGTCGGCGTCATCCCGGGGAGCGCGTTGACCTCGAGGATCGTGGGGCGGCCATGATCGGTCACGATGAAATCGGTGCGCGAATAATCGCGCAGGCCGATCAACCGGTGGACCGAGAGCGCCAGCGTCTGGAGCCGCGAGCTGAGGTCGTGGTCGATCGGTGCTGGGATCAGATGCCGCGCGCCGCCCGGCTTGTATTTGGCGTCGTAGCTGTAGAAGTCGTCGCCGGGCACGATCTCGACGACCGGCAGCGCCTCTTCGCCGAGCACGGCGCACGAGAACTCGCGGCCCGCGACGAACTCCTCCGCCAAGATCTCGGGCGTGCGCGACGACGCGCCGATCATCGCCTTGGTCCACTCTTCGTGCGTCTTGACGATCGTGACGCCGGCGCTCGAGCCGCTGCCGCGCGGCTTGGCGACCAGCGGCAGGTTCAAGCTCCCCGGTAACAGCGGCAGCGTTCCGCCCAGCAGATCGAACGTGTCCCAAGCCGGCGTTGGCAATCCCTCGGCGGCCAACAGCTTCTTGGTGAGGTGCTTGTCCATCGCGAGCGCGCACGCCGCGACGCCACTGCCGGTGTACGGAATCCCCATCCATTCCAGCACGCCTTGAATCGTGCCGTCCTCACCGCCGCGACCGTGCAGCGCGTTGAACACGACGTCGGGCGCGATCTCGCGGATCGCGTCGACGAAGCGCGCGTCGAAGTCGAGCGACTGCGCGTCGTGGCCGAGCGCCGCCAGCGCGCGCATCACGCACGTTCCGCTCTCGATCGAGACCTCGCGTTCCGCGCTCGGCCCGCCCATCACGACGGCGACTCTCAAACTGGGCATTCGGTGTCCGTAAATTCTCCGACCAGATGGACTTCGAGCTGCAGGTCGACGCCGAACTGCTCTTCGACGGCGCGCCGCACCCGGGCCAGAAGGGTTGCGACGTGCTGTGCCGTTGCACCGCCGGTGTTGACGATGAAGTTCGCGTGCAAGGTGGAGACTTCGGCCCCGCCTTCGCGCCAGCCCTTGGCGCCGGCGGCCTCGATCAGCCGTCCGGCGAAATCGCCCTCGGGGTTGCGAAAGCAGGACCCGGAGTTCGGAATGGCCACCGGCTGGCTCGCCTTTCGCCGTACCAGCCGCGACTGCAGGCGCTCGCGGACCGCGGCCGGATCGCCGCGCTCGAAGCGCAGGGTCGTGCGCGCCACGATCGCGTCGGGCGGGATCGTCGTTCGGCGGTAACGCCAGGCGACGTCGACCGCGTGCGGCTCCGGCCGGGCCGGGGTCTGCACGACGACCTCGCGCGCGAACTCGCCGATCTCGCGATCGGTGCCGGCGTTCATGCGGATCGAACCGCCGACCGTGGCCGGGATCCCGGCCAGCCCGTCGACGCCGACGCCGCCCAGGTTCGCGACCTTGGTGCACAGCACGGGGAGCGAAGCGCTGCCGCCGGCCTGCGCGATCACGGCACCGTCGTCGGCGCGGACGTCGAGCGCGGTGAACTCGCCCTCGAGGCGCAGCACGATCCCACGAATCCCGCCGTCGCCGACGAGCAGATTCGAACCCGAACCCAGTACGAACATCGGCAACCGGCGCTTGAACACGCGGCGCAGCACGAAGGCGAGCTCGTCGCCGGTGCGCACCTCGACCAGCGCGTCGGCGGGTCCGCCGATCTTCCACCAGGTGAACGGCGCGAGCGGCGCGTCGAACCGCGCGCGCTCGGCGAAGCGCTCGCGCAACGCGTCGCGATCCGTGTCGTCGAGCAGCGGGACCGACTTCACCGCGCTCAGCCGACGAGCGCGCCGGCCGCGACGCGTTCGCCGAGCCGATGGGCGGTCGTGGTGATCGAGCCGGCGCCGAGCATGAGCACGATCGCGCCGTCGGGCGCTTCGCGCGTGACGGCGTCGGGCAGATCTTCGACGTCGGCGACGTAGCAGACGGGCGTCCCCAGTGCGGCGAGCGGCGTGCCGATGCTGCGCTCGGTCACGCCGTCGATCGCGCGCTCGGAGGCGGCGTAGATCGGCGTGAGGATCACCCGGTCGGCGCCGTGCAGCGCGCGCGCGAAATCGTCCTTGAGGTACTTCGTGCGGCTGTAGCGATGGGGCTGGAACGCGACGACGACCGCACGGCCGCCCGCGTACTCGCGCGCCGCCGCGATCGTCTGCGCGATCGCGGTCGGATGGTGCGCGTAGTCGTCGACGATCGTCAGCGAGCCGCGGCCGACGACCTCGAACCGGCGCTGCACGCCGCCGAACCGGCCCAGCGCAGCCGCGACGTCGTCGAAGCGGATCCCGGCGGCGCGCGCGGCGCCGATCGCGGCGAGCGCGTTGAGCACGTTGATCTCGCCCGGGACGCGCAGCTCGATCTCGCCCAACGTGACGCCGCGGTCGCACACGACGAAACGCGAGCCGAGGTCCGCGTAGCGCACGTCCGTCACGGTGAGGTCGGCATCGGTGCGCGTCGCGAACGTCGTCACCGGCGAGAACGCCTGACCCGCCACGACGCGGCTGCCGCGGTTGTCGTTGCCGACGACGACGCGTCCCGCCGCCGGAACCTTGTTGACGAACTGGATGAACTGCTCGAGCAGCCGCGGCAGCTCGTCGTCCGACGCGATGTGATCGTTCTCGACGTTGTTCACCACCGCGATCGTCGGGTTGAGACACAAGAACGATCCGTCGGACTCGTCGCTCTCGGTGATGAACCAGGCGCCGCCGCCGGCGCGCGCGTTGGAACGGGTCTCGAGCCGCAAGCCGCCCACCGCGACGGTCGGGTCGAGCCCGGCGGTCTCGAAGATCGTCGCCAGCATCGCGGTCGTGGTCGTCTTGCCGTGGGTTCCGGAGACCGCGACGAGCTTGTAACCGCGGGCTAGTTCGGCCAGCATCGCGCCGCGGGTGACGACGTCGAGCTTGCGCTCGACCGCGGCGACGAACTCGGGATTGTCGTGCGCGATCGCCGACGATACGACGACCACCTCGGCGGCGCCGAGATTGGCGGCCCGATGGCCGATCGCGATCGCAATGCCTTCCGCCTCGAGCTGTTCGACGAGCGGGCTGCGATGGACGTCCGAACCGCTCACCCGCGCGCCGCGGGCGAGCAGCAGCCGCGCGATCGCGCTCATGCCGATCCCGCCGACCCCGACGAGATGATACGCGGTGTCCGTCACGGGCGTTCCTCGTTCGCGTCCGCGCCGCCGGGGACCCGTGAGCGGTCCGCAGCCGCGCCGAACACCGCACCGTCGATCCGCTCGGCGATGGTCGCCGCGGCATTGCGCGGCGCGAGCGAGCGGGCGGCCCGGCGCAGCGCGGCGTTGCGGTCGGGATCGAGCACTTCGCGCAGCGTCCACCACAACCGGTCGCCGTCGACCTCCGCGTCGGGGATCACCAGCGCGGCGCCGGCCGACGCGAACGCGGCAGCGTTGTGGGCTTGGTGCTGATCCGCGGCGTGCGGATACGGGACCAAGATCGACGGCGTCCCGGTGACCGCCAGCTCGGCGAGCGTCGATGCGCCGGCGCGCGCGATGACGACGTCCGCCGCCGCATAGGCATCGGCGGGATCGTCGAGGTACGGCACGAGCCGAACGCGGTTGCCGGGGGCGACGCTTCGTTCCTCGGCTTGCATGTACGCGAGGTCACGTTCGCCGCTGAGGTGCAGCACCTGACGGTCATCGCCCAGCGTGCGCCGCGTCACCAGCGCCGCGACCGCTTCGTTGATCGAGCGCGCGCCTTGGCTGCCGCCCATCGCGACGATCGTCGTGCGTTCGGGATCGAGCCCGAGCCGCTCGCGCGCGCTGGCGGCGTCCTTGACGATGCGCAACGACGCGCGCACCGGGGCCCCGGTCACGACCGTCTTGCGCCCGAACGAGCGCTGCGACGCCGCGTACGTCGTCCACACCTCGTCGACCAGCGGCGCCAACAGCCGGTTCGTCAACCCCGGCGTGACGTTGATCTCCAGCAGCGCGATGCGGCAGCGCACGATGCGCAGCGCGCGCAGGATCCGCGCGGCGACGACGACCGGAAAGCAGACGTAGCCGCCCGTCGCCACGACCATCTGCGGCCGCAAGCGCGCCAGCGCGCCCAGCGCCGTGACGATCCCGGCGCAGTTCGCGGCCGCGGTCCGCAGCGTGCCCAGCGAGAACGCGCGCTGCAGCGGCGCGCCGGGCACGTAGCTCAGCGGCATCGTCGTGACCAGCCGCGCCTCGAGCCCGTGCGCGTTGCCGAAAAAGCGCGGCTCGTAGTCGGGGCCGGGATGCCGCTCGCGAACCGCGTCGTCGATCGCGAGCGCCGGATAGACGTGACCGCCGGTCCCGCCGCCGGTGAACGCGATCTTGAGCTTCACCGAACCACGCGTCAGCCTTTGACGTCGCGCCACGGTGCGATGAGCTGCGGCGAGCTCGGCGGCGGCTCGGGATCCCACGACAGGCGCGCGTAGAGCAGGCCGTCGCAGATCGAACCGTCGCGCTGCACGTAGCTGTCGCGCAGCCGCGCCTCGAGCCGGAAGCCGCACTTCTCGAGCACGCGCGACGACGCGACGTTGGGCGCGAACACCATCGCTTCGAGCCGGCGGAAGCCGCCCGCGCCCAGCGCGTGCCGGGCCAGCGTGCGCGCGGCGTCGGTCGCGATCCCGCGGCCCCAGAACGCGCTGCCGAGCCAGTAGCCGAAGGTCGCGACCCCGCGGCGTTCACCTTGCTGCGCGTACAGGCCGGCGGCGCCGGCGAACGCGCCGCCGACCTCGATCACGAAGTGCTGCGGCACCGGCTCGGCGACGACGCGCGCCACCCACTCGCGCGCGTCGGTACGCGTGTACGGATGCGGAAACGACGCCGTCATCCAGCGCGACACGAGCGGATCGTCGGCGGTCGCGCGCAGCGCCTCGACGTCATTCGGCCGGTAGGGCCGCAACCGGCAGACGGCTCCGGACAGGAAAACGTCGCTGCTCATCGCTGACCTTCGCGGCTCGTGCACCGGCTCAACTCGTGCGGTAGCGGCCGACGTTGGCGATCAGGCCGACGGCGATGAGCGAGACGATCAGCGAGCTGCCGCCGAACGAGATGAACGGCAGCGGAACGCCGGTGACCGGCCACGACGACGTGACGACGCCGACGTTGATGAACGCCTGGATGATCGTCATGAACGTGCATCCCATCGCGAGCAGCATGCCGAAGCGATCGGGCGCTTTGAGCGCGAGCGTCACGCCGCGAATCGCGAACACCAGGAACAGCGCGATGACGGTGAGGCAGCCGAGCATCCCCAGCTCCTCGCCCAGCACCGAGAAGATGAAGTCGGTGTGCGCGGCCGGCAGGTAGAAGTACTTCTGGCGCGACGCGCCCAGCCCGACGCCGAAGATCCCGCCGGTGCCCAGCGCCAGCAGCGACTGCACGATGTGGAAGCCGGTGTTCTGCGGGTCTTTCCACGGGTGCAGAAAGGCGAAGATGCGCGCGCGCTTGTAGGACGACGACCCCACGGCGATCGCGATCGCCGGCAGCATCGCCAGCCCGCACATGACGAGATGCTCGATCCGCGCGCCGGCGGTGAACAGCAGCGCGAACGCGGTGAAGATGTAGAGCGACGCGGTGCCCATGTCGGGCTCGAGGAACACCGGGATCGCCAGCAGCAGCGTGATGAACAGCGCCGGCCAGACACCCTTCGAGAGCGACCGGACGCGTTCGCCCAGGCTGGCGAGCTTCGCCGCCAGGAACAGCACCAGGGTGAGCTTGCCGAACTCCGACGGCTGGAACGACAGCGCGCGCAAGCCGATCCAGCGCCGCGCGCCGCCGCTGGCGAAGCCGACGTGCGGGATCATGGTGAGCGCCAGCAGCAAGAACGTCACGATGACGGCGGCCGGCGCGATCGTCCGCAGCTTGCGGTAGTCGACGCGATACGCGGCGTAGGCGAGTACGAGCCCGACCAGCAGAAACGCGAACTGGCGCTTCAAGAAGTAGGCCGTGTCGTGATAGGTGGAGTACGCGGTCGCGCTCGACGCGCTGAACACCATCACCAGGCCGAGCGCCAGCAGAAACGCGACCGAGCCCAGCAGCAGCGCGTCGGGCGGTTTGAGGATCAGCCGGCGCGTGTTGGCCGGCGTATAGCCACGATGCGCCCGACTGCGCAGGCCGTCAGCGTACATGCGCGACGGGATCCTGCAGCGCGCGCACCGCCTCGACGAACATCTCGCCGCGGTGTTCGGCCGACTGGAACATGTCGAACGAAGCGCAGCCCGGCGAGAGCAGCACGATGTCGCCGGGCGCGGCGAGATCGCGCGCGCGCGCGACCGCGTCCTGCATCGACGACGCGTGCTCGACCTTCGCCCGCTTGACGACCGCGGCGATCTCGCCGGCCGCCTCGCCGATGAGCACGACCGCTTTCGCGCGCGACGAGACGACCTTGCCCATCTCGGCGAAGTCCGTCCCTTTGGCTTTGCCGCCGGCGATCAGCACGACCGGCCGGTCGAACGCGCGCAGCGCGGCGATCACCGCGCCGGGGTTGGTCGCCTTCGAGTCGTCGACGTACTGCGCACCCTCCAGCTCGGCGACCGGCTCGAGCCGGTGGCCCAGCGGCCGGAACGCGCGAACGCCGGCGCGGATCGCGTCGATCGGCAGCCCGGCGACGAGCCCGACCAGCATCGCGCCCATCGCGTTCTCGACGTTGTGGCGCCCCAGCAGCGGGATCTCGCCGGCCGCCATGACGTCGACCGGCCGCGGATCGCCGGTCGGCGGCGCGTAGACGATCGTCGAGCCGTTGCGCAAGTACAGCGTGGTGTTGCGGTGCGGCTCGCCGGCGAACCAATAGGTGCGCGTCTTGATGCGGTTCCCGTCTTCGCCGGGCGCGGCCGCGACGATCGGATCGTCGAGGTTGCCCACGAACGCGTCGCCCGGACCCTGGTTGGCGAAGATGCGGAACTTCGCTTCGGCGTACTCCTCCATCGAGTGATAGCGGTCGAGATGATCGGGCGTGATGTTGAGGATCAGGCTGATCCGCGGCTTGAACGAACGGATCGACTCGAGCTGGAACGACGACACTTCGGCGACGACCCAGTCGTCCGGTCCCGCCTGCGTGGTCTCGCGAATCAGCGCGTTGCCGATGTTGCCGCCGACGCGCACCGTGCGACCCGCCGCCTCGAACAGCGCGCCGACCAGCGCGGTCGTCGTCGTCTTGCCTTTCGTCCCGGTCACCGCGACGATCGGCGCGCGGCACAGGCGGTAGGCGACCTCGACCTCGCTGAACACCGGAATCCCTTTGGCCTGCACGCGGCGCACCAGCGCGTTGTTGAGCGCGATGCCGGGCGACAGCACCGCGACCGTGACGTGCTCGAGCGCCGCGTCGAGCGCGTCGGGAGCGATGAACGCGACGTTCGCCGCCCGCAGCTCGTCGAGCGCGTCGGCGATCGTGTCGGGCGGCGCCTCGTCGGTCGCGATGACCGAGCCGAGCCGCGAACGCAGCACTTCGACGCTGGCGCGCCCGCTGCGGCCCAGGCCGATGACGAGGGCGTGGTCGGTGCGGTCGAAGCGACCGCTGGTTGATTCGATCATACGAGACGCATCAAGGTGACGAAACCCACCGCGGAAAGGACGAGAGAGGCGAGCCAGAAGCGCGTCGTGACCGCCGACTCCGGCCAGCCGGCGAGCTCGAAGTGGTGGTGGAGCGGCGCCATCCGGAAGACGCGGCGGCGGGTGGTCTTGTACGACGCGACCTGCACGATCACGCTGAGCGTCTCCGCCACGAAGACACCGCCGACGATCAGCAGCAGCAGCTGCATTCCGGTGAGGATCGCGACGCCGGCCAGCGCCGCGCCGAGCGCGAGCGCACCGGTGTCGCCCATGAACACGCGCGCCGGATGGCGGTTGTAGAGCAGAAAGCCGAGCACCGTGCCGACCGTCGCCGCACCGAACAGCGGCACGCCGATCGACGCCCCGGTGAAGTGACACGCGCAGATGAGCACGAGCAGCGGCGGAAGCACCGTCCCGGCGGCCAGTCCGTCGAGCCCGTCGGTCAGGTTCACCGCGTGCGTCGTCGCCAGCACGACGCACAACGACAGTCCGTACCACAGCCACGCCGGCACGACGCCGAACGGAAACAGCACCGTCGACTGCGGCCCGGCGACGACGAAGAACACCAGCGCCGCCACGGCGGTCAGCGCGAACTTCGGCAGCGCGCGCAGACCGCGGTTCTTCTGCCGGCGAATCCCCATCACGTCGTCCCAGGCGCCGATCGCCATGCAGCCGCCGACGAGCAGCGCGAGCGCCACCGTGTCACGCCGCGGGTGCAGCACGAGCGCGATGAGCGGCGCCAGCCCGAACAACAGGCCGCCCATCGTCGGCGTTCCGGTCTTGGCCTGGTGGCTCTGCGGCGCGTCCTCGTAGGCGGTTTGGCGCACCGCGCGGCGGCGCAGCGCGTCGACCAGCGGCCGGCCGAGCAGCGCGCTGACGATGAACGCCGGCACGCCCGCGAACAGCAGCGACAGCGTCAGCACGCCGAGGCCGTACGGCCACGACAGCACGACGACGAGCGGCAGCAGATACCACGGCAGGCGCAAGCCGACGTCGCTCACGGCAGCACCAGCGGATGCGGCCCCGCGCCGCGCCAGGCGAGCACGACCAGCGGCGTCTGCTCGTCGCCGTTGCCGTGCGGGTTGCCGAGCAGCGCGCGCTCGACGGCAGCGCGATCGACCTGCGCAGAAGCGCCGAGGGTTTTCGCGCGGCGCAGGTCGTTGGCGTCGACGATCGCCACGTGCACGCCCAGCGCGGCGGCCAACTCGGACGCGACGCGATCCGGTTCGGCCGGACCGAGCACGATCGCGCGCTCGTACGGCGGCAGCGTCCCCGTGTACCCGTCGATCGCGGCGATCGCTTCGCCGAGCACTTCGTAGAACACGCCGCGTTTGCCGCGCAAGCGGCCGGCGGCGTGCGCGAGCGCGGCGTAGATCACCTTGCGCCGGCCGACCTGATCGATCACCAGCTGCACCGACTCGGGCTGGCTCATCGTGGCGAGCGCACCGGCCTGCCGTGACAGCATGAGCGCGAGCCGCGACGGCCGGATCGCTTCGGCCGCGATGAAACGCGACTGCGCGATCGCGACCGCGGTCTCGGCGATCGCGACGACGTCGCCGGTGCGCGCGATCCCGCGCACGGCGTCGCCGACGAGCGCCGCGAGATCGTCGCCCGGCGCGACCAGGCGCGTGCGCACCGGGATCGCGACGAGCCCTTCGGGCAGGTCCGTCTCGCGAACGGCGACCGGGATCACGCGAACACCTCGGCGCCGAGCGCTTCGGCGATCTGCTCCATCTTGTAGACGCGCGAACCTTTGAGCAGGATCGCGTCGCCCGAGCGCACGTTCGCGCGCAGCCAGCCCACCGCGTCGTCGTTGGTCGCGTAGCGCACGACGGTTCCGCCTGCGCTCTCGACGCCGCGCGCGGTGTCGGCGGCGAACGAGCCGCCGGCCAGCACGACATCGAGCCGCGCGGCCAGCTCGCCGATCTTGCGGTGCATCGCCGGCGCGTCGGCGCCGAGCTCCGCCATGCTGCCCAGCACGGCGATCTTGCGCGCGGCGTTCTCGCGCGCGAACGTGCCGAGCGTCGCGAGCGTCCCCGACAACGACGCGTTGTAGGCGTCGAACACGACCCGAATCCCGCCCGCCAGCTCGACGACCTCATAACGGCCGTGCGGAAGCGCCAGCGAGGCGACGGCGGCCGCGAACGGTGCCGGATCGGCGCTGCCGCTCGCCGCCTCGGCGCACAGCAGCGCAGCAGCGAACGCGCCGGCGAGATTGCGCCGGTTGTGGTCGCCCGGGAAGCTGATCGTCACGCGCTGGGTCTGCGTGCGGCCGTCGGCGGCGATCGTTCGCGCGACGTCGGGCCCGAGCACGACGGCGCGCTCGCCGGCCGGCGGCCGTTCGTCGTCGATGCCGAACCACATCGGCGGCGACGACAGCGTCGCCGCGCGCGACCGCGAGACCTCGTCGCCGAGGTCGAGCACGGCGCGGCGCGCGGCGGCCGGCAGCGCCCACTTCGTCTCGGCGATGCGCTCGCGCGTCCCCATGATCTCGAGGTGCGCTTCGCCGACGTTGGTCAGCAGGCCGATGTCGGGCCGCGCGGCGGCGACGAGCACGTCGAGGTCGCGGTGCTTGCGCGCGCCCATCTCGACGATCGCGACGCGCCGGTCACCGTCCTCGAGGCCGCACAAGAACCTGGCGACGCCGACCTCGTTGTTCTCGTTCTCCGGCGTCGCGGTCGCCGCCATGCCGGCGCCGCGCAGCAGCCCCGACAGGAACTGCTTGGTGGTCGTCTTGCCGGTGCTGCCGGTGATGCCGACGACCGTGCCGCGGATGCGCCCGCGCCCCAAGCCGCCGAGATCGAGATACGCCTGCAGCGTGTCGGTCACGACGAGCGCGGGGCGGCCCGGCGGGACGGCGGCCGGATCGTCGACGATCGCGCACGCCGCGCCGCGCGCGAACGCTTCGGCCACGTAGCCGTGTCCGTCGAACCGCTCGCCGCGCAGCGCGAGAAACGTCGCGCCGCGCTCGAGCGCGCGCGTGTCGGTACGCACGGACAGCTCGTCGGGCAGAGCCGCGTGCTCGATCGCCCGCGCGCGCATCGCATCGATCGCGTCGAGCAGCGGCAGCTTCATCGGCGCACCGACTGCGCGCGCTTGGCGAACGCGATGCGCACCTCGTCGCGATCGTCGAACGAATGGCGCTCCGCGCCGACGATCTGGTAGGTCTCGTGACCCTTGCCCGCGACCACGATCGTGTCGCCGGCTTCGGCACCGTCGATCGCGCGGCGGATCGCGCGCCGGCGGTCGAGCTCGATCTCGGTGCGCTCGAAACCGTTGGCGACGGCCAGCGCGATCTCCATCGGGTCCTCGCCGCGCGGGTTGTCGGACGTGACGATCACGCGGTCGGCGAGGCGCGCGGCGATCTCGCCCATCTGCACGCGCTTGCCCGGATCGCGGTCGCCGCCGCAGCCGAACACGACGATCAGCTCGCGTTGGGTCGTTTCGCGCGCCGCGCGCAGCACGTTCTCGAGCGCGTCGGGCGTGTGAGCGTAGTCGACGATCGCGTTGATCCCGAATGCGCCGATGCGCTCCATGCGGCCGGGGACCGCGCGCGTCGCCGCCAGACCGCGCCGGATCGCTTCGATCCCGATCCCGAGCACGGTCGCGATGCCGAGCGCGGCCAGCGCGTTGCGCACGTTGAAGCGGCCCGGCAAGTTGATCGCGAGCCGCGCGTCGCCGACGCGAAACGTCGAGCCGTCGCCGGCCAGCTGCAAGTCGCTCGCGCGCAGCGTGCCGGGCGCGTCGTTGTCGATGGCGTACGGAACGGTCGGCGCCGCCGACGCGAAGCGGGCGCGGGCGAGCTCGGCGCCCCACGGATCGTCGACGTTGAGCACCGCTTCGGGCGCGAGGTCGAACAGCCGCCGCTTCGCCGCGGCGTAGCGCTCGAACGTGCCGTGAAAGTCGAGGTGATCGCGGGTGAGGTTGGTCAGCGCGCCGACCCGGAAACGAACGTGGTCGACGCGGTGCAGTGCGAGCGCGTGCGACGAGACCTCCATCGCGACCGCGCCGGCGCCGGCGTCGCGCTGCGCCGCCAGCAGCCCGTGCAGCTCGATCGCCAGCGGCGTCGTGTTCGAGAGCGTCCAGCGCCGCTCACGAAACTCGCCACCCAGCGTGCCGATGATCCCGCACGGGATGCCGGCCGCCTCGAGCACGTCGCGCACCAGATGCGTGGTCGTCGTCTTGCCGTTGGTGCCGGTGATGCCGACCACGGTCATCGCGTGCGACGGCCGATCGAAGAACGCGTCGGCCAGCGCCGACGCGGCGATGCGCGTGTCGGGCACGCTCACCAGCGCGACGCCGAGCGGCGCGACGCCGACCGCCGCGTCGACCACGATCACCGATGCGCCGCGCTCGACGGCGTCGCGCACGAAGTCGTGTCCGTCTGCGCGCTCACCGTGAAGCGCGACGAACATCGTCCCGGGCCGGACCTCGCGCGAATCGCACGCAACGGCGTCGACCGACGCGGGGAGCGAGCCGGCGACCCGGGCGCCCTCGAGGGTCGCGACGAGCCGAGCAGTCTCTCGCATCAGCGTGCCGCCTTCGCCGGGCGGCCGCTGCGGACCAAGCGCGCCGGCGGGCTGGCCGGCATCACGCCGGCGTGCAACATCGCGGCGCGCCCGAGCGCGGCGAACACGGGCGCGGCGACCTGCGAGCCGTAGATCGAGCCGTGCGGCCGTTCGACCTTCACCAGGATCACGTAGCGCGGATGCTCGGCCGGGATCATCCCGACGAACGACGCGATGTACGCGCCCGACAGGTACCGGCCGTTCTCGACGACTTGCGCCGTCCCGGTCTTGCCGGCCGTCGTGTAGCCCGCCACCTGCGCGGTAGGGTTGCCGGTGCCGCGCAGCACGACCCCGCGCAGAAACCCGCGCAGCGTCGCCGCCGTCCGCTCCGCGATCGCGCGGTGCTCGACCTCTCGCCCGTACCGGTAGACGAGCCTGCCGTCGCCGGTCTCGATCGCGTCGACGATGCGCGGCCGCAGCAACAACCCGCCGTTGGCGATCGCCGCGTACGCGCGAAGGAGCGCGAGCGGCGTGATCGAGATGCTGTGTCCGAACGAGATCGTTGCCAGCGTCGAGCCGCTCCACGCCGACGGCGGGTTGACGATCCCCGGATTCTCGCCCGGCAGCTCGACCCGGGTCAGCTTGCCGAAGCCGAAGTTGCGGATCGTCCGGTACATCGCCGTCGCGCCGGTGCCCATCCCGACTTCCGCCGCGCCGACGTTGTGCGAGTAGGCGATGATCTCGCCGATCGTCTCGCTGCCGAGGTGGGCGGCCATCATGCCGTCCTCGGCGTTGTGGATCGTTCGCCCGCCGACGACGATTGCGTCGCGGGCCGGAAAGCGCGACGCGGTCGTGTAGCGGCCGCTCTCGAGCGCGGCGGCGGCGGTGATGAGCTTAAACGTCGAGCCCGGCTCGTACGCGTCGGTGATCGCACGGTCGCGCCAGCTGTCCGGCGTCGAAGCCGCGAAGTGCGCCGGATCGAAGTCGGGCAGGTTCGCGACCGCCAGCAGCTCGCCGGTCCACGGATCCATCACGATGGCCGTCGCGCTGCGCGCGTTCCACTTCTTCAGGCACGCGCGCAGTTGCCGCTCGGCCTCGAACTGCAGGTACGGATCGATCGTCGTGACGATCGTGTGGCCCGCCACCGCGCGCTCGACGACGTGCACCTGACCGAACGGCATCGCGTGGCCGTACAGATCGGTTTCGATCAGCACGCGCCCGGGACTTCCGCTCAGCACCGCGTCGAGCGAGAACTCGAGCCCGTCGAGACCGTTCTCGTCGGTGCCGGTGAAGCCGAGCACGCTCGACGCGAGCCGGCCCGACGCGACGTAGCGCAGCCCGGTGTCCTCGCCCTTCGTGTCGATCCCCGCCAAGCCGAGCGCGTGCACGCGCGCGGCGACGTCGTGTCCCACCTTGCGCGCGAGCCAGCGGAACTGCGCCTTCGCGCGCAGCGTCTCTTCGATGGTCGCGGCCGGCTCACGCAGCACCGGTGCGAGCTTCACGGCTTCGGCGTGCGCGTCGCTCACTTGCGACGGCACGACGTAGATCGACTCCGACGGCAGCGAACGGACGAGCACGCCGCCGTCGCGATCGAGGATCGCGCCGCGTTTGGCGAACTGTTCGACCGCTTCGTCGTGCTGCGCCACGGCGGTGCGCGCGAGATATGGCCCTTGGCGAATCTGGACGTCGCCGAGCCGCCAGGCCAGCAGCACGGCCAGCGCGATGACCGCGACGAGCGAAAACTTCGCCCGAGCCGGCGCGACGCGCGCGAACGCACGCGCCGCCATCAGCGCGCGTTAAACCACGCGAACAGCGCCAAGCCGCTGGGTTGCGGCTGCGGCTTGGGCTTGGGCACGCGCACGACCGCGTAGACGTGCGGATCGTGCATGTGCAGCGCGGCGGCGAAGACGGCCAATTGATCCGGCGACTCGAGCTGCGCGATCCGGTTGTCGCGCCGCTGGACCTCGCCCAGCAGCACGGCGCGATCGCGTTCGGCGCGCTCGAGCGAGTCGTTGAGCGAGGTGAGGTTCGCGGTCAGCGTCACGTAGCCGAGCAGCGGCAGCAGCGCCGCGAGCGCCAGCGTCACGACCGCGTGCACCGGCGCATGCAGCCGGCGCCGGGTGCGGCGCGTGCGCCGCCGCGTCGCGGTGCGAACGCGTTCGATGCGCGGCTCGACGACCACGCGCTGCGCGGCGATCACGCCGCCACCTCGACGCGCTCCGCGACGCGCAGCTTGGCGCTGCGCGCGCGGGGGTTCGCGGCGACCTCGTCGTCGGCGGCGACCAGCGGCTTGCGCGTGACGGCGCGCGCGCGCGGGTCCTCGCGGAAGGTGTGCTTCACGATGCGATCCTCGAGCGAGTGGAAGCTGATGACGGCGATGCGGCCGCCCGGCGCGGTGCGGGCGAGCGCGGCGGCGAGCCCGTCGCGCAGCGCGCCGAGCTCGTCGTTGACGGCGATGCGGAGTGCCTGGAAGGTCCGCGTCGCGGGGTGGATGCGCGCGTGGGCGGGCGCTCGGATGGCGCGCGCGACGACGCCGGCGAGATCGAGCGTGTCGCGCACCGGCGTGCCGGCGTCGCGCAGCGCGACGATGGCGCGCGCGATGCGCCGCGAGGCCCGCTCCTCGCCGTAGCGGTAGATCGCGTCGGCGATCTCCCGCTCGTCGCGCGTGGCGAGAAACTCGGCCGCGCTCTCGCCGCGGCTCGGATCCATCCGCATGTCGAGCGGCGCCGCGGCGCGGAACGAGAAGCCGCGCTCGGCTTCATCGAGCTGCATCGAGCTCACCCCCAGGTCGAACAGCACGCCGTCGACGGTCGCGATCCCCAGCGCGTCGAGCTGCATCGCGAGGTCGCGAAAGTTCGCCTGCACGAGCGTGAAGCGCGAATCGGCGATCGCGCGCGCGCTCGCCGCGGGGTCCGCGTCCAACGCGATCAGCCGGCCCGCCGGCCCGAGCGCGTCCAAGATCAGCGCGGCGTGGCCGCCCGCGCCGAACGTCGCGTCGACGTACGTCCCGCCGGCTCGCACCTGCAGCGCGTCGAGCGATTCGCGCGCCAGAACCGCGACGTGCGCCACTCAAGAGAGTCCCAGCTCCGAGGTGTAGTCCCCAAGATCGCCGCGGTCGCGCAGATGGCGCTCGTAGCGTTCCTTCGCCCATACCTCCACGCGCGACATCGCGCCGATCGACACGATCTGCTTCTGCAGCTCGGCCAAGGCACGCAACGCTGGCGGGATCATGATCCGGCCTTGCTCGTCGCAACTGACTTCGTCGGTGTTCGAGAACAGATGCCGCCGGACGTCGCGAAAGTTCTCGTCCCGTTTCGGCGCAGCTTCGATCCGGCCGCGCACGTCCAGCATCTCCACCGCGGGGCACAGCTCCAAACACCCCTCGGGCTGGAGAATCGTAATAAAGAAGCTCGTGCCGAGCTGAGCGCGAAAGCGGGAGGGCACGACGAGGCGCCCCTTGTCGTCAAGGCTGTGCTCGACCAGTCCTGTGAACAGTGGACGATCCATCACAGGGATCACCACAGTGCTCCCCTTCGCTCCATTTCCAACCACTATATCCCACCAGTCACCCCGCGGCAACAACGAGCCGCGATTTTACGGAGCGCACGGCGCTGTTGGGATCGCTGCACGAACATACGTTCGTCTACTTTTGAACGCACGGCTGCGGCATCGGATGTCAACGCCCGCCCTGCGGGGCCGCAATGCTACGCGCGCCCCGGGACCAAAGCCGCGGGGTCCGCGGGACGGCGTGATCGAACGTCGACCCTCTTCCTCGAAACGCTGCGTTTCGATGCGAAACATCGCGTTTCAGACCGTGATACGTGTCACCGGAGGTGGTGACGACCATGACATCGCCGACGTACCAGCAGCGCGCGTATCGCAACAGCGACCACGCCGCCATCCTCGATAAGGTTCATCGCGCCCAGCTGCGGCTGGCCGACCTCGAGCGAAGCTGCGCCGCAGGTGAAGCGCAGATCCGCGCCGCGCAGACGCGGTTCGACGCGCTCTCGCCCTACGACCGGGGCTGGATGCTCGAGCTGATCGCCCTGCTCGCAGTTCTCGCGATCGTGCTGGAGTGGTTTCCGGCCCGGATGATGAGCCTGGTGTTCTTCTTCGCCTCGGCAGTCGAGCTCGTCGCGCTGACCTGCGCGTTCGCCGCCGGCGGGTTCTTGCTCGGGCTCGTGCTGGGCGAGCTGGCGCGGCGTCATCGCCAGCCGCAGCAGCACGCGCTGCTCGATTCGATCTGCTTCGGCCTCGCCGCACTGGCCGTCGTCGCCTTCCTCGCCGTCGGGTTCGAGCTGCGGATGGGCTACGCGCAAGCGTCGACCGACGGAGCGATCGCGGCGGTTGGCCCGGTGGTCCAGGCGGCCGCGCTCACGACGCTCGCCTTCATCGGGATCGTGATCGCGTTCACCTCGGGTTACCAGCGAGAGTCGTTCGATTCGCTGCGACTGCGCTGGAGGCTGTCGCGCTTGCGCTCCGAGCTGAGCACGAACGAAGCGCACCTGACGGCGACGCAACATGAGCTGGCTTCCGCGCAGCGTGCCGCGGCGGTCGCCGCCGACGGGTACGCGCCGGCGGCGTCCACCAACGGCGTGCCGCCGCCCGACGCGTCGCAACCGTCGGCGCCCGCCACCGGCAACGGCGTCGCTCACGGCTCCTGATCCTCGGATGTCCCGCCTCGCCGCGCTCGGATTCGCCGTCGGCCTGGCGGGGTTGATCCCGTTGGCCGGCTGCGGCGCTGCCAGCCGGGCTTCCGCCGCCGAGCCGACGTCGGAGGCGCGCAGCTGCGCCAGCTTGTGGCTGAGCACCGAGTTGCACGCCGCATCGTCGGTCGAGCTGCTCGTCGCGGCCGGCGACACGATCCCGGTCAACCGCTGGCCGGCGTACCGCGCGATGGCCGCCGAGGTCACCGGCTGCGCAGGCGTCGGCGCGACGATCACGCTGCGGCCGATCACGGCGGACTCGCTGACCGAGCTGCCGCTGTTCGCCGGCGAGGTCCCCGCCCCGACCGGGCCCGATGCGGTCAACCCGCTGCGCTATCGGTCGGACCTGCGCGCGTTCATCGTCAAAGCCGGCGCCGCGTTCGACCGCCTGCCGCAGCTCGAGCGCGGCGCGACCGGTTCGGACCCGCTGGGCGCGCTGCAGGCCGCGGCCGGCGATCTGCGGCTCGAGGCCGGCACGTCTCAGCGCGTCGTCGTCGCGATCTTCAACGGTTGGCAGCAGAGTCGGTCGCTCAACCTGTTCCGGTACGGGCAGGACCCGTCCACCTCGACCGGCCCGGCGCTGCGAGCGCTCCGCGCCAGCGGCGCGCTGCCGGAGCTCAACGGAGCCGACGTCGTGATCGCCGGCTTGACGACCGGCACCGCGCGCATGCAAACGAGCGACGCCCAGCTCGCCGAGCTGTGCACGTTCTGGCGCAGCGTGATCGCCGCCGGCCACGGCTCGCTCAAGCTGTGCGCCGCCGCGCTGCCGGGAATCAGCGAAACTCCCTGATCGAGACTCTGGCTGGGACTAAGCCGCACCCCTGACACAGCGCAGAACGGCCGATCACTCTGGTAAAGTGCTGGCACCGAAGCGTTACACAGAGGACAAGGCCGGGTGCGCGCAGCGGCGAAACGCGGCCTAGACGTGTCGTCGCGCGCCTCCTGGTTTATGCTTGCCCTGGTGTTCGCCGGCCTGAATGGTTGCAGCGGCGGTGGGTTCTTGCCCGGTCCCCACACGATGGCGCCCGCGCAGCTCGACTCGATCGTGCGCCAGTACTCGCAGGCGAACTCGGTCGACAGCAAGCTCATCGCATCGGTGATCGACGCGGAGTCGCACGGCGATCCGAGCGCCGTCTCGCGCGTCGGTGCCCAGGGCCTGATGCAGCTGATGCCCGGCACGGCGTCGATGTACGGCGTCGCCAACCCGTTCGACCCCTATCAGAACGTCGACGGCGGGACGCGGTATCTCCACGACCTGCTGCGGCGCTATAAGGGAAACGTCCGGCTGGCGGTCGCCGCGTACAACGCCGGGCCCGGTGCCGTCGACGCCGCGCACGGCATCCCGCCGTACGCGGAGACGCGCGCATACGTCGATCGCGTCGTCGCCGGCCTTCACTAGTGCCCCGGCTCGGGAGTTCCGTGCGAAAGATCGCGAAGGATTTTCGTTCGGATCAAGGAGCGATGAGGGAGCAACGCCGTCGCGTTGTGACCGAAGAGCGACGAAGAGCCCGGACGAAAAGACGAGCGAGATTTCACGCGCAAACTCCCGAGGCGGGGCACTAAACAGATGGCCGCCTATTCGGGCGTAGGCCGACCGATGCTCGCCCGCGCCGCGCCGCCCCGCGTTCCGCGGCTGCGCATCCTCGACGCCTACATCCTCAAGGAGGTCGCCGCGCCGTTCGGCTTCGCGCTGGCAGCGTTCTTCCTGTTCTGGTTCGCGAACATCTTCGTGCTCGCGGCGGACTACTTGGTCAACAAGGGCGCACCGGTCTTTCTGGTGCTGCGCTTCCTGCTGTTCCGCGTCCCGCAGGCAACGCCGTTCGCGTTTCCGTTCGCCTGCCTGTTCGGCACGCTGCTCGGCTTCGGACGGCTCGCGGCCGACAACGAGATCAACGCCCTGCGCACCTCGGGCGTCCCGTTCTTGCGCATCATTCGGCTGCCGCTCGTCGCCGGCATCGCCGTCGCGATCGGCTCGTTCCTGATCAACGAGCACATCGCGCCGGTCGCGACCGATCTCTCGACGCGCAGCTTCTACCAGATCTTGTACCGTTCGGAGACGCTGCCGGTCGAGCCGAACATCTTCCGCGCCGATCCGGCGACCGGCAACACGTTCTACATCCAGTCGGTCTCGTCCGACGGCAAGACGATGCGGAACGTCCAGATCTACCAGCCCGCGCGAACCTCGCCGTTCGTTCAGGTGCTGACCGCGAAGACCGCCCGCATCGACGGCACGCAGATCGTGCTCGACCACGCCGTCGAGACGCGCATCAACGATCAGGGCGAGGTCCAGGCCGTCACGATCATGGCCAACGAGGTGCGGCTGTCGCTGCCGATGGGCGACAACGGACAGAACTTCCTGAGCGGTGCCATGAACGACACGTACACGATGAACACGCAGCAGCTGTCGCGTGACATCAAGTTCCGCAAGCAGACCGGCCAAGGCGGCACGGATCTGGCGGTGCGCGAGCTGACGCTCGGCACGAAATACGCGTACCCGTTCGCAGCGTTCATCGCGGTCATCCTCGCGCTTCCGCTCTCGGTGCGGTTCGGCAAGAACGGCCGCACGCTCGGGGTCGTGCTGTCGATCGTCGGGTTGTTCGTCTACTACGCGATGGTGGCGCTGTTCGGCGCGTTCGGCAAGAACGGCGCGCTCAACCCGTACCTCGCCTCGTGGCTGCCGAACATCGTGACGGCGGTAGCCGGCAGCGTCCTGATCTGGCGCGAGGACCGATGACGCGCCTCGTCCGGCGCGTGAGCGTGACCGCGGTCGCGCTCTCGTTTGCGCTATCCTCGGTGCCCGCGCCGGCTTCGGCCGCCGAGGACGCCGACACCGCGCAGGCGCTCGCGCTGATGCGCGGGGGCTGCGGCAGCGTCGTCGCCCAGGTCACGCCGTCGCCGGGGCCGTCGGCGAGCAACTCGCCGACACCCGCGCCGTACGTCGGCCCGCCGACCGCGCCGGGCGGACCGCAGATCCTCATCCCGCCGGGGCCCTCGTCGTCGCCCGGCATCTCGCCGCCGCCCGTTCCGACCGTCCCGCCGACGCCGAGCGGCTCGCCCGGGCCGGTGATCATCCTCCAGCAGACCGCGCCGCCGGCCGTCTCGCCGATTCCGGCGCCGAACACGAGTGCCGGACCCGTCGGGCTGAACTCGCCCTCGCCGTCACCGTCGCCGGCCGCCGGCGAGATCCTCGATCCGAACACGTACGCGATCCTGGGCGACAAGCTCAGCGGCACCGACAAGCCCGGCGAGCCGTTCGATCTCGACGGCAACGTCAACGTCTTCTACCAGGACGGCGTGCTCGGCGGCGATCACGCGCACTACGACGGGACGCGCTACATCGACGTCACCGGCAACACGTTCGTGAAGAACCGCGAGGGCGACACGACGTTGTTCGCCGACGCGATCCGGTTCGACACGAACACCCAGAAAGCGACGTTGCTGCACGGGCACGGCGAGTCGACCCAGGGCGTCGAGCAAGGCCGGCTGCACTTCGCGGGCACGACAATGGTGACCGACCGCAACGGCGTGACGCACGTCGAGCACGCGAACATCACGACCTGCGAGAACCCGCGCGGCGGATACCATATGGAATCGAAGACGCTCGACGTGTATCCGGGCGACAAAGCCGTCGCGCACTCCGCCGTGCTGTACCTGGGCGCGCTGGCCGTCTTCTACCTGCCGATCGCAATCATCTCGCTGCGCCAAGAAGAGCCCGGCTCGCGCCGAAATCCCGGCTTCCTGCCGCTGGTCGGCTACGACTCGGTCGAAGGATTCTACATCAAGGCGCGGATCGGGTTCTCGCCCAGCGACTACTACTACGGCTACTACCGGGTCGAGGAATTCACGCGCATCGGTCTGGGTCTCGGCTACGTCGGCACGATCCGGCGCAAGGACGGACGGCGGCAGACCGACATCAACTTCTACCATCTGAACAGCAGCGGCAGCAACAGCGGCGGCGGAAGCAACAGCAACCTCTCGATTCAAGACCAAGAGGCGTTCTCGCGTTCGCTGCGCGGTCAGTTCGGGCTGAACTACACCGACAACTACGGTCCGCTCGTCACGCTTCCGGCGCAGTACGATCTGACCGCGGCGATCGACCACGGCGACGCGAAAGGCGACCGCCAGGACTACAGCTTCCACCGATCGTCGACCGGATCGCAGGCCTCGACCGACGACTACGGCGTGAGCGACCACCGGCAGTTCTCGCAAAACTTCACCAACGACACGACCGTGTCGTACACGACCAGCCAAAACGTCGGCTTCCCGGGCACGACCACGCTGCACTACGAGACGCTGACCCACTTCAGCGGAAAGTCGTACGACTACGACCTGACCTTCGACCGCTACGACACGTCGTTGCCGACCAACGTGCAAAAGGAGCCGGAGCTCATGATCCGGCCGCACGATCCGCTCTTCCCGCGGCTCATCGGCCTCCCGATCACCGCCCAATACACGATCGGGCTCTACAACGACCCCGAAGCTGAGCCCAAGGTGCCGTCACCGACGGGACTGACCACGTCGCGCGCCGAGGCGCGCATTCAGATCGGACCCGGACTCGCCCACTTCCTGGGCAGCGATTTCTCCGGCCAAGTCACCATCCAGCAGGACGCCTACGGTACGGGCGACCTCAAGGCGCAGATCGGCCAGGAGGCGACGCTCACCACGCCGCTGTTCGGCCACGTGATCAACGTGATCTCGTACAACGAGTCGAACGTCAACGGCCCGCTGGCCGAGCCGTTCAAGTCGATCGACGTGCTCGGCCAAGGATCGAAACAGGCCAACGACGTGCTGACGATCTTCAACCGCGACATCTACTCGCTGGCGCTGACCGCCACGACCTTGTTCAACCGCGAGGCACAGTCGGTCGGCTATCAGCTCACGTCACGCCCTTCACCGCGCTCGTCGGTCCTGATCGGCGGCAACTTCACGCCCGGACCGGGCAACGGCTTCGACCAGACCAACGTGCAGTTCTCGACGCCGTTTGGGTACGAGAGCGACCTGCAGTTCGCCACCTTCATCAACTGGAAAGCCAAAGGCCGCCTGGTGAGCAAGAACATCTACTACCGCCACGTCGTCGGCGACTGCTACGAGATCCGTCTCGCCTACAACGAAGACCTCAAGCAGTTCACCGGCACCATCGACCTGCTCGCCTTCCCCTCCCAGGCGCTGAACTTTGGGCTGGCCTCGACCTCACTCAGCTCGATCATCCCGCAAAGCTTCTCGTCGACCGCCTTCACCGGCGGCACGTTCAGTCCTTAAGTGTTCGCGCAAAGTGCGCGAACACCGGCCCTGACGGGCCGATCCCGCGAGAAACGATTTCGATGAGACACGATTTCGATTTCGTTACCACAAGAGGACACGCAATGCCATGAGTACCTACACGCAGCCGTGCGAATACCAGGAGTGCAACTGCACCGTCACCGGCGGCCTCGAGGGAGCCGCGTACTGCAGCGACATCTGCGAAAGCCGCGACTCCACCGACGAAGAGAACGAGACGATCTGCGCCTGCGGCCACCCTCCCTGCGACACCGAATAGTTCGTCACCCGACCCGTGCCGGGAGGCGCGGGAGCACTAGTGCTGCGCAGGGGCGTTTCGCAGCGAGCGGCGCCCGGAGGGCGAAGAGCGAGCGGAGAACCGAGCTACGTTTGCGCCACGACGGCGCAAACGTAGCGCCCCCGGCGCAGCACTAGTGCTCCCGCGCCTCCACGCCACAATCCTAAGGCGTGTTGAAGATCTCGATGCCGACGATCTCTGCCGCCGGATTGTTGACCGTGGTGTTGTTGGCGGGCTTGAAGAACTGACCGCTGTTGCTGCCGTTGGGGATCGTCTGCGAGATAGTGTACGAGAACGTATAGTCCGTGCCGGCCGGACCGCTCGTGCTCAGCGAGTCGATCGGCGTCAGCGTGCGGTCGAGCGTGAACAGACTGACGTTCCAAACCGCGCCGATCGAAGTGTTGACGAACGGCGGGCAGTCGAGAGTCGGGCTGGTGGTCGGCGCCGGCGTCGGCGTGCTGGTGGTGGTCGGCGAAGACAGGTCCAACAGGCAGCGGTTGAAGCTGATCTGAAAACCGTACTGCGAGTTGCCGGTGGGGATCGTCGGCTGGAAGTTCAGGATCGACGTCGGGTAGATGACGTTGAACGACTGCGGGGTGTTGGTTGCAGGGTTTTGATAGACTTCCTCGAGCCCCGGCGCGTTGGCGAAGCCTGCGCCGCCGCCGACGATGAAGTAGGCCGACCAGTTGGTGAAGTTCGTGTTGAAGCCCTGAGCGTAGGGCTGCTGGCCGTTCCCGCTGGTGTTGAAGACGATGAGGTAGCTCACGTTCTGGAAGTCGAGCTGACCGGCCGTCTCGAAGCGGACCAAGGTGTAACCGGGCTGAACGACTCCGTTCCCGGCAACGTTCAAACCGGTGACCTGACGCCCGCATCCCGGTAGCATCATCATCGCCGCGACAACCACCCCCATCACCACTCGACGCATGTTCGTCTCCTCCACGACCGCTCGCAGCACGGTCGTCGCGCTTGTCTGCGCGTTTGCGCTGCACCTTGCCTTCCCACTCACGACGTGGTGGTGGCTTGCGCCATTTTCCGCCGCCGGCCTGGTATGGGCCTGGAGCAACCTGCCGCCACGCGTGGCAGCGCTCGTCGGCTATGCGAGCGGCCTCCTGTTCTTCACGCTGGGGTTCGCCTGGTTCGGCGAAACTGCCGGCGCGCTGATCGGGCCGGCCGCACCGATCCTCGACTTGGGACCGGCGGTCGTCGAAGCGTTGGCATTCGCGTTCGCGGCAGCCGTGACGTCGCTTGCCGCGCGGCATTGCGACGCGCGCGCCGTTCCGTTCGTCGCCGCAGCCGCGTTCACGCTGGCGGAGCAGGTGCGGTCCAGCACGGCGCTGGGCGTTCCGCTCGAGCAGCTCGGCACGACGATGGTCGACTCGCCGTTGCGGCCGTTGGCCGCATTTGCGGGCGGGTACGGTCTGACGTTCGTCACCATGCTGCTCGGCGCGGCGCTCGGCTGGTGGCTCGCGCGTCCCGGGCCGCAGCGCGCGCGACTGGCGATTGGGATCTGGGCCGCCGTCGCGGTCTGCGTCGGGCTGGCGTACGCCGCCTGGCCGGCGCGTCACTATGCCCTGCCGACGCGGCGCGTCGCCGCGCTGCAGGGCGGGATCGCGCAGAGCATCAAGCGCAGCGACACCGGGCTCGCGCTCGGGCTCGACCGCTACACGAAGATGACGCTGGCGCTGCGCGCCCAGCATCCGTCGCTGGTGCTGTGGCCCGAAACGGTGATCACGGCCGATCTGCTGCGCGTCCCGCCGCTGCGCGCGCGCTTCGCGCACCTCGCCGACACGCTCGGCGCGACGCTCTACGTCGGCGCGTTCTGGGATAACGGCACGAAGTACGAGAACGCGCTGTTGATCTACGATCCGCGCGCGAACCAGAACGACGTCGCCCGCCTGTACGTCAAAGAGCAGCTCGTGCCGTTCGCCGAGTACGTTCCCGGTCCGGCGTGGCTGCGTTCGCTGCCGTACGCGAACGAGATCGGTGCGTTCGCGCCCGGCACCAACGCCGCCGAAACATACGCCGGCGCGACCGCGCTGATCTGCTGGGAGTCGTTGTTCGGCGACATCGCGCACGCGCGGCTCAAGGACGACCCCAGTTTGATCCTGATCGCGACCGACGACGCGTGGTTCGGCACGACCGAAGGACCGTACGAGCACGCGCAAGCGGCGTCGTTGCGCGCCGTCGAGACCGGACGTTGGGTGTTGCGCGCGGGCGCGACCGGGATCAGCGGGATCGTCGCGCCCGACGGCAGGTGGACGCAGCGCACGGCGCTGGGCGGCGTCGCGACGGTCGTCGGCGACGTCGGCGCGCCGGCACCCGGACCGTACGCGGCGCTGGGTCCGGCGCCGGTCGGTTTCGCCATGGCCGCGATCGCGGGACTGCCGTTCCTCGTGTCGTTCGCGCGGCGGCGCGCGCGATGATCTGGCGGGTCGCGCTGTCGGTTCTCGCGCTCGCGTTCTTGGCGTGGGTCGGCTTCGAGATCGGACAGGCCGGCAGCGAAGTCGAGTTCGCGCGCCAGGCCGGTCCCAATACGCTGACCAACGGCACCGTGCAGGGCAAACGCATCGACCGCAAAGCGTGGTCGCTCGACTACGACAGGCTCACGATGAGTCCGGACGGCACGCTGCTGACGATCGCGCACGTGCGCGACGGCCGCATCCATCGCGCCGGCAAGCCCGACGTGCTGATGCGCGCCGACGGCGTCACCGTCAACACGGTGACCAACGACCTCACCATCACCGGGCCGGTGACGTTCACCGAGGACGACGGCCGCGGGCGCACGCGCACCTTTCGCAGCACCGGCGGGGAATACAACGGAACGACGCGCATCCTCGAGTTCGATCACTCGTCGACGATCACCGACAGCGGCGCCACGGTAACGGTCGCCAAGATGACGATCAACTTCCGCACCGGCGACTCGTCGTTCGGCCGGATCGAAGGCGAGAAGCCGTAGTGCGCGGCGTGCAAAACGAAACCGCACGGTGCGCTTGCGGCACCGCGCGGTCTCGACTGCGTCTTGTTGGGCGGCTAGGACTCGGGTTGCGCGTTCTTCTTGGCTTCGGCGATCAGCTTCTTGACCTTCTGACCGCCCTTGTGGCCGATCTGCTCGTAGAAGTTCGGACCGTATTTTTCCTTGACGACCTTGCCGCCTTTTTGACCGATCGTCTCGTAGAACTCCGCACCGTGGCGCTCGCGCGTCGCTTGTCCGCCCTTGCGTCCGATCTCTTCGTAGAATCCCGATCCGTAGCGGTCGCGCACGGTGTCGCCGCCTTTTTTGCCGGCTTCTCGTACCGACATGTCGCCGTCGACCTTTTCCGTCCGGTCTGTGACCACGCCCTTCTTCGGGTCGGCCATGCGTCAGCCGGCCGTTTTCGTCGTGCGTTTCAGCTTCTGGCCGCCTTTGGCGCCGATCTCTTCGTAGAACGTCGGCCCGTACTTGCTCTTCGTCGCCTCGCCGCCTTTGCGGCCGATGGCTTCATAGAACTCCGAGCCATACTTCGCTTTGACGCGATCGCCACCACGCTTACCGGCCTCGCGGACACTCATGCCGCCGCCCGCGGTCGTCAGGTTTTCGTTGCTCGCCATAGTTGGAATCATCCCCCTGAGCTATCGGCCCACCGACTGCTCTGTACCCAGCGGCAGCTAGGTTAAACGGGTGCTTCGGACCATCTTCGAGCGTCCACTGGTCTACGACGGACTGGGCGCCGCGCCGTTCGTCACCGACGTCGCGGTCGCCGACGGCAAAGTCGTTGCGATCGGGGATCTCTCCGAGCGCGACGCGCACGAGCGCGTGCCGTGCGACGGCCTCGCGCTCGCACCGGGATTCATCGACGTCCATTCCCATTCCGACGAGCTGTGGCTGGTCGATCCGCGCTGTGAGGGAAAGATTCGCCAAGGGGTGACGACCGAGATCGGCGGCAACTGCGGTACGTCGATCGCGCCTTTGTACGGTTCCGCGCTTACGAAGAAGCGGCGCGACGCGGCCGAGTACCGGCTCGACGTGCAGTGGCAGTCGTTCGACACGTTCTTCGCGCTGGTCGAGCACGAACGCGTCGCGCTCAACGTCGCATCGCTGGTCGGGCTGGGCACGACGCGCAGCTGCGTGGCCGGGCCCGACGCGCGGCGGCTCGAGCCCGACGAGATCGAGGCGCAGAACCGGCTGATCCGCACCGCGGTCGAGGAGGGTGCGCTCGGGGCATCGAGCGGGCTGATCTACGAACCCGGTCGCTACGCCGACCTCGAGGAGCTCGTCGCGTGCGCGCGCGCCGCGCGCGACGCCGGCGCACCGCTGTACGCGTCGCACGTCCGCAACGAAGGCGACGAGCTCGAAGCGGCGATCGACGAAGCGCTCGCGGTCGGTGAACGGGCCGAGGTCGCGGTGCAGTGCTCGCACCACAAGGCCGCCGGCCGGCGCAACTGGGGCAAGGTCCACCGCACGCTCGCGACGATCGACCGCGCGCGCACGCGCGGGATCGCTGCGGCATGCGACGCGTATCCGTACGTCGCGTCGTGGACCGAGCTGGCCACCGTGCTGCCGCCGCGCGTTCGCGAGGGCGGCGACGACGCGGCGCTGGCGCGGCTGCGCGATCCCGATCAGGCGACGGCGGCGGCGATGGCGATGGAGCTCGCGCGCGATCCGACGCTCGGCGGCGACGGTTGGGACACCGTGCTGATCACCGGTGTCGGCGGCCGGCGCAACGAGGACGTTGCGGGAATGCGGGTCGACGCGCTGGCGGCGCGCTGGCGCACGTCGCCGGCGCGCGCCGCGATCCGTCTGCTGATCGAAGAGGAGATGCGGGTCGAGTCGGTTTTCTTCTCGATGAGCGAGGACGACGTCGCGACGGTGTTCAGCGCGGAGTTCTGCAGCGTCGGCAGCGATGCGTCGGCGCGCGCTTTCAGCGGCATCACCGCTCGCGGCGTTCCGCACCCGCGCACCTACGGCACGTTCCCGCGCGTGTTCGGCCGCTACGTTCGCGGTCGCCGCGTCTTCGACAACGCCGAGGCGGTTCGCCGGATGACGTCGCTGCCGGCGTCGCAGTTCGGCCTGCTCGACCGCGGCGTCGTGGCGCTCGGCAAGCACGCGGACCTGGTGATCTTCGATCCGGATCGCATCGTCGATCGCGGAACGTACGAGTACCCGTTCGCGCCGCCCGCCGGGATTCGCGACGTCTTCGTCAACGGAGAAGCCGTGCTGCGGGAGGGAGAGATGACCGGCGCTCGGCCCGGCCGCGTGCTGCGCAACGGCCGATGAGCCGCCACGGGAGTTGCCGCGAGCGGCGCGCAAAGGTCGGACGGTGACTCGCGCTGAGCTGATCGCGGCACTGTTGGCCGCTGCCGCGACGCCGCACCCCGCGCCGTCCGCTTCGCCGCGCGGCGTCTGGGCCGACGTCACGCTGCAGCGCGAAGGCACGGCGCTGCTCGCGCCGTTCACCGTCGCGATCGCCCTCCACAACGCGACCGGCCACATGGTGCGGCTGCGCTTCCCGACGGCCGACTTGTTTCGGATCGACGTGCTGCGCGCCGACGATCCGGTCTGGTCGTCGGTGACCGGTCACAAGCCGATCCCGATCACCCGCCAGCTCGACGTACCGCCCGGCATGCTGCGGCTCGCGCAAATCATCGTCGACTCGACCACCGACGACCGGCGCGCGTTCGCGCCGGGCACCTATACGGTGCGCGTCGCGATGCTCGGCACGAACTTCGGAGTCGTCGTCGACAAGACGGTCGCGTTCGACGCGCCGCAATCGATCGCGGAAGCGCTGCAAACCAAACCCGGTGCGGTCATCACGATCTCCGGCGAGCCGTACGTCGACGGCGGGACGCCGCGGCTGCGCGACGCCACCGGGACGATCCGGTTGTCGCGCGCGCTGGGGATCCGCAGCGCCGGCACGGTCGTCGTGCGGGGTTTCCTCGATGCCCAGGGCGACGAGCGCGTGTTCGACGTCGGCCGCAGCGCGCCGGCGTTCGACAGTACCGTTACGCCGCAGCCGGCGGAGAGGTGAACGGAGCGGGCGGCGTCGAGGCCGGCAGCGGCGGCTGCGCAACCAGCAAGCGATACATCCCGACGATCGCGATCGCGTAGAAACCGGTGTATGCCAGCGACAGCACGATCGTGACGATGTAGCCCAAGCCGCCGAGCACGATGAGCGAGATCGGCGGAACGTGCAGCGTGGTTTGGCCGGTGGTCGGCATGACCGAGAGCTCCAGCGGCACGATCGGGATCGCTCCGATGAGGCTGATCCCATACGAGATGCCGTACAGGACGACGCACGTGATCAGCGAGGGCAGAAAGAATCGCCGCACCAGGCGAAACGACTCGCCGATCGCCTCGAAGCCGCCGCGCCCTCCGGCGACCACCGCCGGCATGACGTACATCGTGAACAGCAGCATCGCGAGCATCGAGATGAGCAGCGTCGGCAGCGCCAGGATCAGGGCGACGATCGCCACCCCGAACAGGCCGATGCAGGCGACGATGAACGCGCCGCCGCGCGACCGGAACGCCGCGTTGCCGTCGGCGAAGCTGGCCGTTCCGCGTTCCCAGGCAGCGGCGGCCATCCCGAACGTGGCGGTGTACGCCCACACGCTGGCCGCGATGAGCACGGCGATGAGGATGATGTAGCTGATGATGAAGCCGGTCAACATCCCCGGCGATACGGTGGAGTTCGACGGCGTTGCGAGCGCCACGGCAAAAAACACCGCGAAATACACCACGAGCGCAGCGATCACGATCGCCAGCGCAATGAACAGCGGCAACGAGACGGTCCAGTTGCGGCGATACAGCGCCCACGACGAAGTGAGCAGGGCGTCGAAGGCGAGCGGGTCGCGGACGGGCTGTTCGGTCATCCAGGGGTCTCCTTGGCGTCGAGGTCGCGGAGAAGCGCGTGGTACACGCTCAGGCTTCGTTCGCGCAGCTCGTCGAGATCACCGTCGTTCTCGACCACGTAGTTCGCCCGGGTGCGCGCCAGGGCCGGATCGATCTGGGCCGCCATACGGCGCTCGACGGCGGCGCGTTCGGTCGCGTCGCGCGCCACGACGCGGGCGATCCGCACCTCGTCCGGCGCGGCGACCAGCACGGTCCGGTCGCAGCTGCGCCAGAAGTCTCCTTCGAACAGCAGCGGGATCACGTGCACCACCAAGCCGTCGGGCGCGGAGCGCTCCAGCTCGTCGGCGCGCGCGCGCACGCGGGGGTGGGTGATCGCGTTGAGCTCCGCGCGCGCCGCGTCATCGGCGAACACGATGCTCGCCATCGCCGCGCGGTCGAGGCCGCCGTCGCGCCCGATCGCCTGCGGCCAGCGCGCCGCGACCTCGCGCAAACCGTCCGAGCCCGGCGCCACCGCCTCGCGCGCGAGCACGTCGGCATCGATCACCGTCGCGCCGCGCTCGCGCAACACCGACGCCACCGCGCTCTTCCCCGACCCGATCCCGCCGGTCAGCCCAACCCTGAGCTTCGCCATGACGCCCGGGTTGGAGTCCGCCTCACTTCGAGCCTGTCAAAGGGTGACAAAACCCCGGGCGCGGCGTATAGAACGGGGCATGAATGCGACGCCTGCCATGCTCGGGACGCCGGGGTTCGACGCCACGCAGAATCCGCTCGTCCACGACGTCAACCAGGAACACACCGACAGTCTCTCACCGACGGAACGGACGTGCAAACGCATCGCCGACTGGACCGGTGCGCCGCTTGCACTGGCGCTCGCGGTGCTGATCCAAGCGGTCTGGATCCCGGTCGGCCTCATCACCAAATGGGACCCGTATCCTTTCGCGTTCTTGCTGACGTGCTCGAACGTGCTGCAGCTGATCCTGATCTTCATTTTGGCGGTCGGGCAGCGCCAGTCGTCGGCGCACGCCGAGCTGCGGGCCGAGCACGACCACGATTCGATCTCGCGGCTGCTCTACCACCAAGAGTTGCAAGAGAAGATCCTCATCGAGATCGCCGGCAAGATCGAGTGTGACGTCTCCGACATCAAGACCATGGTCGCGCAGCTCGCCGCGCAAGACGACTCACCGTAATTGACATTCGCCTGAGATAACGAAAAAGAAAAACGGGAGGCCGTCAGCGACCTCCCGTTCTCCTAGGCTTCGCCCGAAGGGCGAGTGCGGCTCGGCCCGTCAGGGCCGAACGCACACGAGTGCGGCTCGGCCCGTTCAGGGCCGAACGCACACGAGTGCGGCTCGGCCCGTTCAGGGCCGAACGCACATCAGATGCTCGGTGA
>Ga0302325_10001348_pt1 | contig 62818 bp, 53 predicted proteins | sample Palsa_T0_2_FD_201948 | JGI IMG/M metagenome (GOLD analysis project Ga0302325, IMG submission 201948) | Peat permafrost microbial communities from Stordalen Mire near Abisko, Sweden - Palsa_T0_2 | ecosystem: Environmental > Terrestrial > Soil > Palsa > Peat permafrost | place: Sweden: Abisko...
CTTTTTGTGGAGTCCGACTACCCGCCCCCCACGTAGTGATTGATTCGAAAGGTGATTTACGGCGGGTAGTCGGACTCCAGTCAAGACCCTGGTTGGTGTGTTCATGGCGGGGCGGACGGCCAGTGGAGCGTGAGGACCTGAGACAGGTACAGAATGATTGACCGGGGAGTTGAACTGGGGCCCGGGTCGCTACGGGTGGGACGATTCATCGGAAGGCTTGGGGTGGTGGCGATGCCAGCGATCGAGCGCGGTTTGGGGCTGGCGGATCGGGTGGTACGGAGGCATGTGGCCAAACTCGAAAAAGTCGGATGGTGTGAGCGGATGCCCGCGATACGCGGCGACGGCATGCTGGTGTGGATGACCCCGTCGGGGCTCGACGGCGTCGGGCTCGGCGAGCTGCCCGCGCTCCCCGCCCCGGCCCCGTTCTCGCCCCAGACCCGGCGCAGCATCTAGGTCGCGCGGGCGGCCGCGGACATCGAGCGCGCCGGACATCAGTGGATTGCAGGCCGCGAGCTGTCCCTCGCACCCGGTCGGTGGGGCGTGGAGGTGGCCAACGAGCGTGGCGGCCGTAGTCGCCGTTTCCCGGACCTGGTGTTTTGGCCCGCCTCTGATCGCAGCCTGCAAGTGGCAGTGGTTGTAGTCCAGGGGCTATCCAATCCGCGTCGCGAACGTGCCGCCTTTGAGGGGTGGCACGACTCCATCGTCGGCGGTCGATATGCACAGGTCCGCTACCTGACCGGCCCCGCCGGCGCTAGCCACCTCAGACGTTTGGCGTTGGACATCGGCCTGACCGCCCCACAGCTCCTCGCCTGTGAGCACGTCATGGCCGACGAGCTTCCCGTGCTTTTCGCGGTCACCGAGAAAGCGAACGCCGAGTCGGTGGCAGCCGACGCGCGGCGAGCAAGCAGGGTCGTCTCCGAGGGTTCCGTCCGGCCGTAGACGGCTGGCGACAACGCGCGTCTCGGTGTAGGGCGCAACCGGCCATGCCCTATCTGCCCCGGCTTCCGGCACACTCCCGGCTTATGCGCAGGTTCGAGTATGTGGGAGGGACCTCCGAGAAGTTCTGGGAGGTCGAGCGCGACGGGACCGAGGTCACGGTTCGCTTCGGGCGGCTGGGCACCAACGGCCAGACCCAGACGAAGCGTCTCGGCTCCGACGCAGCGGCCACGGCGCATGTCGACAGACTCGTCGCCGAGAAGGTGAAGAAGGGCTACGTCGAGGGCGTGGCGTCTGCTGCAACTACGCCGCCGGCGCCCGTCGCGCCTTCGGCGCCAGCCGCCGAGGTCACCGTCGTATCTGAGCCCTCGACAGCTCGAGCGCCGGCTCCCGAAACGGAGTCGCGACCGCTGCCCGACGAGACGACGTTCTCGCTACCGCCGGCGTGGGCGCGCCAGGCTGAGCCGTTCCGTGGGAGGCGTCCGGCCCCGCGGGTCGAGCCGATCCCATCGCCGCCAGAGCTGGCGGCACGGGTCGATAAGCAGATCACCGCGATCCTCCGTCACCCGAGCTCGGATTCGGGCCTGGTCGATCGCGCCGACCGGCACGCTGGCCGCCCCTCCGGGTTGCTGCGCCGCGCCCGTCAGGAGAACGACTCCCTCGGCGCGGCTGTGCTGCTCGCGGCCAGCTGCTCGGCGCTCGGCTGGCAGGAGGGCGCGCAACAGCCGCGTCTCGTCGATGATCTCGTTCTGCTTCACGGTCTGCCCTTCGCGGCCGAGGTGGGCGCACTGCTCGCAACGGTCGATGTCACCGCGGGCCACCGGCACAGGATCTTCAACCCGGGAGCCACGCTCTGGGTCGTGCCGGCCGATCCTGCTGACCTCGTCATGTGGGGTCGCGACGGGGTGCTGGCTCGGCTTCGAGCCCACCTGGCAGGAGCCGACGACGCTACCTACTCCGAAGCGGTGGCCCGTCTCGCGGCCCTGCGGACACACGCCGGGATCGCGGCCCGCGTGCTAACCAGCTACCTCGCGCCGACGGAGCAGGCATGGGTCGGTCAGGACGTCGCCGTTTACGGCACGTTGCAGGCCGGCCGCGAGCGGGCACCGCTGCTGGCGTCGGCGACGACACGCGCCCACGCTGACGCGATCCTCGCCGTGAGCAGCCCTTGGGCAGTGCTTCACAACACCGAGCTTGTCTACTCGGTCGCCGCGAATCTCGGCACGGATGCGGTCGATCCGCTGATCGGGCTGCTCGACCAGGCACCCGACGCGGCTTCGACGAAACGACTTCTCAACATGCTCGCCGCGATGCCCACCGACCGGGCGCTAGATGCACTGCTGGACCGGATCGAGCAGAAGTACGTGTCTCCCGTTGTCATCGAGGCGATGGGTCGGTTCCCGGCCCGGAGCCTGCGCCTGCTCGCCGTGCGGGCGAGTGGGTCGAGTGCTGCCGCGCGCACATGCCGCGAGCTGCTGCGGGGCCACCTGATCTCCAACCCGGGTCTCGCCGATCGTGTCGGGGACGAGATCAATCCTGAGGCAAGGCGCGCCCTGGAAACGGTCGCGGAGACGACGGCGGCCGTGGCGGTCGCGGACCCATCCCTCGTACCGACGCTCCTGGTATCTCCACCGTGGCTCTCGCGGACCAAGCGCCTCAAGCCGGCGGTCGTGACGGGCCTGGCGTCGCACGCGGGACTGGCCCTGCGGTGGCTGCCCGGTGAGCAGGAAAAACACGCGGCGCTCGAGATCTACAACTGGCAGGTCAAGCAATCGGAGTGGAAGGAGGTGCTCGGCGAAGCCTTAGGACGCACGGGCCGCCGGCACTGGCAGGCGCTCCAACTGCTCGCGCTCGCACCCCCTGAGCTGGTGCGTCCCCACCTAGCGACGTTTACGCCCACGCATCTTTACGACGCGCTCGTGCCGTTGCAACGGATCCTCGCGCGGCTCGGTGACGCCGAGGCCGCGGCCTTTGTCGTACGGATCGCGTCGACCAAACCGACGTCGCTCGCCGCGGCTTTGCTCCCCGTCGAGGGCGCGGAGGTCGCCGAGCGGATGGCCGAGTGGCTCGTACGCGCGAAGTCAGTACGACCGGTGGCGCGCGCATGGCTGGAGCGTCATGCGGCTGCGGCGGCCCGCGACGTCGTGCCCGCCGCGGTGTCCAGGCCCGGCAAGGAGCGAACCGCGGCCGAGGCAGCGCTGCGCGTGATCGACCAGGCAGGACACGGCGAGGCCGTCCGCGTCGCCGCGGCGGCCTACGGCGATGACGCGCTGGCGGGCATCGATGCCATGCTCGGCGCCGACCCGCTGGAGCAGCTGCCGAGCCGGATGCCGGCGACACCGACCTGGCTCGATCCGGCACATCTTCCGCAGGTCTTGCTACCTGGGCGAGAGGCCGCCCTGCCGGTCGACGCGGTTGGACACATCTGCACGATGCTGGCGCTGTCGAAGCCCGGTGAGACCTACGCAGGGATCGCCATCGTCCGGGAGACGACCGACCCGGCGTCTCTGGCCGAGATGGCGTGGGGCCTTTTCGAGCGCTGGCAGGGCGCCGGGTTCCCGGCGAAGGAGGCGTGGGCGCTCGAAGCGCTTGGCCTGCTCGGCGACGATGAGACGGTGCGGCGCCTCACGCCGCTGATCCGCGCCTGGCCCGGGGAGGGTTCGCACAAGCGGGCGGTCGCCGCGCTCGACGTGCTGGCCGGGATCGGCAGCGATGTCGCGCTGATGCACCTGCACGGGATCGCCGAGAAGGCGAAGTTCAAAGGGCTAAAGACAAACGCGAAGGAGAAGATGGCCGAAGTGGCCGACGGGCTCGGCCTCACCGCGGAGCAACTCGCCGATCGGCTCGTCCCGGACTTCGGCCTCAATCACGACGGGACGATGGTGCTGGACTACGGCTCGCGCCGGTTTACGGTCGGCTTCGACGAGCAGCTGCGTCCGTTCGTCGCCGAGGAAGAGGGGTCGCGGCGCAAGGTCCTGCCGAAGCCGGCAGCGAAGGACGACTCGGTGCTGGCCAGCGCGGCGTATACCGCCTTCAGCGGGTTGAAGAAGGACGTCAAGACGATCGCCGGCGATCAGATCCGCCGCTTCGAGCGGGCAATGGTGAACGGCCGGCGCTGGCGGGCCGAGGAGCAGCGGACGCTCTTCGTGGAGCACCCGCTGCTCTGGCATCTCGCTCGCCGGCTCGTGTGGGCAACGTTCGACGCCGACAGCAGGCCGACCGGATCGTTCCGCGTCGCTGAGGACCGCACGCTCGCCGACGCCGCCGACGAAGAGCTCATCCTGGCCGCGGACGTGTCGGTTGGGGTCGCCCACGCGTTGCATCTCGGGAACGCGGTCGCGGTTTGGTCGGATCTGTTCGCCGACTACGAGCTCCTCCAGCCGTTCCCGCAGCTCGGCCGCGATACGTGGCAGCTCACTGACGACGAGCGCCGTGGAAAGGTGCTGCAGCGGCTCGCGGGCGTGACCGTCGACACCGGCCGGATCCTTGGACTGTCCCATCGAGGCTGGGAGCGTGGCCCGGTGATGGACGGCGGGGTCGCCGGGGTCGTGCAGAAGACGCTGCCGGACGGGGGCGCGCTAGTCATCGATCTCGACCCCGGGCTGATTGCGGGTGCGGCGATGGAGTGGAAGGAGCAGAAGATCACCGGCGTGTGGATCAGCAGCAAGGGGCAGGTCGAATGGGGGAGCAGCGCCGGCGACCGCCCGTTCAGCGTGCTCGACCACGTGTCCGCGTCCGAACTGGTCCGCGACCTCGAGCACCTGCGCGGCTGAGCCTGCGAAGCTGCCCTGATGGCCCGCGTCCCGACCAATCTGCCGAGCAACGACGCCGACGATGGCCGCGTTCAGCGCCCGCCGGCCGAGGTGCGCTGGGCGGACGAGCTCGAGCGCCTGCGGGTGGCCGATCGCGGTGACCGGCCACCGGGCTGGCATCTGAGCCTCGAGGCCGCGCGGCGCTTCATCGTCGGGGACCGGAAGGCGGACGTCTCGCGCAAGTTCGTCGGCGACCCATCCCTGATCGACCGCGCCCTCGTTACGCTCGCCACGACCCGCGGGCTATTGCTCGTCGGTGAGCCGGGCACGGCGAAGTCGCTGCTCTCGGAGCTCCTGGCCGCGGCGGTCTCGGGGGACTCGACGCTGACGATTCAGGGCGGGGCCGCGACCACCGAGGATCAGATCCGGTACGGCTGGAACTATGCGCTGCTCGTCGCCGAGGGCCCATCGACCCGCTCACTCGTCCCGGCCCCGATCCTGCGGGGAATGGCGGCCGGCAGCATGGTCCGCTTCGAGGAGATCACGCGCTGCCCACTCGAGGTTCAGGACTCGATCCTGTCGATCCTCTCGGATCGGGTGATGGCGATCCCCGAGCTGACGGGGCCCGACGGGATGGTCTTCGCGCGCGACGGGTTCAACGTGATCGCCACCGCCAACACGCGCGACCGCGGCGTCAACGAGATGAGCGCCGCTCTCAAGCGTCGCTTCAACTTCGAGACCGTGTTCCCGATCCCCGACTTCGAGACCGAGCTGGCGCTGGTCGAATCGGAGGCCCAGGCGCTGCTCGCCCGCTCCGGCGTCCCCGTCGCGCCGCGCCGCGACGTCCTCGAGGTCCTCGTCACGACCTTCCGCGAGTTACGGGCCGGCGTCACCGAACACGGCGATGCGCTCGACCGCATGTCAGCCGTGATGAGCACCGCCGAGGCTGTCGCCGTCGCCCACGCGGTCGGTCTGCGTGGGTGGTTCCTGCGCAGCGAGCCCGGCAACGAGACCGACATCGTGGAGTGCATCGGAGGGACAGCCGCCAAGGACGACGCCGAGGATCTCGCCCGCCTGCGCCGCTACCTTGAGCAGCAGGTGCCGCGGAAAAAAGGCCGGCACTGGAAGGCACTGCACGACGCCCGCCACGCCCTCCCGGGCTGAGCGATGATGGCGACGTTCATCGGCGTGCGCCACCACAGCCCCGCGTGCGCGCGGCTCGTGCGCGACGCGATTCGCGAGCTGCGGCCAGCGCACGTCCTCGTCGAGGGGCCGTCGGACATGAACGATCGGCTTGCTGAGGTCCTGCTCGACCACGAGCTCCCGGTCGCCGTGTTCACCAGCTACCGCGACGAGCAGCGCCACCACTCGTCATGGACGCCGCTATGCGGCCACTCGCCGGAATGGGTGGCGCTGACCGAGGGCCGCACCGCAGGCGCAGAGGTGCGGTTCGTCGATCTACCGGCGTGGCATCCGGCGTTCGCCGGTATGACCAATCGCTACTCCGACGCCGAGCGCCGGCACGCCGACGCGATCGGACGGCTGTGCGAGGTGTTCGCCGTCGACAACGTCGACACGCTGTGGGACCACCTGTTCGAGGTCGACTCGGGCGACCGGCTCGCGGCCGAGCTTGAGGCCTACTTCGACCTTGTGCGTGGTGACGATGCGGCGTCGGACGAGGACGTCGAGCGAGAGTCGTACATGGCCGCCTGGGTGCGCGCCGCCACGGCAGACGCCCGCGACCGGCCGGTCGTCGTGGTCACCGGGGGCTTCCACCGGCCTGCACTGGTGGCGCTGACCGCGGGCTCGGCGGACGGCGATGCCGCCGGTTGGCCTGAGATCCCAGTGTTCCCGCCGGGTGCCGTCGGCGGCAGCTACCTCGTGCCGTTCTCGTTCAAGAGGCTGGACGCCTTCGACGGCTACCAGTCCGGGATGCCTTCGCCGCGCTACTACCAGCGGCTGTGGGAGGCTGGGCCGGCCGCCGCCGGCGACGAGGTCGTGCGCGCGGTGGTCGACCGGCTGCGGCAACGGCGCCAGCAGGTGTCGACCGCCGACCTGGTGGCGGCGCGCACGCTGTCCCATGCCTTGGCGCGCCTTCGCGGCCATCCCCAGCCGAGCCGGACGGACGTACTGGACGGGCTCGTCAGCGCGCTGGTCACCGACGCGCTCGAGCGGCCGCTGCCGTGGACGTCGCGCGGACGGCTCGCGGCGGGGACAGAGCCGGTCGTCGTCGAGATGGTCGCGGCCCTCGCCGGCGACGTCGTCGGCCGGCTTCACCCGGACACGGCCCATCCGCCGCTCGTCCACGCCGTCGAGGCTGACCTGGAGCGGCACCGCATCCCCGAGCGGGGTGGGCTCGAGCTGGATCTGACAGCGGAGCCTGATCTGGCCCGCAGCCGCGTGCTGCACCGGCTACGGCTGCTGACGATCCCCGGAGTCAAGCGCCAGGCGGGACCGGCACCGTCCGCGCCGCCGGCGCTCGGCGAGCAGTGGCAGCTTGAGCGCTCCGACCTGTGGCTGCCGGCGCTGATCGAGGCCGGCTCGTACGGGGCAACCCTCGAGGCGGCCAGTACCGCCGCGCTCGGCGACGCCTTCGCCGCGGCCGGATCCGAACCGGCCGCGCTCGCCACAGTGCTGTTCGATGCCGCGCTATGTGGCCTCGACGAGCTGTCCGAGCAGGTGCTCCAGCGGGCGGCCGGACTGATCGGCGGCATCACCGAGCTCGGCGGCCTCGGCCTGCTGCTGGCCACCACGCTCGGGTTGTGGCGCCACGACCGGCTGCTCAGAACGGCCGGCAGCGCCGCGTTGGCCGGGATCGTCGACGGATGCACGACGCGCGGGCTGTGGCTCGTCGAGGGGATCCGCGGCGGGCCCGCGCCGGCGGATGAGCCGCGCGTCCGCGCCGTAGTCGCTCTGCGCGACGCGATCCTCTACGCGGGCCCGGTGCTCCGCATGCCGCGCGACGCCGCGGCGGCGGTGTTCGCCCGCTCGGCCGGCCCGGACCGCCCCCCGGACCTGCGTGGCGCGTCGGTCGGCGTCGCGTGGGTGCTGAGCGGCGACGCCGGCGAGGATGTCGGCGAGGTGCTCGAGCGTGCCGTTCGCGGGGCGTCGCGGATCGACACGCTGGGCGACTTCCTGGCTGGGCTGTTCGCCGTCGCTCGAGAGCACGTCCTCGCCGAGGGCCCGAGCGGCGTGCTCGGCGTGCTTGACGAAATGCTGTCCGGCTGGGTTGAGGACGACTTCCTCGTAGGGCTCCCGTCGCTGCGGCTCGCATTCTCCTGGTTCCCGCCGCGCGAGCGCGAGGCGATCGCGGAACGCCTGCTGGAACGCCGCGGCCTGGTGGGCTCGGGGCGGTCGCTGCTGCGACTGGCGAGCGAGCCCGAGCAGCTTGCCCGGGCTCGCGCCGTCGAGGCGCGCGTCAATGACCTGCTCGACCGCGAGTCGCTGCTCGCGCGCGCGCAGCGGCAAGATCAAGACGATGGCTGAGCCCGATCCGGCGCTCGAACGGTGGCGGCTGGTGCTCGGTCAGCCGGCAGACGCGTGCACCCTCGGCGCCGGACTGTCGCAAACGGCGCTCGGGCGGGACGCGGCCCTCGACTGGCTCTACCAGCGCGACGGGGATCTCGATCAGCGCGATGTGCGGCGCTCCGCCGGACTCGGCCCGTCGGTCCTCAGCACGCTCGACTGGCTCGACGAGATCCATCGCCTGTTCCCGAAGGAGACGATCGAGCGGCTCGAACGCGACGCCGTTGAGCGGTACGAGATCGACGACATCGTCACCGACCCCAATGTGCTCGAGCGGATCGAGCCCAACGCGACCCTGCTCAAGGCGGTGCTCCGCACGAAGCACCTGATGAACCCCGAGGTGCTGCGGCTCGCACGCCGCATCGTCGAGCAGGTGGTGCGCGAGCTGATTGAGCGGATGGCGACCGAGGTGCGGAACGCGTTCAGCGGCACCCGGTCCCGGACGCCCAGCCACCGGCCCCGCGCGAACGACTTCGACTTCCGCCGCACGATCCACGCGAACTTGCGGCACTACCGCCCGGACGAGCGCCGACTGTACGTGGAACGGGCTTACTTCCACAGCCGTACGCGTCGCCAGCTCGAGCAGTGGCAGATCGTGCTGGTGGTCGACCAGTCCGGCTCGATGGCCGGGTCCGTGATCCATTCCGCGGTCACCGCCGCCTGCCTCTGGGGGCTGCCTGGCGTCCGCACGCACCTCGTCACGTTCGACACGGAGGTCGTGGACCTAACCGCGGACGTCGACGACCCGGTTGAGCTGCTCATGAAGGTGCAGCTGGGCGGCGGCACCGACATCGCGAAAGCGATGGCCTACGCGGCCGACCTAGTCGACCAGCCGCGACGGGCGATCGTCGCCGTCGTCACTGACTTCTACGAGGGCGGCGACCCGTTCCGGCTCGTGCGGACCGTGAAGGGCCTCGTCGAGCAGGGAACCCACGTGCTGGGGCTCGCCGCGCTCGACGAGGACGCAAACCCGTCGTACGATCGCGAGCTGGCCCAGCGGCTGGCCGATGTCGGTGCCCACGTCGGCTCGATGACCCCCGGCGAGCTCGCGGGGTTCCTGGCCGACACGATCGCCGGTCGATGACGATGCGCGCCGACCTCCACGCGCTCGACGACGACGCGCTGGCGACCCTCGCCAACCGCGGACTGGTCAAGCGCGCGCTGCGCGAGGTGGCCGACGGCAAGGGCCCCACCGTCATCGACGAGGACGGGACCGTCACGGCGTCCTTCGCCGACGGCACCACCGTCGTCCTGGCGCCGGGCGCGACGCTCGACCAGGCTCGCTGCACCTGCGCCGCCTCGGGCGTGTGTCGGCACCGCGTGATGCTCGTCGTCGCATACCGCCAGCTCGGTGGCGAGGCCAGTCCCGCGCTCGACTGGTCGCCGGCGGCGTTCACGGACGCGGAGCTCGAAGAGCACATTGGTGCTCGGACCTACGCCGTGGCGCGGCGCATGTTCCGCACCGGCTACCGCGCCCGCGTCCGGCGGCCCTCAATCGCTGACCCGGTCACCGCCGTCGAGCTCGCCGCGTGCACAGTCCGCTTCCTCGTTGCCGGCGAGCTCGGCTACGCGCGCGTCGACGCCGCCACCGGCGCGCGCGCCGACGCAATCGCGCTGGCCGTGTGGGCCTGCCGCGCCGCCGACGCAAAAGATGGCGCAGCCGAGATGCTCGAACTCGAGGTGGGCGGCAGCGTCACGGCGACGGTGGGCGGCTCGGGCATCGAGCCGGCACTCGCGTTCGTTGACGACCTACTGGCCGACGGCGTCACCGGAACGGCACCGGCGGCGGCCACCGCCGTCGCGCAGGCCCGCCGCGCGATGGACGCCGCCAACCTGCGCTGGCCAGTCGACCTGCTCGACGACATCGCCGAGCAGATCGAGGCCTACCGGGCACGCAGCGCGCGCTACGACCCGATCCTCGCCGCCGCGTACGTGGCCGAGTCGATCGCACGGCACCGCTGCGTCACCGGCGGAGGCGCCGCGCTCCGGGTGCAGGTGCTCGGTACCGAGGAGTCGGCAGAGACTCCGCTCCGGCTCCTGCGCCTCACGGGTCTCGGCGCCCGGATCCGGGGCGACGAGACCTCGCGATCGGTTGATGTCTACCTCGCTCACCACGAGGCCCGCCTCGTGCTGGCTTTGCGGCGCCGCGTCGATGTCGACGACGGCGACCCTCCCTCCGCCGGCGAGCTCGGGCGCCGGAAGGCTGGCGGCGCACGACTGAGCGCGCTTGCCGCAGGCAACGTCGTGACCCAGTCCGCCGTGAGATCCGCCAACCGCGTCGTCCGCATCGCCGACAGTCGCGTCGCGCGCACCACGGTGGCGCCGTCGGGCGGCCGTTGGGACGACCTCCCCCCAGACCTGCTCATCGACGATCTCGATGCCGAGGCCTCCCGGCTCGCGGGCCTGCCGCCGACGATCGTCCAAGCCCGCGTCGTGGCCGAGTCCGTGCGAGCGATCCGCGTCGAGGCAGTCGAGGACCTCCACTTCCGGCCCGGGGCGCAGCAGCTCGTCGCGATGATCCGGGCGCCACGGGGAACGGCGCGACTGGTCGCGACCTATAGCGGAGCCGCCCCCGGCGCGATCGACGCGCTCGCCAGGGCGCTGTCCGGTGACACTGGCGCGGTCCGATTCGTGTCCGGCCACCTCCGGCGCCGCGGCGGCGGCATAGACCTCGAGCCAACCGCGGTGGCAGCCGGTGCCACCGTGATCGTCCCGGCGTTCGCGGAAGCTTCGGGCGAGGCCATCGCTACGACGGGGGGCGTCGCCACGGATCGCCTCGCCGCCGAGGTCACCAGTGCCCTCGAGCTGACCGCCGATCTGCTCCATCGCGGCCATCGCCATCTCGCACCCGGGTGGCCGCAGCGGGCCGAGCGCGTTGCCGATTTGCTTCGACAGACGGGGCTGTCCGCGGCGGGAACCGCCGTCGCGGAGTTGGCCGGTGAGGTGCGCTCGGGCGGGCGCGACCTCGTCGACCGCTGGGCCGACGCGCACATCCGCCTGCTTGTCACGGCCGAGCAGCTCTGAGGCGAGCAGGGTTTCCTCGAGACCCTCTGACCCGCGAAGGACGCCGCTCCGTCCCCGCCGCGCGCTTCGGTCCGTCTCGTTGGACTGTTTTGTCAGCCAGATAGCGGTTTCTGGCGGTTCGTAGCGGTCGATAGCCGCACCGCCAAATCCGCCGAAACCCCAGTAACTGCGAGCTTTTCCTGCAAACAACGCGATGCCGGAGGAGGGACTCGAACCCCCGACACGCGGATTATGATTCCGCTGCTCTAACCGACTGAGCTACTCCGGCGGGAGGCGCCGAGGCTACCACCGACGTGATCGCCGTCCTAGCCGGCAACCCGTCTGTCGACAGACTGCACACGGTCGAGATCTTGCGGATTGGGGAGATCCACCGCCCGGTCCGCGTCGTGACGCTGCCTGGCGGTAAGGGCGTGAATGTGGCTCGGGCGCTGCGTGCGCTTGATGGCGACGCGCACGTGTTCGGTGTCCTCGGCGGGTACTCGGGGCGGTGGATCGCCGATGCTCTCGCGCTGGAGGGCATCGCGGCGACGTGGGCCTGGAGTTCGAGTGACACGCGCTCGTCGTTCAGCGTTGCCCAGGCGGCCCGTCCCGGCGAGCCGCTGACGGAGTTCTACGAGCCGGCGAAGCCGATCGCCGGGGAGGTCTGGGCGGAGCTCGAGCTCAGAGTTGAGGAGGCCCTCGGCGACGTCGGCACGCTGTGCATCTCCGGCGGTTTGATCCCAGGAGCGCCCGTGGACGCGTTCGAGCGCGCGGTGCGGCTCGCCCACGACGCGGGGGCGAAGGTCGCGCTCGACTCCCATGGCGACGCGTTCGCCGCGGCGCTCCGGGCGCAGCCGGATCTCGTCAAGGTCAACGCCGGCGAAGCCGCCGAGGCGCTTGGCCTCGAGCCACCCGAGCACGAAACCCTCGACTGGGCGACGGCGGCGGCAGTGGACCTGCGCGGTTGTTTGGGCGCCCGCGGCGCGTGCGTAGTCACCTGCGGGATCCGCGGTATGGCTCTGGTCGACGATGCCGGGGCCCGCTATCACGGGCTGCTGGACGAAATCGGCCCGTATTCCGTCGGCAGCGGTGATGCGGTTCTCGCCGCGCTCGCACTCGAGCGCGGCCGTGGGCAGCCGTGGCCGGTGGCTCTCCGGGCCGCGATCGGCGCCGCTGCCGCTAACGCCGAGGTCGCCGGGGCCGGGGTGCTCGACCGCGAGCGGGCGGCTGAGATGGCGCGGCGGGCGACGGTGCGGCGCGTCGCGGCTTGACGGCCCCCCAATCGGCCCCGATCGGCCGCTTATGATCCACAGCGATGACCGACCTCGATGCCGCTGTTGCCACCGTCATCCGGGGCTGCCTCGGCGTTAGGCCGGGCGAGGAGGTGTTGGTGATCACCGACACCGGTCTTCGTGCTCTCGGCGAGGCGCTACGTGATGAGGCCGCGGCCGCCGGGGGTGACGCGGTGCTGGCGGTGATGGACGAGCGCGCGACCGATGGGACCGAGCCGCCGCGGGCGCTCGCCGCGGCGCTTGCTGCTTGCGACGTCTTCCTCGCGCCGACGCGCCGCTCGCTCAGCCACACGACCGCGCGCAAGCAGGCGAGCCAGGCCGGGGCTCGCGGCGCGACGATGCCGGGAGTGACCGAGCAGATGCTCGCGCGGGTGATGGCAGTCGACTTTGGGGTAATGGTCGCGCGCAGCCGCGCTGTGGCGGCCGTTCTGTCGCAGGGGAAGATCGCCCGCGTCACCTGCCCGCTCGGGACCGACCTGACGCTCGATCTGAGCGGGCGCGACGGCATCGCCGACGACGGCGACCTGACGGGGCGGGGAGCGTTCGGGAACCTCCCCTGTGGCGAGGGCTTCATCGCACCGGCGGGAGGCGAGGGAACGGCGGTCGTCGCGAGCGTCGCGGCGCTTGGTCTCAGCGACGAGCCTGCCACGCTCACACTCGCAGGCGGACAGCTTCGGGCGGCTAATGGCGGTCTCGGCCCGGAATACCTCGCGCGCCTGATGGCGCATGGTGAGAAAGGCACGAACCTGGCCGAGCTCGGCGTGGGCACGAACGACCGGGCGATCCTGACAGGGAACGTGCTCGAGGACGAGAAGATCCTCGGCACGGTGCACATCGCGTTCGGTGCCAGCGCCGGGATCGGCGGCAGCGTCTCGGTTCCGATCCATCTCGACTCGGTCGTGCTCGACGCGACGCTCGAGGTCGACGGCACGGCCGTCCTCGACGCCGGCCGGTTCGTGCTGCCGACGGCGTGACGGCGACCACCCGTCCGCGCGCCGAGCGCGTCACCCTGCTCGCGGTTCCGAATGTCTCAGAGGGCTGTGACGCCGACGCGGTCGATGCAATCGCTGCGGCGTTCGACGCCAGGCTGCTCGACGTTCACAGAGATCCGGACCATCATCGCAGCGTCTTCACCCTCGCCGGCGAGCCAGGCGCGCTCGCGCAACATGTGCTCGCCGGGGCACGCGAGGCGATCGAGCGGGTCGACATCGGCGTCCACCGCGGCGCGCATCCGCGCGTCGGGGCGATCGACGTGGCTCCGATCGTCTACCTCGAGGAATCCTCACGCGGAGCGGCGTGCGCCGAGGCGCTCGTTCTCGGCGACATGTTCGGCAACGAGCTCGAGCTCCCGGTCTTCATCTACGGCGAGCTCGCGCGCGGGCGCACGCGCGCCAACCTCCGCCGCGGGGGACCGCAGGAGCTCGCGCGACGAATGGAAGCCGGCGAGCTCACGCCCGACTTCGGGCCTCGCCGGCTCCACCCGACCGCCGGTGCCGTGCTCGTCGCCGCGCGAGCACCGCTTGTCGCATTCAACCTGGAGCTCGAGCCTCCCGCCAACCTCGAGCGTGCGCGCGCGATCGCCGCGCTGATCCGTGAGTCGGGCAGCGAGGGGCTGCCAGGCGTGCGCGCGATCGGTCTCTGGCTCGAGCGCCGCGGGATCGCACAGGTATCGACCAATATCGAGGATCACCACGCGACGACCCTCGCCGATGTCCTCGCCGCGGTGTCGCGGCACGCCGTAGTCGCCCGGGTCGAGCTAGTCGGCCTCGCTCCCCGCGCCGCTTTCGAGGGATTCCCGGATCGGGTACCGATCCCTGGGTTCGACGCCGAACGTCACGTGATCGAGCACGCGCTCGCCGCAAGCTAGCCGGCCGGCAGCGGTGCCGAGCCGTGAATTCGCCCCGCCGCGCGCGGGCGCGTAAGCTCTCGGAAGTCATGGCACAGACGAAACGCAAGCGCCGCTCGAAACATCGTGGAACCGCTGCGGGCACGATCGAGGCCCGCGGGCGCACAGGGCGGCGGCCGACCGCCGAGGAACAGAAGAAAGAGGATCGCTCGAACGCGCGCGAACGGCGCCTGAGCACGCCGCCAACCTGGAAGGGCTCGGCGAAGCGGGCGGGGATCGCGGCCGTGCTGATGTTCGCGTTCCTGCTCTCGCCGCTGGCAAACTCGAAGGGGACGTTCGCGACGCGGCTCCCGCCGGCCGTCCTCCTCGCCGCGCTTGCGTTCACCCTCTACGTCGGGCTCGGGTACTACATGGATGTGTTCCTCTACCGCCGCCGGATGCGGAACAAGGGGACGGGCAAATGATCGATGTGCGTATGTTCACCGTCGGGCCGGTTGCGGAGAACTGCTTCATCGTTCGTGCCGAGGGCTCAGATCGCGCCGTCATCGTCGACCCGGGAGATGAGGCGCCGCGGCTGCTCAAGGCGGCCGACGAGCTAGGCGTCACGATCGAGGCGATCCTGCTCACCCACACCCACTTCGACCACGTCGGGGCTGTCGCGCCCGTAGCCAGAGCCACCGGCGCACCCGTGTACTGCCCCGAGCTCGAGACGACTGTGCTGGCGAACATCATGGACTACGTACCGTGGGCAGGGTTCGGTCCGTACGAGAGCTATCAGGCCGACCACACGGTGAAGGGCGGCGAGGAGCTCGAGATCGCGGGCCTGACGCTGGACGTCCTGTTCACGCCCGGTCACAGCCCCGGCCACGTGACATATTCGCTGCGCGGCGAGAACGCGCTCCTCTCCGGCGATGTCCTGTTCGAGGGCTCGGTCGGCCGGGTGGACCTCCCCGGCGGCGACTGGCCGACGTTGCTCGCAACGATCGAGGGTCTCGTCAGCTCGTTCCCGGGCGAGACGACCGTATATCCGGGCCACATGGGGATCACGACACTCGGGCGCGAGCAAGCCACGAACCCGTTCCTGAGCGAGCTCGCTCGCCAGCAGTGATACAGGCCCCCCGCGGCACGTTCGACGTGCTCCCGGACGATGCCGCCCGCCGCGAGGTCGTCGAGTCACACGCTCGGCGGATCCTTGGCGACGCCGGTTACCGGCGGATCGAGACCCCGGCGTTCGAAGCCACGGAGCTGTTCGCACGCGGCGTCGGGGAAGCGACGGACATCGTCCAGAAGGAGATGTACAGCTTCGACGACGGCTCGCTGACCCTCCGCCCCGAGGGCACGGCGCCCGTGTGCCGCGCCTACCTCGAGCACGGGATGCATAAGCTGCCCCAGCCGGTGAAACTCTGGTACCTGTCGAGCTTCTTCCGCCACGAGACGCCACAGGCAGGTCGCTACCGCCAGTTCTGGCAGGTAGGGGCGGAGACGATCGGCACCGCCGAGCCCGCAGCCGACGCTGAGCTGATCGTCCTCCTCGCCGCGCTGCTTGATGCGCTCGGCGTACGTGAGCGCCGCTTGCGCCTCTCGAGCCTGGGCAACCCGGAGACGCGGGCCGAGTACCGCGAGGAGCTGCAGCGATACCTCCGCGCGCGCGAGGACCAGCTGAGCGCCGAGGTGCGCGCCCGGATCGAGTTGAACCCGCTGCGAGCCTTCGACTCCGCCGACCCCGGAACCAGGGCGGTGATGGCCGATGCCCCGCTCCTCCTCGACCGGCTCGCCCCCGAAGACGCGGAGCATTTTCACGCGGTGCGTGCGCTGCTCGACGGCGCAGGCGTGCGGTACGAGCTCGACCCGACGCTCGTGCGCGGGCTCGACTACTACACGCGAACGGTGTTCGAGTTCGCGAGCGATGCCCTCGGCGCCCAGAGCGGCGTGGGCGGGGGCGGTCGCTACGACCGCCTGATCGAGCTGCTCGACGGGCGCCCGACCCCTGGCTCGGGCTGGGCGGCCGGCGTCGAGCGAATGCTGCTGGCGGCCGGTGAGCTTCCAACCGCGCCGGCCCTCGTCGATCTGTTCGTCGCGATCGCGCCCGGCGCCGACCACCGGGCCGCCTTCGGGCTCTCGACCAGCGCTCGCCGCGCGGGGCTCGCCGCCCAGCTCGAGCTCACCGGTCGGTCGCTCAAAGGCCAGCTCAAGCACGCGGACCGTCTCGGGGCGCGCTACGTCGCGATCGTCGGCGATCCGACTACGCTCAAGGAGATGGAGTCAGGCGACCAGCACGAGGTGGGGATCGAGGCGATCATCCCGACGATCTTGCGCGGGGGCCGCTGACGTGAGCATGCGCCACCCGCCACGAGCCAACGGGTACCGCAATGCGTGGTGCGGTCAGCTGACCGCCGAGCGCGCCGGATCCGTGGCGCGGGTCGCCGGCTGGGTACACCGCCGGCGCGACCACGGTGGGCTGATCTTCATCGATCTGCGCGACCGCTCCGGGATCGTGCAACTCGTGTTCCACCCCGAGACCGCGCCCGAGGCGCATCAAGTTGCCCACCGGCTCCGCTCGGAGGACGTCCTCACAGCCTCGGGTCAGATCACCCTCAGGGATCCGCAGAACGTCAACCCGAACCTCGCCACCGGTGAGATCGAGCTGTCGGTCAGCGACGTCGAGCTGCTCGCGGACGCCGACACGCCACCGTTCCCGATCGACGAGGACGTCGAGGTCGACGAGAACCTGCGCCTTCGCTATCGCTCGCTTGATCTCCGCCGCACGCCGATGCGCGAGGCGCTCGAGCTTCGCCATGACGTCGTCCGGGCGATCCGCGAGGTGCTGAACGGGCGCGACTTCCTCGAGGTCGAGACGCCGTTCCTCACCCGCTCAACCCCCGAGGGCGCCCGCGACTTCCTCGTCCCGGCTCGCACCGCGCCGGGCTCGTTCTACGCACTGCCGCAGTCGCCACAGCTGTTCAAGCAGCTGCTGATGATCGGCGGACTCGAGCGCTATTACCAGATCGTGCGCTGCTTCCGCGACGAGGACTCGCGGGCCGACCGCCTGCCGGAGTTCACCCAGCTCGACGTCGAGATGTCGTTCGTGCAAGAGGAAGACGTGATCGACGTGATGGAGGCGGTTCTGGGAACCGTGTTCGAGCGCGCCGGCTTCGACGTCGCGCCACCGCCGTGGCCGCGCATGTGCTTCGCCGAGGCTGTCGGGCGCTTCGGATCCGACCGGCCCGACACCCGCTTCGGCCTCGAGCTGCATGACCTCTCCGACGCGGTCGCCGGTTCGGAGTTCAAGGTGTTCTCGAGCACGCTCGCGGCCGGCGGAGTCGTCCGCGGGCTCAACGCCGGTGCGCGCGAGCTGCCTCGCTCAGAGCTCGATGCGCTCACCGAGCTGGCCCGGCAGCACGGAGCCAGGGGACTTGTGTGGGCGTTCGTAAATCCGGACGGCTGGCGCTCGCCGATCGCGAAGTTCCTCACACCCGAGCAGATCAGCGCCGTCAACGCGCGGCTGGGCGCCACGGCGGGTGACCTGCTGCTGATCGTCGCCGACCAGGCGGATACCGCCGGCCAAGCGCTCGGCGCGCTGCGACTGGAGCTGGGACGGCGCTTCGAGCTGATCCCGGCAGGGCGGCACGACATCCTCTGGGTCGTCGAGTTCCCGATGTTCACCTGGCATCCGGAGGAGCAGCGCTGGGACGCCACCCACCATCCGTTCACCGCCCCGATCGGCGACCTGGACGACCCGGCGACGCTCAGCTCGCGCGCGTACGACCTGGTGCTCGACGGTGCCGAGATCGGCGGCGGCTCAATTCGTAACCACCGTCGCGACGTTCAGCAGCGGATCTTCGACCTGCTCGGGATCGACGCCGAGGACGCTCAGGCCCGCTTCGGCTTCATCCTCGACGCGCTCCGCTACGGCGCCCCACCGCACGGTGGGATCGCGATGGGAGTCGACCGGATCGTGGCGATCCTCGCCGGCCGCGACTCGATCCGGGAGGTGATCGCGTTCCCGAAGGCGGCCAGCGGCGCCGACCCCCTGACAGGCGCGCCGGCACCCGTCGAGCCCTCCCAGCTACGCGAGCTGGGGCTGAGGCTGGTGTCCAGCCCGTAGCCGTCCAGAATCTTTCCGCGCGGGCTCATGAATCGCTCGCCGGATGCCGAAAATGTCCCTGATGGCAAACGTTTCGCGCCCTCTGATCGGCTTGTTGGTGGCCACGGTGCTGTTCTTCGGCGTGTGGGTCGTCGCGCTGAGGCCGAGCTCGTCGAGCACGAGCGCGAACGGAAGCGGACAGGGCCTCGGCAGCTACCAGTCGGCGATCAACAAGGCCAAGGCTTCCGCCGCGAGCCAGAACCGCGCCGCGGCAGCGACAGGTAACACGGTCAGCTCCGCCGCGTCGACTCACTCGGCCGCCAAGTCGCGGGCCAAGACCGCGACGACCCCTGTCGCGCCCAGGAAACCCGTCACCCGTGCGAAGCCCGTTACCGCGACGAAATCGAACACTGCTTCAAAGGCCGGCGTCCGGAGCATGAACGTGGTCGAGCGGGCGCTTGCCGAGCACAAGGTGCTGGCGATACTCGTATACAACCCCGCCGGTGCCGACGACCAGGCCGTCAAGCAGGAACTGGGCACGATCTCGAGCCACCATGGCCGCGTCGTCAAGGTGGAGATCCCCGTCAGCCAGATCGTCAACTACCCCGTCCTCACGACGCAGGTTCAGATCGACAGCCTGCCGACGATGGTAATCATCGACTCACACCAGCAGGCGTTCACGATCGCCGGCTACACGACCTCATTCGAGATCGCCGCGCGAGTCGACGAAGCTCTCAGCGTGCACTGACGCACCGGAGGGCGGAAGGTACCCCCACGAGTTCGCCGCCAGGCGAACTCCTGAGCGTGCGAAGCACGCCGTATGCTCGGTCCGTGGACCGAGATCGCTTCGAGCACCACCTCGAGTCGCCCCAGGGCTACCGTCATGTGCCGTCAGGTGCGTTCGTCGGCGCCGCCGGCGGCGGTGGGTGCTGCGACAGGCTGCAGATCTCGATCTCCGTCGCACGTGACCGCATAACCGGCGCCGGCTTCGACGGCGAGGGCTGCGGCGCCGCGATGGCGGCCGGCAGCGCCACCGTCGCGCTGATCCGGGAACGCCCGATTCTCGAGGTCGCGCGCATTGGCATGCGCGAGATCAGCGCCGAGCTCGGCGGGCTCAGTCCCGGCAAGCTTCACGCGGCCGAGCTCGCCGCCGACGCGCTCCACCGCGGCCTCGGGGGCGCGGTGCGCGCCGCCGGGGCGATCGATCGCCCCGCGGGCCCCGCCGAGCGGACCCTTGTCGCGATGAGCGGTGGTGTCGACAGCGCTGTCGCGGCGCTGCTGAGCGCGCGCGCCGGTGAGACCGTCGCCGTCACGCTCGAGCTGTGGGCGGACCCCGAGAACGACGGTGAGCGCAGCTGCTGCTCCGCCTCGGCTGTGCGCGGCGCAAGGGCACTGGCGCATCGGCTGGGCCTCGGCCACCTGACGCTCGATCTTCGGGATGAGTTCCGTGCCGGCGTTGTCGAGCCGTTCATCTCCGGGCACGCGGCGGGGGAGACCCCGAACCCGTGCGTGCGGTGCAACGGGCATGTCCGCCTCGACGCAATGCTGGAGCTGGCCGACGTGCTCGGATGCGAGAAGCTCGCGACGGGTCACTACGCGCGGCTCGCGGACCGTGGTAACGCCTCAGGCCCGCTGCTGCGCGCAGCCGCTGATCCGGCCAAGGACCAGACCTACATGCTCGCCGCGCTGGCTCCCCGGTCGCTCGCTCGGATGAGCTTTCCGCTCGGTGAGCTGACCAAGCCGGAGGTCAGGAGAATCGCCGCCGAAGCGGGGCTGCCGGTGGCCGGCAAGCCGGACTCGCAGGATCTCTGCTTCCTCGCTGGAACCGACCGGGCGCGCTTCCTCGCCCGCCATGGCGGGCTCGAAGAACGCGCCGGCGAGGTCGTCGACCGTGACGGGGCTGTGCTCGGACGGCATCGCGGGCACCAGGGTTTCACGATCGGTCAACGCCGAGGCCTTCACCTCGGCGGCGGCGAGCCGCTGTACGTGCTCGAGAAGGACGCGCAGCGCAATCGTGTCGTCGTCGGGTCGCGCGCGGATCTGCTCACCGAGCGCGTCGCCGTCCGCGGCGCGCGGCTGCACCGTGCGGGCGCCCGGGTCGACCGGATCAAACTTCGCTACCGCTCGCAGGCATTGCCGGCGCGTCTGGCGGGAGCGCCGGCCGCCGGCCGCCACGCCGCGCTCACCGTGGACCTCGGCGCGGCCGCTGACGGCGTCGCACCGGGTCAGCTTGCCTGTCTGATGGACGGCGACCTGGTGGTGGGGTGGGGCACGATCGCCCGAGCCGTTACTTGACCGCGAAGTCGGCGTTGCGCACGAGCTGAACCGCCCATTGGGGCCAGAAGACGCCGGTCGGCGGGGCCCCCGGGCGGCATTCACCGCCGGAGCGGCCCGGATATGCGATCCACGCGAACGCGTCGACGTTGTGGAACCCGGTGTCGAAAGTGGGCAGCGGGCCGAGGCCGCGGCCGGGTGGATTGCAGAGGATCTCGTTGCCATTCTGCACCCGGTCGTGCGGGATCAAAGGCCCGCGGCCGTTCTCGGCAGTGTTGACTACGAAATGCTTGCCCCCGGTCAGGCGCGAGATCTCCTCCCCGTACCTGATCGACTTCATCGTCCAGTCGAAGTGGGTCGAGTTGACGAAGAAGCCCTGGATCTGCGAGACGCCGGCGCGCCGGAGCATGCTCGCGGTCTTCGCGGCGGGGACGGCGTCGGCTGCGCCGGCATCGAGGTAGACGACGACGCGCGGAAGCTGGGACAGGACGTTGACAGCGTCGTGGAGCTCCTCCAGCCGGACTGCGAGGCCGTGACGGTCAAGGCAGCCGACCGTGATCAGCGAGTCCATCTCGAGAAAGACGATCGCCCGGTAGTCACCGATGCCGGATGCGAAGCTCTGGATCCATCTGTCGTACTCGGCGACGCGCCATGGCGGATCGGAGTAGTGACCGCAATGTGGGTGTATCCGCTTCTGATCGACCACCCAGTAGGTCGAGAGCTCAGGCACCGTTCCGGTTTGGAGTACCGACGCCCGCGCGAGGTACTGGGAGACCTGGATGCCCGGGTCGGGGCCGGTCCAGTTCCCGTAGCGCATCACGTTCGGCTCGCGGGCGATCACCTTGAGTGCGCTCGACCACGCGGGATGCTTGACCCGGTAGTCCCTGGCCGCGTTGGCGGCGAGCGAGCCGGGGTCGACGAACGCCCTGGCTCCGAGCAGCGGGGCGGATGCCGGTGGTGCCGTCGGCAGCGCGAGCGGGTTCAGCGGAGACTTCGGGACGACGGACGCGGAATCGTCGTTGAGGATCGTCAGCACCGTGGTCGAAGGGATGCTGAGCCCGATCGGCGACGGCCCGAACAGCGACACGTTGACCGTCTTCGGCAAGCCCGGCAGGCCGTGGTCGATGATCGGGACCGAGAACGTCGCGCTCGACTGTCCGGGTAGGAAGGTGATCATCCCCTTCACCGGCTCGAAGTCGACGTACTTCTCGGCCGTGATCGGAAGCGCGATGTACCAGACCTGGGCCTCCATCAGCGTGTCGCTTCGCTCGACTGTGATCACGGCCGAACCCGCGTTCTCGTTTACGAACAGCAGCGGCGAGACGAAGTGGAAGCCGGTGAGGTCGAGCGTGGCGGCCGACGCGACAGCCGGCGCCGCGATCGAGGCCACCACCAACACTGCGAGCAGCATCAGGCGGCGAATCAGGCGCATATAGTCCTCTTCGTCAGGACGCCCCGCGCGCTTGAGAGTCCCGGTTTAGCTTCCGGCTGAACGCTTAGGAGGGCGCTTGGCGCCGCTACGCAACCCAGGCCCAATAGGCCCACAGGCCGCTGAACACGGCCAGGAGGACGCCGGAGGCTCCGAGCACTCCGAGCGTCAGCTTGCGGCGGCCCGAGAGCCATGCGGCGACGCCCATGAACAGCGGGAAGATCACGAGCTCGTAGCGAGAGATCGACTGCAGCGGCTCGAGCTTGGCGGGAAAGCTCATCGCGTAGGCCAGCATCGCGATCGCATATCCGAGGTAGGCGAACGGCACGCGTCGCCAGCTCGCTGCGACCGCGGCGACCGCCAGCGCGACGAAGCCGAGGTCGATCAGGTCGTGGAGGTTCCAGCTGATCGGGTCGCCGGGACCGACCGGGCGAACGGAACCCCCGAGCAGCCCGTGCAGATCGCCCGGCAGCTTCCCGAGCGCGACCACCACGGCGCCGAACGGACCCGTGAACGAGTGGCCCCAATATTTCTCGGCGGCCTGGAAGGGTGCGAACGGCGCTCCGTGTGCGGCAGCCAGATACCCCATGTAGGCGAGAACGCCGGCGGGCACCAGCAGCAGCCACGCGGCCGACCAGGTCACCCTGAAGCCGGGACGCCACCACGCGCCTCCGGCGCGCGCGGGTGTCGCGACCCTCGGCCCATAGAGATAGAGCAGCACCAACGGAACCAGCACGAGGACGCCGTTTGAGCGCGTGGCTGCCGCGAGGCCGCCGCACGCTCCGGCGAGCGCCCAGCGCTCGTGGCGGGCCATGTAGACCGCGATCACGGACAGCATCAGGAACAGCGACTCGGTGTAAACGGCCGACAGGAACAGGGACGCGGGGAACAGCGCCACGAGGAGAACCGTCAGCTTCGCGGCCGGCTCGTCGAGGTCGAGTAGCGCGAGCCGGTAGAGAGCCCCCAGGCCGACGATCGTGGCAACCAAGGAGATGATCATCCCGGCGATCAGCGGCGAGCCGACGACCAGGGCGACAAGGCTCATCAGGATCGGGTAGAGCGGGAAAAAGTTGCTCGACTGGAGGCTGTAGTACCCGTGCTGGGCGATCGCGATGTAGAAGGCGGAGTCCCAGCGAGCCGCCGGCGCGACCAACTTGTCCAACGGGACCGAGTGAAACGGCTGCGTCAAAAAGCCGGGGTCGTTCGACGCGATCTCGCTGAAGTTCGCGCTGAAGATCGCGATCACGGCAAGGCCGACGACCCACACGATCAATCGCGAGCCGAGCGCCGCCCTCAGCGCCAGCTGCATCGAGCCGTCGCGCTGCGTGGATTCCGCGCCTCCGCGGACGCGAATCCGCAAGGATTCGAACCGCAGCCGACGGATCGCGACCGTTTCTTCCCTCGACTGGATCACCAGGCTGCTATCGGTCGCAGACAGCTCTGGCTTAAGCCCCGCCTACACTCCGCTCCAGTGATGACCTCAGACCAGATCCGCCGCACCTACACCGAGTTCTTCGAGCAGCGCGACCACCTGCGGCTGCCGTCAGCTTCGCTGATCCCCGCCGAGCTCGATCCGTCGGCGCTGTTCACTGTCGCGGGCATGCATCCGCTGAAGCCGTACTTCCTCGGCTCAGCCCCGCCGCCCCATCCGCGCGTCACCACGTGCCAGAAGACGTTTCGCACCGCCGACATCGAGATCATCGGCACGACCACGCGCCACCTCACCTTCTTCGAGATGCTCGGCAACTTCTCGTTCGGCGACTATTTCAAGCGCGAGGCGACGCAGTTCGCATGGGACCTCTCGACAGACGGGTTCGGCTTCCGCCCCGAGGACATCTGGATCACCGTGTTCGCCGGCGACGACGAGCTCGGGCTCGGGCCCGACCAGGAGGCGATCGACGCCTGGCTCGAGGTCGGGGTGCCACGCGAACGGATCGTCGAATGCGCGCGCTCGGAGAACTTCTGGCAGGTGGGTCCGACAGGTCCGTGCGGGCCGTGCTCGGAGCTATACCTCGATCGTGGTGTCGAGCTCGGCAAGCCAGAAGACCTGCCCGGCGGCGAGAACGAGCGCTTCCTCGAGTACTGGAACCTCGTGTTCATGCAGTTCGACCAGAACCCGGTCAACACGCTGACGCCACTCCCGGCGAAGAACATCGACACCGGCCTTGGGCTGAACCGGCTTGCGGCGGTCCTCCAGGGCAGGACCTCCGTGTTTGAGACCGACCAGTTCGCGCCCCTGATCTCGCTCGGCGAAGAGCTGTCGGGAAGCGGCTACGGCGACGAGTTCAAGACCGACCGGGCGCTGCGGATACTCGCCGACCACGCCCGCGCGATGACCTTCCTGATCGCCGACGGGGTCGTTCCGAGTAATGAGGAGCGCGGCTACGTGCTGCGCCGGATCATGCGTCGCGCGATTTTGCAGGGCGGGACGCTCGGGCTCTCGCATGGCTTCCTGATCCGTTACTCCGATCTCGTCACCGAGCTGATGGGCGGCGAGTACCGGGAGCTGCACGAACAGCGCGACTCGATCCATAAGTGGCTCCGCGACGAGGAGGTCGGGTTCGGTCGCACGCTCGCGCAGGGCACGAAGCTGCTCGAGGACCTGATCGCCCGGGCGCTCGAGAGCGGGGCGGAGGGGATCCCCGCCGAGGATGCTTTCCGCCTGCACGATACGCACGGGTTCCCGATCGACCTGACGCTCGAGCTGGTCGCCGAGCACGGCCTGGGCGTCGACGAGGAGGGCTTCGAGCTGCTGATGGGAGGGCAGCGAGACCGCGCGCGTGCGAGCGGCCGGGGGCGCGTCGATCAGACGGTGCGCGAGCACGCTGTCGCCCTCGCCGGCGCAGCCGGGTTCGCCACCGACTTCGTCGGCTACGAGACGATCGACCAGGAAACCACCGTTGGCGCGCTCGAACGCGACAACGGGCGCATCCTCCTCAAGCTCCTGGAGTCGCCGTTCTACGCGACGGGCGGGGGGCAGGTGGCGGACTCGGGATGGATCGAGTGTGCCGACGGCGACTGCGTGGCGCGGGTCGACGACGTCGTGCGCATCGGCACCGACCAGGTGCTGACCGTGATCGCCGAGCGCGGCGAGCCGAAGACAGGCCAGCGGGTGCACGCGCGCGTCAACCCCGGCGCGCGTTACGCGACCGAATGTAATCACACCGCCACCCACCTGTTGCACGCGGCACTCCGCCGGCGGCTCGGCACCCACGTGCGCCAGGCCGGCTCGTACGTCGGCCCGGACAAGCTCCGGTTCGACTTCAACCATGGCCAGGGCCTAAGCGCCGACGAGCTGAAGGATGTCGAAGACGCGGTTAACGGCTGGATCGCCGAGAACCAGCCGGTTCGTGCGCTGACGACCACACTCGACGAGGCTAAGAGCCTCGGCGCGATGGCGCTGTTCGGCGAGAAGTACAGCGATATCGTGCGTATGGTCGAGGTCGGCGACGGCTCCTTCTCGCGCGAGCTGTGCGGCGGCACCCACGTGCGCTTCACCTCCCAGATCGGCGTCTTCAAGGTGCTGAGCGAAACGTCGAGTGCGGCCAACGTGCGCCGGATCGAGGCGGTCACGGGTCCCGCGGCGACAGAGCTGATGCGCCGGCACGACGGCGCGCTCACGCATGCGGGCGAGCTCTTGCGCGTCCCGCCCGAGTATGTGCCGGACGCCGTCGTGGAACTGCGCACACGGGCGAAGGAGCTCGAGCGGGCGGCCCGGACGGGAGCTGTGAACGGGGCCGTCGACATCGACGCGCTGGCTGCCGGCGCGAAGCAGCGCGGCGGCGCCCACGTGCTGACCGCGGTGGTGGACGCGCCGGACGCGAAGGCACTGCTCGATGTCGCCGAGAAGGTCCGCGCCAAGCTGGGGGATGCCGCGGTCGTTCTCGGCCGCGCCGGCGAGGACCGTGTCGACCTGGTCGCGAGCGTCGCTCCGGCGCTGGCGCAACGGGGAGTCCGGGCGAACGAGATTGTCACGGCCGCCGCGAAGCTCGTGGGGGGAGGCGGTGGCGGTCGCGACACGCTCGCGCGCGCGGGGGGCCGCGATCCGGCGAAGCTCCCAGATGCGATCGCGGCCGCATTGGTGGCGATCGAGGCGGCGCTGGACGGGTAGGCAGCTCGGCGTGCGTGTGCTTGCGCTCGACTACGGCAGCGCGCGGTGTGGGTGCGCTCTGAGCGACCCCACCGGCGTGCTGGCGACGCCGATCGAACCGGTCCTGAGGCCCGCCACCCGTCGCGGGCTGGCGCGGCTGCGTGCGCTCGCTCGCGACAGCGGTGTCGAACGCGTAGTCGTCGGACTGCCGCTGTCGCTGTCGGGCGAGGACTCGGCGCAGACCGCCGAGACCCGAGCCTTCGCGGCTGCCCTCGAGCGCGAGCTCACGGTCCCCGTAGAGCTCTACGACGAGCGGTTCACGACCCGGATGGCGGCGCGCACGGGTGGGGCGGCAAGCGAGGACTCGCGTGCCGCCGCACATCTGCTCGAGGGCTGGTTATCGGTGCTCCGTGACTGATCGCACGCCGCAGGAGCGCGAGGCTGCCAGGCGCGAGCGCGAGCGGCGGGTTGGGGGCGATCGCGCGAGCGCGCCGGCGCGAGGCCGGAGAACCGGTCGGACGGGTGGTCGGTCCGGTGGCCGTCCCCCGGCCGGGCGTCCCCGCTCGATCGTGGCACGCGTGGTCGCGGTCGCGGTGCTTCTGCTCGCGGTCGGCGCGATCTGGTTCCTGGTCGAGCTGTTCCAGCCCTTCCACGGCTCGGGAGCGGGCACGGTCGTCGTCAAGGTCCCGTCGGGAGTTCCCGCGGGCGCGATCGGCGACGAGCTCGCGCGCGACGGCGTCGTGTCATCGGGCTTCTTCTTCGGCCTGCGGGCGACGCTCGCCGGCGATCGCGGCAAGCTGCTCGCCGGGACCTACCGGCTCGAGCGCGGTATGAGCTACGGCACCGTGCTGTCGATCCTGACCACGCCGCCGAAGCCCGCCAAGGTGACGAACGTGACGGTGATCCCCGGTCGGACGCGCCGGCAGATTGCGACGCTGCTGCACGAGCAGGGTGTCCACGGCAGCTATCTCGCCGCGACCCGCAATACGAATCTGCTGAATCTGCGGGCCTATGGTGCGCCGCGGCGGCTCGACTCGCTCGAAGGCTTCCTGTTCCCTTCGACCTACCAGCTCCGCGAGCCGATCAGCATCGCGGCGCTCGTCACCGATCAGCTCACGACGTTCCGCCAGCGGTTTGCGACGGTCAAGATGGCCTACGCGCGGCGCAAGAACCTGACCCCGTACGACGTGCTGATCATCGCCTCGATGGTCGAGGCCGAGGCGGGCACGGAGCACGACCGGCCGCTGATCGCCTCGGTCATCTACAACCGCCTGCGTCTGGGGATGCCATTGGGGATCGACGCGACCACCCGCTACGCCGTCAACAACTACACCTCTCCGCTGACCAACGAGCAATTGAACTCGTCCTCTCCGTACAACACGCGCAACCACGTTGGCCTGACACCGACGCCGATTGACAACCCGAGCCTGGCGTCGATCGCCGCCGCCGCCCATCCTGCCCGCACCACCTACCTCTACTTCGTCGCCAAGCCGTGCGGGAACGGCGCGAGCCTGTTCGCTTCGACTTACGCTCAGTTCCTCCTCGATGCGCAGCGCTACGACGAGGCGCGCGCGAAGCGCGGCGGACGCTCCCCGGTCACGTGTTGAGGCGGCGCCTCGGCGTCCTCGGCTGGCCGGTAGCCCACAGCCTGTCGCCCGCGATCCAGAACGCGGCGCTGACGGCCGTCGGCCTCGGGGACTGGCGCTATCAGCTGCTGCCGGTCCCGCCAGAACTGCTGGCCGAGATCGTGCGGGCGCTGCCGGCAGCGGGGTTCATGGGCGTCAACGTGACGATTCCCCACAAGCAGGCCGCGCTGGCCCTGGCTGACGAAGTGACCAACCGCGCCGGCGCGATCGGTGCCGCCAACACGCTGAGCTTCGAGTCCGGCCGGATCATCGCCGATAACACCGACGCGCCGGCGCTGATCGGCGGATTGCCGTTCCCTGCCACGGGTAGGACCGCCCTCGTGCTCGGCGCGGGCGGCAGTGCGCGCGCGGCGGTCTGGGCGCTGAGGGACGCCGGGGCGGCGGAGGTGCGCGTGTGGAATCGCAGCCCCGATCGGGCCGAAAAGCTGTGCGCGGACCTAGGCGGGACGCCCGTCACGATCGCCGCTCCAGCAGACCTGCTCGTCCATTGCACGTCCAGCGGTCTGGACGCCTCTGGACAGATGCTCAAGTCCTTGCCCCTAGGCGCCGATGAGCTTACGGGTTACTCGGCCGTGGTTGATCTCGTATATAGCCGCCTGATGGACACCCCGCTCGTCGCGGCGGCGCGCGAGCGCTCGATTCCGGTGCTCGACGGACTCGAGATTCTCGTCGGCCAGGGCGCGCTCAGCTTCGAGCGCTTCACCGGTCGTCCGGCGCCGATCGAGGTCATGCGCGCGGCTGCCCGCCGGAGATGACCGACTATCCGCTCCACCTGCGTGCTGTCTCGGCGGGCGCTTCCTCGCCTGAGGGTCCGGTGACCGGGAACGGGGTCACGCCGCCGACGCGCCGTGGTGGGTCTGGCCGGTTCCTCACGGACGTGCTGGTCGATCTCGGCTACGTGGACCGCGACCGAGTCGCCCGCGCGATCGAAGAAGCCAGGCAGGCCGGGCGCCCGCCCGAGCGCGTCCTGCTCGAAGCCCGATCGATCACGCTCGAGCAGCTCTCGCGAGCGATCGCCGAGCGCTACGGCCTCGACCATGTCGACCTCGCTGTGTTCAACGTCGACATGGCGGCGGCGAACCTGCTCAGCGCTGCCTCGGCCAAGCGTTATCACGCGGTTCCGATCGGCTATGTCGATCCGCAGACGCTGCTTGTCGCGATGGCCGACCCGGCGAACGTGCTCGCCGTCGACGATATCGCGCTGCTTACGCGCCTCGACGTTCGGCCGGCCGTGGCGTCGGAGGAGGACATCGTCAACCTGATCACGCGTCTGAACCGATTCGAGGACGCGGTCCAGGAGGCGGTCGACGAGGGGGAGGAAGCGGCGGGCGTCGCGGAGATCGTCGACCTGCGCGAGTCCGCCGAAGACGCGCCCGTGATCAAGCTGGTGCACTCGATCATCGCCCAGGCGGCCGACCAGGGCGCGTCCGACGTTCACTTCGAGCCGGTCTCGGATCCCTCAGGCCGGGCGGGACGGGAGCTTCGAGTCCGCATGCGCATCGACGGCGTCCTGACCGAATCGATGACGGTGCCGCAAAGGCTGGTCTCCGGCGTCGTCTCCCGGATCAAGATCATGAGCGACCTCGACATCTCCGAGCGGCGCCTGCCTCAGGACGGCCGCGTCGGCCTGACGATCGAAGGCCGCCAGGTCGACATCCGCGTCGTCACGTTGCCGAGCGTGCACGGAGAGACGGTCGTGATGCGGATCCTCGACAAGGAGAGCATCCGCCTGGAGCTCGACAAGCTCGGCATGCAGGAGCAGGAGCTAGTCCGGTTCCGCCGCGCGTTCACTCGCGCTCACGGCGCTGTGCTCACCACCGGACCGACCGGCTCGGGCAAGTCGACGACGCTCTACGGCGCGCTGCGCGAGCTGCAGACTCCGGAGAAGAACATCATCACGATCGAGGATCCGGTCGAGTACCAGATCAACGGCATCACCCAGATTCAGGTCAACAACAAGACCGGCCTGTCGTTCGCGAACGGCCTGCGGTCGATGATGCGCGCGGACCCGGACATCCTGATGGTCGGCGAGATCCGTGACCGCGAGACCGCGCAGGTCGCGATCGAGGGCGCGCTCACGGGCCATATGGTTCTTTCGACGCTCCACACCAATGATGCGCCGACCGCGATCACCCGGCTGATCGAGATGGGCATCGAGCCGTTCCTCGTTGCGTCGGCGCTCGACTGTGTTGTCGCTCAGCGGCTCGCGCGCGTCCTCTGCCCGCACTGCAAGCGGCGCACGATCGTCACCGCGCAGGTCGTGCGCGACTACGGGTACAACGCCCAGTTCGACATCGAGGCGTATGAGCCCGTTGGGTGCGTTCGCTGCGGCCGGATGGGCTACCGAGGCCGCATCGGGCTGTACGAGGTGATGACGATGTCAGACACGATCCGCAAGCTCACACTCGAGCGCGCGCCGGCAGACCAGATCACCGTCGTCGCACTGCGCGAGGGGATGCGTCGTCTCCGCGACGACGGTCTGGACAAGGTGAAGGCCGGACTTACGTCCATGGCTGAGATCGCCCGTGTAACGGGATCCGCGTGAATTGCCGATAGGGGAACTCAGGATGGGCTGCAACACGCCGTATGCGAACGCGAGAGAGGTTGTGCATGGACCTTGACTTTGCCGAGGTGTTGCTCGAGGTCGTCGACCGTCGGGCATCCGACCTGCACCTGACCGCCGGCGCACCGCCGATGGTCCGAGTGCGAGGGCGATTGGCGCCGATGGAGGGCTACCCGGCGCTGACACCGACAGATACACGAGAGATCATCTACTCGATCCTCTCCAACGCTCAGCGCCAGCGGCTGGAGAACGATTGGCAGCTCGACTTCGCCTATCAGATCCCGGGAGCCGCCCGCTTCCGCGTGAACACCTACTTCCAGCGGTCCGCGCTCGGAGCCGCATTTCGTTTGATCCCATTCGAGATCACGCCGCTGGAGTCGCTCGGGCTGCCGCCGATCGTTGCCGATTTCGCCAATAAGCCACGCGGACTGGTGCTCGTCACCGGCCCGACCGGCTCCGGGAAGTCGACAACGCTCGCCTCGCTGATCGACCTGATCAACACCACGCGCGAAGAGCACATCATGACGATCGAGGATCCAATCGAGTTCCTCCACCACCACAAGAAGTGCATCGTCAACCAGCGCGAGCTCGGCTCGGATGCGACCAGCTTCGGCGCTGCGCTGAGGGCCGCGCTGCGCCAGGACCCGGACGTGATCCTGGTCGGCGAAATGCGCGACATCGAGACGATCGGGACCGCGATCACGGCGGCTGAGACCGGTCACCTCGTGTTCGCGACGCTCCACACGCAGGACACGCCACAGACGATCGACCGGATCATCGACGTGTTCCCCTCCGGCCAGCAGGGTCAGGTTCGCGCCCAGCTGTCGGTCGCGCTGCAGGGAATCATGACCCAGACGCTGCTGCCCACCGCCGACGGCGCCGGTCGCTGCGTGGCCGCCGAGGTCCTCGTCCCGACCCCCGCGGTCCGCAACCTGATCCGAGAGTCCAAGAGCCACCAGATCTACTCGGTTCTCCAGACCGGAGGCGCACACGGTATGCAGACGATGGATGCGTCGCTCGCTCAGCTCGTGCGCTCAGGCAAGATCACCCGCAAGCTCGCAGAGCAGCGCGCTCACTCGGCGGAGGAGCTCCGGCGTCTGATCGGCACCTTGGACACCTCGAAGATGGCGGCGTAAGCGATGGCCACCTACGTCTTCAAAGCGACAGATATAGCGGGTGTTCCGGCTCGCGGCGAGGTCGACGCCAACTCCAAGCAGGACGTCGCCGAGCAGCTTCAGGAGCGCGGTCTGGTCGTCATCGACATCGCCCACAAGTACCGCTCCAAGGAGCTCAACATCGAGCTCTTCTCTCGCGTCAAGGCGAGCGACCTGGCGGTCGCGACCCGACAGCTCTCGACGATGGTCTCCTCCGGGATGACGATCCTGCGGGCCCTGTACGTGCTCGAGACCCAGACGGACTCGAAGAAGCTCAAGGAGGCGTTCATCGCCGTCCGCCGCGACGTCGAGGCGGGGCTGCTGCTCTCGGACGCGCTCGAGCGCCATCCGAAGGTGTTCTCGCCGCTGTACGTGTCGATGGTGCGGGCGGGGGAGACCGGCGGCGTGCTCGACGAGTGCCTGCTGCGCGTCGCCGACCAGCTCGAGAAGGATGCGTCCCTGCGTCGCCAGGTGCGCGCAGCGACGATCTACCCGACCCTGGTGATCTGCGTCGCGATCATCGTCCTGCTGGCGCTGGTCGCGTTCCTGATCCCGGTGTTCGAGAACGTCTTCAAGCAGTTCGGCGGCAAGCTCCCCGCCCTGAGTCAGTTCATGGTCGACTTCTCCCATCTCGTCGATGACCAGTGGTACCTGCTGATCGGCGGCGTCGCGGCCGTCGTCGTCGCCTTCCTCTACTTCAAGCGCTCTGAGTGGGGCCGTCCGCACTGGGACGCCTTCAAGCTGCGCGTCCCGATGAAGATCGGCGACGTGGTGCAAAAGGTCTGCATCGCGCGCTGGTCACGGACGTTCGCGTCGCTGGTCTCGGCCGGCGTCCCGATCATGCAGGCGATCGAGATCACCGGCAAGACCGCGGGCAACGCGGTGATCGAGGCCTCGATGGCGTCCGTGATCGCATCGGTCAAGGCGGGCGGCACGATCTCGGCGCCGCTGAAGGAATCCAAGGTCTTCCCCCCGATGGTCTCCCACATGGTCGGCGTCGGCGAAGAGACCGGTGCGCTCGACGCGATGCTTTCCAAGGTAGCCGACTTCTACGAGGACGAGGTGGCAGCCGCAGTCAAGGCCCTGACCTCGATCCTCGAGCCCCTGATGATCATCATCGTCGGCAGCATCGTCGGCGTCATCGTGATCTCGATGTACCTGCCCCTGTTCGACGTTTACAAGGCGGTTCCGTAGGCGCGCGGTGGTCCCGCGCCCGAGTCACGCATCATTCTGTCCGGATAGCGGAGGTGTTGATGCGTTCATCCCCCTCGTCCGGTGCTTGCGGTCTGGCGGTGAACGCGAAGCGGGGCCGCAGCGGGGTGTTCGCGAAGTCCTGCTGCGCGATGGGTCGGATCGAGGCGGCCGTGTAGCAGCGCTGGAACGTCTGAGCGGCCAGCTGGTTCATGATCCGGTTGACGGCGAGGCCGATCGTGCGTGGCGGGACGAGGCTGATCGACACCGTCTGTTGCTGCGGGTCGATCCCGGGTTGAGGCGACCCGGCGAGAGGGTCGATCAGGAGTGCGCCGCAGGTTCCACCGGTACCGGCGGGGTGGAGGCCGAGCCGCGGTGCAGCGGTGCTCGATGGCGGGGCGACGACGCGCCAGCGCGAGAAGCCTTCGTCGGCAAGCACGGTCCGCGCCTGCCCTGCGAGTGATGCGACCGAGGGGCAGTCAACGTGGCTTTGAATCTGAACCAGAGCCCGCTGGAGGTCCCGCAGCCTGGCAGTGGCGTCGGCGTAGGTGCAGCGACCCTGTCGTTTGTGACCGCCTGGTCTTTTCTCGGAGTCCCGCCTGCCGCCCCGCCCACGCGAGCGAGACGCGAGACGCGAGACGCGAGACGCGAGCGAGACGCGGGACGCGGGACGCGGGACGCGGGACGCGAAGCCTAAGACGATCCAACCGCGCGCTGCTCGCCGACTCCCGCCGGCGACCAGGCGGTCAGGCGCGGTGGATCAGCAGCTGCGGGCGCCGGTTGAGAGGCCAGCAGTTGACGCACCAGTAGCGCCACGCCGACCACGGTCGCCACGGCGTACAGGAGGTAGGCGGCCTCGATGCTGAAATAAGTTGGGAAGCGGTCGAGCACAGTGAACGTGCCTGCGGCGCCGGCCAGTGCGGCGACCGGGATCCGCCGGCCCGCGGCCGCGTCGAGCGCCACGAGCATGAGCAGCAGGGGAACGTAGTAATAGGCCGCCGTCTCAGGGTCGAGGGTGGACCTCAGGACGAACACAAGTGCTGTCGAGAGCAGCATCGCCTCGACCGACAGCCGCCTGCCGCGCTGCAGCCACAGGAGCAGCGGGATCGCGACGCCGAGCCAGATGATGACCGGATGGTCGAGCTCGCTGACGATCCCGAGAACGATGTGCGCGCTGACGTCCCGCCCACCGCCGAAGATATATGAGAGCCGCACGATTCGCGCGGGGGAGATCGGATATAGCCAGCTTAGGGTCGTGGTCACACCCTGCGCGTTCGCGATGTACCTGAGCGCGAAGCGGAACGCGGCGAAGTTCCCGATCACCATCGGCAGCGTGGTCCCGGCCGCGACCGCCAGCATCAGCAGTGCGGCGCGGATCCGCTCGCGCTCGAGCACGAGCAGCGTCGGGCAGACGATCAGGAGTGCCCACTGCTTGGTCGCGACCGCCAGTCCGGCGAGCACGGCTGCCAACACAACCTTACGCTCGGATGCCGCCAGCAGCGCGCCGACGGCGAAGCTCGCGGTGAGCAGCTCCTCCGGGTGGCCAAAGTAGAGCGCGTTGTTGATCAGAGGGTTGCCCAGGCAGATCGCGAGGATCAGCACCTGGCCGAGGCGGCCGGTCCCGCGAGCCCCGGCGACGCGGGCCAGCCAGATCGCCACGAGCGCGACCGAGAGCACGCACGGGAAATCCCCCCACCGGTAAATGCCGATCGGAGAGTCGTGTAGCGCGGCCGCCAAGATCACGAATGGGGCCCGAACGTACAGCGACACTGCGCCCATCGCGGGCTGATGGGAGAAGAAGCCGCCGAGATTGCCGTGCGAGATCGCCGATAGCGCAGGCCCCGCATCGGTCGGATAGTCACCGAAGCCGGGGGCGCGGAGCGTGAGCACTGCGCCGGCGGCGAGCGCGGCGAGCGCAAGGAGCCGGTCGAAGGCGTCCCACCGCCGGCGTCTGGAGCTCTCGATCACAGGGACTCATCGACTGTCCCGGCGGGACGCTTGAGAAGTCAGGTGCCAGGCCCGACATGCCGATGAGTCACGTCATGGGGAACCTCGCACGCCGTCTGACCGCAGTGGGACTGGTTCTGCTCGGCGCCGTCTACGTCGCGTGGCTCGGGTTCGGGGTGCAGACGACCGGGGATTACCCGCGGTTGTTCGCAGCATCGATGGGGTCGCTACTGGCAGGTCATCTCGGTCCGTTCTTCCACCAGTTGCCGGAGGACGGGGCGGGTGGCTCGGTGCTGCTGCGCGCGCCCGGCGCCCTCCTGGGCAAGCTGTTCGTCGGAGGGCAGCTGGCCGAGTTCCGGTTCGGCGCGCTCGAATCGGTCCTCGCGGTCGGCGGGCTCGGCCTCTGGCTCGCGCGCGAGATGCGTTCTGCCGCCCGCCCGCTCCTCAGCAGAGCAGCGGTCATCGGCCTGTGCGTGCTGATCCCTGCTCTGCTCGACGCGATCTTCTTCGGCCATCCGGAAGAGCCGCTCGGCGCCGCCCTGTGCGTCGGCGCCGTCTTGCTCGCCGATGCCGAGGAGCCGACTCTTGCCGGTGTCGCGTTGGGGCTCGCGATCATCAACAAGCCGTGGGGGATATTCGCGATCGCTCCTACCCTGCTGGCGGCTCGCAACGGCCGCGTCCGCATCGCCGCCGTCGCCGGTGGGATCGCCGCGGCGTGGTTTGCCACCGCGTTCCTCGCCGCACCGGCTCATTTCGCCCAGTCGCTGGACATGCTGTCCTCGGTCGCGCACCCGCAGGAGCTGTGGTGGCCGCTCGCTCATCTGTCCGCGCCTGCGGGCATCACGCCGGCCTATTTCCTGCCGGGAGTCGTGACCTCGCACGCCCGCGAGCTGGCCGTTCTGGTGGCGCTGGGCCTGGCGATCCCGTTGGCCAGCCGGGCCGGGCGCACAACCGACGACTGCCTGGCTCTGCTGGCGCTCGTGTTCCTGGTCCGCTGCCTGCTCGACCCCAACGACCACGTCTACTACCACGTCCCGTTCCTGATCGCGCTCGTCGCCTGGGAGGCGAGGACCCGAGGCGCTCCGGTTCTCGCTCTGCTCGCGACCGGGCTGCTGTGGCTCGTCTTCCACACCGTCTCGGGCGTCGCGGGCCTGAATGTGCAGTTCGCCGCCTACGTCGCGGTTACGGTGCCGTTCGTGGTGGTCTTGCTCGGACCGGTGCTTGGCCGGACCGCGCCAGATCGTCGCGTCGCGCCGTCCCGCACGGCCTCGGCGCAATAGGCTGTCCGACCGTGAGCGCCCAAGCCGACGAGAACGCGGTCCAGTGCTCCCCCTGCCGTGGCACGGGCAAGGTGCTCTCCTCTCTCGGCGGAGAGCCTCATCAAGTGACGTGCCCGTGGTGTGGCGGGACTGGTCGCTTCGAGCCTGGGCGCAACGCTCAGGAGCACGTCAGCGACAGTCCGTAAGAACTACGCGTCCAGGGTTGTTGAGACACCGCAACCCGGTCCGTAGGAAATACGTCCATATCGCTTAAAGCGGAGCGGCGATGTGTCGATACCGCTCTTGCCAGAAGTCACTGGGTGCACAGGCAAACCACTCGTGAGGGTGGGACGCAAAGCCACGGGCCTCCCGCTTGGGAGGTAGCCGGGTTACCACCAGGCTCGAATGCTGTCCGAGTCGTAATGGCTATTGGATCCAAGGGATCTGGCACATAGGCCCAATCAACGATCCCTAGGAGGATCCATGCTGCATAAGCTCCGTCGTCGCGTCCAGGATGAGAAGGGTTTCACCCTGATCGAGCTCCTGGTCGTCATTCTGATCATCGGCATTCTTGCCGCGGTCGCGATCCCGACGTTCCTCAACCAGCGCGGCAAGGCATATGACTCGAATGCCCAGTCGATGGTGAAGAGCGCGCAGATCGCGGAGGAGACGTACGCGACGTCGAACAACGGCACGTACGCGACCACCGCGGCCGAGCTGGAGGCGATCGACCCGTCGCTGGCCGACACGAGCGCGGCGACGCTCGGCACGCCCCTGAACGTGAGTTCAGCCGGCTACACGGTATCCGCCACGGCCCTCAACACGGGTGACTCGTTCACCATCGAAGAGACCAACGGCGTGCAGACCGACACCTGCGCTGTCGGGACCGGCGGCGGCGAGCCCGGCGCCTGCGTCAGCGGTAGCTGGTAGCCGATCGACGATTTGACGCTTATGTGGGGCGGGCCTTCTGGCCCGCCCCTCGCGTCGTTCCGCGCATAGTTCGAACTTGAGATAAGACAGGGTGATGACAGTGGCGCTTGCCGCCTTTGGAGGGCTTGGAGGTCTGCTCATCGGGTCGTTCCTGAACGTCGTTGCATACCGCATCCCTCGCCGCGAATCGCTGGTCGCGCCGGGATCGCACTGCACGAGCTGCGACACGCCGATCAAGCCTTACGACAATTTGCCTGTGTTTGGGTGGCTGCTGCTGCGGGGCCGCTGCCGCTCATGCAAGGCTCAGATTTCCGCCCGGTATCCGCTCGTCGAGGCGCTGACGGCAGTGCTGGCCGTCGCGGTTCTCCTGACCAAGAGCTCGACGCACGACATCGCGCTTGGTTTGGTGCTGGTCGCGGTCCTGGTTCCGGTCGCGCTGATCGACCTCGACCACCGGATCATCCCGAACCGCATCATGCTGCCGGCGGCGGTGGCCGCGGTCGTGATCGGCCTCGCGACAAATCCAGCCGGCGTTCCCGAGCAGCTGATCGCGGGGGCCGCGGGCGGTGGGTTCCTGCTTCTGTTCGCGCTTGCGTACCCCCGCGGGATGGGCATGGGCGACGTCAAGCTGGCCGCCGTGCTCGGCCTGTTTCTCGGACGCTCAGTCGCGGTCGCGCTGCTGTCCGGCACGCTCGTCGGTGTGGTCGTCGGGGCCGTGATCATGGCTCGTGTGGGCGTCGCGGAGGGCCGCAAGACTGCCGTGCCGTTCGGACCGTTCCTCGCCCTCGGTGGCATCGTCGGGCTGCTCGCAGGACCAGCGGTCGTGCACTGGTACCTGCATACGCTCGTCTGACCGCAGCACTTCTCGCCGACTCAAGAAAAGGAGTAGCCGGTCGATATGGGTCACATGCGAAAGCTGATCGTGGCTGGGGTGTCTGCCCTCGCAATGGTGTTGTGCGTTCCGGGTATCGCGTTGGCGAGCTCCGCGCCGACGATCCAGGTGACGTCCACCCCGACCCAGGGCGTCGGCCTCCCGATCACGGCGCCCCAGTCGGCGACGGCGCGCCCGCCCGGTTTCACCAGCGACGCCGCGCAGGCGGTCACCGCGTCGGAGCAGAACAAGACGATGATCGCGCTCCACGCGCGCGAGCACCCGCTCGCGTATCGCCCGCTGATTTGGAACGACCAGTACTGGCTCGTCGACTTCTCCTATGCGGGCAAGCTTGTCGCCCAGGTGACTGTCAGCAGCGCCGGACACCTCACGGGCGTGTGGACCGGAGCGCTCGCATCCGCGCCGTATGCACGTGGCGACTTCATCACGCAGTTCGGCGCATGGTGGGTGCTCGTGCCGTTCTCGCTGTTGTTCCTGCTGCCGTTCCTCGATCTGCGACGGCCCCGGCGAATGCTCCACGTGGATGCGCTGGTGCTGCTCTCGTTCTTGATCTCCTACCTGCTGTTTGACCACGCGAAGCTCGTGGCCGCGGTGTGGATGGTGTACCCGCCACTGCTCTACCTGCTGGTGCGGATGCTGTGGATGGGCGGGTTGCGATTCCCCGGCCTGCGCGAACGTGGCCGCCGCGTCGCCAAGCGCAGCGCGGCGATCGGCACCCGGACGGAGGGACTGTCGCCGCTCCTCTCAGTGAGGGTGCTTGCGATCGGCCTGGTCGCGCTCGTGATTGCACGCATCGCGCTCAGCCTTGCCACGCACCTCGTCATCGACGTCGGCTATGCCTCCGTGATCGGCGCGCATCGAATCGCCGCCGGCCAGCCGATCTATTACGCGGGGGCCAATCACGGCGACACCTACGGTCCGATCGCCTATCTCGCCTATCTGCCGTTCGAGCTCCTGTTCCCGTGGCACGGAACCTGGGACTACCTGCCGTCCGCGCACGCTGCCTCGATCGTGTTCGATCTCGTGACCGTGGTCGGGCTCGTGTTGCTCGGCCGTCAGCTACGTGGGGGCCGCGAGGGCTGGCGCCTCGGGCTTGCCCTCGGCTGGGCGTGGTCGGCGTGCCCGTTCACCCTGCTCGCGCTGATGGCCCACTCCAACGACGGGCTGGTCGCGATGCTGTCCGTGCTCAGCCTGGTGGCCTTCACGTCGCCCGCGGCGCGGGGGGCGCTGCTCGGCCTCGCGGCGGCGGCGAAGTTCGCGCCGGCAGCGCTGCTGGGGCTCTACGCCGGTCAGCGCAACCGCGGGATCAAGGGCACGATCATCTGCCTTGCCTCGTTCACGGTTATCGTCGTGACCTCGATCGCTCTGTACCTGCCCTCCGGCGGGCTCGCGGAGTTCTACAACCACACGATCGGCTACCAGCTGAGCCGCTCCGATGTGTTCTCCGCTTGGGCGCTACATCCGAGCCTCGATCCGATCAAGACGGCGCTCGAGCTCGGTGCCCTGGTGCTCGCCGCGCTGGTCGCGTTCGTTCCGCGGCAGCGGTCGATTGCGCAGATCTGCGCGCTCGCGGGCGCCGTCACGATCGCCCTCCAGCTTCCCGCGGTGCACTGGTTCTACTATTTCATCGTCTGGTTCATGCCCTTCGTGCTGGTCGCGATGCTGGCGGGGACCGGCGACGACGGCGGTGCGGTCGACGCGGCGGAGACCGTCGTAGCCCCGCCCGCGACTGCAGACGAACGCTCGCTGGAGATCGTCCACGCCGGCGTCTGAGCGATGCCGCGCCGCTGGGGCAGTGCGATCCTTGCGCTCGTGGTGCTGCTTGTCGCAGCACCGCTGCTGACACTTTCCCTTCACGCCCCCAGGCAGCCGATGCCGGCACGCGAGGCGGTCCACGACGCGCTCCGCAGCCGGGCGGTCGTTGCTGCTCTCGCAGGTACGCACTGGAGCTCGGCCGAGGCGTCCGCGATCGACGGGCAGCTCGAGCGCGTCAGCTTCTTCGCCGGCGGGCGCCAGGTCGCCCAGGCCGCCCTCCGCGCTGACGGCACCGTCGAGCAGGTGGAGGCACTCGCCCACGAGGCGGTGCCGTACGGCGACTGGATTGCGTACGAACCGGCGGTGCTCGCCGGCCTGAGCGCGCTGTTCATCCTGATGGCGGGCGTAGCTCCGCTCCGTCGGCGGCGCAACCTCGACGTACTCGCGATGCTGTCGATGGTCGCGCCGGTGGTTCTGCTGCAGCGCGGCTACTTGGGCGGCAGCACCGTGGCTGCGCTGCCCGGGCTCGGGTACCTGCTGGTTCGATGCACGCGGCATGGCCTTGGCCGCGGTTACGACACCCTTCCCTCCACGCCGCTGTACGACTGGATCACGCAGCGGTTGGCGCCGGCGCAGCGGGTCCGGGTGCTGCGCCTGCTGCTGATCGCGCTGATGCTCGTGTTCGTGATGGTGGGCGTCAGCTCGCCGAGCGCCGTCGACGTCGCCTACGCCGCGATGGAGGGAGCGACGCAGATCGTTCGCGGGCTGCTGCCCTACGGGCACATGCCCGGGGACATCATCCATGGCGACACGTACCCGATCCTGACCTACGCGCTGTACGTGCCGGTCGCATGGGTAGCGCCGGTGAATTCGATCCTCAGCTCCGTCGATGCTGGGCTGGCGGTTGCGGTGCTCGCGGCGCTCGCGACGGCTGCTGCGCTACGGGCCCGGCGGCCCGCGGCCCCCGGCGCCGAGGCGGCAGGGCTGCGCGCGGCGATCACCTGGCTGTCATTCCCGCCACTGATGGCCATCGCCTCGACGGGAACCACCGATGTCGTCCTTGCGGCGATGCTCGCGTTCGCCGTGTTGCTCTGGCGGCGTCCGGCGGCGTCGATGACGCTGCTCGCCGTGGCGGGCTGGTTCAAGCTCGCGCCGTTCGCGCTCGTCCCCGTCTGGCTTGCGCCGCTCCGGGGTCAGCGGCTTCTGACGGCGATCGCGGCCCTCATCGGCGTGTCGGCGGCGGCGATCGGCCTCGTGTGGGCCCTCGGCGGCATCCACGGTCTGGCGGCGATGGTGCACGCTGTGGCCTTCCAGTGGGGTCGCGGCTCGCCGCAGTCGCCCTGGGCGGCGCTCGGGATCACGGGTTTGCAGCCGGTCGGCCAGGCCTGCGTGCTCGGCCTGATAGCGGGTGTCAGCGCGCGCGTGCGGCACCACCCTGCGGATGCCGGCGACCGCACGCGCGTCGCCGCGCTGGCCGCCGCGATCCTGATCGCCCTCCAGATCGTCGCCGACAGCTGGACCTTCCTGTATCTCGCCTGGTTCGTGCCCCTGATCGGCATGTCGCTGTTCGTCGAGCGAGCCCCGGATGTGGCTCTCGCCGGCACGGACACGAGAGCAGGGGACCGCTCGCCTGACCCGGCGGTTCCGAACCGCGCCTGGGTTGTGCACACGTGAGCTGGGCGATCGCCCCGAGGGGCGGCACTGCGCGGCGCCTAACAGACGCTGAACTCACCGAGCCGCCGCCACGGTCCGACGCGCAGTCCGCCGCTCTACCCGCTGCCTGGAGCGCGGTCTGGCGTTCGCGGCTGCTGATCTGGGTCGCCGGCTGCCTGGCGGTGTCTGTGCTCGGCACGGCTCCCGGCATGGCGACGAGATTTGATCCCACGGGGATCTCGTCGTCGTTCGGGATCGTCGGCAATGTGCTCGCGGCGCCCGCCGTTCGCGGCGACGCGATCTGGTACTTGCGGATCGCCCACACCGGGTACTTCTCGTTGCCGGCGAGCCGGTTCTTCCCGCTTTACCCGCTGCTGATTCGTGTCACCGCGTGGCTGACCGGTTCGCCGGCGGTTGCCGGCGTCGCGATCTCGATTGGGGCGCTGCTGATCGGCCTGCTGGTCATCCACCGCCTGACCGTGCTCGAGCTTGGCGCCCGAGCCGCGGATGTGACCGTCGAGCTGATCGCGTTCGGACCGACGGCGCTGTTCCTGTCGGCGGTCTACACGGAGTCGCTGTTCGTGGCGATCTCGGCTGCCACCTTTTACGCAGCCCGACGCGGGCGCTGGGCGATCGCCGGGTCGCTCGGTGCGCTGGCGGCGCTGGCGCGCGTCACCGGGATCCTGCTGGTCGTGCCCGTCGTCCTCCTGTTCCTCTACGGCCCGAGGTGCGATGCCGAACCGGATCGGCGGGAGTCGCGTCTCAGACCCGCCTACCGCGTCACGCCGGCGCTGCTCTGGGCCGCGCTGATCCCGGCCGGCACCGCGGCCTTCTCTGCATATCTGATGCTGCAGGGCTACCAGCCGCTCGCGTTCTTCGACGCGCAAACACGGTTGTTACACCACGGGACGATGCTGCCGCTGATCACCGCGTGGAATGGCGCGCTGAGCGCGTGGCAGCAGCTCAAGCTCGGCTTCGAGGGGACCGTTGGGATCGTCTCCCAGACCCAGAGCCTCGTCGGGCTGATCGCGCTGGGGGCGGCCGTCCTCGCATTCTGGGGCGTCTGTCGCCGCCTCCCACTTGCGTACGCTGCTTACGTCGCGGTCGGTTTGCTGGTGCCGCTCTCCAGCCCGACGGTCGGCGACCCGTTCAAGGGGCTCGCCCGATACGAGACCGTGCTGTTCCCGCTCTACATGGCGGCGGCTGCCTGGGCGGGCGAGCGCGGCACCCGGCGTCCGCTCCTGATCGGCTGCGCCGTGCTCCTGGTTGTGTTCACCGCACAGTTCGCCACCTGGCATATCGTCGGTTCGCAGCTCCTCTGAGGAATCCCGGACCCGTGCTGGTTAGGGTGACAAAAGTGTCCAGATCGGCCTGGACACCCTAAACCCAGAGGCCTTCCCAGCCGACAAGTACCCAGACGCTCATGGGAACCGCGGCAGGGAAAACAGTCACCGGATTGGACATCGAGCCAGGGTACGTGGCGGCCGTCGAGTCGCGCGGTGGCGGCGCTGTCGAGCGCGCGGCAACAGCCGAACTGGCGCCGGGAGTCGTCCGCGAGGGCGAGGTCGTCGACGTCGAAACGCTGGCCGCGGTGCTCCGCAAGCTGTTCGCCGAGAACAAGCTTGGTCGCCGCGTCCGCCTCGGTGTTGCCAACCAGAGAATCGTCATGCGCACGATCGACCTGCCGCCGCTGACCGACGCGAAGGAGATCGCCTCGGCGGTCAGGTTCCAGGCGCCCGATCACATCCCGATGCCGCTCGACCAGGCGGTGCTCGAGCACCACTCGCTCGGACTCGTGCAGACCGATGACGGTCCGCGCACTCGCGTCGTACTCGTAGCCGCCCGCCGCGACATGATCGACCGCCTGCTCGCCGCGACTCGCAGCGCCGGTCTGCGCCCCGAGGGCATCGACCTGAGCGCGTTCGCCATGATCCGCGCGCTTTACCGCCCGAGCAATGTCGGAGCGACGCTGTACGTGAGCGTCGGCGGCATGACCAACCTCGCCGTGGCGGTTGGAACGACTTGCGTCTTCACTCGTGTCGTCGCACACGGGACCGAGTCGATGGCCTCCGAGCTCGCCGAGCGCCGCGGGCTGACACTCGATCATGCGCGCGGCTGGCTGACCCATGTCGGCATGCTGGTGCCGACCGATGACGTCGACGGAGACCCCGAGATCGTGGTCGAGGCCCGGTCCGTGCTGAGCGAGGGACTGCACCGGATCTCCGACGAGGTACGTAACTCGCTGGACTTCCATCGCGCGCAGGCCGGTGCCGCCGAGGTCGAGCGCGCGATTCTGACCGGCCCCGCGGTCTCGATCGCCGGGTTCAGCGATCAGCTCGCGGAGCAGATCGGGCTGCCACTCGAGTCCGGAGTTGTCACTGAGGCGCGCCCCGGCGCGCTCGGCGGCATCGACGCCGGCCGGCTCGTGGTCGCCGCAGGTCTGACCGTCGAGGAGGTTGTGGCATGAGGGCCGTCAACCTGATCCCGCAGGATTCTCGACGCGGTGGACGCAGCGGCGGTGCTCGCGCCGGCAGCTCGGTCTACCTGCTGCTCGGAGTGCTGGCCGTGGCCGTCGCGCTCGTCACCGTCTTTGTGCTGACGACCAACCAGATTTCCAGCCGGAAGGCCAAGGTCGCAACGCTGCAGACCGAGGCCAGCGATGCTCAGGCCGAGGCCGCCAAGCTGCAGCCGTATGTCGAGTTCGCGCAGCTTGCCCAGGCTCGCGCAGTGACGATTCGCGAGATCGCGTCGAGCCGGTTCGACTGGCACGCGGCGCTGGCCGACCTCTCCCGGGTCGTCCCCGCGAACACTTCGCTCGAGTCGCTGGTAGGGAGCGTCGTCCCCGGCGCCGGCATCAGCGGCTCTGGCGGGTCCCCGGCGAGCGGCACCAGCCTGCGCTCCGACGTCAACGCCCCGGCGTTCCAGCTCTCGGGATGCACCGACTCTCAGGATGACGTAGCGCGACTGATGTCGCGGCTGAGGCTGATCGACGGTGTCACCCGCGTATCGCTCGAGGATTCTCAAATGAACACCGATAGCCAGTCTGGAGCCTCCGTGAGTTCGTCATCGAGCGGCGGCGGCTGCCCGGCAAACTCTCCGTCCTTCGACCTGGTGGTGTTCTTCCAGCCGCTCGCGAATGCCGGTGCCAACGGCGTCACCTCGCTGGGCACCGAGCCGGTCAGCACTTCGACCAGTACCGGAGGGGCACAGTGACCACTCGAGATCGAACGGTGATCCTGATCGTCGCGGCGATCGTCGCCGTGGCCGGTGTGTGGCTGCTGGTGATCCAACCGAAGCGCGATCAGGCGAGCAAGCTCGCCGGCCAGGTCACGTCTGCGCAGAAGGAGCTCAACACCGCCCAAGCCGAGACCGCGATCGCGGAAGCCGACAGGACCACGTTCGCCCGCAACCTCCAAGCCGTCGCCAGGCTCGGTGAGGCTGTGCCGGCGGATGACGACACCCCTTCGCTGATCTACCAGCTCCAAAGCGCCGCGCATCGCGCACGCGTTGACTTCCTGTCGCTGGTGCTCAACCCGGCATCGAGCCCGACACCGGCACCGACCACGACGACGTCGGGCAGCGCCTCAACCAGCCAGGCTGTGACCGCGATGCTGCCGCCTGGTGCCGCGGTCGGCCCCGCCGGTCTCCCGACGCTGCCGTTCACCTTCACCTTCCGCGGCAACTTCTTCCATCTCGCGAACTTCTTCAGCCGGCTCGAGCGTTTCGTGGTGGCAACCAACAGGAACGTGTCGGTCAGCGGTCGGTTGATGACGCTCAACGCGATTAGCCTCGGAGCCGCTCCGACCGGATTCCCGCAGATCACCGCGACGATCTCCGCCACGACGTACCTGGTGCCCGCCGATCAGGGCCTGACGGACGGCGCGTCGCCCGCGGGCCCAAGCAGCTCGAGCGCTCAGACCGTGTCGGGTTCGGGCTCCTCAACTTCGACCCCGGCCGCCGCGGCCGTGACGCCACCGGTTCCATGAGCGCCGTCCAGAATCTGATCTCCGAGCTCCGCGAGAAGCGTCTGTGGCCCGTGGCGGCAGTGCTGATCGCCGCGCTGGTCGCCGTGCCGCTGTTCCTTTCGAGCTCGAGCAAGCCGGCGCCGGTCGTGCAGACTCCAGATGTGAGCGGACCGGCCTCCGTCCCGGCGATACCCGCGGTGAGCGTGACCACGACCCCGAGCACCGCCCGTCTCACGGGACGCGAGCGGGATCCGTTCACGCAGCAGGTGAAGCCGAAGGCCGCGTCCAGCGGCTCGAGCTCCAGCGCCGCGCCGAGCACGTCCAGCGGCAGTGGCAGCAGCTCGTCATCAGCAGGCGGCACCACGGCTTCGAACCCGAACAATGTCGCTCCTCCGTTCAACAGCGTCAACCCGAAGCTGGGGAGCACCACGACCACGACGACCACGTCGACCAAGCCGAAGCCGAAGACTTACTCCTACGCCGCCATCGACGTTGTCTACGACACGGTTGGCGACGTCCCCGTGACGCACGAGAATTTGATTCGCCTGGCAGCACTACCGGCCGCCGATCACCCGCTGGCGGTCTACGAGGGCATCGAGAACGACAACACCGCCGTCTTCCTGCTGTCGCGCATCGTCGTCCCGGTCCGTGGCCGCGGGAAGTGCCTACCCAGCCGAGCGAACTGCGTGTTCATGACCCTGCAGTCCGGACAGGCTGAGCTGTTCAAGGTCCCGCGATCGACTGGACCGGACGAGTTCACGCTCACCCTGACGGCGATCAAGACGCTGACGACAACCTCGGCGGCGAAAGCCGAGCAAGCTCTGGCGAGGGAGTCCAAGACCGGCCGCCGGATCGTGGCTGCCGCCGCTCGGACCTCGGCCACGCTGCGGTCGTTCAGCTACTCCGTCAAGACAGGAACCCTTTCCCGGGTCCACCTCTCGCACCGGACGATCGAGCGTCTGATGCGCTCGCTCGGTACGCAGGCGGCCCTCGGGCCGGTCCTTGCGCCGGCCGGAATCGTCCCGCGGCTCGATCCCGCCAGCTGAGCGCGCCGGATGAGCGGCGGACGCTGGACGAGGCTGCTCGGGCGCCGGAACCGGCTGCAAGGCGGCAGCCAGGACTGCAGCTCCCGGCCGGTAGCGGTGGATATCTGCGGCGACGAGCGCGGCTTCACGCTGATCGAGCTGGTCGTCGCGATGGCGCTGTCGGTCTTTATCGGCGCCGCGGCGCTGACGTTTATCGTCGTGACGTTCGACCAGTCGAACACGATCAACAGCCGCGCGGTGGCGAGCGACCAGGCCGAGGTGGGACTCGAGCAGCTCGAGCGCGACCTGCGCGAAGCGATGACCAGCGTAAGCGTCTCGGCGTCCGGTAGCTCGACCTCGATCTCGTTCCAGATCCCGACCCCCGGCACCGACTCCACGGGGGAGTCGGTGACGTGGACATGCCCGAGCACTGCCGAGTCTTCGACCTACTTCGCCGGCGCCTGCACGAGGACCCTGAACGGCACCACCAAGACGGAGATCGCGGGCGTGCAGTCGATGCTGTTCTCGCCGATCGGCTCGAGCGGAAGCGCCCTGTCACTTCCGGTCTCGAACTCGACGTCAGTGGCATCGGTGGGAATGACGCTGACCGTCCAGATCACCGACTACGGCCTCAGCACACACGGGAACGCCGCCGCGATCCTCCCCGTCGATGGCCAGGGCGCCCCCGCGACGTCCACGGTGGCCAACGCGCCGAACGGCGCAACCGCGCCGATCGTGCTTCAGGCCACCGCCGACCTGGAGAATTTCGGATGAGCCGACCCGCCCGGACCTCGCCCCGCGCGCCGGCCGCCGAGCACGGCTTCACGATCATCGAGGTGCTCGTCGCCGCGCTGATGCTGGCGCTGATCATCGCCGCCGCGTCGGCGCTGTTCGTGACCGGCAATGACGGCTCGATCGCCGCGCAGCGCGAGTCGCAGCTGATCAGCGTCGCCGATCAGCAGATCGAGACGATTCGCCAGGAGGTCAAGACCTCCGGCTTCGCCGAGCTTGCGATGCAGACAACGCCGTCGGGGCTGCCGGGCTCGATCCCGAACACCTCACCCTTCTCCTCGCTCAAAGCCGATCCGAACTCGTTCGCGGTCGTCAAGAGCGGCTGTGGCGGAAGCGGCGAGGAATACGACATCGAGGCGAACTACGACAACACCGCCGATCCGAACTCCGTCAGCGGACAGCCGGAGAACCCGGAGAACACCAGCGCCAGCGGACTCACTTCATGGTCGGGATGCGACTCGGGCGCCGAGCCGCTCGAGATCCTCAACTCGTCGCTCGGGTTCATCAAACCGCAGCAGACGATCACCGTCGGCTCGGACACCGCGGTCGTCGACACCTACGTCACCGACACGTACGTCGGATGTAACACGGTCGGGTCGTCCGCCTGTCCGACCGTGAGCAACGGGACGATCCAGTCCGGCACGTGCACCTTCCCGACAACCTCGAGTCCCACCAGCACGCTCTGCTCGGACGCTCGGCGCGTGATCGTGGCGGTCGTGATCGACGACCACGGAAGGCTGAACATCGGGCCGAGCGCGCCGGTCTACGTCAGCACCATCTTCACGAATCCGACGCCGTCGAACGAGCCGTCGAGCACGATCGGGATCACTCTGGGGGTACAGCTCGGATGAGAGGACGACTTGCCGAACTCAGACGGTCTCGCTACGCGGACCAGCGCGGTTACGTGATCGTCCTCGTCCTTGTGCTGCTGCTGATCGTGCTCGCGATCGGGTTCGCGGCGCTGGCTGAGACGCTCTCCTCGCGCCAGATCACGACTCATGACATGCGCGTGCGGCGCGCGCAACAGGCCGCCGACGCGGGCGTCCAGCAGCAGCTCTACGACGAGTCGGAAGCAAACCTCGGCTCGGTCTACAATTTCAGTGGTGGCGTACTCGGCCTCAGCGGCTTCCTCGACTGCGTGCCGCTGCAGCTCAACGCGAACCTCCAGGTCGGCGGTCTCACCGCCTACGCGAGCACCGGCGGCGCCTGCCCGACCGCGCTGAACAGCAGCGGGCAGCCGGTGTCGGCGTACTGGAGCCCGCTCGACGACCACGCCTACTACGAGTCCGAGTACTTCTCCAATAAGCACGAGATCTCCGGCTCGGGGGTCGGGTCGGTCGTTGAGTTCCCGGAGATCGTCTCTGTGGGATGCGACACCACGACCGCGTCGAGCTGCAATACGACGCCCACCCCCTCGACTAATGCATATTCCCGCGAGCTGGCGTTGCTCCAGCCGACCGGCCCGGTTCAGGCGATCGAAGGGATGGGCAACGTCACGATCAACGGTCTCAGCCTGCTGGGCATCAACACCGCCGCAGTCGTCAACGGAGATGTCAGCGCCGGCGGAACGCTGTCGTTGCCGCTCGTGGGAATCGCCGCCAACACCTCCTGGCCGACGGGCTCGGACTCGATCCTGCCGACCTTCGGGTACGGTCAGACCCCGGCTCCGGCATCGATCTCGACCGCGACCCTGGTTCACCTCACGGGCGGCTTCTGCACAGCCGGCTCGCCCAGCGCCTATTGCATGATCAAACGACCCGCCCCGTCAACGCCGGCCACGACGTGCGCGCTGTGCTCGACCGGAATCACCTGCTCGTCGTGCACGGGCGGCGCGTACAACTCCACCAATGACACGTTCACCCTGACGGGCGGCACGGCAACGTTCGCCGCCGGCGACTACGTGTTCTGCAACTTCAACGCCACCGGGGGCACGGTCGACACGTCCGCGTCGTCGACCACGCCCGTTCGGATCTTCATCCTCCCTCCGAATCAGGCGCCGTGTAACAGCTACACCTATACGCCGGCCCAGGAGGTCGGTGGGAGCTTCGGAGACTTCAACGCCTCCCAAGGACTCACCAACGGCCTCACGGGAACAGTGAACGGCGTCACGAATACGCTGGACCCGAGCGGCCTGCAGATCTACGTCGAGGGCGACGGGAGCTACGACAACACGACCACAGTGAACATCGCCGACACCTCGACGTGCCTCCTGAAAGTGTTGAGCGTTTGTGTGTCGGCCAGCGTTCCACAGACCCAGGCGATGGTCATCTACGCGCCGACTTCCGCGGTCACCGTCAACACCGGCGTCTGCCTGGTCGGAATCCTCGGAAGCTGCACGCTCGGGGTCGCGGGCACTTTCTCCGGGTCGATCGTCGGCGACAACGTCACGACCACGGCCGCCGCGATCACGCAGGATCTCGACCTCGGCAACTATCCGATCGACAGCGGCGCGAACGCGGTGCGGGTGAACGAGTACGTCCAGTGCGACACGTCCGTGACGAAGCTGACGAACAGCCTGAGCGCCGACACGAGCGGCTGCTGACGCCCGACCGCCGGCGCCGCGCGTCGGTCCCGGCGCCACGTGCCCGTAATCTGTAGCGCCCATGGCGCTCCGCCTCACCACCGCCGGCGAGTCGCACGGCCCCGGCTTGACCTGCATCATCGAGGGGCTGCCGGCCGGCCTCGAGCTCGACCGCGATGCCCTGAACCGAGACCTTGCGCGGCGCCAGCTCGGTCATGGTCGCGGCGGGCGGATGAAGATCGAGCGCGACCAGGCGGAGGTCACCGCCGGGGTCAGGCACGGCCGCACGCTCGGCGGGCCGATCGCCCTGCAGATCCGCAACCGGGACTACGCGAACTGGGAGGAGCGGATGAACCCCTGGCCGGTGGAGGCCGACCTCCCGGAGGTCCACCTGCCAAGGCCCGGGCACGCCGATCTCGTCGGGACCCAGAAGTACGGCCTGACCGACGTCCGCGACATCCTCGAGCGGGCGAGTGCTCGCGAGACGGCTGCACGGGTGGCCGGCGGCGCGGTCGCAAAGGCCTACCTGGCGGCACTGGGCGTCAAGGTGTACTCGCACGTCATCCAGATCACGAGTGTGACCGCGCCTCGCCGCGACGACCTGAGACCCGCGGACTTCGCCGCCGTCGACGAATCGCCTGTGCGGTGCCTGGACCCGGAGGCGACACGGGCGATGGTCGCCGAGATCAACGCGCTCCGCAAGGCGAACGAATCGCTCGGCGGGGTGTTCGAGGTGCGCACGTTCGGGCTCGTGCCGGGCCTTGGCTCGCACGTGTCATGGGAGGAGCGCCTTGACGGCCGGCTCGGGCAGGCGATCCTGTCGATTCAGGCGATCAAGGCGGTCTCGATCGGTGACGGGTTCGAGGTCGCCGGCGTGCCGGGTTCCCGTGCCCACGACGAGATTTTCTGGGACGAAGAGAATGGCTACCGCCGCGAAACGAACCGCGCCGGCGGCGTTGAGGGCGGGATGAGCACTGGAGCCACGCTCGTCGTGCGGGCGTCGATGAAGCCACTCCCGACGCTCACGAAGCCGCTGCGTTCGGTTGACATCTCGACCCATGAGCCCGCCGAGGCGCTCCGCGAGCGCACTGACTCGTGCACGGTCCCCGCCGCTGCGGTAGTGGGCGAGGCGATGGTGGCGTTCGTGCTCGCCGGCGCCTACCGGAGCAAGTTCGGCGGCGACCACATCGATGACGCGCGGGCGGCGCTCGCGGCCTATGAGGAGCGGATCGGATGGAGGCGTGACGACGACTCCTGAGCCGGCGCGGGCCACGGTCGTGCCACTTGCGCCGCGCGGCGACAGGCCCGTGGCCATGATCGGCTTTATGGGATCGGGCAAGACGACCGCGGCGCGCGCCGCCGGGGAGCACCTGAACGTCGGGGCGGTCGACGCCGACCGGGTGATCGAGCAGCGCCTCGGGAAGTCGATCGGGCGTGTCTTCGCCGAGGACGGCGAGGCGGCGTTTCGCGCTGCCGAGGAGGCCGCGACCGTGGAGCTGCTCGCAGATCCAGAGAACCGGGTGGTGGCGCTCGGGGGCGGCGCGCCGTTCACCGAGAGCGTTCGGCGAGCGCTCGCCGGCCGTCTTGTGATCTGGCTCGACGTCGACCTCGACACGGCTTGGGCGCGTGCGGCCGGATCCGGGCGCCCGCTCGCGCAGGACCGCGCCCGCTTCGCTTCGCTTCACGGCGAGCGCGAGCCGCTCTACCTCGAGCTTGCCGACGCGATCGTGCCCGCCAGTCGATCGGCGGCGATGGGGCCGGTGCTCGCGTCGCTGCAGGGCCTGCCGCTGGGCTTCCGGATGCTGTGGGCCTCGAGCGCGTCGGGCGATTACCCGGTCTACATCGGCGGCGGGCTGCTTCAGGAGCGCCGGTTCTGGCCACCCGCGATCGAGGGCCGGCGCTTCCTCGTCACCGACGGCCGCGTCGGGGCGCTGTATGGAGATGTGATCGAGGAGATCGCCGGTCGTGTCTCGGTGATGCCGGGCGAGCAGTCGAAGACGGTCGCGCATGCCGAGATCGTGTGGACCCAGCTTGCGCTAGACGGGATGACCCGGGACGACGTCGTCGTCGCGCTCGGCGGCGGCGTCGTCGGCGACCTCGCCGGCTTCTGTGCGGCGACCTACCAGCGTGGCGTCCGCTACGTGCAGGTGCCGACGACGCTTGTGTCGCAGGTCGACTCGGCGTATGGCGGCAAGACCGGCGTCGACCTCGCCGAGGCGAAGAACTATGTCGGCGCCTTCCACCAGCCGGTCGCGGTGCTCGCCGACACCGGCACGCTCGCGACGCTTCCCGCCGAGGAGATCGCCGCGGGCTACGCGGAGGTGGTGAAGACGGCTCTGATCGCCGGCGGCGGGCTGTGGGAGCGGGTCCGGTCGGGCGCCGATCCCACCGACCCCGAGGTGATCACCGCGTGTGCGCGCACGAAGCTGGCGATCGTGGCAAAGGACGAGCGCGACGGCGGTCTGCGCCAAGTGCTGAACCTCGGGCACACCGTCGCCCACGCGATCGAGACCGTCACCGGTTATGCGCGCTACCGGCACGGAGAGGCGGTGGCGCTCGGGCTGCTCGCCGCGCTCCGCCTCTCGGGCCGGGCGGAGCTGCGCGAGGAGGTTGAGGCTCTGCTGAGCGAATACAGACTTCCGACGACGCTCACGGGCGCCGATCCTGACGACGTCATTCGCGCCACCATGCGTGACAAGAAGCGCCGCGGGGAGGGGCCGGTGCCGTTCGTGCTGCTCGAGGCACCCGGCGATCCCCGCCCCGGCTGCCACGTCGAGCCCGACGCGCTCAGCTCAGCCGTGCGAGAGTTGGTGCCGTCATGAGTGGCGGCCACGTCGATGCAAACCGGATCGAGGTGATGCACGGCGTCAACCTCGATCAGCTAGGGCGCCGAGACCCGATCCATTACGGTGGCTTGACCTTGACCGAGCTCGAGAACAGGATCGCCGTGGACGCGGCCGCTCTTGATCTGCGGACGCGTTTCTTCCACACCAACCACGAAGGCGACTTCGTCGAGCATCTGCACGGGCTCGAGGGCCTCGCGGACGGGATCGTCCTCAACCCGGGAGCGTGGACGCACTATGCGTGGGCGATCCGTGACGCGCTCGAGCTGACCGGACTGCCGGCGATGGAGGTCCATCTTTCCGACATCGAGGCCCGCGAGGAGTGGCGCCGCCGCTCGGTGATCAGAGATGTCTGCATCGGCCATGTCAGCGGTCGCGGCGCCGACGGCTACCGCGACGCGCTCACCCGCCTGCGCGAGGAGCTGTCCCAGTGAAGGGCCGGGTCGAGCGACTGACCGAGCTTCTGCCCGCCTTGGGGGTGGATGTGCTGCTCGTGACCGACCGCGTGAACACCCGCTACGTCACGGGCTACGACGGCTCGAACGGAATCGCCCTGATCGGCGCGAGAACGCGAGCGTTCGCGACCGACTTCCGCTACGTCGAACAGGCCGCCGCTCAGGTCCATCCGTCGTTCGCGCGGGTGCAGGCCTCGCTCGACCTGCTGGAGGCGGTGCGGGACTTGATCCCGGCTGGTGAGGTCACGCTCGGTTTCGACGACGCGCACATGCCGGTCCGCCAGCACGCCCGGCTGCGCGACCTGCTCCCCAAGCGCGTCGCCCTCGTTCCCGCCGGCGGACTGGTCGAGCGCATTCGCGCCGTCAAGGACGCCGAGGAGGTGCGGCTCATCCGCACGGCCGCTCAGCTCGCGGACGCTTCGTTCGAGCGCATCATCCGCGACGGCCTGATCGGGCGCACCGAGCGGGAGGTCGCGATCGCGCTCGAGCACGATATGCGCGCCCGCGGCGCGCGACGGCCGAGCTTCGACTCGATCGTAGCCGCCGGTCCGCACGGCGCGCTGCCGCATGCGCAGCCGCGCGACGTGCCGATCCGCGCCGGCGATCTCGTGGTGATCGACTGGGGAGCGGAGCTCGACGGGTACTGCTCGGACTGCACGCGAACCGTCGCGGCCGGTCAGCCGGGCGAAGATGCGCGGGCGGTCTACGAGCTCGTGCTGAGCGCACAGGTGGCCGGCCTCAAGGCCATCCGCGCAGGGCGGGCAGGCAGAGACGTCGACGCGGTCGCGCGCGCCGTGATCGACGCCGGCGGTCACGGCGAGCGCTTCGGCCACGGGCTAGGGCACGGCCTCGGGCTCGAGGTCCACGAGGGTCCACGTCTCTCGCAGCGATCCGAGGACACGCTCGCGCCGGGGAACGTGGTCACGGTCGAGCCCGGCGTGTACGTACCGGGTCGCTTCGGCGTGCGGATCGAAGACCTGGTGCTCGTCGTCGAGGACGGCTCCGAGGTCCTCAACGGACTGTCGAAGCGACTGCTGAGCACCGACTGACGGCGACAGTCGGATAGGCTGCCGTCCCGGTGGCGACAGCTCGAGACCAGCGGACCGAAGGTGGTGCGGCCGACGCGCTCGTCGTATTCGGCATCACCGGCGATCTCGCCAAGAAGATGACGCTGCGCTCGCTCTACCGGCTCGAGCGGCGCGGCCTGCTCGGGGTCCCCGTGATCGGCGTGGCGGTCGACGACTGGAGCATCGAGAAGCTGCGCCAGCACGCCCACGACTCGATCGAGGCGACCGGCGAGCAGCTTGACGAGGGGATCTTCAACCGCTTCGCGCAGCGGCTCTCCTACGTCGCCGGTGATTTCGGCGATCCGGCCACCTTCGCACGGGTGGCCGCGGCGACCGGCGATGCGCGCAGCCCTGCCTACTACCTCGAGGTCCCGCCGTCGCTGTTCGGCGCGGTCGTCGCCGGGCTCGATACGGCCGGCCTGATACCGCCCGGTGCCCGCGTCATCGTCGAGAAGCCCTTCGGGCACGATCTCGCCTCCGCGGAGGCGCTGGCCGCCACTCTAGAGCAGCATCTCGACGAGTCGCAGCTGTACAGGATCGACCACTTCCTCGGCAAGATGGGCCTGGAGGAGTTCCTCTACCTGCGCTTCGCGAACACGGTCCTCGAGCCGGTGTGGAATCGCAACCACGTCTCGAGCGTTCAGATCACGATGGCCGAGCAGTTCGGGGTCGAGGACCGCGGCCATTTCTACGATCCGGTCGGCGCGCTCCGCGACGTCGTCGTCAACCACCTGCTGCAGCTGCTTGCGGCGGCGGCGATGGAGGCCCCCGCGGGCGCCGACGCGGCGACGCTGAAGGATGCCAAATACGCGGTCCTGCGATCGATCGCCGACGCGGAACCGGCGAACTACGTCCGCGGCCAGTACGTGGGCTACCAAGAGATCGACGGCGTCGCGAACGACTCGACCACGGAGACCTACGCAGCCCTACGGCTCGAGATCGACAATTGGCGCTGGGAGGGCGTTCCTTTCTTCATTCGCACCGGCAAGTGCCTGCCACTCACCCAGACCGAGGTCAGGCTCGTCTTCAAGCACCCTCCGCGGCTCGCGTTCGTCAGTGGCGGCAAGCACCGCCGGCCTGAGCCCGATCAGCTCGTCGTCAAGCTCGATCCGTCCACCGGCGTTCGCCTGACCCTTGACGCGCTCCGTGCGGACGCCCCCGGCCCGGCGGCGATCGATCTTGACATGGAGTTCGCCCAGGAGGGCGGCGAGGCGCCGACGCCCTACGAGGTCCTGCTGCATGCGGCGCTGTCCGGAGACCCGACCCCGTTCACGCGGCAGGATGCCATCGAGGAGTCGTGGCGGATCCTGGGGCCGTTGCTCGACGCCCCCCCGCCGGTCGAGGGCTACGAGAAGGGGTCGTGGGGTCCCCCCGGCGCTCGGCGCTTGATCGCCGGGTTCGGCGCCTGGCACGGTCCCTGGATCGCCGGGTGAGTGGAGCGCCCACGCGCTCGCCCTCGGGCGAGCAGATCTCGCTCCAGCTCGGAGCACAGCGGGCAACGGTCGTCGAGGTGGGCGGGGGGCTGCGCGCTTACGCGCTCGGCGGCTGGGATCTGATCGACGGCTACGGCGTGCACGAGCGATGCAGCGGCGGCCGCGGCCAGCCGCTGCTGCCGTGGCCCAATCGACTGCGCGACGGGCGCTATGAATGGAACGGGTCCGAGCTCCAGCTCGACATCTCAGAACCGGCGCTGCACAACGCGATCCACGGAATCGTCCGCTGGCGTAACTGGCAGGTTCGCGCGCGCGAGGGTGCGCGGGTGGTGCTCGGTCACATTCTCCACGGACAGCCCGGATATCCGTTCATGCTCGACCTCGAGCTCGAGTACGTGCTCGAGCCCCGAGGCCTCACCGTCACCACCAGCGCACGCAATATCGGCCCCGACGCCTGTCCCTACGGCGCCGGCATGCACCCATACCTATCGCTCGGCGCCCCCACCGTCGACGACGCGATCCTTACCGTCCCCGCTAGCAGTCTGCTGCGCACCGACGAGCGCGCGATCCCGGTCGGCGAGGAGCCCGTCGACGGCGGACCACTGGACTTCCGCTCGCCGCGCCAGATCGGAGCGGTCAAGATCGACGCCTGCTACACCGGCCTCGATCGTGGCCCCAAGGGCGAGACCCGGATCGAGCTGCGCGCACCCGACGGCTCGCGAACGGTGTCCCTCTGGACCTCACCCGAATACGACTACGTCATGGTCTTCACCGGCGACACGCTTCCAGCAGCGCAGCGACGGCGGGGCGTCGCGATCGAGCCGATGACCTGCGCACCGGACGCCTTCCGCTCAGGCGCCGGCCTCGTCCGCCTCGAGCCCGGCGAGCGGCACACAGCGAGCTGGGGGATCGAGCCCGTCGAGCACACTCCGGCGCTCCCGGTCGGCTGACGCCACCAGCCGTGCCGGGCCCGGGTGGGCGGCGGGCGCGGCGGCGGGCGGCGGGCGCGGCGGGCGCGACTCACCCTGCTCCGGCGGCGACGCACCGGAAGTTGGCGTGCTACATCACCCACAATAGGAGGGTGTCGCACAAAAGCGGTCGAGCTCTCGTTGGCTAGCAGAATGTGACAACGGCTGGCGAGCGCGAGGGCGAAACCCGCCACTCGCGAGGGCATGATCGGCACGGGACGTCGGCGCCGGGGACCGTGGCGAGAAACGCGACGCCCTCAGGGTGTCGCGTGCACGCGCGGCGTTGTGAGGGCGTGACAGCGGAGGAAGCGAGCCGTTCAGGAGATTCACGCATCATTTCCTTCGGATAGCGGAGGTGTTGATGCGTTCATCCCCGCAAACCGGGCGGATCCGCAGAGCGCGCGGGGCGTCACAGCAGTTGACGGTCGGAGCGGATGCGCCCCTCGGACGCGCCCGTCGGCCCGAAATGACCGCCGCCGGGCCCGGCGGATTTTCCTCTGGCAAATCCGCCAATGGACTGAGGCTCTGCCAGATCGAAACGGCGGCCTCGACCCGCTGATTGGCAGAGCCTCAGTCCACGGTCTCCGTGACTCGACTGGCGGCTGACGTCCGGCGGACCGTTCACCATGCCCGACCCGTGCCCGGGAAGAAGACGACGCCTCCGACACCATCGCTGCGCGCCTGGCAGCTGCGCACGCTCGAGCTCCTGACCGCCTGGCGGGACGGTCCGTTCCTGCTCTCCGCTGCTCCGGGGGCGGGGAAGACCCGCCCTGCGCTCGAGCTCGCGCGGACCGAGCTCGCGGCGGGCAAGATCGACGCGGTAGTGGTCGTGTGCCCGACCGCACCGCTGACGCGTCAGTGGGCTGCCGCGGCCTCGGCGATCGGGGTCGAGCTGTCCCCGGATGCGGGCTCGCCGCGGCCGCCGGGCGGATTCCACGGCGTCGCGGTCACGTACGCGCGGATCGCCGCCGCGCCGTCTGAGTGGCGCCGCGCGCTGCCCCGGCGCACGCTCGTGGTCGCTGACGAGGCGCACCACCTCGGCGAGGAGCTGGCGTGGGGCGAGAGCTTCGCGACGGCGTTCGGCGAGGCGTCGCGGTGGCTGCTGCTGTCGGGGACGCCCTTCCGCTCGGACTCGACGCCGATTCCGGGGGTTCGGTACGACGCCGACGGTCTCGCCGAACCCGACTTCTCCTACAGCTACGCCGAGGCCGTGCGAGATGGGATCTGCCGCCCGGTCTGCTTCATCGCGTACGACGGGACCCTGTCTTGGCGTAGCGGAGACGACGTGATCGAGTCGAGCTTCGAGACCGTGCTGACGGCTCGCGAGGCGGGCCGTCGCTACCGGACGGCGATCTCCACCGAGCTCCCCGACGGTTTGCCGCGAATCCTGCGTGAGGCGGACGCGAAGCTGCGCGCCGTCCGCGAAGGAGGGGCGAAGGACGCCGGCGGGCTCGTGATCGCGGCCGACGGGAGCCACGCGCGGAGGGTGGCGGCGCTGCTGCACGAGGTGACCGGGCGGGCGCCGCTCGTCGTCCTGCACACCGAGGCGCGCGCGGCCGCGAAGCTGGCCGCGTTCACGCGCTCCCGCGACGCCTGGCTCGTCGCGGTGAACATGGTCTCGGAGGGAGTCGACATTCCGCGACTCCGGGTCGGCGTGTATGCCACCGCGGCGAAGACGCCCCTCGTCTTCCGCCAGATCGTCGGGCGCTTCGTGCGCACGATCCCCGGCCACGCGGTCGAGCCGAGCTGGCTGTACGTGCCCGCCGACCCCATTCTTCGCGACCATGCGAGCTCGGTCGAGACCGAGCTGCGCCACGCGCTCGTCACGCGCGAGCAGGCTGAGGTCGACTGGGATCGCCCTGAGCGCCAGCTGACGGAGCGCGGCGAGGCGCTCGAGTTCGTGCCGCTGAGCGCCGACGTGGCCCCCCAGCTGACCCTGTTCGGGCCACCCGCTTCCGCGCCGGCAGCGGCTCCGGCGCCGCCGCCGCTCGCGCCGGGACCCGGATCTGCCAACGGAACCGGCTGGCACCAGGCGCCCGCCTTCGAACGCCGCGCGATGCTGCGCGGCGAGCGGCACCGGCTGGTCGCCGAGGTTCGGCGCCGCGACGGCTCCTCGCATCGCGAGATCAACTCGTGGCTGAACCGGCGTATCGGGATCACCCGCGTCGAGGACGCGACGATCGAGCAGCTCGAGCGCTCGGTCGAGCTGCTGCTCGGGAAGCTGACGGGACGGCGGTGAGGGTTGCAGCGCGTCGCTTGGTCTGTCCGCGAGTATCGGTCTGAATCAGCGCCCAGTTTGCGAGCGGGCCGGAGCCCCAACCTCTTTCCTCGTTCTCATGTTCTACCCTGGGCAGCAATGGTAGGCGGCTCGTAGGTCGTGGCGCCACCGTACGCGACATGCAAACACCGCGCATCGCAGACGTTCAACGACTCCCCGTAAGCGCCCGGTTGGTGGACGCCGACGAGTCCGTTCTGCTCGTCGTTGACGTGCAAGAAGGGTTCGTCGCGCAGCTCGAGGACGAACAGCGGGACGGTCTCATCGATCGAATCTCGTTCGTGATCGAAAGCGCCAAGTGGGCCGGAGTTCCCGTACTCGCGACGCTCGAAACGCCTGAGGAACTCGGAGGTTGGCATCCCGAACTTGAACACCGGCATCCGGACACGCCCATCTTGGACAAGCAGGTGTTCGGGCTTGCCGACGACCCCGCAGTGTTCGCGGCCGTCAAGGACACGGGACGCCAGACCGTTGTGCTGGTCGGTCTCCAGACCGACGTGTGCATTGCCCACTCGGCGCTCAGCCTATTGAGCAACGGCTTCGAGGTGGTGTGCCTCGCTGACTGCGTCGCATCTCCAGGAGCCCCGCACGGCTTTGGCCTCGACCGGATGCGAGCGGCAAACGTTCCGATGCTCTGTGCCCGGCAGCTCCACTACGAATGGATCCGGACGGTCGCAGCCTACAAACGCTTCGTTGAGGCCCACCCCGCGCTGCCAGTCTGAACCCGCTCCTCGCACACAGACTGAGCTCGCCCGGGTCGGGGCTCTCGGCTCGACCGCTACGCTCTTACGAGCACATGATCAGCACGAACCAATTCAAGAACGGGAATCACATCGACGTCGATGGGACGATCTTCAAGATCCTCGAGTTCCAGCACGTCAAGCCCGGCAAGGGCGGAGCGTTCGTGCGGACGAAGCTCCGGCGCTCCAGCGACGGCAACGTCATCGACCGGACCTTCAGGGCGGGGGAGAAGTTCCGCCCGGTGCGCACCGAGGTCCGCCGGATGCAGTTCCTCTATCGCGATGGCGGTGACGCCCACTTCATGGATACGGAGTCCTACGAGCAGCTCGTGATCCCGGTGGGGGCGATCAGCGAGGCGCTGCAATGGGTCAAGGACTCCGACGAGGTCGAGGTGCTCTACATCGATGACCAGCCGGCCGACATCCAGCTGCCGAGCGCGGTCGACCTGAAGGTCACGCAGACAGAGCCGGGACTACGCGGCGACACCGCCTCCGGCGGCGGCTCCAAGCCCGCCGTGCTCGAGACCGGCGCGAGCGTCCAGGTGCCGCTGTTCGTCGATGTCGGGGACGTACTTCGCGTCGACACTCGCTCGGGCGAATACCTATCCCGTGCCTGAGCAGCGGACATCGCTCCGTGCGTAGGCGCGAGCAGCGCCGCGCCGCCGTTTGGGCGCTGTATCAGAGCGATCTCCTCACCCGGCCGGTCGAGGACACGCTGCCGCGCGACGTGCACGCGTTTACGCGCGCGCTCGCTCACGCCACGCAGGATCACCAGGTCGAGCTCGACGAGCTGATCAGCCGTCACGCGACCGGCTGGTCGCTGCAGCGGATCGCCCCACTCGAGCGCTCGATCCTCCGCGTCGGTGTGCTCGAGCTGCTGTACCCGGACGCGGTCCCCGGTGAGCAGCCGATCCCGCCCGAGGGCGCCATCGACGAGGCGGTCGAGACCGCCAAGCGCTTCTGCGGAACCGAGGCGCCCGGGTTCGTCAACGGGATCCTCGCGGCGGTCGTGCGTGAGCGCGGCGTGCTTCGGCCCGCGGAGGCGTCCGTGCCCCTTGAGACTTCTGCGGGCGCCGACGCCCAAGGTGGCCCGTAACCTACGTGGCCCGCAGAAGTCCTGGGTGGCGACAGGACCGCCGGTGGCCGGTCCGGCTCGTGAGACCGGCGGGGCTTGTAAGACCGATGTAGGAATCGCTCGCGCACGGCCGATGGGACGACGACAATGGCCATATGCGACTGCTCGTGGTCGATGATGATCGTGCGCTGCGGGATGTGCTGCGGCGAGCGCTGTCGCTCGCCGGGTATGAGGTGCGGCTGGCTGAGACCGGGGCGGGAGCGCTGGCCGAGGTCGCCGGCGCCGTCCCCGACGCGGTCATCCTCGACATCGGCCTGCCCGACATCGACGGCCTCGAGGTCTGCCGGCTGCTGAGGAAGGAGGGCAACCGCGTTCCGGTGCTGATGCTGACCGCGCGCGACGCGGTCGCCGACCGGATCGACGGTCTCGACGCCGGCGCCGACGACTACCTCGTGAAGCCGTTCGACATCGACGAGCTGAAAGCGAGGCTGCGGGCGCTGCTGCGACGTGCCGGCGGGGACGGTGGGGGAGACGGGCTGGTGTTCGCCGAGCTGACGCTCGACCCCGGCCGCCACGGCGTCGTCGTCGGTGAGCGGTTCGTCGAGCTGACGCGGACCGAGTATCAGCTGCTGGAGCTGCTGCTGCTCAACCCCCGTCGGGTACTGCCGCACAGCTTGATCTACGACCGGGTCTGGGGGTACGACTTCGGCCCGACATCGAACGCGTTGCGCGTCTACGTCGGCTACCTGAGGCGAAAGCTCGAGGACGCGGGAGCGAGACCGCTGATCCACACCGTCCGGGGTGTGGGCTATGCGCTGCGGGAGCCGGCGGATTGAGCCTCCGCGCCCGGATCGGCGCCGCGGCGGGGATCGCGGTCGCGCTGGCCGTCGTCGCCGTCGCCGTGATCGCGTATGCGGGGACCCGTTCGAACCTGCTCGGACAGGTAGATCAGTCGCTGCTGACGCTCACCGAGCAGGTGCTGATGCCCGCTTCTGGCGGAGGCGCCCCCGCCCCCGCGCCTGCGTCGACCGCTCCCGGGCCGCACTCGGGCGGCGGCGGCCCGGGAGGAAACCCGGGTCAGCCCGCGAGCCCCGCCAGCGGTGGCCAGGGCGGAGATTCGGGTTTCCCATCCGGCGCGGTCGGGCCGCCGCTGTTCCCGGCGACCGGCTCGGGTGACTGCGACCACGGCTTCGGGCTTGACCGGCGGCGCGGCGGCTTCGGCGGCGCCGAAGGCTATTTCGAGCTGGTCACGCACACGGGCTCGACCTGCTTGACCCGCGGCGAGACGAAGCGGATCCCGGTCGATGCGCGCGCTCGACTGACGGCCGCGAGCGGACGCGGCCGGTACGTGACGGAAACCTACGTGGGTTCGCATCACCTGCGCGTGATGGTTATCGGCGTGGGGAGGTATGGGGCGCTCGAGGTCGCACTCCCGTTATCGGACGTCGACAGCACGCTCCACAGCCTGCTGCTGCTGTTGCTCGTGGTCGGCGCCGCAGGGATCTTCCTAGCGGCAGGTCTCGGGATTCTCGTTGCGAGGACGGCGCTCACTCCGATCGCTCGATTCACGCGCCGAACCGAAGCGGTCGCCGCCGGCTCTGATCACACCCAGCGACTGGAGGTGAACGGCAGCGACGAGCTCGCGAGGCTGGCGCGCACGTTCAACGAGACGCTCGACGCACTCGAGAGTTCCGTCGAGTCGCAGCGGAACCTCGTCGCTGACGCCAGCCACGAGCTGCGTACGCCGATCGCGTCGCTGCGCGCCAACCTGCAGCTGCTTCGCGACGAATCCCGGCTCTCTGAGGACGATCGCGCCGCGCTTCGCGAGGACATGATCTCCGAGCTCGACGAGCTGACGGGCCTGGTCGGCGATGTCGTCGAGCTGGCCCGTGGCGTGAAGACGAGCTCCGAGTTGCACGACGTCCGGGTCGATCTCGTCGCTGCCGATCTGATCGACCGCACCGGCCGCCGCGCACCCGGGCTCACGCTTCATGCCAGCCTTGAACCGACGCTTGTGCGCGGAGATGGCGACCGGATCGGCCGGGCGATCTCGAACCTGCTCGACAACGCCCGCAAATGGAGTCCGCCGGACGGCGCGATCGACGTCGAGTTGCGCGCAGGGACGCTGTCGGTTCGCGACCACGGGCCGGGATTCGACGAGGAGGAGCTACCTTACGTATTCGATCGCTTCCACCGGGCCAAGGACGCGCGCGGCAAGCCCGGGTCCGGCCTCGGGCTCGCGATCGTGCGCCAGGCCGCCGAGGCGCACGGCGGCTTCGCCGAGGCCGCGAACGCGGTCGGCGGCGGCGCTGAGCTCACAGTCAGCTTCGGCCCGGTGGTGGCGCTCGAGGAGGTGCCGGACTCAGAGCCCGAGCGAGCGCCTATACATGGACTTCGCGGTAGCTGACGAGCTTCACGCCGAGCAACTCGACCTCATC